>Ga0136636_10000123_pt1 | contig 31201 bp, 25 predicted proteins | sample AntDrymUQ8522106_2_FD_104653 | JGI IMG/M metagenome (GOLD analysis project Ga0136636, IMG submission 104653) | Polar desert sand microbial communities from Dry Valleys, Antarctica - metaG UQ852 (21.06) | ecosystem: Environmental > Terrestrial > Soil > Desert | place: Antarctica: Dry Valley... | reverse complement strand
TTATGTGATTGCCAATAAGTGCGCCACTGATACCGCCACCGATGATCAACACATCTGTTTTAGTATCTGCTTCCAAACTTGGAAATACGTTTTTGATGCCATCTTTTATCATCCAAAAAGGATAATCGGAATGCAAGTTCATTTTCTGTTTCTTTTAGGATAAAAAATGTGGATACAAAGGAATGAAAAAGGTGGTAAACTTTTTGCAAAATCATAGCAATGTTGACTCTTTTTTAAATCAATCTTACCCATTTTTACTTCTGAGAAAATGTATAGTTCCAATGTTCGAATGACATCTTTTGCTCAATAAGTGATTACTGCCACTGCAAAAGAAATATATTGCCAAAAAAAGAGTGCCCAAATAAATAAATAATACCTGCGAACAGAAGCCAGGTTTCCCAATTGTACCCGAAAAATGGCTATCATTAAAAATATCAAAAGCATTATTTGCGTGATCGTAAAAACGGACCGATTCAATGAAAAATCACAATAGTATGGGAGAATAATCAAGCAAATAGATACTGCAAAAATCAACAAATTACCCGTTCGAAACACCATTTTTGCTCCCAATCTCAGGCTCAGCGTTTTAATTTGAAAACGTCTGTCCCCTTCCATGTCTGGGATATCTTTGAACCATGCTATAACAATACTATAAAAAAACATCGTACACACCAATAACCAAATTACTGGCGGAACGCGCCGGGAATCATTAATTTGTAAATGGAAATGGAGAAATAGCAACAGGTTGATAATGAGGCTTCGCACGGCAATGATGCAAAACGCCGCCCAAAAATGAAACCTTTTCAAACGAAAGGGAGGCAAAGAATAAGCCGTTCCAAGCAAAAGACTCAGCAAAACAGTTAGAAATAAATATTGGCCATGCAACAATGCGATGACCAAGGAAGTAGAAACGGAAACGAAAATTAAAATATACCCAGTTCGTAGCGAAAATTCTCCAGAGGCTAAAGGAAGCCATGGCTTATTGATGCGGTCAATTTCAATATCAGTGATTTGATTCAAACCCACTATGTAAATATTAGCTCCAAGACAACTGATCAAAGTTAAAACTAGCGCCCCAAAATGCCAATTCGAGTAATCTGAAAAAGACATTGCCAAAAAATATAGCACTATGATACTCAAACTGGTGCCTATAATAGTATGTGGCCTCGAAAATCGAACAAGATTACGAATCATTCCCATGATAGCTGCTTTGGCTCGGGCACATTTTCATAAGAAATAGTGCTAACTGGGCATATTTCCACACAGGCCATGCAAGCAATATCACAAGGGGTGTTCACTGCAATGGTATCGAAAGCCGAAATAAAACCAGGTTCTTGTGGACACACTCCCACACAAGCGCCGCAATGGATGCAAGCATTCCATCCGATTTGAAAAACGACAGGTTTCTTTTTTGTCATAAAATATCAGATTTTTTTATACTCAGAATATGGGCTGAAATAATCAGACATGGTTTTAAAAAGTAAATCATCTCGTTGGTCTATGTCTTTGTTTTTAAAAATGGCGGTTTTTTCGTGGTACAATTTCCACATCAAATTACCGCTTTCCGCTAACCAGTTATCTTGATAACCTTTTAAGTTCTGCTTGGTTGGTTTTTGGCCGCTTTCAAAGAGTTCAGCTAAAAAATTAGCAGCAATTTGCCCACTTTGCACAGCCGTATGTATACCGCCCCCAGTAATTGGATTGACATGCCTAGCCGCGTCGCCCACCAAAACAAGATTGTCAGCAAATTGAGTTTTCAAGGGTGCCGCAAGCGGTACACCACCGCCCTGAATTTCTAAAATACGTGCATTTTGGAACCTTTCTTTAAAAAAAGAATTTTTCATGAAATAATCTAGGTGCCAACGAGCATCATGTGGGGTCATGGTTCGAGCCACGCCAAGCCCAATTTCTGCGTAGCCGTGGCCTTTGGGAAAAACCCAAGCGTATCCACCAGGGGCCCAATGTTGCCCTGTAATAATTTCGAGCAAGCCATCTGTTTCTACACCATCTACTACGTATTGAAGGCAACTGGCTAATTCATTCAGCTTGATGTGTGTGTGCAAGCCTGCCCATTTTCCAACTTGTGATTGCAAACCATCAGCACCGACCAACACTCTAGTTTTAATTGAAATATTTTTGTTAAAATGAATAAGCTTTACTTCGCAAGTGCCGTCGATAGAAGTCTGATAACCAAGCGCCTCAGTTTTTAGCCACACTTCTGCTCCAGCGCGTTCGGCTTGTGTCATCAAATATCGGTCAAATCGGCGACGATCGACAACAAAACCAAGAGGTTTTTGGTCTTCACCATTGCCATATTCTTCGGGTTTGAGTTTTCGATAATCAATGATTTTTTCTTCTCCATTTTGATTGAAAATACCAAATCCAAAAATGTTTTCCAAAACGAACTCATCATCTGCAATTATGCCAACAGCCTCCAACGCATGCCTGCTAACTGCCCCTGAACATTGTACGGGAGCACCAAGTTCCTGCCGTTTATCAACTAACAATACCTTTAAACCCAAATTTGAAGCCACTCGTGCAGTAGTTGCCCCAGCAGGTCCAGAGCCAATTACAACGACATCATATGTTTTTGATAACATAATTTCCATTTTTTTACCTGTATCGATATCCTTAATAATACCAAGATCTTTTGCTGAATAAAATTGTGCTTGTAATGCTTATTATTATTTTGTTTTTATTCCGCTTTGAATGTACTTGGTATTTTTATTATTATTTTGAACCTTAATAGAAATGATTGATGATCAAAAAGATTAAAACTTTTGAACAAAATTATGAGTGTTGAACAATATTTTTCTTACATTATTTTGGAGAAATGTTACATACTTCACAAATTATTTGAACAATTAATTTTTCACTTTAAATATTTGAAGAACCTCTTTTGACATGGAATTGTAAGGAAATGTTTTTCTGATTATGTAAGTTCATTTAGTGAAAATATTAGGATTTATATTGTTTATGACTAATGTTGTACACATTAAACCAAATACCAATACTCAGGTATGTATCTCCTCGCTTATTCTTTTTAATCTAGGATTTTATGCATTGACCCCAGCTGATCCAATTTTGGCTTTTCCAAATCCTGCCTCCGATTATTTAGACATTCCTATCTAGTGCGATGTGTCGGAAGTTCTGATTTATAATATTATGGGAATACGCGTCGGGGAGTCAAAAACAGCCAGAGGATTAATATTTCCGATCTGCCTTCAGGAATGTATTTTTAAGAATAGGCAAGCTGATACAGAAATTTCAGAAAAACTGATCCTAATCATGTAAAGTATTATCGAAGAATTATCATCAAGATAAATCTACTCCTGTTGACTCGATATTTGACTAACAGGAAAAGTACAATTATTCAAGAACCAATCAATTATCTAGAACCTTTTTTTGGTATGAGTCAGTTTGCATTTAAAACATACCTTATACTTAAAATGAACAACTGAGAATTCACAACTGGTTTAACCACATGACAAATCTGCAGTGATTAAAAATCAAAAACCACTAAGTCTGCTAATCACTTAACTCCCTTTTGCTTAAAGGCAAGAACCCACCTTATTTTATCATAACTATAAGCTTCTTCAAGATATTGGAAGATTTCTGATGTTTTAGCGTTATCTGGTAATTTTTCGATAGCGGCACTGATGGTCGAAATTTCTTCATCTGTTATCACTTGATAAATTTCTATTGGATCTCCTTGAGTGTAATGTTTTATTAAATGAGAGTGTATTGTACTGGGTGATAGGAATCTTTGCTCGCTTATTTCTTCCACACTCAGTCCTGTTTTGTATAAATCATACGTCTGCTTCGATGTTGGTATTTTCGATTCTGACTTAGTTTTCACTGGGAGTTTAGGATTGGTGGTTTCAACATTTCCACTTTTCATAAAATCCGGATTTTCATCAATAAAGTTTTTGATTCTTTTGATAAATATTTCACCCAATTGCTGCCATTTTAACTCTCCAACGCCTGAAATACTGCGAAATGACGTTTCTGTCATTGGTACTCTCCCTGCAATCTCTGCCAGAGTGGCGTCCGAAAAAATAATATATGGTGGAATTCCTTTTTCAACAGCGAGCTGCCTTCTGAATTCGCGTAAATCATCAAATAATGCATTTCGTGCGCGAATCCTTGAGGTATCTACTTTGGTTTTCGTTACTGTATATTTTTTATTCAATTCATCTCTTTCTCGGATACTCAGAGGTTTAAACAGTTGTAATTGTTTGTTGCCCTGCAAAATTTCTTTGCAAATTGGCAAAAGTCTCAGTTTGTGGTAATCGTCATAAGCTATTTCAAATATTCCATTTTGAACCATTTGCCAAACAAAACTCTGCCATTCAAATACTGGAACATCTCTTCCAACACCGTAGGTTTTTATTTTGTCAAAGCCTTTTTCTATAATTTCATGCCGAGCCGATCCCCGCAATACATCCACTAATAGACCCATAGTTACTTGTTGTTCCAATCTGGTAACCGCTGATATTGCCATTTGGGCATACTTACTTCCGTCTATGTATTTGGGTGGTGATTTGCAAATGTCACAATTCCCGCAATCTTCATTGTACACTTCGCTGAAATAATTCAATAGAATTCTTCTTCGGCAAATTTGTGCATCAGCAAATTGCAACATGCTGTCTAGTTTTGCATTTTGTAATTCTTGATTTGCTGAATCACCCTCTCTGAACATGTCCCTGTAAATATTGACATCTTGGTAACTGAAAAACAAGATAGTCTCTGAAGCCAAGCCATCTCTTCCTGCTCGACCTATTTCTTGATAATAGGACTCTATGTTTTTGGGCAGATTGTAATGTATCACCCAGCGGACATTGGACTTGTCAATTCCCATCCCAAAAGCTACTGTAGCACAAACTACCTGGATTTTGTCGTTGGTAAAATCTTCTTGTACTTTAGCTCTACTAGGCGGATCAACCTGCGCGTGATATGCAGCAGCTTTAATGCCTTTAGCTTTTAATTTTGAAGCGAGTTCTTCCGTGCTTTTTCGACTCAGACAATAAATGATACCAACTTGCTTAGGTCGAGATTTGATGAATTCAAGTATTTGTTCGATTCTTTTTTGTCCGGATCGTACTTCTAGACTGATATTTGGTCGGTCAAAACTGCTCAGAAAAACCTCTGCATTTTCAAGTTGTAGCTGATTGACAATATCTTTCCGGGTAAGCTTATCTGCAGTGGCGGTAAGTGCAATGATTGGAACATCTGGAAATTGTTCCTTCAAAAATCCCATTCGCGTGTATTCTGGCCTAAAATCATGCCCCCAGCTCGATATACAATGTGCTTCATCTACCGCAATGAGATTAATGGGTAGGTTTTTCAAAAATGGCAAAAAGCTGCTTGAAACAATCTTTTCAGGTGATACATAAAGCAATTTGAGTTTGTTTTCGAACAGCATATTTTCTATGCGCTGCATTTCCTCAAAGTTTTGAGATGAATTGATATATGCAGCAGGAATGCCATTGCCCAACAATGCTTCAACCTGATCCTTCATCAATGAAATTAGCGGCGAAACTACAATGGTCACTCCAGGCAAAATAACAGCAGGGATTTGGTAGCAAATACTTTTGCCACCTCCAGTAGGCATAAGCACCAAGGAATCGCGCTTGTTGAGTACCGTTTGAATGATTTCTTCCTGCGGTGGTCTAAAAGCGTCGTAACCAAAATACTTCTTCAAAGCATTGTGCGCGTGTTCCAATTCCATGTTTTGAATTTTAAAGCGCACAAATATAACACAATTTGTTTTAAATGAATCATTTCACAAATTGGAGATTTTTTTTGTAGATAGGGAAGTGATGTATTTTATGAGATATTTAAACATTGCTAACCAAGGAACTAAATCTGTCCACTATCTAACTCATCATTAATGTGCCTGCGTACACATTCCATCCCAAAGCAAGATTCAGAATTATCAATATCTTTACTAGGCAATGCAACTTGCATAGCTAGTATATAAAACAATCAGATCGTGTTTTTTGATTTAGTAAAATGGAGCTATGTTATTGGCCTAATTTTCCCGCTGCCACCTTAAGTCCGTCGGCTTTCGATTTGAATTCCTTGGTATAAGATTTTGGAGAGATGTTGTTTAGCAATAATGAAAACAATTTGCTCAGATCTTGAGTGGAATTGACTTGAGAAACACCGCGCAGGAAATCACCTTTTTGCGTTTTCCAAGAATCTTCGAAAACATTAGGTTTCAGAAATTTTGCAAATTCAAACAGTGTTGAAGCTGATCCTGAGAGGTCTTTAGGATCTAGAGTTCTAATTTTGCTTAAAAATGCTCCACTTTTGCTTTTCCAATCTTTTGAAAAAGATGTTGGCTTTAAGCCAGTGGCCAGCATATTCATCATGCTAGCAAAACTTGCATCTTGAATGGAAACAACACAGTGAGGAGTAATTGGCTTGGACATAACTGCAGCAGTTATTATGTTTGTAGCGATCAATGAAAGGAATAAAACGAAAAATATTTTTTTCATAAAATTAAGTGTTTTGAGATTGTTTATTCAAAGATATAATATTAAAACAATTAGGGTGCTATTAAACATTTTTTTGTTGCTGTCATTAAAATGTAATCAGGTTGAATCCAAATAAAATTCAACAAACTCTGATTTAAAACAAAGCTGCTTATCAAAACTAGGTCCCTTTTAATAAATGAAAAAAATATGATATATTTGTCATTTTAATCAACTAAAAATTGCCTTATGAATATTCTAAAATTAGCAAATTGTGGGCTTTTGTGCCTATTATTCTTTGTTTCTTCATGTTCTAAAGATTCCAACGATGCTCCAAGCAAGACTCCTGCTCAACTCTTAACATGTCCTACCTGCTGGAAATATACAAAAGTTGAAATCAATGATGGAACGGGTTGGAAGGAAGAAGTATTGGATGATTGTGAGAAAGATGATTGTTTGAGATTTCTTGCAGATGGGATGTATATTAATGATGCTGGTGCTTTAAAGTGTGATCCTTTAGATTCTCAAACAGATACTGGGCCTTACGTATTATCTGCAGACGGTAAGACATTAACGACTGATTTAGATTCAATACAAGTTGAAAAGCTAGATGCAACTACCTTGTTACTTAGTGATGGCTCTGATCGTGTTACCTTTATAGCTCAATAAGCTATAAAAGGCTTTGATTTGGGAATATGCCAGCATTAGAAATTATCTGATGCAGGCATTTCTAAAATATTTTTTGGGAAATACAATAAAGTAATTTTCAAGTGAAGATGAATTTCATCCCCAAAGGCACGACATTGAAGCTATCCGAATCCAAAAAAAAACTGTGAATCTGTCAAGATTTAAGCCCAAGCTATTTCATGATTTAATTCTTGAAATTATCGAAGCAGGTTTATTTCACCCTTAACAATTTCTACTTTCCCATTGCTGAACTCAATTTTGGCCCAAAACACAAAAACTGCAGGATCCATAAGTTTTCCATGAAATTTTCCATCCCATCCTTTGGATGTATCTCCGGGAATAATATTTTGACCTACAAAGACATTTGAACCCCAACGATCATAAATGCTTAACTCTGCTATGTTAATCACATTCTTATTTCCATAAATGATCCACCTATCATTGATGCCATTTAGGTCTGGAGAAAATGCATTGGGAATGTATAAATTGAGTTGCGGGAGTATTTTTACGAAAACTGAATCAAAAGCGGGGCAACCTGCCAAGCTAATTGCACTTGCATAAATCCAGGTGTTGGCCTCTGGTAGAACTATAGCTGAAAGACAGTTATTGCATGAAATTAATGATGCGGGCAGCCAATTAACTTCAGCAGGGAAGGAACTTGAATTGAGTATAATAGGTATTTCTTCACCTTCTTTAGCAATTATATTGGGGCCTAAATCAACAGTAAAATTTTCGCCTTCCAATAACAACACATTATTGGTTATGGATTTGCAGCCTTTTAAGTCACGAATATAAATATTGAACGTTCCAGGCTGAAGTTGCATAAAAATTGGACTCTGTGACCAATTTATTCCATCTAAACTGTATTCTATTGGTGGGGTAGCATTAACAATGTCTTCAATCGAAATTGAACCATCATTCAGTCCTTTACATGTTTCCTGAGTTACTATATTTTGTGATTCGATACCAAGGTAACCTAGCTGGTTGATAATTATGCTGTCACAACCTTCAACACTCTTTAAGGATAATGTGTCTGTGCCTACAAGGTCTATATTGCAAGTGATTCCGGAATTAACTGTTTGATATCCAGGCACAAAAAACCTTTCAAGTATAACAACGCTGTCGCAGGGTAAACTCGGAATAGTGACTGAGCTGATGCCTACTTTGCTTAGGTCGCACGTTCCTTCAATGATGTAACTGGTGTCAGATGGCACATAAATTATTGTTGTAACGACAGTGCTATCGCAATTGTATTGATTTGACAAGCTTATCTGGAATACACCTTGGTTAGAAATATCGCAGGTGAATTCAGTTAGTTGAACAGTGTCACTTGGATTTAGACTAATGGTTTCGTAATGTAAACTGTCGCAACCCCACTGATTCAAGAAGCTGGTCTCAATGATTCCAGTTTGGTTTTTATCACAAGTAAATGAGGTCGAATAACTGGTATCCAAAGGATGAAAAATGTAATTGCTCACAACCACACTATCACACTCAAGGGTTTGGTAACTCACTGTATCGGCATAATTCAAGCCCTGCCCACACAAATCCACTGAAATAAAAGTATAAATAATACTAGTTAAGCTTGTGATTATTGTAAGGGTGCTGTCACACCCATATTGGTTGATCAGATTGATTGTTGCAGTTCCTACTTTGCTTGAATCACAGCTAGTTTTGTTGATCGAGATGAGGTTTATGGGATACGATTTGTATTGAGTGATGACCAGGCTATCACAAAATTGTCCGCTGAATAATGTAGTGTCACTATACTCATTTTGCAAACCGCAAATAAAATTGAGCAGCATGGTCGAATCAGGCTTTTGGTAGTCTATTTTACGAATAACAAGACTATCACAGCCATTAATATTTTTTAACAGCAAAGTATCATTATATGCTGACGCATTATTGCAACTAAAACCCAGTATCAAACTGGTGTCAGATTTCGAGAACAATGTATTTGTAATCACCAATGAGTCGCAATTTCCAACAGAAAAAATAACAGTATCAATACCAACCAGGCTGATGTCACAACTTGATTTGGTGAAATTGCTCGTTATGGAAGATTTTTGAATTTTGAATACAGCTTCCACAGTTTTTTCATTGTTGCAGTAATCTCTGATGGTGAAATTGATGGTATAATCTGTTTGAGTCAGGTTGCCATCAAAATCATTTGACCATTGGACCGTTCCACAATTGTCAGTTCCCAATGCATTTCCATTTACTGCTATCCAAGCAAGTAATGAATCATAAGGATTTGTAAAACATTGAAGGATAGGAGAAGTAGGTAATTTGGTAAAAACGGGTGCCACCAGATCGACTACAGTGAAAACAGAATTTACGGCTATTTGATTGCCGCAGTCATCTTCTGCAACAAACTCAACATTGGTAACTTCGCAAGGCAACGAAGGTTCTTGGTTGAAATTAGCTGTCCATTTCACGTTTGAACAATTGTCTGTAGCTTTTGCTCCACCTTGGGCATTGATCCATTGATAAAATTCACCCAATACATTTTCATCACAGCTGACTATTTTCTCCACAGGCGGTTCAGTAATTATTGGCGCTTCATCGTCCTCAGCTGTAATAATTTGTTCGACAGAAGTGCTATTCATACACTTGTCTTCAACAAACCAGATCCGCGTAATTGTTTGGTTGCAAGGAGGTCCTTGTTTGATTTCTGAAAAAATAACGCTTAGATTTTGGTCACAAAGATCTGTTGCAGTCAATACCTCCGCAATTGGCACATCCTTTTCACATTTCACATTAATCAATGGATCAGGCAAGGTGGTGAATTCCGGTGCTTCATTATCAGGTGCACATTCGAACATGGTTAAATCATCAATCAACACACCACAGCAAGGCGTAGGGCTTGAACCGACAAATTCCAAGGTGGTTGAGCTTGCATTGGCTGTAAAAGTAAAGCACTTTTCTAGCCAAACATTAGAACCGGTATTGGTAGCTGTCCAAGTTTCAGATAACCAAGAACCATTTTCAATATTGATAGTGGCAGTTGCCGAGGCGGTAAAATTATGTTTGGCATACCAAAGAACAATGGTGTATTTGTATCCAATCTGAAGTCCGGTCAATGGAGTAGTAATGTTTCCATTGGTTGAGCCATTTAAATCCATATGTTGACTTGCTCCATTGGGGTTTCCTTGGCCAAGATTGTTGTGCAATGGGCCATGAATACTAACAGTTCCGGAGCTAACATCCCAATTGGCATAACTTGATCCTGTCGCGAAATCTATAAATCCGTTTGGCGTAGCAACAGGAGGGGCTTCAAAATCTCCATTGGGTATTCCTACTTCAGTCGGATCACCACAGCAGCAAGTGACGCAACTTGGTGGATTGTTATTGCCATAGAGGCAATTTGAGCATATTAAAAGAGTCAGGGCAAGAAGGTAAAATTTGTTAAAGCTTTTCATACCGATAAATGGTGCAGTGGGTTATTTCAAAACAATGATACTATATTATTATTGATATTTGAGAATTAATGAAAGATTTCAATTCCCGCTATAGTTCATAAAAAGCCTAAGAGATCAAATAAGCCTGTTTTGAATGTCTTCCTCTTCTTTTTTTTCCCTTTACTTTTGATATTCGTTCAGTTGAAAGTATGTTTACCTTTGGAAATATTTTTTGTGGGCTAAATCTTTTTTGATGATTGGCTTGCAATAAACAAAGCGTTAATAAATACAACTAAACAATCAAAATGCAGAACGAATTTAAACCATCCTTATCATTAGTCGATGCTTCAATGATAGTTGCTGGTTCAATGATTGGGTCAGGAATATTTATTGTCAGCGCTGATATTGTCAGACAAGTGGGAAGTGCTGGTTGGTTGATTGCTATTTGGTTGTTTACTGGATTTTTGACATTGGCAGCAGCCTTGAGTTATGGAGAACTTTCTGCCATGTTTCCCAAAGCAGGTGGTCAATATGTCTATCTGAAGGAATCTTGGAGCAGATTGATTGGTTTTCTGTACGGTTGGTCCCTTTTTACCGTTATTCAAACAGGTACCATTGCTGCTGTGGGGGTAGCATTTGCAAAGTTTGCAGGTTACTTTTTACCAGTCTTTGAAGTTGTTGACTCCAATATTCTTTTGAACATCGGCAGTTTCAAATTGTACCCAGCCCAGCTCTTATCCATCGCAATAATAGTACTGCTGTCTTATGTCAATACCCAAGGAATTGAAGGAGGAAAAAAGATCCAAACTTTTTTTACGATTGCTAAATTATCGGCTTTGATAGGCTTGGTGCTTTTTGGCCTGCTGATTGGTTTTAAGTCAGAAGTTTGGGCAGCAAACTGGCAAAATGCTTGGACCATATCGCACACTACGGACAATATTAATTTTACCAATGTGAGCGGTATTGCCATTTTGGGGCTCATTGCGGCAGCTATGGTTGGATCCGTATTCAGCTCTGATGCTTGGAACAATATTACCTTTATAGCAGGTGAGGTGAAGAATCCACAGCGAAATATTGGCTTAAGTTTATTGCTAGGCACTGGCATTGTTACCTTATTGTACATACTTACCAACATCATGTATTTGGGTGTTTTACCTCTGAATGAAATAGCATTTGCAGCCAATGATAGGGTAGGTGTCGCTGCATCTTCTTCAATTTTTGGAGGAATTGGAACATATTTGATTGCCGCTTTGATTATGATTTCAACTTTTGGTTGCATCAATGGGATGATCCTTTCGGGTGCCAGAGTTTACTACACCATGGCCAATGACGGATTGTTTTTCAGCCAAGTAAAGCAATTGAATAAACACAATGTGCCTTCTAAAGCATTGTGGATTCAGTGTATTTGGGCCAGTGCTCTATGCCTTTCAGGAAAATATGGAGATCTGCTGGATTATGTGGTTTTCGCCGTTTTGATCTTCTACATCATTACCATTCTTGGAATTTTTAAATTGAGAATTACCAGACCAGATATTTTACGACCTTACAAGGCATTTGGATATCCTTTGGTGCCTGCATTATACGTCGTACTGGCATCGGTTTTATGTTTTGCACTTCTCATTTACAAGCCCAATTATACTTGGCCCGGTTTGTTCATTGTTTTGCTTGGTATCCCCGTATTCTACTTTATTAATAGGAAGAATTGATATTTTTCATAAAATGAAGTGTAAAGGACCAAGGAATTGTTTTTTGGAGAGAATGTGCAGATATTTTATGCTAATGAAAGGAATTTGAAGAGGACTATTTTGCATTTTTATTCTTGTCATGAAATCAATACATTAAGTTTAATATTTCATGAACATTATGAGCAATCCATCAGTTACTGAATGGTAAATAGTTTATTGCCATTATTAGGTTAAAATAAGTGAGGGCCAATGCTTATTTTTGTGTTTCAATTCCAATACCGATTTTATTAAAATATCATGAAAAGCACAATTGTAAAACTGTTAGCTTTAGTAATCCTTTTGCAATTTACTTCCTGCATGGAGGTCAATAAGCCCTATAATCTCATTGCCCCTGGTATGTGGAGAGCGGAGTTGTCATTGACTCCAAGCACAGTTACACCCAACAAGAAAGGAGAGCCTTTAAAAGAAAAATTAAATATCAATTTTGATGAAGTAACTGAGGGTAAATTGCCCTTTAATTTTGAAGTAGAATATGTTTCAGATAGCATGTTTACTATGACAATAATCAATGGGGAAGAGCGGATTCTGGTTGATGACATAAGTTTTGGTAGAGACAGAAAGACTGGTAAAGACACCTTGCTTGCTAATTTTCCGGAATACGATAGTTACATCAAAGCCTTGTGTGAAGGATCCATCATGGCAGGCGAATTTGTAATAAAAAGCAAGGAAGATTTTAAAATACCTTTCATAGCTAAGTTTGGAAAATCATACAGGTTCACTGATTTGCGAAAGAAGCCTGCTATCGATATGTCTGGCAATTGGGAGGTGAATTTTGATATCAATACTCCAGCTCCTTATAATGCAATAGGTGTTTTCAAACAAGCCGGAAACAAGTTGACAGGAACATTTAAAACAGAGACTGGTGATTTTAGATATCTGGAAGGTACCATTCAGGATAAAAAATTGTACCTGTCCTGTTTTGATGGGGCACATGCATTTCTTTTTGAAGGAAAAATCCAAAAAGATGGCAGTATCCAAGGTTCTTTTAGGTCAGGATTGTCTGAGCCGAGTATTTGGGCTGCCAAACGAAATCCAGCTTTCAAGCTCAATGATCCATACAATATTACCAAAGCCAAATCTTCCAATCCCATTGATTTTAATTTTCCGGATGAAAATGGTAAGATGGTTTCTTTGAAAAGTGCTGAATACAAGGGAAAGCTGAAATTGATTCAAATCATGGGGACCTGGTGTCCCAATTGTAAAGATGAATCTAAATTATTGAGTGAAATAAGCAAAGAGTATCAAGGCAAGAATCTGGCAATTATTGGATTATCGTTTGAAAGATATGAGGATCCTAAACAAGCTCAAGCTTTGATTGCACGCTACAGAAACATACTTGGCATAAAATATGCCATACTACATGGTGGACCTGCTAAAAGGGAAGAGGCTATAAAGTTTCTGCCTTTTATGAATGAATTGGTTGCATATCCAACTTTATTGGTGTTGGATAGCAATGATAAGATAATTAAAATTCATACAGGCTTTGCTGGACCCGCAACTGATGAATATGCTCAGTTCAAAAATGAATTGAAAGCATTATTGGATCAGAATTTAAAAGAATAGAAAAATAAGAAACGTTTTAAAACTCCCATGTCAACAAATACAATAGCAATAGTATTTCATCATCTTGATTATCAGAAAGTAAAGTCTGTTAGTCATTCTTTAACTCCATTGGGTTTTACGTTTCATCCTATCGAGGCCAACAATGATTTGACTCATGTTGGAATAGCAGATCCTATTGTCACTATTCATCAAAAAGTGATTGTTTTTCTTTCTGAGAAGTTTTTGACGGATGCAAACTGTATTTATCAATGGCACAATGCTATGCAACAAATTCAGTTAAGTGGCACCAAGCAATTGTTTCTTTTTGTAAGTGATCCCAATTTACATGAAGAAGTCGGCTTGACCACTGTGGGAGATGTTTTGTACTATATCAATTATTGGCAAGACACATATTTGCAAGCCAGAAAAAAATATTTAACTGAAGATAGATCATTATTAGAGGCAAATGAGGATCTGAAACAACTGCGCGAAATTGCTTCTGATGTCGGAGAATCTCTGCATTTTATCCGAAAACAAGGAGTTATCGAGTTGGAAGAATTTCAAGCCAATAACTACAGAATCTTTTTTGATTGGGTTGGTTTGAAGAACTCAGTTGCTGATGATGAAAGTGGCGATGATTTTGACGAAAAGGACGAATTGATTCAAAAAAGGGTAGAAGCTTTAATCAAACGAAGCCTTCCAGAATCTCATAAAAATGGTTCAGACGAGGAAGATGAAAAGACAAATGATCTGGATCAATCCCCAGAATCTGACTTGCTTAAAAAACTGCAAGATTATAAAAACGGTGTATTGAGCGATGCAGACAAGTCAAGCTTAACAAGCTCCACTGACTCTCCAACTATTCCCAGTCAACATCCTGAAAGACCAATTGATGCAGATGTGGAGAAATTGAAGCAAGAATTGGCTATCAAACTCGGGATGACCAAAAATGAATTGGAACAAACCATTCATGAAACTCCGCTACTCCCATCAAGTCTTGGTGTGCTAAGAGAAAAAATTAAGATTGAAATCAATAATATTCCACTACAGTTGGAATTGGTGAGAGAGATCATAGATAACAAAGAACATTTTACGGAAGCTACCGATATTTTGGAAAACGTGCTCAAACAAGATCGCAATAATCTTGAAGCAATTTACCTTTTGTCTCAGTTATGTTCAAATGTAGGAGAATTTAAATTGGCTCGAACTTATTTGGAAAGATTGATCAGTTTGCAACCAGATTATCCGGGAGTTTATGAAGAAATGGGAGACCTTTTGGTAGAACATTTTCCTTTAGAACAAGAGGAAGCCGCCAAATTCTACAAAAAAGCTTATCAACACGACACCAAGAAGTATCACTTATTGGATAAACGAGCAAAGATTTTACAAAAGTTAGAAGGAAAAAGGAAAAAAGCCATCAAAACATATTTGAATCTGCTTGAAGTCCAGCCTGATCATCCCTCTGCCCATTTTCATCTGGCAGAATTATACCTTGAACTAGGAGATAGAATGCAGGCAAAGTTTCATTTTGCCAAAGGCTCAGGTGAGGAAGTTGCAATTCAAAATTTTGAAACCGAGATCCCTGCGAAGCCAATTGAACATATTGAGCCAATCGAAGCTCCGATAATCGAGCCTAAAACTGCTGTAAATGTTGTGACCAGAACATGTATTACTGGCGCTACCTCAGGCATTGGTAAAGCCACTGCCAGATTATTGGCTTCACAAGGTTACGACTTATTGTTGATTGGAAGAAGGAAAGCAAAACTGGAAGAATTGCAATTAGAGCTTGAAGAAGCATTTGAAGTTGATGTTGAAATTTTGTCCTTAGATGTTACTGAAAGAGAGGCTGTTGAATATATGGTAGAAAAGCATACCGATATCTTCAAAAACGTCAATATACTCATCAATAATGCTGGCTTAGCACTTGGCTTAGATTATATTCATGAAGCCAATATGGATCATTGGGATCGGATGATTGATACCAATGTTAAGGGTTTGTTATACATGACTCGATTGATTGCACCTTTTATGGTAGCTAGAAAAACAGGGTTCATAATAAATATATGCAGTACTGCCGGCAAGGAGGTTTATCCTAAAGGCAACGTTTACTGTGCTTCGAAATTTGCAGTAGACGCTTTAACACGCAGTATGAGGCAAGATCTCTTCAAACATGGTATTCGTGTAGGGCAAGTTAGTCCGGGAGCCACAGAGGATACGGAATTTGCAAAGGTGCGCTTTGAAGGGGATGATGAAAAAGCCAAAATTTATTCTGACTACAAACCATTGAGGGCGTCTGATATAGCCAGAATTATCCATTTCATGATATTGCAACCCTCACATGTGAACATACAGGATGTGTTGGTTATGTCTTCCCAACAAGCAAGTGCAACATTGTTTAACAGAAACGGAAGAGACTAAACGGTTCTTTTATATTGAATAATCAATTCTTAAACTTATACTTCTTGGAGCCTCCTGTCGTGCAGGCCTCCAACTGTATGCTGTATTGAGCACATTGCCCATGATCAAGCTTGTTTTGATTTGTCTTGAAATTTGTACTGAAGTTCTGATATCCAATATCGAAAATCCTTTGTTGTTTGCATCTCGAAAGGTTTTAACTCCTGGGATAAACTGTTCAAAAATTTTATCTATTGCATCCATGTTGCTATTGTATAAGTATGAAAAGCCCAATGAAATAGAATTGTACTTTCCTTCTATATCCCATTTTACAGTATGTTTGAACCTGTATTTGAGTACATTTTCATCTGAACTGGAATTATTCTTTTCTATATCAGTGAAGTTTTTGAACTTGGGGTCAATATAGGTGTAGCCGGTTAAAAGCCAAGTTTCAACGTTCCCTATTTTTCCCTCCGCGACAACACTAAAATCTATACCTTTAATCACAGTGTTTCCAATATTCTGGGACTGAAATCCCAAACTGGTTAAAGTAAATTCCATCATGTTGTTGTATTCAGTCCAAAATCCTGCAACATCAACAAATCCCTGCCAATCCATGATTCTAAATCCTTGTTTTAATCCTATTTCGGAGGTCCAGCCAGTTTCAGATTCGAGTTTGGCATTGGGTATAACAGGAAAAATGCTGAATCTGGTAGTAATGAATTTTTCGGCGATGGTTGGGAAACGGTATGCTTGTCCGTAGGAAGCTCTTAAAAATGTTCCCTTAGCTAGCTTGGCATTCAATCCTGCTCTGAATACTGGCTTTGATTCTTCTGATACTCCATTGGGAATGGTATCCAAGCCAAATTTCGACCCAATTATTTCTGGTGATTTGATTGCATTGTATTCATATCTGGCACCGACGGAAAGCGTCAACCAATTCCATAACTTTTTGTCCAATTGTGTATAAGCTGCTCTATTTGTTATGGAATAAGTGGTATCTCCGTACAGATCAGCATTGACAGAAGTATAAGTACTAACAAGACCGGCAGTAGCAATAAGGCCTAGTTTGGTGAAATTATGCTGCCATTGATATTCCCCGTAGAAATATTCAGACTTATTGGATTGTTCCGCACTGTTGTCATTGTTGATTGAAAACCATCGTCCCAATATTTTATGCTGACTGTTCCATTTGTCCCTATAGTTCACGTATGGATCAATATTATAACGAACTTTATCCGACTCTGCAATGGTGCCGTTATCGCCCTGCAAAGCTCCAGCTTTATCATTCCGCCACAAGAAAAAGCTTCTGCTGAGCCCTTTATTGAAATTAGTATTTAATCCTAACACGAGACGGTCATTGAGCCTGTGCCTAATCCCAACATTAAAACGCCCATATTTATTGAAGACAGAGTCTATGTAATTGTAGTTGTCTCCATTTGTTAAAAATCCACCGAGCACAAGATCCGTTTTTCCAATTTTCCTTTTATGTAAAATTGATGTACCATACTTTAATGGAGGGCTGGACCACCATTTTTGATCAGGATTCTCTGGTTCTAAATAAGCTGTTGTAAAAACTGCAACCTTGGTTACTGGTTGCGATGTCGCATAAGAAGTTCGCAGATTGATGATGCCATTCATGGCAGCCGAACCGTATAAAGCTGAAGCCGCACCTTTCAGTACTTCTATTTGTGAAATATTTTCTATCGGCAGATCATTCCAATTTGATAATCCAGCATCGGATTGTAAAATCGGCAAGTCATCCATCAATACCAACACTCTGCTACCAGCTCCGTTGGAAAATCCACTTCCACCACGTATATTAGCTTGACCGTCGATGATATTAACACTTGGAACTTTGTTCAATACTTGATCAACAGTGGTCAAATTATTGTTTTCAATTAATCTTGGTTTGATTACTTCTAACGAGACAGTGCTCTCTTGTAATGGTGCTTCATATTTTCCAGCAGTTATCGTGGTAGTCTCCAATAATTTTCGATTTTCAATCATTTCGAAGACCAGGTTGGAGAGACCGGATACGCCAATTTGAACGCGTTTGAAAATAGATTCATATCCCACAGAAGAGACTTTCATTTCAGCTGTTCCCAGATTGGTTTTAAAACTAAATTTGCCTTCAGCATCAGTCATTGAGCCTGTGGTACCTATTTGGACTGCTATATTGTCTAATCCAAGTTTGGTTTTTTCATCAATAACTTTTCCTGAAACGATGGCATCTTGTGCCAAACAAAATATATGGCTAGTCAAAATTAATAACAAAGTAAATAAGTTCCGCATGGTTGGTGTTTGTAACTGCAATATAGATAAATTTTAGTTTTCAAAGCATCATGAAATGCCAACAGTCTACTAATGTCAATTTTTATAATTCTAAAAAATCCTTCTTAATTGGAGCTTTGTCATAATTTAATCCTACTTTTGAATCTATTCTTTTTAAACTTTAACCATTGACTATGAAAAAAAATCTACTTCTTTTTATTCTATTAGCGGGAACATCAATTGCCTTTGGGCAATTTGGGACTTGTACTCCTGATCCAACCTATGCTGATTCAGCTGTTGGGGTTTACCCTTTGCCATATGATCCAGTTGCTAACCCAAATGGAGGTATAACAAAATCAGCATGTAAGAATAAGCCATATCAATTTGATTTCAATATCAATGTTCCTGATACAGTAAATTTATTGGGTCAAATGGTTCCACTTCAGAAGTTATCTCTTGCAACGTCTGGTGCTATAAGCAACTTGCCTGCTGGTCTTACTTATGCATGTAATCCGCCAAATTGTGTATTCGATAAGAACACGGTGGGTTGTATTGCAATATTTGGAACCGTAACAAATGCCGTTCCAGTAGGAGATTATGAGTTGTTGATCAATGGGACTTTGAATATCGGATTTGATTTTCCATTCTCTTTTCCAAATGCAGCCTTGTTTCCGGGGACATACATCCTAAAAGTTGAGGAAGAAAACAGTTCTAATTGTTTTGTAGTATCAACCACTGATGCTAGAATTAAGAATTTTAGAGCTGAAATTGCAGTTAACCCAATTGACGAAACAGCAAGGATAGTTGTACACAGCAAAGTAAGTGGATCTGTTAATTTGTCTATTACCAATATGGCAGGACAAAAATTGATTTCTGGCAAACATTTCATGTCTGAAGGACGCAATGAAATCCTTGTAGATGCAGTTGTGCTAAAATCTGGGATTTATTTGTTTACCATTGAATCAGAGGGAGAAGCAGCATCTGGAAAAATGATGGTGCAACATTAATACAACGAGACAGTCGGGACTTGTTTGTATTTTGAGCGAGTCCCCATTGTCCAGTTCAGTGTCAGTCCAGTTGATAATCCTGTGGGAGTTTGCTGAGGAATAATATACAAACTCAAATCATCTGATACATCAAAAGTTTTTAGGTGGGCGGCTGTGAAAGCTTCGACTGCTTGCAGCACATAAACCAAACCAAATCCAACTATATTCAACTCGAAATTTTTACGATAGAAATCTCTATTGGATTTCAAAGCGGCAGAACTGATTCCGGGAAAAGCGTTCGGGCGCATCTCAAGCAGTGCTTCCCGTGCCACTTTAAACCTGCGATACTCAGTATAATTAAAGTAGCTCAAGTAGCCCATTCCTCCAATACCAGCGTAAACTATTGGCATTTTCCACCATTGTCGGTTATAAGCTTGACCTGCTCCAGGTAATACCAATCCCAGTAACAATGCTTTTTTGGGTGATGGACTAAATTTTACCTTGGGTCGAAATTTCTTTTCGATGCTATCTGATTTTGATACAATCTTCAATGAATCTTGGGCATAGAAGTTATTGTAAGCACTCAAAACGATAAAAGCACAAAGAAGAGATTTCAATGTATTCATCAGCCCAATCTGAAGTTAGAAGTAAAGAGCTTTATTGCTAAAGCCAATAATATCATACCGAATACTTTGCGCATAATATTAGTTCCAGTATTGCCCATTTTGCGATGAAGCCATGAACTACCCCTTATAGTGAAATAAATAAAAACCAAATTCAAGAGAATTCCTACTAGAATACTATCAACGTGATATTCAGCCTTGAGGGATATCAAAGTAGTCATTGTTCCAGCACCTGCAATCAACGGGAATGCTAGTGGAACAATTGTTGGTGCATCATTTTCAGTTGTGTCTTTGAATACTTTAACACCACTTATCATTTCGAGTCCGATCAAAAATAAAACAACAGCACCTGCCAAGGCAAAAGACCTCACATCTAGGTTCAATAACTTTAAAACTCCTTCACCTGTAAAAAGAAAAGCAATCATCAACAAGCCAGAAATCAAAGTAATTTTTAAAGGTTCTATTAACTTTCCTTCAGCTTTTAATTTTATGATCACAGGAATACTTCCCAGAATATCAATTACGGAAAACAAAACTAAACTGACAGAAAAGATTTCTTTGAAGTGCATAACTAAATGATATCCAAGGTTTCAAGAATTCTGTTTAATTCCTCTGTAGAAGCAAAATGGATCTGGATATTACCGCTACCCATTTTGGCTTGTTTAATTTGAATTTTAGTTTCAAACATTTTAGCCATTCTATCTTCTAGTTTTTTAAGCATAAAATCTCTTTCTGGCTTACTATTAACTGCTTTACTTTGTTTGGAAGATTGTATTGATTTAGCCGCTTGCTCCAATGCCCTGACAGAGTATTCTTTCTGTAAAGTCTCCTTATGCAGTTCTAATAATGCGGTTATATCTTCAATTCCGGCTAAGGATCTGGCATGTCCCATTGATATTTGCCCATTTCTCAGAGATTGTTGCACCACCGGAGGTAGTTTTAACAATCTTAAAAAGTTGGTAACACTGCTTCGGTCTTTTGCTACCCGTTCGGCCAAGGATTCATGTGTTAATTTGCATTCATCGATCAGCCTCTGATAGCTCAAAGCAACTTCCAAGGGATTTAGATCTTTTCGTTGAATATTCTCAATCAGAGCCCATTCCAATAATTGCTGATCATCTGCAATTCTGATATAAGCGGGAACTTCTTTTAATCCTGCTAGTTTTGAGGCTCTCAGTCGTCTTTCTCCTGATATGAGTTGATACTTTCCATCAGCAAGAATTCTAACTGTCAATGGCTGAACCAAACCGTGCAACTTAATAGATTGTGACAATTCTAAAAGTGCATCAGCGGCAAAATCTTGTCTCGGTTGAAAAGGATTTGTTGTAATATCGCTCACTGGCACCATGGCTGTTTCATTCGCCAATTTTTTTACAACGGAATCAGTGGTTTTTACCTCTGAAATATTTACGTCACCCAATAAGGCTCGGATTCCCTTTCCAAGGTCTTTCTTAGTTTTCATTATTGTCATACTGTTTGCATAGTAAGATTCTCAGGCATAACCAATCCTTCATTATAATGTAGGAACTCTCTGGCCAATGTTAAAAAGCTTTCAGCACCCTTGCTAGCAGCATCATATAAGATAACCGGCTGGTGCATTGATGGAGATTCTCCTATTCTGGAATTTCGTTGAATCACAGTTTTATAAACTCTTTCTGTTGAGTGATTTCTTACTTCTTGAAGCACGATATTTGCCAGTCTCAAGCGTTTGTCAAACATACTTAATATGATTCCTTCCATCTGAAGTTCTGGATTTAATCGTTGTTTGACCATGTTAATTGTATTCTTAAGTTTACTCAGTCCTTCAAACGCAAAAATTTCACATTGCACTGGCACTAATACGGAATCAGCCGCCACAAGTGCATTTACGGTAAGAACACCTAAACTTGGCAGACAATCAATGAATATGTAATCATAATCATCGGCAAGCGGTCGAATTAGAGTCTTTAAAACAAATTCGCGTGATGTCCTGCCTGCAAGTTCTATATCAACACCTACCAGATCAATTCCTGATGGCAAAATATCAAGGTTGGGAGTTTCTGTACGCTTTATGGCTAATTTGGGATCAATATTATCGATCATACAATCATACAAAGTGTAATCTTCATCAGTCATACCGACACCCACTCCTGAAGTTGCATTTGCCTGTGGATCAGCATCAATAATCAAAACCTTTCGATCCAGTACTCCCAAGCAAGCTGCTAGGTTTATGGATGTTGTTGTTTTACCTACGCCACCTTTTTGATTGGCTATTGCTATTATTTTACCCATTGGTTATACTTTGGCCTGGTTCTAAAAGAATCAATTCTTTTCCTTCTTCAATAAATCGTGCAATCGCAGCTTCTTTATCTAATACAATATATGGAAATGTGTCATAATGACATCCAACGATCCGCTCGCAATGGATAAAATCGCTGGCAATCAGAGCTTCCTCGTAGCCCATTGTGAAATTATCACCTATTGGTAACACTGCTATGTCAAGTGGAGGACAAGTCATTGGAATCAACTGCATGTCTAAGGTGAGCGCAGTATCTCCTGCAAAGTAAATACAGGTTTCTTCATTGTACACTACAAAACCTGCTGCTGAACCTCCATATTCCCCATTTGGAAAGCTACTGCTGTGCACGGCATTGACCATTTTTACTTTTATGAATCCCAGGTCTTTTGTCCCGCCGATATTCAGTGGATGGGTGTTCAATCCTTTTTTTTCGTAATATTCACTGATCTCCCAAATTCCCAACAACAGAGCTCCTGTTCTTTTACCAATGCTTTCAACATCAGCCGAATGATCAGCGTGTGCATGCGTAAGCAAAATAAAATCTGCTGTTAATTCATCAGCTTTTATTTTAGATTGAGGATTGCCCTCTAAAAAGGGGTCAATTAATATGGTTTTGTTTCCTATTTCAAGTGTGAAACAAGAATGACCATGAAATGTCAACTTCATTTGTAATCAAATTATACTTGTAGAATGTAAAGGTAGGATCATTCATCCATTTCGTTCCTTTCTAAATGAACAAAAAGCAAGTAATTTTATTTCACTGACAATTTAAAATTTATGATTTCAGTAATATCGGGCACGAATCGACTCAATAGCCAAACCTTAAATGTGGCTAAAACCTACGTTGATATTCTGAAGGATATCCAAAGTCAACCCGTAAAGCTTATAAATTTGGCAGAAATGCCATCGAGCTTGTTGAGCGAGAATATGTACATCAAGGAAAAAAGAGATCCTTGGTTGTCCGAGATACAAAATGATTTTTTAATTCCATCTGAAAAGTTATTTTTCTTTATACCTGAATACAATGGAAGCTTTCCTGGCTCCTTAAAGCTTTTTTTAGATGCTGCATCTATCCAAGATTCTAAGGAGTGTTTTTTTATGAAAAAATCTGCAATAGTAGGAATATCTAGTGGCAAAGCAGGTAATATGAGGGGAACCGATCAGTTGACCGCAATTTTGAATTATTTGGGTGTTTTGGTCCATCCCAAAAGACAATATTTGTCTGGTATCAATGAGATCTTTAAAGCGAATGGTGAAATGATTGACAACGAAACCTTACTTTTACTCCAAAAACATGCATCTCTGTTGGCATCGTTCTAAATTATTTGTTTCAATTATCTGCGTTTTTGGGTTGATTTCGTGTGGAAAAGTTAATCCAACTTCAAACAATGTATTCAAGTATATTTTACCAAGCTCTGTTACATCGCTGGATCCTGCATTTGCTCGCAACCAATCTAATATTTGGGTTGTATCACATCTTTATAACACTTTGGTCAGTCTTGATTCGAATATGCTTATTCAGCCAAGTTTAGCTAAATCATGGTCAATTAGTCAGGATGGCTTGAAATATACCTTCGTTTTGAGAAGCCGTGTAGGATGGCATGAAAATAAGAATTTGCCTGAACTGGATAAAAGATCCCTTATTGCCACAGATGTTGTTTATTCCTTTTTGAGGTTGTCTGATACTCAAATCAATTCTCCAGGTTCGTGGATTTTTACAGGAAAAATGGATACGATTCAGCCATTTGTTGCCTTGAACGATTCAGTTTTGGTATGTAATTTAAAGCAACCATTCAGGCCATTTTTGAGTTTATTGACCTCAGCATATTGTAGCATTGTACCCAAGGAAGCTGTTGAGTTCTATAAAGATGATTTCAGGACTCACCCTGTGGGAACAGGGCCTTTTCAATTCAAGAAATGGATTGAATCTCAAACTATTTTTCTTTCCAAAAATACTACTTATTTTCAAAATTCTCCAGGCAATGCGGTGCCAGCGGTAGACGGAATCCGAATAGATTTTGTACCTGATCGAATGACTGCATTTCTATATTTCTTGCGTGGAAAAACTGATTTCATCAATGGAATAGAATCCTCTTTTGCCAAATCACTCTTGAATGCAAATGGAGAGCTTCAAACAAAATGGAAGTCGAAGATTAATTTAGTAAAAAATGATTTCTTGAATACTGAGTTTATTGGTATCAATGCTTCCTCTTTGCCCAATGGCCATCCTCTAAAGAATAAGTACTTTAGGCAAGCACTTGACGCGTCAGTTGATAAAGCTACACTGATTCGTTTACTTCGGTTTAACAATGGCACCCCTGCTTATAATGGAATAGTGCCTATGGGTTTGCCTCTTTTTAACCCTTTTTCTTACCGATTCTTTGACTTGCAAAAAGCAAGAAGCTTGTTGATCAAAAGCGGCTTTTATGATCCTAAAAAAATTCCTGAGCTCATTCTGCATTGTAATAAGGAGTACGTAGATGTTTGCACCTTTGTGGCAAGACAATGGCAGTTATTGGGCGTACCTGTTAGGATAGAATTGGTAGAAAATGCAACGCTTCGTGAAATGATGCGCAACAACAAAACCTATTTGTTCAGAGCTTCGTGGATAGCTGATTACCCTGACGAAGAAAATTTTTACACCTTATTTTATTCTAAAAATTCTGCTCCACCAAACTATACAAGGTTCAGTAATGCAGAGTATGACAGATTATATGAATTATCAACTGCATCAAACGATAAGGAGTTGATCAAAAAATATTACAACCGCATGAACGAAATAATTTCTGATGAATGTCCTATCATACCACTTTGGTATGATAAATCAATTCATTTCTTGTCACCTCGTGTGAAAAAATGGGACAGCAATGCCATGAACATTCCAAACATGGAAAAGGCCGAACTATTTAATGGTAAATGAGTACTTGTTTGGTTTGGTACACCTTATCATCAAGCATGAGCGTTATTTGATAGATCCCATTTGCAATGTTCACCATATCTACGCTATCAAAATGGTTGCCACCAGAATAAGTGCGGTTCATCAATATGGGACTAGTTCTTCCAAGTACATCAGTCATGAATAATTTGATATTGATTTCTTCAGGTAATGAAATATTGAAATTCAATTTTTCAGTTACAGGATTTGGACCATATAAAATAGTTAGGGCTTTTTCGCCACCCTTATCAATAAAATCTAGGTTTAAAGGAAACACAGTACCATCTTCATCATAAGCCTGAGGGATTGCAACTTTGGAAGTGAGGCTAAACGCTTTGTTAAGTTCAAGTGAAATATCTGAATGAAGTATTATTGAGAACAGCAAAAGTTTTGTAGGTAAAGGCTGCCCATTGGTATTCCAAGACAAGGTTAGTGTCTTTCCGTCACTTGAAAGGTTAAAATTATTATCGCCAATATCTGACCCCAATCCTTCAACGACTTTTGTAATTGTTACAGCGGGATGAGTTTCCAATGTAAACTGTAAGGCTTTAGTTGTGAGTTCATTATCGAGATAAAAATCAATTTTGTAGTTCTGATCCGGCTTGATTATTTGATTGTCTACAAGTAGCTTAACCGGGTTGTTGTCCCTTGTTTCGTTTTTGCCGTTGGTTCCGTTGACTTTAGGCTCTATACTTGATACATCTCCCATTCTTATTACAGTCGAGATGTAAATGGAATCCGGTTTTGTTTCTTCATATTTTTGCACATGATTAAGGAGTTTTAAATTTTTCACACAATTAAAGCCATCGGAGATTCCAAGAATTATTTGTCTGATTTGCACCATATCTGATGGTGATACACTTTTGCTGCAATTTACATCCGCAGCAAGCCTTTGAATTGTAGAAAGGGCCTTTATTCCGAGTATGTGGCTTTTTATAAAAGCAAGATCTACGGTTGATAAATTTTTGGAGGCAGGGAGTTCAGAAGGATCCAAATAAAAGACAAGCCCCATGTACAGGTTTTGGCTGGAATAACCATAGTCTTCGGGATTGAAACTAAAACTGTTTTCTTGATCAAAAGGAATTACAGGCGAGTTATTGAAACAAGGGTTAGAGATATTAAACACAAGATCAGGGCTATTGCATAATTTTATTCCTGCCACATACTTGTCAAAACCATAAACTTTTAATTGTCCTCGTATAGGAGAAGTTAGAGTTGTAAACGATTCACCTGTAAGTAACTTATCTTTGTTTATGTTATCGATATTTAAATAGTAAGTTTGCCCAGAATCCACAGTTGAGAAACTAGAATCTTGTAATTTTTGAGCGTCTAACTGGTTGAGAATGGTCAGACAAATAAAAAATTGTAAAAACCTTTTCATGTGAACCAAATTTAAAGGAAGTTTTGAACAGCAAATATAATAGATTTAGTAAATAGAAGCAATAAATTTTCAAAGAATTATTTGTTTAAATGATACAAGAAGTAATATTTCAAGATTGGGGAAGAGTAGATTATGAGGCCGCATGGATTAAGCAACAGCAATTCGTTGATATTCAGACTATTGCAAAGCGAGAAGGTGTTGAGCTGGAAAATCGTCCACCGCATCACTTGATAATCTGTGATCATCCACATGTCTATACTTTAGGTAAAAGTGGAAGTGTAGAGAATTTGTTGCTTACTGAAGAGGAACGGATCAACAATGATATTCAATTTTTTAAAATAAACAGAGGAGGAGATATTACCTATCACGGTCCAGGTCAATTGATTGCTTATCCCATTTTAGATTTAGAACGCATTTTTACGGATGTCCATAAATATGTTAGAACTTTAGAAGAGATTGTTATCCAAACATTAGCCTATTATCATGTTGAAGGAACAAGACTTGAAGGATATACAGGTGTTTGGCTAAGACCAAACGATCAGAAGCCTTGGAGGAAGATTTGTGCTATTGGGGTGCATCTGAGCAGATGGGTTACCATGCATGGATTGGCGTTTAATGTCAATTCCGATTTGAAGTATTTTGAATATATTATTCCATGTGGCATTGCAGACGATGACAAAGGAGTTACTTCCCTCCAAATAGAACTTAACAGACAAATTGACGTATCAGAATGCAAAAAAGTCTTTATCGAGGCCTTTGAAAAGTGTTTTGAAGTTAAAGTTGTTTGATTATTTGAATGCGTCATGAAAAAAGATATACCTATTAAAAAAGTAGAGGATGTAATTATTGCAATTATTCCTGAAGATGACAATGTTGATTCAGAAATGTGGCAAGTTTATATAGTCAATACTAAAGATCAGCCACTGCGTGATGTTTTGATCGCTAGTATAGGATATGGCGAAATAGAAGGTGAGTCTTTGAGGACCTCCACCTTGCGTTATTTTTTTGATGAACTTCCAGCCAATGAAGCTGTTTTAGTTGAACCAATCATGAGAAAACTATTCACATTGGCAAACGAATATTGGATAAGCTTCAGTTTGGAAGGCTATATGTACGATAAGAAATATATTTTTGTGCCTGGATCATTAGAACCAGATTTTTTTAGTCACATTCCCTTGCTTGATAGAGCTGGGGTGATGATAAAATAAAATTATGAACAACAATCTTGAACCAAAAAAGGTCAGTGAATCCAAAATCACTATGACCGAAATGATAATGCCAAATGATACCAACCCACTAGGGAATTTAATGGGTGGAAATCTAATGCGCTGGATGGACATTATTGCAAGTATTTGCGCTGCTAAGCATTGCAAATCGCATGTTGTAACTGCATCAGTGGATCATATTTCATTTCAAAATCCAATTCATGTTGGTGATGTAATAACAATTCATGCTCAAATAACCCGTGCCTTCACTACTTCGGTTGAAATATATCTCGAAGTGCTTGCAGCAGATATGAAAGGGGGAAATAATAGAAGATGCAACAATGCATACTTTACCTTTGTAGCAATTGGTGATGTTGATAAAAAGCCTCAGCCTGTTCCTGAAATTATTCCCTTGACCAATGAGGAACAATCGTTATATGACGGTGCAATTAGACGAAGAGAATTGAGACTTGTATTGAGTGGAAGAATGAAACCCGAAGATGCAAAAGAGATTCGATCTATTTTTGTTAAGCCCGAAGCGGCTATCAACTATATTTAACAATGAGATGGTTTCAACCACAATCAGCTGAAGAATTTTCTCCGGAATCAATTCTTAGAATTCTTTTTGTGGGATTGGTTTATTTTTTGCTAAAGTCAAGCGATTTGACCAATTGGTTATTGTACCCATTCAACCTTTTTGTTACGTTCTTGCACGAATTTGGTCATGCTTCCGCAGGATTTTTATCAGACGGAAAGGTTTTGGGTTTACAAATAAACAATGATGGCAGTGGATTTACCACAGTTGCAGGAGGAAATAGGGCATTTGTTTTATCTGGTGGATATATTGGTAGTGCAGTTTTTGGAAATATTTTGCTCAGACTTTCCTTATTCAAACAGCATATTGCTGAACGTACTTTGTATGTTGTTGCACTGGTGATGCTAGTCTCATCCTTTATTTGGTTTTATTCAATTTTTGCAACAGCCTTTCAATTAATGTTTGCTTTCAGCTTAATTATCATAGCAAGATTCACTCCGTTTGACAGAGAGTTTTTGTTTTTTATGGGATTGAGCAGCTTGGCATATATTATTCGGGACTTTAGAGTAGGGCCTTCTTCTGATCTGGCTTATTATGAAAGAGAAGTTGGCTTGTTTTCTACGAATCAATGGATGTACATCTGGTGGGGAATTGTGCTTTTTATAAGCTTCATTAATTTGCGATTGATACTATTAGAAATAAATAGCCGGCTCAGGTTCAAATAATCCTTAAATTTATCTTTATTTTTTTCACTAATTTTTTATTTTTTATTCACAAACCATTGACAATTCTGAAACAAACCTTACCTTAGTAACAGAACCAATCAATCTTAACATCATGACATTATCCAGAAAAGCTCAAAAGGTACAAGTTAAGGATTCAAAAGACGCAAAAAAATTCTTTTCCATTTTGATTATTGCAACGGGCTTACTAATGCTCCTTGCATATTTATTTTATTCAATGAATAAATAATAAGAGTTTCGGTTTGAAAATTGAATCGTATGTGCTTCCAATAGGCTATTTCCCTCCATTGGACTTTTGGTCGTTAATCATCTCCGACAAAAATATATTGCTGGATCTAGATTCAAACTATCAAAAGAGGAGTATTCTTAATCGGATGTTCATCTCAACTTCTTCGGGGCCTTTGATGCTAAGTATTCCGCTTGCTAAAGGTAAGAATGAAGCCCAAAATGTAATGGACTTAAAGATCAGCTATGATCAAAATTGGCAAAAATTACATTTAAACGCCTTTGAATCCAATTATGGTAAATCAGCATTTTATGACTGTATTAAAGATGATTTAATCAATTTTTATTCAAACCAACCTAGCTTATTGATAGACTGGAATTGTGGTCTGATAAATTTGATTGCGGAGTGGTTATCTATTGATTTCGAAATGAAGTTTACCGAGGGTTATAAACTGCCCCAATACAATTACATTGACTTTGATAAAAATGTTAAAGCAGATTTAAAGATTAACTATCCTTCAAATTATAATGGTTCAAGTATGAATTTCAATCAACTGAGTGTACTTGATCTGGTGTGCAAGCTAGGAAGGGAATCAATTCAGGTTCTGAAACCGCTTTCCTTGTCGTATTTAGGATAATTTTTGTCTAACTACCATGTGAATTCGCTGTATAGTTATTTTGTATCCTTTAAAAATCCTAATTTTACGCTTTAAACAATAGAGAATGAAATATTTTTTAATGATTTGTGCTGGATTCATAATGGTGAATACACTGAACGCACAAGATTCTGCATCAAGCTCAAAGATGAATTACCCAAAAACCAAAACAGTTAATCAAGTAGATACTTATTTCGGTATTGATGTCAAAGACCCTTACAGATGGTTGGAAATTGACACCGCTGCCAATGTTGCCCAATGGGTCAAGGAACAAAACAAAGTGACTCAATCATATTTGAATTCAATACCATACAAAGATAAAGTCAAAGCCAGATTTCAAGAGCTTTTCAATTTTGTAAAAATGTCAGCACCATTTAAAATTGGAAATAAATATATCTATTCAAAAAATGATGGGCTCCAAAATCAATCAGTTTACTTTATTCAAGAAGGCAAGACTGGCACTCCACAAGTCCTATTGGACCCAAATATGATGTCCAAAGAGGGGACTATGGCTCTAGAATTATCCGGCAGCTCAAAAGATCAACGCTACATTTCATATATAAAGTCTTCAGCTGGTTCCGATTGGGCATCAATACACACTATTGATTTAACTACGCTCAAGGATATCCCTGACGTCACCGAATGGGTTAAATTTTCAGGCGCTTCGTGGTATAAAAATGGTTATTTTTATAGTCGTTTTCCTGAGCCAAAGCCAGGAATGGAACTTTCAGATGCCAATCAATTTCATGCTGTTTATTATCATGAAATTGGAACACCACAATCAAGTGATTCATTAATCTTTGACAACAAAAAAGAACCATTGATTACCTACAGTGCTGGTGTAACTGAAGACGAGAAGTACCTTTTGGTATATCCAGCTACCGGTACTGATGGATTTGAATGTTGGTACAAAGACCTGACTATTCCAAAAGCAGAATTTAAGTGTTTGTTTTCTGGTTTTAAAAACAAAAGCTCAGTGATCGATAACATTGGTTCTGATTTATTGGTACTTACTGATATTGATGCACCCAACTATCAATTGGTTCGTGTCAATCCCAATATGCCTGAAAAAGAAAATTGGACAAAAATAATTAAAGAAGATAGCAATCTGC
>Ga0136636_10000122_pt1 | contig 31202 bp, 25 predicted proteins | sample AntDrymUQ8522106_2_FD_104653 | JGI IMG/M metagenome (GOLD analysis project Ga0136636, IMG submission 104653) | Polar desert sand microbial communities from Dry Valleys, Antarctica - metaG UQ852 (21.06) | ecosystem: Environmental > Terrestrial > Soil > Desert | place: Antarctica: Dry Valley... | reverse complement strand
GGTTTTTTCATACTCAAAAGTGGTTAACGATAGGGTTGATAGGCTTTTATTTGGAAAGATTCCAAATAAAAGCCTATCTTTGTAATAAAAACCATGGTTATTAAAGCCGATATGAAAATGGCCGATTTGGTCATGCACGACATACAGTTATTAGCTGTAATTCAACGATTAGAGATCCCTTTAGGCTTTCGAGATAAAACGGTTACTGATGTTTGTATCGAAAATAGTGTTGACATTGATTTTTTCCTTCATATAGCAAATGCTTTTCACGATCATGATTTGTATCCTAAAGAGCAGTTTTTAATTTTCAAGATTGAGTGGATTGTTAACTACTTACGAAATTCCCATCGATGCTATGTTGATCATCGAATTCCAATGATTGAGCAACAAATTATTGAATTAGAAGCTGATATTGATAAAGATAAAGTCCCCGATTTATTGCTGAAATATTTCCGTGAGTATATCAACGAATTTAATGGCCACATTGAGCTAGAGGAGAGGATTGTTTTCCCATATACATTGCAACTTAACGAGGCTTTAACAGGTAAAATTCAACCTCTCGATTTTACTTCTAAATACAACGATTATAAGATTGACAAATATGTAGATGACCATAATGACATTGAGGAAAAGCTCTTTGACCTTAAAAACATTCTGATTAAATACATGCCTCCACCTAAAAACAATTGTAAATACAACACGTTAATTTTCGAGCTATTTCGATTAGAAAAAGATCTTCAAGATCATTCGGATCTCGAAGATAAAGTGCTTATTCCAAAAGTTCGATTGATGGAAAAGGAGTTTAACAAACTAACTCATGCCATAAAATGATAAAGGTTGCCATTGGTGAATCATCCTATATCATTCGAAAAGGAATTATTCAGTTACTAAATGAGTTTAATGAAATTGATTTAATAACAGAGTATTCTGATGCATTCGAATTTGAAAAAAAAATTCATGAAACTTCACCTGATTTAGTCATTGTTAATCCCTCGTTTTACAATGGATTAAATTTACCCGCTGAAAACGCGAATAAAAACCTACTGATACTTCATCTATTTAACAGCATTTTACCAGCTTCAGCACCTAAAAGTCACTTATCAGTATTTGAAAATAAGGCTGATTTAATTGAAAAGTTATCTGTAGCTATCAAAGCATTAAAGCCAAGTTCGAATTCAGAAAAAGACAATGAATTAACTCCTCGCGAAAAACTGGTATTAAAACAAGTTGCTTTGGGTAAAACAAATAAAGAAATTGGCGATAAACTCTTCATTAGCACGCATACGGTTATTTCTCACCGAAAAAATATCACTCGAAAACTCGATATAAAAACAGTTTCTGGTTTAACCGTTTATGCGATTCTCAATCAATTACTTTCCATTGAAGATATTTCGTAACAGGAAGTTTAATCCTGTAATAGTCTCGAAAAAATTGAATCGTCATTTTTTATTTGATGCGAAAACAACGTAATCACAAAAATGTATCTTTGCAGCAACAATTGCCATTATATACATGAAAAAAAAAGAGTTACTGCTAGAGAAATACAATAAACTGCGCGAATACACTAAGATTGCAGTCTCATTTTTAAAAATCTATTACGCTAAAATTATTTTCGAATGGAACAAATTTGACCTTCGAAAATATTTGCATCCACAAGTATATTCAACAATAGGCATTGAGCGCGGAGCTGCTTTATTTGTAGACTTGTTCTTTATTTTTGGATTAACTTTTATACCAACAATTGGATTAGGTATTGGAATCGGCTATTTCCTGTTAAAAGATACTATCCCCTTTTTAAATGGACAGAGTTTAGGAAAGAGTTTTTTTAGTATTTTACTCATTCGCAAGCATTCGGGAAAACCACTAACACGCAATTACTGGGTGGCAGCTAAAAGGAATTTTGTGTTACTAATTCCTGGATTAAACCTATTTGATATGTATTTTTACATAAAACATGGAGAGCGATGGGCTGATGTTAAATATCGCACCATAACAGTTAGGTACTCTCAAGAAGAAAACGACACAACGGGGAAAGAAACATAAAAAACAGATCCCGAACCGACTTGAGTTTCGAACCATATTTTGCCATCCGATGCCTCAACAATATTTCGCGCAATAGCCAACCCAAGTCCCATTCCACTTGTTTTAGTCGTAAAGTTAGGCGTAAACAACTTCTCAACAACTTCGGGTGAAATTCCTTTCCCGTTATCCTTAAAAGTAATAATTACATCGTCTTCCACAACATTAACGCCAACCGAAACCAATCCACTTTGATTAGTTGGAATGGATTGAATTGCATTTTTAATTAAGTTATTAAATACGCTTAAAATTTGTTCTGGATCAGTATTAACAACTATTGCACTAAAATCTTTCACATCTAAACTAATTTTCACTGGGCTCGATTTTTTAAACAATTCCACTGTACGAATTAGTTTCGAAAGAATATCAGTTTCTTGCCGGTTGGCAGCAGGCATTTTAGCAAAATTTGAAAATTCAGTTGCAATAACCGATAATTGATTGATTTGATCGACCAAAGTATTGGTAACACGCTGAATATACGAATCGAAATCATCCACTTTATCATCCCATGCTTTCTGAAGATACTGAATACTAAGTTTCATAGGAGTAAGCGGATTTTTTATCTCGTGCGCAATTTGCTTAGCCATTTCACGCCAAGCCGATTCGCGTTCTGATTTGGCTAAAAGATCAGCACTGGAGGCTAATTCATCAACCATTCGATTGTATTCGTCCACTAATCGACCTATTTCATCGTTCCGCTGATATGAAATTTTCTCATTTTTTAAGCCTAATCGGGTTTGACTTAATCGTTGTTGTAAGATCATTAATGGTCGGGTAATTTGTCGCGAAGCAATGACAGCCATACCAATCGCCATCAATAAAAAGATGAGATAAGCATTCATAATGGTGACCACAATGGATGAAATATCTTCTTTAAGCTCATCATCAGAAACAAAATAAGGAATATTTAAATAGGCTAACACCTCATTTTTTTGATTTAGAAAAGGCACATAGGCCGAAATGTAATTTAAACGTCCAATCGATTCATTATGAATATACTCCCTGTCGCCATTGATTTTAAGAGACACAAATGCTTCGGGATTCATCAAAGTACCAACTATTCCATCATCATAGAGCTCTTTTCTTGACGTAGCTAAAAGTGACCCATCTAAGCCATAAAGATTAATATCAGTGTAAAAAACATTTGAGAAATTTTGAAGCAAATAACTCAAATACTCCTCAATATTTGCATTCAAGGTTTCTTCACTTCCAATTTTTTGATCCAATTCGTGCATAATAGATTTAAGACGCTGCGAAAGCATTTCTTTATTTTTCTGACGAAACTGATGTGTTGCATAAATAATTGAACTTGTACCAATTACCAACATCAGAATTACCATAAAGGCAACCATGGTATATTGAATTCGTTCGCGTATGGTAAAGCGATGAGGATTTTCGCGAGCATAAAAAATAAACAAACCAAATATTGAAAAAGAGAGCAATAAAAAAAGAAGAAATACAATTGAAAATCCCGTTAAAACGCTCTGAAATGTAATTTTGGGTAAACTAATTACAACTGATTCATTCTTTCCTTTTGGTTCATAACACAAATGCGAAAACTCTTTATCATTAAAAAAATATTTATCGCTCGAGGCTTCTTGAGAATGTGTATTATTAAGATGTGCGATACGATACAAGAAAGCCCCTGACCGCTTAACTAAATGACCGTCAATATACTTACCATACGAATAATCCTCGTATATCCCTAATTTACTTCGACCTTTATCAGTCACTAATAATTCAGGATAGCCCAATCCCTCGAAATAGGGTTTTGATATAAGATCAATAAAAATGGTTGTTTCTTTATTTAAAGTTGGATGCCGATATCGAAAAACACCAAAATAATTGACACGTCCATTATCCTTATTTAAAAAGTAGAAACTTGAATTTTTTACAATTTGAGAACCCGAATTAGCAATGATTGAGTTAAAATAATCGTAACAATCATAAGTTTGGTCAACGCCTTCAACTAAAAGATTTGCTTTTGGCCAACAAATGATGACTTGCAAATCGAATCGATTTAAATAGCCATAAAAATAATTGTTCTTTAAATAAGTTGCTAATTCGTCGGTTGGTAGCGATTCATTAGCCAACATATCAATAATGTTTAAATCGTTTTGAATCTTAACATCTGAGTTACTCAAAAACATTTCAGCAACGGCATCCTGTTCACCCGCCAAATTATTCGCAAGAGTTTCAACTAAAAACAGACGGTTGCTTTTTTCCTTTTCCTGATTAAAATGAAACAACAAATAGACCGAAAAGCACGAAATGATTAGCACTAAAAAGAAAATATGACGAATGGAAGAGTTAAAGAGGTTTTTCTGTTTTCTGCTATTCCTAACAATCAAGAAAGCAGCTATCAATACAAAGAACAGTAGATTAACAAAATTGAATTCATGCTTAAAAATAATAACATGCAAAATCTCAATGACAAAAACAGAAAAGACTACAACAATTATTGAGCTATACTTAATATGAATACGCTTGAAGATTAAAAATAGATCTGCTAAAAAAACAAAACCAAAAATTAAAAAGAAAAACAAAGAGAATCGCACCATTGAAATTGAAGAAAGAGCAGAAATATTAATAAATAAATCAAACCCCGATGAATGCTCTACTATAATAAAAAGGACAAAAAGGATAACCTTAAAGACCAAATAAACCAACACAATTCGTACAACAGGATGAGATTGGGTGATGCGTTGTTTTATCACACCAAAACCAGCATAATTGGCTGAAATTGAAGAAGCAAAAAATATCAGCACTAGAAGCAACAAGGTTCCTAAAGACGAAACATACCTGCTGGCTGCAAAGTAAACAGGAGAAAATAAACTTGAAGAATATAATATTGAAAACCAATCTGTTATAAAAAACAAATAGTATAGCAGAATAAATAGAATGAATAAAATGGAAGCTTTAGCTGCCCCTTTTCCTGTTTTAAAGTATCTATATACATGCCTAGCTATCAATAAAATAACCAACAATAACGATAAAATAATTGAAACCATCCCAATTAGGGAGATACTATTAAATTGCAAGCCCGATGAATTTGCTTTTAACGAAAATAAATACTGCCCTTTTTTATTATGAATGTGCTTCCATCCAGGTAGTTTATCAATTGTTATTTCGACCTGATTAGAGATATTTAAATATGGATGATATAAATTGGATAGATATTTGTTTTCGTACGCATAAGCGGTTTTAATTTTAGTAAGACCAACCAGCTGATAACTTCCAACTTTAAATTTGCTCAATAAATACCAACCATTGGGCAGTTTATGTAAGCTACTATTCGAATGAATTAAATTTATGTTAATTGGAATTAACTGCGAATTCCAAGCGACAGGTAGCGTATCTAAAAACAAATAAAAACTAGGATCAAACTCATTATCAGGAATTTGATATCTCCAAATGACTTCCGGATTTTGTTTTACCTTCAAACTTAAATCAAAAACATGCTTATCCAACTCTGTTTGAAGCGTTTCAATTTTTTTCTGGATTCCAACCTCATGAATGGTGTTCTGAGAATAATTAGCAAACCAATATTGCATTAACCCAGCAACAATAATCAATACTAAAATAACGAACAAGAAAGATGGCAAAGATAACCGAAGCATCAATTTCCTGTATGATTCATCAAGCTTGTTCACTATTTTTTTATACATGATGATAAGGTTCTCCTTTAATAATAGTCATAGCTCTATAAAGTTGTTCTAAAAAAATGAGTCGAACCATTTGATGTGAAAAAGTCATTTCCGACAACGAAAGTTTCAACCCTGCTCTTTGATATACCACATCATCAAATCCATAAGCACCTCCAATAACAAAAACAATTCGTTTAAATGAAGAAACTAAAAACTGTTTTTGTATCCAATTCGAGAACTCAACAGACGAGAATTTCTTTCCATTTTCGTCTAAAAGAACAATAAAATCACCCATCTGAAGGTTGGCAACAATCAATTCTCCTTCTTTTTGCTTTATCTGAAGTTCTGATAATCCTTTGGTGTTTTTGATAGCTGGTATTTCTCTCAATTCGAAATTTAAGTAGTGACTCAATCGACCAACATAATTACTCTCACCTTCTTGCAAGTATTTTTCAATTGTTTTTCCAATCCACATCAAAGTCACTTTCATTGCTATATAAATTAGTATCAAGATTTAAGTATCAAGACACAAGACTGATTTACAGGACTTAGTTAAGTCGTTTTATTTCTTAATCCTTGGGAATAATCTATAAATATCCAAACTCTTTTTTTAATACTGAATGCAAATTATAAAATAATTGCTTAACAAATATAATATGGTTCAGTATTTGCGAAAGGATTTCTTAACTTAAAGTTAAAGTGACGAAAAACACGGACTAATTACATAAATGATTATCTTGTAAGATGAGAAATTGGGAATGATAGATTCTTTTTTAATTTTGTACTTCATAAGAATTATAGACTGTTTAAATTAGAATTAAAGATGCAGAGGATATTAAAATATTCTTACCATAAAGTATTCGACAAAAATATGATTCAACAAATAAAAAACTAATGAAATTCACGACTACAATTATAGTTTTAATGCTTAGCATTGCTTTATTTAAAGTGTCTGCTCAAAGCAATACGTTCCCCGATGAAATTATAAAAGCAACAAAATCGGGAGATAGCCGAGTTTTAGCAAATTATTTCAACGATAAGGTTGAAATAATTCAGCCCGGAAATTCAGGCGTATATAGTAAAGCTCAAGCCGAACAAGTGCTTAAGACTTTTTTTATAAACAATCCGGTGGTTGATTTTAAAATTTTGCATCAAGGAGAACGCGACAATTCTTCGTTTGCAATAGGAAAGTACTCATCGCGAGGTGAAAATTTCAGAATCTATTTCCTTTCGAAAGAGACATCGGGCAGCACACTTATTCACCAAATTAGGATTGAGAAACAAGATGAATAAAGAAGTACTGGCTAAAATAATTGATCTCTCAATACAAGAAGATGTTGGCGATGGCGACCACTCCTCATTATCATGCATACCTGAAGGGCAAAAAGGAAAAGTGCAATTAATTGTTAAAGAAGCTGGGATTATTGCTGGTGTTGAAATTAGCGACTATATAATTAAACGCTTTGATCCTTTTTCGAAGATTGAATATTTTATTAAGGATGGAACATTTGTTAAGCCAGGCGACATTATTTTAACTATTGAAGGAAAAGTGCATTCGCTTTTAAAAACGGAACGCTTACTGTTGAATGTTATGCAGCGCATGAGTGGCATTGCTACTGAAACTCAAAAATATGTTCGAAAATTAGAGGGGACCAAAACCAAAGTTCTGGACACACGAAAAACAACGCCATGTGTTCGTCTTCTTGAAAAAGAAGCAGTTCGAATTGGTGGTGGTGTTAATCATCGTATGGGTTTATATGATATGATTATGCTGAAAGATAATCATATTGATTTCGCTGGAGGAATAAAAGAAGCCATATCGGCAGCTCGCAGCTATTTAAAAGAATTGGACAAAGATTTGCAGATAGAAATTGAAGTCAGAAATCTTAAAGAGTTAAGTGAGGTTTTAGAATATGGAAATGTTGATCGTATTATGCTTGATAATTTCTCTATTGAAGATACTCAGAAAGCTACAGAATTAATAAATCATCGCTTCACAACAGAATCATCTGGAAATATAACCTTAGATACCATTAGAGGCTACGCCGAATGTGGGGTTAATTTCGTAAGCGTTGGCGCATTGACTCACCATGTTAAAAGTTTGGATTTAAGCTTAAAAGCTGTGTGACAATTTGGTATCGAATATATTGCAAAAGAGGATGGCCAATTTCAACCAACCTCTTTTTATTTTCATTTATTTTCGATACTATTTTAACAACCTATCAATTCCCTCTGTTAAAATCTGAATTTTGGCTTCCGCATCGGCTTGTTTTTGTCTTTCTTTATTAACCACATCAACAGGGGCGCTATTTACAAACTTTTCGTTCGAAAGTTTTTTCATCACCGAAATTAAAAAATCCTCATTATACTTCAATTGCTCTTTCATCCGTATTAGTTCCTGCTCCACATTAATGGTCTCTTCCAACGGAATAAAAAACTCGGTGGTTTTTACTACAAACGATAATGCATTATCGGGCTTTGAAGTCACAAAAGTCAACTCTGATAAATTGGTGAGTTTAACAATTACCTCATCAAACATAGCGTTATAATTGCCATCAGCATTCAAAATAAAAAGTTGAAGCGCATCTTTTTGAGGGATGTTCTTTTCTGTTCTAATGTTCCGTATTCCGGTGATCACCTCTTTGGTTTGTTCGAATTGGGTCAAATAATCAGCATCAAATCCTTTTGACACAGGCCAATCTGCTATCATTATCGATTCGCCATCATTGCGTTTAGCTGTTTGCTGCCACATGTCCTCGGTTATAAAAGGCATAAACGGATGCAGCAATTTCATTAACGAATTAAAATATTTAACTGTTGAATCTAGCGTCTTCGCATCAATTGGCTGCTGATAGGCTGGTTTAATCGCTTCGAGATACCATCCCGAAAACTCTTGCCAGAAAACAGTATAGATGGTCATCAATGCATCAGAAATACGATATTTACTGAAATGGTCATCCATTATCTCAACCGTTTCGTTGAGTTTGCACTCAAACCATTCGATGGCCAAAACCGATGATTTTGGTTGAGCAATCGTATTATCTACTTGCCATCCTGAAATTAAGCGATGAGCATTAAATATTTTATTGGCGAAATTACGACCTTGTTCTGGCAAACTCTCATCAAAAGCTAAATCGCCTCCAGCCGGAGAACACAACAGCATACCCACTCGTACACCATCGGCACCAAATTTCTCAATTAATTCAAGCGGATCGGGTGAGTTGCCCAATTGTTTAGACATTTTCCGTCCTTGCTTATCACGCACCATACCAGTAAAGTACACGTTTTTAAACGGGAAGGTTTGTTTAAATTCGTACCCTGCCATAATCATGCGAGCCACCCAAAAAAAGATAATATCATGACCAGTAACTAAATCGTTGGTTGGATAATAATAATCGATCTCCTTTTTATTTCGAAAGCCATCGAACACACTAATTGGCCACAACCACGACGATGCCCAAGTGTCCAAAACATCGGCATCTTGGCGTAAATCGGTCAATTGCAAGTCCGCATTTCCGCTTTGTTTGCGAGCCAGTTCCAATGCTTCCTCGGAAGTGGTTGCCACCACAAAAGAACCATCAGTTAAATAATAAACAGGTATTTGATGACCCCACCACAACTGACGAGAGATACACCAATCCTTAACATTTTCCATCCAATGACGGTAAAGGTTTTTGAATTTCTTGGGATGAAACTCAACCTCATCGTTAGCAACGGCGTCTAAGGCAGGTTTTGCCAGTTCGGCCATTTTTAAAAACCACTGAGTACTTAATTTCGGCTCGATGGGCACATCGGTACGTTCCGAAAACCCAACTTTATTCACATACTCATCGACCTTAACCAGATTTCCTGATTTTTGCAAATCCACTTCAATGGTTTTGCGTACGACAAAACGATCAAGACCGATATACAATCCGGCTTTGTCGCTTAATGTTCCATTATCGTTTAAGATATCTATGCTTTCGAGATGATGGCGCATGCCAATCTCATAGTCGTTAATATCATGAGCTGGTGTTATTTTCAAACAACCTGTACCAAATTCCATATCAACGTAATCATCCTCAATTATTGGGATGGAGCGATTAATAAGCGGAACCAATACGCGCTTGCCTTTTAAATGTCTAAATCGATCATCGTTGGGATTAACACAAACAGCTGTATCGCCTAAAATGGTTTCGGGACGTGTAGTTGCTATGGTTACAAATTCATTGGCACTGCCTTCAATTTGATAACGCAAATAATATAGTTTCGATTGAACCTCTTTGTAAATTACCTCTTCATCGCTCACAGCAGTTTTTGCACTGGGATCCCAGTTAACCATTCGAATACCACGGTAGATAAAACCCTTATTGTACAAATCAACAAACACATCAATAACAGCCTGACTACGAACTTCATCCATAGTAAAACAGGTGCGATTCCAATCACACGATGCACCTAATTTTTTGAGCTGCTCTAGAATTATTCCTCCATGTTTGTCGGTCCATTCCCAAGCATGATTTAAAAACGTATCACGAGTCAATGTATTTTTATCAATGCCCTGTTCTTTTAGTTTATTTACCACTTTTGCTTCGGTAGCAATACTGGCATGATCAGTTCCTGGAACCCAACAAGCATTGTAACCACGCATACGGGCACGGCGAATTAGAATATCCTGAATCGTATTGTTTAACATGTGCCCCATGTGCAACACACCCGTAACATTCGGCGGCGGTATAACAATGGTATAAGGCTCACGCTCATCGGGTAAGGAATTAAAAAACCCTTTATCCATCCAATACTGATACCATTTTTTTTCCGATTCCGACGGATTGTATTTTCCTGTTGACTCCATGAGGTTATTTATTTTCAATATTTTTGTTCTCGAGTAATTTGGATTGCAAAAATATAAAAAAGCATTTAACTGACGTGCAATCAATGAGACTTTACTTCAACATAAATAATCCTCGAAATGATTTTAAAAATGAAGCGCCAACCTTACTCCCCAGGATTTAAAATTTGAGCCTTCAAAACCCGCATAAATTCCAGCCTCTCCCATAAGAAAAAGATTAGAGATGCCATATCCAACCTCGGAATAGTTTTTAATACTTGGAGCAGATAAATAATTGAAATATAAGTTCTCGGTCCATAATCTTTCGCTAAACCAAGGCAAATATTTGATCATTAAATAAGGTGTTTGATAACTAAAATAACCGTCGACCCACCAAGTTGGAGTGGAATACTGATAATTAGATAAAAGCCTAAACGAATTATCTGTAGATCGAAAATCGAGTAGTGGCTCCTGTGTATTAAAGTGTTTGAATGAGCTAAAATTAAGATTTTTACCATTAAAAGTATTTCCTGAGCTTACGGAATAGGATATTTTATTGAAAAAACTCAACTCTATTTCTTGATTTACCATCAAACTTAATCGTGTATATTTCGACGATTCATCCCAAACACCTCCAAATGCCTGCTTAAACTGAGCCGACAAAGTGGGATAGCTGGATTTGAGCATCTGTTTTTTGCCTTTATACATTTTATAATGAAGGTAAGGTGTATAAGCAAGATTAACCGTTATCGACGATTCGTTAATTGAATTAAAAAACGATTCATCGATAGTGCAAACTGGGTTATTAGCAGGATATTTATCTGCAGTATGAAAAAATGAATAATTTGTGGAATTCTCAACTCGTTCGTTCTTTTCAAAATCTAAAGCCACATACGAAACCAATCCATTTCTCAAATCTATCCGATTAGAGAGTTCAATAAAATTGCGCTGATAGTACTTTTTGTAATTCTCTTTTAAAAACAGGTTATAAATGGTATTCCCAAAAACTGAAGTTCCGTTTTGATTGTTAAAATCATCAATTTGAGACCCTAAAATACATCTTAGCTGGCCTCGTTTAGTTCCTGAATAAGAAAAAAACACTTCACCACCTCCAGTTATATTTTTTGATGAAAAGCCATACTGAATCCAAGGAGCAACCACCCATTTTCGAATCGAATCGACTTGATAGCTAAGGTTTGCAGACTGTTTGACCCAAAATCCCTGAATTGGATTAAAACCAATGTTTTTAGGTGAGATTAGCCCATTATACTTAAATCTCCACGTCGAGTCTTTTGATAAAAACTCATGACCGGAAAACGTTCCTTCAATAATTTTTGAGACAACCTTGCTTTTTTTAAGTGAATCAGTCGCTAAATTTTGTTTCGCCACTAAACGCAAGCTATCTTTAATCTCAAATCCTTTTATCTCATTGTTTGTCAAAGGAATGGGGCGAATCGAATTCCAATAAGTAGTATCTCGAACAATTGAGTCTCTAACATGAATAAATTGATAATTATTAATTACTTCCAACGATGTATCTCGACTTTGATGCGACTCTTTTTGGAGCATCCGAGCAACTTTCATGGCCTCTCGGTTACTAAACTCATCCTTTTTAAAAAGCGCCTTTAGTTTCGTCTCTTTTTTAGTTAAAGAGCTTTTAGTATTCTCAACCACATTTTCCGCAGCAACCACAACCTCTTTGGGTATCGATTTCATCCATTGATCACTTAATACCAACTTGTTATACTTAACCGATCCATTGTAAGCAAAATTGGCCTTCACTCCCATAATAGAAGCTTTTACATCAATTACATGAGTTGTTGGAAACCATGCACCACTTTTAACTGGAGAATATATTTGTTTAAAATGAACAGTGCCCCAAAAAGCTTCATTGGTAAAATCCAATGAGTGAATGCTCCATAAATTATCCAATATATAAAGCGTGCCACTTACAAGTTGCTGACTCTTTCGTCGAGGAATAACACTAATTTTATTCACGGCTAAATTCCCATCAAAAAAATAACCTTCGTATCGGTATTTATATTGACTAAAGGCATTGGGAGCCAATGGTGAAATGATTTCATCCAGCTTAGGGGAATAAAAACTCGCATTAATATAACCCATCACATTGTCTTTTTCGTCTGAAGGAAATGAACTGCGCGAGCTAAGAACCTTATGCGAATATATGTTGGGCTGAGTGAAATTTATAAGATTAACAGATTCTGATGTAAAAATCTTTCCCGCTTCCATTTTTTGACCGTTTACCGCCATCTTTTTAGCAATAAGTTTTGGAAGTTTCTCGAAAAACAAGGATCCTTTAATATATACTTCAGCTTCGTAACTCTCGGCCTGATTTAAAAACTTGGGTGCATTAGCAATGGCCTTTCTCATAATTGGATAGGCAGGATCTTCACCACCCGACATAACACGAACTTCTTTTAATTGATATTGATACTCATTGAGCACCACCTTTAAAACAATAGGTTCCGATTTATGAGGCATAATAGTTAGTTCTTTTTTTTCGAAACCTAACGATTGAAAGAAAAGATGATAGGTTTTATCAGCTGGAAGTTGAAACTCAAATAATCCATCTTGATTGGTAGTGGTGCCCATGTTGGTCTCCTTAATAAAAATTGAGGCAGATGGAATTGTTCCTCCTTTCGAGTCAACAACTGAACCTTTCACCACTTGTGAGAATCCATTAGAAGTAAAAAGAAATGAGAAAAAAAGCACAACAAATCCTAAAGAAGCATCTTTTTCGAATTTCCAATAAATCATAGTTCAGAAAAGTTAGTATTTAGGAACAATAAGAATATAATCATAAAAGCCTTCTTGCAAATCATCATTCCTAAATTAATCATCCAAACTCAAGGCTTACCAAAACCATTTTTAACAAGAGTTATGCCAAAAAGCAATACAAAATACGTATTATATGATTGTTTGACGATAAACTTTACATTTTGTTACAAATGATTTGGCTTAGCTATTTCAACCAATTATGATATTCGCTATTTTTGCTGAGTTAAATCAGGTTTTTAATTCAATAAACGAACGTCAAAAACGAACTATCAGACTAAAAACCACCATTTTTTTGTTGCAAAACGACTAATTAAGAAGCACATACATGCCAACTATTTCGAACCGAGGAAACAACATGCCATCCTCGCCCATACGTAAGCTGGTTCCTTATGCAGAAGCTGCTAAGGCTAGAGGAGTAAAGGTTTTTCACCTAAACATTGGTCAACCTGACATTAAAACCCCGGAAGTGGCACTTGAGGCAATTAAAAATGCCAACCTCAGGATTATTGAATATAGCCACTCTGCGGGAAATGAAAGCTATCGAAAAAAATTGGCAGCTTCCTATCGTTCGCTCAATATTGACGTTGATTATAACGACATATTGATTACTACTGGAGGATCTGAAGCAGTGGTTTTTGCATTTATGTGCTGCATGGATTCGGGCGATGAAATAATTGTTCCTGAACCTTTTTATGCCAACTACAGTGCGTTTGCTGTTATGGCTGGAGTAAAAGTAATACCAATAAGCTCAACCATTGAAACAGGGTTCTCCCTACCTCCTATCGAAGATTTTGAAAAAGTAATTACTCCAAAAACCAAAGGAATACTTATTTGCAATCCGAATAACCCCACTGGTTATCTCTATTCGATGGATGAGATGCTAAAACTGACGGATTTGGCTGCAAAATACAATCTATATCTATTTTCAGACGAGGTTTACCGTGAGTTTTGTTACGATGGTTCAACTCACATTTCGGCCATGCACTTAAAAGGCATTGAGCAAAATGTAATTCTAATCGATTCGGTTTCAAAAAGATATAGCGAATGCGGCGTTCGAATTGGAGCATTAATTTCGAAAAACAAAGATGTAATTGCATCAGCACTTAAATTTGGGCAAGCTCGATTAAGTCCTCCATCGTTTGGACAAATAGCTGCCGAAGCCTCACTGAATACACCTCCCGAATATTTTAAAGAAGTTTACACCGAGTACATTGCCCGTCGTGATTTTTTAATCAATGGCTTAAACAAAATTCCAGGAGTATATAGCCCAATCCCCAAAGGTGCTTTCTACACTTTAGCTCAATTACCTGTTGATGATGCTGATAATTTTTGTCAATGGATTTTAAGCGATTTTGAGTATAACAAGCAAACCGTAATGATGGCACCAGCTAGCGGTTTTTACAGCGATCCAAAACTAGGAAAAAAGCAAGTTCGAATTGCCTACGTGCTCAACATAACCGACTTAGGCAATGCGCTCGAAACATTAAAACACGCGTTGGAGGCTTATCCCGGTAGAACAATTTAACCACCTCACCATACAAACCGGCTAACAAAGCCGGTTTTTTATTGCCTTCAAAAGACTGACTCCCCAAATCAATAGATTTTACTATTTTTACCATATGAACCTCGAATTGTTTATTGCCAATAGAATAAAAGCCGGAGGCGTCTCAGGGAAAAAACTTGCTGGGCCAGTAATTTCGGTTGCAACCATAGGTGTTGCATTAGGATTAGCTGTGATGATTATTTCGGTTGCCGTTGGTATTGGGTTTAAAAAAGAGATCCGTCAAAAAGTAATCGGCTTTGGGTCGCACATTCAAGTGATGAGCTATGACTACAATCTTTCATATGAAGTTAATCCGATATCGAATGATAGTGCAATAGTTCAAGAAATCAATCGTATTCCCGGAGTTGCTAAAGTACAAAGGTTTATTTCAAAGCCAGGCATCATAAAAACGCCAACTAATGTTCATGGGCTAGTACTAAAAGGTGTTGGGAGCGATTACGATTGGCAATTCTTTAACCACATTTTAGTCAAAGGCAATGTTCTTAAAATATCAGATGATTCCCTTTCTAATAGCATTTTAATTTCGGAAAAAGCAGCTGAAATGCTAAATCTTACCGTTGGTGATGATGTGCCAATGTACTTTCTTCAACAAACAGTACGAGGACGAAAATTCACAGTTACCGGAATCTTTAACTCAGGTTTGCCTGAATTCGATGAGCTTTTTGCAATTGTTGACTTGCGTCATATTCAAAAATTAAACGGTTGGAAACCATCCCAGATAGCAGGTTACGAGATTACGATTAATGATTTTGATAACATTGACGAGATAGCCTCACAAATACAATTTATTACCAGTCAGCATATCGATCCAGACGGAATTATGCTTAGAACAAGAACAATAGTACAAGCTCAACCGCAAATATTTAGTTGGCTCAATATTTTAGATACCAACATAGCTGTAATAATAATACTCATACTTCTTGTAGCAGGATTAAACATGATTTCGGGACTGCTCATTCTAATATTAGAGCGCACCAATATGATTGGAGTATTAAAATCAATGGGAACAACCAATAAAAGCTTGAGAAAAATATTCCTATATATGGCCATATATATTATTGGAAGAGGTTTGTTGTGGGGCAATATTATTGGAGTTGGATTGTGCTTAATTCAAAAATATACTGGTATTATATCACTCGACCCGGTTAACTATTATCTGGATAAGGTTCCCATTTCATTATCATTATTTCACCTTGTTTTAATAAACATAGGCTCACTTTTATCAACCACCTTTATGCTGTTTGGACCTTCATACATAGTGTCAAAAATATCTCCGGCCAAGGCTATTCGGTTTGATTAAATAAACCTCGATCCTTAAAATATAAAATACCAGAAAGCACTTGATAGTCAATCCAGCTAAAACAGATAAAAACTGGCAGAATGTAATTCTTTTCATCAGTTGAAGAAAAAGAATATGAACTTTTATAACTTTATAAAATCATCAATGATTTTGCTGTTTTTACTCATTCCATTTTATAAACATGAATAGTTTAACAGAGAAAAGACTAGACTATATAGATATTGCTAGAGGCATTGGCATTATTTTGGTGGCTTTTGTCCATGTGCAATTTGGATTTACAAAAATTTATATCGAGAGTTTCTTAATGCCACTATTTTTTTTTATTTCGGGCTTTTTATCTCATCATAACACACACAAAACCAATAAATCCTTTATAAGTAATCGATTTAAAAGATTGATGTACCCTTACTTTTTATGGAGTTCTATTTTATTTTTATTTTGGTTTCTATTTGACACCCACGAAGGGTTAGTATCATATAATCTATTTGGCATTGTATACGCATCCGGAGGAAAGCAATTTATGGAATGGGGCATTATGCTTTGGTTTTTACCCTGCTTATTTTTGACAGAAACAATACACTATTTAGGATTAAAATATGGAAATAAATATGCTTCAGTCATTATACTTATCCTTTCCTTTACAGGATTCTTCATCAGTGGAAAATCTGTTTCTTATTTAACATGGAGCTTAAACATATCTTTAGCCATGCTACTTTTTTACCACATTGGCTTCATGGTTAAAATCTTTTCTGCAAGAATAACCTTCAGATGGCACATTATATCATACTCCTTCCGACGATCATATTCTTTTTCACAACATCATATTATAATGGCCAAGTATCTACTTACCAAGGATTTTTCAACCACCCAATTCTGTACATAACATCTGGAATTTGCGGTGTAACTGCAATTTTGCTAATATCAAGATTATCAATAAACATTTCTATTTTAAAAAGCATTGGAGAGCACACTTTATTTATTTATGTATCTCATCTAAGAGCCTACACGCTATTCAAGATAATTCAGGTTTACTTTTTAAAACTACCAATCACAGAATCAATAACATTCGCAATATCATATACAGCATTAGCCATAGCAATTCTGCTTCCCATATCAAGGTATGTGTCAAAAAAACTTCCATTTTTAATTTTTTATCCCATCCCCCTAAAACTAAAATTTTGATTTTTTTGCCTTAATATGAAGAAAATATTCGATCAAAATAGTTTAATATTCTTAATCATCCTTTTGATTATAAGCGTTGCTATTGGATTGGCAAATTACATAAGGTTGCCACTGAAAAACATTGTGGACACACTAAATTTCACGGTACATGCTATTTTCGTAATTAGCACATTTTTAGGCGTATTGTATTTCGTAAGTATCAAACGCTATTTATTCATCCTTGCTTTTGGCCCCATTCTTTTAATTGCATCAATAACCTCATGGAGCCTCTATATTCCCAACATCCCTATCTCATCAGGCATTATTGATGTCATGCAAAATACCGAATGGAATGTCACAAAAGAGTACATAACGCTAAGTATGGTACTATTTTTTCTTCTGTTTTTATCCCTTATTTCATACATATATTACATACGATTAAAAAGAATTAATCCATTTAAAACTGGATACATCTTTCATTTTATAGGATCGCACTGGTACTGCAACTATAGATACCCAGAAAATCTTAAAAAATACCTTCCAATTACCAAATCTCGATCCATAAATCACAACACCAAGGAGGAAATCATTAATTCCTACGATAGCACAATTTTATATATGGATTTTTTTGTATCAAGCATCATCAACCTAGTTAAACATGAAAACTGCATCTTAATATATATATCCGATCATGGCGAACTGCTTGGCGAAAACAATCAATGGCTGCATGCTATTGAGCACGAAACATTACACAATGCCGCAAGCTTTATTTGAATGTCGGATAAATACAAACAATTAAACCCTAAAAAAGCAAATGCACTCATCGTTAATAGAGAGATGAACATCAACAGCTCTTTTCTATTTCACTCAATTCTGGATGCTGCATCAATAAAAACAGATGTATTGGATTCTTTACAAAGCATATTTTTCAATTCCCAAATTGACAATAATAAAACACACTCTTCCAAATAATTACATGGTCAACAGCACACAAAAGCCTTCAAAAAATAAGTTAATGATGTCTTTTTTATTTCTCAAAATGTGACTATTTTGTGAAAAAAAGCAAATGATTTCAATACCCCACGCTTTACCCGAATTGTTAAAAGTAGCCCTATCTGATTCCTTACCTGGAACAACTGCTCATCAGCTTATGGCGCCTTTAAAACATAACCTATCTAACGATTATTCATTAAGTACACCCCGTAATAGTAGCGTATTAATATTACTATACAAAAAAGAGAATCAGTGGTGGTTTCCATTAATTAAACGTCCCGATTACCAAGGGCCGCATGGTGGGCAAATCAGTTTCCCAGGAGGCAAATGGGAACAAGAAGATGCATCGCCCTGGCATACCGCTTTAAGGGAAACAAGGGAAGAACTAGGTGTTCAGCTACCAATTGAATGGTTAGGTGCTTTATCAAAAATGTATATTGCCCGTAGTAATTACATGGTATATCCTCATATTGGACAATTAAACGAAACTCCTTTTTTTTATCCAGATAAAAGAGAAGTTGAATTTATTCTAGAGGTTTCATTAACAAAGTGGCTTTCGAGCACACACACTCATTGGTTTAAACGTGAAACAGGGACCCAACCTATTTATGCACCCTATTATAAACTAAATGGCCATTGCGTTTGGGGCGCAACAGCCATGATGTTAAGTGAGTTTAAGCAAGTTATGAAGAATATTATTGCCTCATAACATTTTTATAATGCTCGTATCTTTCAATAATTTCTTTTACATACTGATAAGGTTCTTGTCCTCGACAATAACCGAATTTAACAACTGGATCGTTAAAATACTCAGGTTTTGATTTATTAAGTAGGTAAAAATCAACATTATCGTCCCAAATCTTAGGATTTTTACCATTTTTTGTAGCTAATTGCATCGCATCTAACACGTGTCCAATACCCACATTATAAGATGCTAACACAAATTTAATACGTTCAGTAGGGTCTTCAATTCGAATGGCCATGCGTTCATCAAGCCATTTCAAAAGTTTTATTCCGCCACGAATATTTTCCTCAGGCGAATTAACATCATGCACCCCAAAAACCTCAGCTGTTTCGGGCATAAGCTGCATTAAACCTTTGGCTCCAGCCCAGCTCTCGGCAGTGGGTGAGAATCGTGATTCCTGATAAATAAGAGACGCAATTAAACGCCAATCCCATTTAAAAGAGGCACTTTCGGACTTAATTAGAGGATCAAAAATAGAAACATCGCCACCTTTTAATGAATTAAATCCCGCATCAACTAAATGAACCGATCGTGGATTTAAAAAATATTTTTGGTAGATACGCTCATACTTCGAGCTTTTCTTAAAACCTTTTAACCAAATATTTACCTCTTCTAATAAATGAGGGGAATTAGGTCGTACAGCCCAACCAATTTTTTGAGGAAAACTGATAGCTGTTTCAAAATCAATGTTATCATAAAAATAAGCATTAATACGAGCAACATTCTCATCACAAACTGTATAATCTATTTCACCTGCAGCGACCAAACCAATTAGTTGTTCCGATTCGTAATCTGGAATCTCAATCACATTTATGGAGTCCCCAATTTCGTTAGCTAAATTTTTTAACCGATAGTAAAAAGCAGAACCTTTTTGAACATATATTGATTTATTAGCTAGCTCTAACTGATTTCGAATTAAAGGCGAAAAATGACTTGTCAGCTCAGATAAAACTCTTGAGTTTGACTTTCGTTGAACTAATACCTGCCTAGTATAACAGTGAGGTTCGGTAAAAGAGACATCGGCACTGCGCTCGTTCGTAATTGCTAAGTTAGATGCTATTAAATCAACATTGCAAGAGTTTAACTCTTTAAAGTTTTTCTCAACATCATTTGAAACGGTAACATCTAGTTTAACTCCTAAATGATTACATAACTCTTGAAGTAACTCTAACTGATACCCCATTGGTTTTCCTTTGTAAACAAAGTAGTTAGTTGAATTGTAATCAATCGAAACCCTCAGCTTTCCCTGCTTCCTAATTTCAGCCATATCAAAGCTTTTATCTGTAGCTTTAATTGATTTTTTCGATTTATCATCTATTAATCCACAAGATGCAAACCATAAAATCAACCCCAAATAAATGCTAATTCGAATGTATGAATTTCCCATCTTTATCAACTTAATTGAAAGCGCAAATTTACGAAAAAACTTTAACGAAAGTGTTAAAAAATCACAACACACATTAAAACAAGCACTTATACTTGACCAATGTATGCGAATGACCTTCGAAACAGATCGAATTTGGGCTTAATTATAGAAATTCCAAGAAAGATCGAATTTAAAACCACGGGGGTTCGCTGGATAACCTGGCACAATGAAGTAATTACTATTAGGCCATCCTTTATTGATATTTTCCATTTTAAACCCTAAACGAGCTCGTTTTAAATGAAGGTTAATAAACACATCAATATATGGGTATTCGCCAACCAAATATGAGTTTTGTGCAACAAACTGAGCCGTTGGAGCAAAATAAGCAGGGGCATAATATTTTGAATGAATTCGAGTATCAAAGCCTATTTGAAATTGAAGCACTTTAAAAGCCACATGCTCGAAATAATTTGAAGTATAATAAGCCAATTGGGGCAATGGCATAATATCATTATCACTGGTTTCTTGATAGGCAATTTGATGAATACTATTTAAACCACCCCATTTAAAATGCTCTTTCATTTGCAATTCAAACACATTCAAAACTCCGATAGCTTGATCGGGCAAAGCTTGAGTGTTCCAATAAAAAGCATCATTAATTAATTGTAACTCACCTTTTAATTCAAATCGTTTGGTTGGTATTGTAAAGCCCCCTCCTACTTTTAAGGCTTTTTGTTTATTAAACTTATTCTCCCATTGAATATGATTTGAAAAATAATTATTAGACCAAAAGGTAGGTTGTTGAAGGTATACTCCGCCATAGGCAAATACAGAAGCTGTATCTTTTGAAACTCGAAATACAGAATTTAATGCTCCGGTTAATTCAGAATCACCAACCCGATAACCTTGAAAATAGAGCTTTAGTCCAGCTCTGTATGTCAGAAATTCACCTGCATTTTTAAAAATCTCTCCTCCAACTAAACTTGTAACAAATGTAGTATTGTTATGCCTATATAATGGACTTAATGTAATGTCGCTACTTGCTGAGTTGATTGGCGTACGATATAACAACACTTCATTCTCGATGTAAGCTCGCAATCCAAACTTTAACCACTTATTTGCCTCTTCGTTTAACATTAACTGAAACGTGCTTTTAATAGTAGTTAAACGCGCTGAGTCATTAGTACTTGTCTTATCAATGTAATAATTCGCATAAACAGTATCGGTTTGAGCTGATAGCTGCTCGGCTAAATCGGAAATACTGTAAACTCGTTTGCTGCTTTGAATATGAAGCTGATGAAATGCGGTACCTATTGCTCCTGAACTACTTGATGCAGTAGAATCATCTGTTGATAAATGACCGATACCCAAAGATTGATTGAGGAAAAACTGAACGTTTTTAATGTTGTTTTTAGCTTTCGTAAAATTAACATCAATGTTTTCAGGGTTATCAAGAGCCGATTTGGATGGATTTAAAATGCTCTGAATATCCTTAATACCTCCATTTTCGTATTGATCGATTTTATTTATGGCAATAGATGATTGAAGGCTATAGTTATCTCCTTGATAGCTGCTAAAAAAGCGAAACAAAGCTATATCACTCCGTTGAGCATTGTAACGTCCAATAGATGAATAGAGCTTATAATCAATTCCAAAATTGAGCTTTTTATTTACATTTTGCGTAAACAAAACATATAAAAACTCCTCAGACCTCCGTTTGGGAGCTCCTGAATGATAAGTTAAATTTGTATAAGGAACTGTTGTATTGTAATATAAAAACTGATTGGGTTGTTCTATGAAATCTGAAAAATTGCGCCCAAAAACAAAATCATCTGATACATACTTATCCATTAATGATTGAGATTGAGCCGCCAAACCCATATTGCCTAAGTATATTTGAAAAGGCGATTTTCGATAAATAGGGTTGCGCTGTTGAAATCCATCCAAAAGGGTATCAGGGCGAATGGAGTCAAGTTTTATATAATCATGGGACAACTTCAACGTACTAATTTTTTTCTCAATTACTGGCTGAGTACTTTTAACATCTGTTCCATCGGGACGATAATTATCCTGACCAAACAAAACAATGGAGCTAAGCAGACAAATATATCCTGTTACTATTAATCTTTTCATCAATGGCAAATATAGAGAAAAGATTAAAAACCCACGGAGATAATTAAATGGAATAATTGCTGCTACTCAATAAAAAAGTAAAACTTATATACTGGATAATGAAATGAATTTAGTGATCTTTTCGAACAATGTCTTTTTCTCAATAGGTTTACTTAAAAACTCATTAAAATCAGAAAAAATACCTAGAGGCTGATCACTTTCTTTATAATAGGCCGTTTGGGCAATAATGGGTATGTTCTCATTACACGATCGAATTTTTCTCGCAGATGAGAAGCCATCCATAATTGGCATGTTAATATCCATTAATATCAACGAGATGGATGGATTTTGCATACAAAAATCAACTGCAATCTGACCATTTTCAGCGTGAATAATTTCTACATTCGTTTCATTCAAAAACTCTTCAATTAACATCAAATTAACAAAATCATCTTCGGCGACTAATATCGTAACTCTTGGATTTTGTGAATCACCATTACTTTTTTTAGGATTATCGTGAGGTAAAGGTTGCGACATATTCTGTCAATTATTAGTTTATCATATAAAATTATCAAATTATACGGAGAAAACAACGTAAAAGGTTTGGATTAATTAAATAAAAAAAGGATTTCCGAAATAAATTCCAGAAACCCTTTTTCAGTAGCGAGAGGCGGGCTTGAACCGCCGACCTCATGATTATGAATCATGCGCTCTAACCAGCTGAGCTACCTCGCCATGACTTTTTTGCGGTTGCAAATGTATGCGAATTATCTAAATTTAAATAAAAAAAATGCATCTTTTTTTATTTTTTTTTGCTTTATCGGCCCCATGCTCTGATAATGAGATAAATATACAATTCCTAAAAAAAGTGAGTGAAAAGTAGATACATTTCATTTTTAAAAATAAACTGCTATATTGTGAGCTTATAAATAAACGAATGACATTGACTAATGCCAGTAGGAAAAGAAAAATTTGAAATCGAATACATTATCAATACATCTCCAGCCATTTTATATAACAGATTAAGCACCCCTAGTGGGCTATCGGAGTGGTTTGCTGATGATGTGAACTTAGTGGGGAAAACAATTACATTTATTTGGAAGGGTAGTAGCCAAGAAGCCGAACAAATTGCAAAAAAAGAAAATAAGCTAGCTCGATTTCGATGGCTTGATGAAGAAGAGGATACTTTTTTTGAGTTTAAAATTAATGTTGACGAACTAACGGGGGAAACCGCCTTAGTAGTTACCGATTTTTCGGAACCTGATGAAAAAGTGGATGCCATTGAATTGTGGAATCAACAAATAGATGTATTAAAACACGGATTAGGTTCTCACTAAATAGCTCAAACAAACTATTATCATTAATTTTGCATCCGGTTAACATTATAACCGGATTTTTTATGCCTAACAAAAGTAGTATTCATATTGGTATTGGAGTTTAACATTTAACCAACAGCAACGAGTGAAGAAATTACACATTTTTATCGTAAAAAGCTTTATTGGGCCACTGATCATGACATTCCTTATATCACTCTTTATTTTAGTGATGCAATTCCTATGGAAATATGTTGATGACATGGTAGGCAAAGGCTTGGAATGGTATGTTATGGCTGAGCTATTATTTTACGCTTCCCTACAAGTTGTTCCAATGGCATTACCGTTGGCTATTTTACTCGCTTCATTAATGACTTTTGGCAACTTAGGTGAAAACTACGAATTAACAGCCATTAAATCAGCTGGAATATCACTTCCCAAAATAATGGCTCCCCTTATCATTCTTATTGTAATTATATCTGGAGCTGCTTTCAAATTTTCTAATAATCTCCTCCCTGTTGCTAATTTAAAACTTTATACGTTGCTGTATTCGGTAAAACAAGCCCGCCCTGAATTAGATATTAAAGAAAAAGTTTTTTACGATGGCATTACCGACATTAGCATTAAAATAGAAAGTAAAGAACGAGAAACCAACCTGTTGAAGAATATTATGATTTACGATCAGCGAGATAGGTTGATAAAAAATGGAAATGTTACTTTGGCTGATTCAGGAAAGCTTCAAATTTCAGATGACAAAAAGTACATGATTCTTACTCTGCATGATGGATTGCGGTATGACGAAAAGGTTTCGAATGAAAGACGCAGACTATCCGAAAGAGACTTACAACTTTTCCGAACCGATCAATTTGGAACTCAAATTGCACTTATTGACCTTCAAGGTTTTGATTTCTCGAGATCGGATGAAGGATTGTTTAAAACAAATGATCGGATGAAAAATCTAACTCAGCTGAAACATGATGAAGATTCGCTCATAGATATCCGAATACAAATGGTCACTGAACTCACACAACGAGTAAGCAACTATTATTATAATCGAATCAGTTTCGCCTATCAACAAGAAGATCCAACACTAAAAATAATCGAGACATCCCCTGTTGTAAATACTGATAGCTTGTTTTCCCATTTTTCTTTCGACCAAAAAATTCTAACATACGAAAGTGCTTTAGGAAGTGCTCGCAGAGTTAAGCAAAGTATTGAAGATCAGTATCGTTTCATTGACCAACAAGAAGAAAAAATAAGAAAACACGATATGGAGAAGCATCGCAAATTCACTTTACCGTTTGCTTGTTTTATCTTCTTTTTTATTGGAGCCCCTTTGGGGGCAATTATTCGAAAAGGTGGCTTGGGTATGCCGGTAGTTATCTCTGTATTATTTTTTGTGTTTTACTACATTATTGACACTTTTGGAACAAAACTGGCGAGAGAAGGTATATGGGATACTTATCAGGGCATGTGGTTATCCTCCTTTATTTTATTACCTCTTGGAATATTCCTGACCTATAAATCAGCTACCGACTCGGCACTATTAAATTCAGATGCTTATGTTATCTTTTTTCAAAACTTATTAAAACCTTTTAAAAAAGAAAAGAAAAAATAAGCAATTTTCATTTTATACATCGCGATATCAATAAATTAATAAGAGATGCAATTCATCAGTTTGATTAGGCGTAGAATTGATTATTTTTGTACCCTTATTTAATAATTTACAAAGCAAAATGTCAGAGGAAAATATAAAGCTCAATACAATAGCCGAAGCCATTGAATCCATAAAAAAAGGTGAACTAATTATTGTAATTGATGATGAGGATCGTGAAAACGAAGGCGACTTTGTGGCTGCAGCACAATTAATTACTCCTGAGAAGGTTAATTTTATGGCTACATATGGACGAGGATTAATTTGTGTACCAATAACCGAAAAGCGTTGTGATGAATTGGAACTTGAAATGATGGTAGGAACCAATACTTCATCACATGCAACTCCTTTCACTGTTTCGGTAGATTTAATCGGATATGGATGTACAACAGGAATAAGTGCCACCGATCGTGCCAAAACAATTCAGGCAATTTGCAATAAAAACACCAAGCCTGATGAACTGGGTCGCCCAGGCCATATTTTCCCTCTCAAATCAAAAGACAAAGGCGTTTTACGTCGCACTGGGCACACCGAAGCAGCAGTTGACTTAGCTGTATTAGCCGGATTATATCCAGCAGGCGTTTTAATTGAAATTATGAACGAAGATGGCACCATGGCTCGTTTGCCCGAACTAATGGTTATTGCAAGAAAATTCGATCTTAAAATTATCACCATTAAAGACTTAATTGCCTACCGATTAAAGAATGAAAGTCTTATAATCAAAGGGGTTGAAGTAGCTTTACCCACTAAACATGGAAACTTTCGATTAATTCCATTTAAGCAAAAGTCGAATGGTTTAGAACATATTGCTCTTATTAAAGGATCATGGGAACCTGAAGAATCGGTATTGGTAAGGGTTCACTCGTCATGCGCTACCGGTGATATTTTTGGATCTCTTAGATGCGAATGTGGAGAACAATTGCACAAAGCAATGGAAACCATTGAAAAAGAAGGCAAGGGAGTTCTTGTTTACATGAACCAGGAAGGACGAGGAATTGGTTTAATGAATAAAATTGCTGCCTATAAACTACAAGAAGAGGGCCTTGATACGATTCAGGCTAATGAAGAACTAGGATTTAACGCCGATGAGCGCGACTATGGCGTTGGGGCTCAAATACTCCGAGAATTAGGGGTATGCAACATGAAACTAATGACAAATAACCCGGTAAAACGCATTGGACTCGAAGGATATGGTTTAACAATAACCGAAAATGTACAACTCGAAGTAGACCCCAATATTCATAATGAACAATATATGAAAACAAAACATGAAAGAATGGGGCATAATTTGAATTTCTTTTCTTTTAAAAAATAAACTTGCAAAATAGCATAAATTAAAGCCACCCAATCAGGTGGCTTTTTATTTATGATACCATAATAAAATAGCATTACTATTAAATCCAACTAATTAATACGAAACAAAAACTTTTCGTATTAATGGATGTTATTACGGAAGAGATGGAGGTGGTTCACAATGCGGTCGTGAACATCCCAGATATCAGACATAATCGTTCCCATAACATTTTATGCTGGTAAAATACAGGGATTACCTCCATCTTCCTTTAGTTTTAATTCATCAAAGGTTATTAAAAACCTAATAAAAGGCATTTTTTTATCTTATCGAATAATATACTTTTAAAGATATATATTCTCTTTCAAAATTGCTAAAGATAGTATTCTTTTGAAAGTTGCTTTCTTTAATATGAATTACTATTAGCAGAGAAATTAAAAATTGCGACATGGCCGATATCTCAACTACCTACTTAGGATTAAAACTAAAAAGTCCAATAATTGCCTCCAGCAGTGGATTAACATCTACGTTTAACGATATTAAAGAACTTGAAAAACAAGGTGCAGGTGCTGTTGTTTTAAAATCGCTTTTTGAAGAAGAAATTATTGTAGAGCTGGAAAAAGACATGCATAAAATGCATGCCGAAAATCACCTTTATCCTGAAACGATGGAGTTTTATGAGAATTACAACCTCGAAGATACATTAACCTCCTACTTAAAACTCATCTCCGACTGCAAACGATTTTTAGAAATCCCAGTTATTGCCAGTATCAACTGCATTTCGCCTTACAATTGGACCTATTTTGCTCGTTCGCTTCAAGATGCAGGTGCCGATGCATTGGAATTAAACATTTTTGTGTTACCATCAAACATTGATAATACTGGGCTCGACAATGAAAAAACATATTACGAAATAATTAAAAACGTTCAAAAGGAAGTATCAATACCCATTTCAATAAAAATTAGTCATTACTTCTCAAATCTTGGAGGAATGATTCAGAACTTATCTAATACAGGAATTGATGGAATGGTTTTGTTTAATCGCTTTTACTCCCCTGATATTGATATTGATAACCTTGAAGTTATTTCATCGCATATATTTAGTGAACCTACCGAATATGTTATGCCTTTACATTGGATAGGCTTAACATCAAGCAGGGTGAAATGTGATATTTCGGCTTCAACAGGAGTTCATGATGCTCAAACCATGATTAAAATGATTTTAGCAGGTGCTAAAACAGTTCAAGTTGCTACAACTCTTTATAAGAATGGAATTTCGCACATTCGAACCATGTTAAATGAACTTGAATCATACATGGACAACAAAAATTATAAAACACTTAACGATTTCAGAGGAATTCTTTCGCAATCAGCAGCAAACAACCCTGCCGGTTATCTAAGAGTACAGTTTATGAAACATTTTGCTAATAAGTAATCGCACTTCGATTTTAACACCCATTTGATCGATAAATGATTTTATTTCATGACTGATGATTCCTATCTTTGAAAAAAAATGGATTTCACATCGTCATCACCATTATTCCCAGAATTAGAAGAGAATAAAGATTTTTATCTCGACCCAAAAGGTTATCGAGTAATGACATCCCATTATCTTACAAATAGAGGTTATTGTTGTGGAAATGGATGTAGGCACTGTCCCTATTTTCCACCGCATACCAAAGGAAATACATCAATTAAAGAATAACCTTATTACACCTAACTCAAAATAATCTGAAATTATGCCATCGAATTTTCGAATAATATTCATGGGGACGCCCGAATTTGCGGTCGAAAGCCTTAAAATACTTATTGAAAACAATCAAAATGTTGTAGCCGTAATAACAGCAGGTGATAAACCTTCGGGGAGAGGACAAAAGCTTCAAATTTCGGCAGTTAAAGCATTTGCTCTATCTCATAACATTCCTGTTTTACAACCACTTAATTTAAAATCACCTGATTTTTTATTAGAACTACAATCCTACAAAGCCGATTTACAAATTGTTGTTGCTTTTAGAATGCTCCCCGAAGTGGTATGGAGTATGCCACCACTTGGAACCTTTAACCTTCATGGTAGTTTATTACCTCAATATCGTGGAGCAGCACCAATTAACCGTGCTATTATGAATGGCGAAAAAGAGACTGGCGTAACCACCTTTTTTATACAACACGAAATTGATACTGGGAGCATTATTTATCAGGAACACTGCCCAATTGGGGAGAATGACAATGCTGGTGTTATTCACGATAAATTAATGACAATTGGAGCCAATCTAGTTTTAAAAACTGTTTATGACATTCAGGCCAATCGCATTCAGGCGATCTCCCAAAACCAACTCATCTCAAATACAGACTTATTAAAACATGCACCCAAAATATTTAAGGACGATTGTAAAACAAACTGGTTCTTATCGGCTGCCGAAGTACACAATCACATTCGAGGATTATCGCCCTACCCCACTGCTTTTGCCGAGTTAGCTGCTCCCTCGATGGAAAATCCAATAACAGTAAAAATATTTGATTCTTTAATTATCGAAACAACTGACTCGAATTTAAAACCAGGTGATATTCTTACTGATGGGAAAAAATATTTGCATGTAGCAACTGACAAAGGACTCATAAGTATTCTGCAAATTCAACTTGCAGGAAAAAAACGAATGAGTATAGATGAAATGCTGAGAGGATTTGTTCTCAATGAATCGATGAGATTTATTTAAAATAAAACAGGGAGCAAGGCTCCCTGTTTTATTTTATTGGGTACTAGGGTTTTAAAAAATATAACGAACACTTAACATCATTCCCCAAGTAGATCTGGTGCTCACATTATCAACAAATTTAGATTTGTCTTTAAATTCATCAATAGACGCGTTGCTAACATTTAAAACATATACAGGTTCTTGGTTTATTAAAAGTATATCTCCATTTTTATTTAAAGTCACAACACTTAAAGGTCTTACATTATCATAATTCAATAATCCATTTGTTTGGCTCACTCCCCATTTTGAATTAAGCAAGTTTCCCACATTTAAAATATCTAATCCAACTTGAAGAACTCCTTTTTTATTTTCTCCAATGTTTGATTTTATATCTTGTGTTATTTTAAAGTCGAAACGATTTAACCAAGGGCGAAGCGCTCCAAACCGCTCGGCATATTCTCCTTTGTGTGAGCTCAAATACTTATCGTTTTCAACGTATTCCCAAAACGCTGCGCGTTGTTCCGCCGCAGTAATGGTAACAGCGTTTTTAGTATAATCAGCAAAATTAAGCTTATCAGCATTTTTAGGAATATACATTAAATCAGAACTATTACCATCACCATTCATATCGTTCGAATAAGTGTATGACATGCGTCCCTCGCTACTTCCACTGTAAAACAATGAAACTGTGGTTGCAAGAAATTTTGCATATTCAATTTTATAACTTAACGAACCAACAACACGATGAGGCACATTAAAGCCAGAGTAACTCAACCCTGGAGAATTTAAACTATTGATAGCAGTATTGCTCGACCATGCAGAGTATGCTGAAGAGCCAGGATTCGAAGTCATGTCTTTAGCCCCACTATAAGTATAAGCAACAGTACCGGCTATACCATGAGACATTTTTTTTGTCAATTGAGCTGTAATAGAATATTGATATCCTTCATCTGTATTGTCTAAAACCATGGCATTTGAAACATTAGAGTGTACTTTATTTGTTGCCACACCAGTAGATAAATTCCTCCAAGTTGGTCTGTCATCAGGCCCATTAAATTGGTTCGCTGGCGAAACTTCATTAATATTCCTTTGAACAACTGCATTTATATCTTTTGAATACATTCCTTCAAGCGTAAACATCAAATTGGCTGGTAAATCATAATCAACACCTAAACTTGATCTCCAAATTTTAGGCAGTTTAAAATCAGGATCCACAATGTTAATTGTTCCTGGAACGGTAACATTAGGTTCACTTGGAAAATTAACAGGGAATGCAGCTATTTGATCTTTATAATTTGGTTCAAATCGAAGGCTCGCCGGTACACTAAGTCCCGAATATTCAACTTGATTTTGTATTACCCCTGAATTTGATGGTTGATTGGTGTACCAAACAAATGGAAGAAGCCCAGTAAAAAATCCTGTTCCACCACGAACAACCAATGATTGGTTGCCCAAAACATCTAAATTAAATCCTATTCGTGGCGATAAAGTGATTTTAGCCTCTGGCCATTTAGAAACATCTACTTTTTCGCCATTAAAATCTAATGCTGCAATGGCATTATTCCCTTTTAGATCATTAAAATAGAAAGGTTTTTCAACACGCACTCCACCTGAAATTTTAAGTTTAGAGTTCACCTGAAAGTCATCTTGTATATAACCTGCTCCGATTCCAAAT
>Ga0136636_10000120_pt1 | contig 31219 bp, 19 predicted proteins | sample AntDrymUQ8522106_2_FD_104653 | JGI IMG/M metagenome (GOLD analysis project Ga0136636, IMG submission 104653) | Polar desert sand microbial communities from Dry Valleys, Antarctica - metaG UQ852 (21.06) | ecosystem: Environmental > Terrestrial > Soil > Desert | place: Antarctica: Dry Valley... | reverse complement strand
TTCTGGAAATTATTTTGAGTTAAAAGATTTCGTTTTGTACCAGCGTATGAATTATGTATTGAACTTAGATAAGAGCTATACTGTTTTATACAAGAATTTTAGAGAGAATATCAGGCGTAATGTAAAAAAATCGGCTCAGTTAAATTGTGTTGTTAAAAAAGATTTTCCGGTTGATGAAGTGATAGCTTTAGCAGTACAACAATCCAATCAATTTTCGCCCATTACTCAAAATGACTATGCAAATTTTAAAAACCTGTACGGTTTGTTGCATAAAAAAAATCAGGCAATTACCTATGGCATTTATTCTGCCAGAAACGAGCTATTGGCTTCCTGTGTGTTTTTTTTCTTTAAAAAGAGAGTTTATTATATTTTAGTTGGCAATCATCCTGATGGCAAAACCGTAGGTGCTTCGCATGCGCTACTCAATGCTTTTATACAAGAATATGCCGGGCAGGATATGCTACTCGACTTTGAAGGAAGTAATATAAATAGTCTTGCCTTTTTTTATAGCAGTTTTGGTGCTATAGAAGAAAAATATGCAGGTTTACAATTAAATAAATTGCCTTGGTGGATAAAGTTTTTAAAAAACTAAAATTGTTCCAAATTGTAATAAAGTAACCTACCCCACAATTAATATTTATAGCAGAGCTCCCCATACAAACTGGTTTTTCCAGGAGTTAGAATCCTCATCATCGCTATCGCTCCATTCTTGTGCTCTATCGTTAATCATTTTTTTTAAACCACCTCTTGTAAGGTATTTTTTGGCAGCAATTGGTTTCAGTTCGTCTTCCTTTACACCAGTCAACATAATTTTGGTTGCAATAAATGAAGTGTACATTCTTGGTATTGTAAGGCCCAAAATCATGCCCGGTAAGCCATTAATACTGCAAGGGCCACCCGGTATCAAAATTTCTTCAGTATAAAAAGCAAAAACATAAACACTATCGTTAATTATTCCTACTGCTTTGCGGCAATTAAAACCTTCTATCAACCTGCTTTCGTTGGTAAGGCGCCACTTAATAGCAGGAATGCTATCTTCAATCATAATATTAGATCCAAAAATTGATTTTTGCTGATAGATTTTATTTAAATTATGATCAAAATAATAAATGTTTTGTTCATCATTTGTGCGCATATATTCAGGCACTTTTGCCTTCTCATCCCAACGGTTAAATTTGTAATTACTTTTATTATTGCTAAAACTAAATTGGTAGTAACCAGTTTTAAATTGTGGTAAATTCTCTTTTATCATTTCGGCCCAGCTACTATTGCTCATAGTTTTTTTGATATTGGTTTTAACCTCAAATTCTATCACCGCTTTATCTATAAACTGTTGAGCATTCACCCTTATTGATGCTATTGTAAAAAGAATTACTATCTGCAATATTTTTTTCATTTTTGATAAATTTTTATTTTTTTATTTTTTATCCGTACCATCCAACTTCATTTGGCAGTTACTTTGCCGCAGCAGTTTTATTTTTAAAATCCCAGGTAAAGCCAACCATAAAGTATTGTTGTAAGCGAAGGTTGGTAACTTCTGAACTGCTGTTGCTGTTAAAGTTTCTCTCAATGCCTATGTTCTGTTTAAAAATATCTCTTACCAAAAAATAGGCTGTAAACTCATTTGCTTTAAAGGTGCGTTGCAGCCTCGCATTTAAAATATGGTTGGTTAGGTTATCAGTAAACTGAATAGTTTTTTGCCTTGCAAAAAAATTATAGTCTGTAATTAGCGACCATACTTTTTTGTAGTATAGCGTTGAATTTACACTTGCTGTATTGGTTAAAAAATTGTTGACAGTATTATTTTGTGAGGTAGTATTTCTGTTATAACTCACATCGTTCCCTATTGAAAATTCATATTTTTTATCTTTTGTTTTTCTTACGAAGAAGCCCATACCTGCACTAAGATTTCTTGCAAAACTGGTTTTTCCATTTATAACATCTGCAAATTTATTGTAGCTAAAATTTGGTTGCAATTCAATATTTAAATTAATTTTTTTCACTTTAAAACCAAAGCCACTCCAAAGGTTCATACTAATATTGCCATTGGTATTAATTGGTTGTGTAATGGTTTTACCGCTATCTACACTTATGGTAATGCTGTTGGTAATTGCGTTAGATGTGTTTCTCACATTAAAAGATTGGTACATCCAGATATCTTTTACAAAATTGTAAGAGTTGTGGCTTATGTTGAGTGAATTTGTAAAAGACTGTTTAAGATTTGGATTACCAATATATTGATTAAAGAGGTCGTTATTGTTTCGTAAGGGCTGTAGTTGGTTTATACTAGGTTGTGCAGTATTACCATTGTAATTAAAATTGATACTGTGGTTTGGCTGATAGGTATAAGTTAGCCCTGCACCCGGAAATATATTGGTAAAGTTTCGTACATAATTTTTTCCAATAGAGCGGTCATTAAAATCAAAATTGGTAATGCCAAAACCACTTCCAATATTAAACTTTATTTTTTTATAGTTATAACTGATTTTAGTAGCAGGTTTATTGATGGTGATTACCTGATCAAAGTTGTTTGAAAGTGTATCTATAAACGTATCATATTTACCTGAATTTGTTGTAAAGCTGTTAATATTTTGGCTATTGGAGCCTTTGGTGTACGAAATTTCATAGCTGGCCTCTAACGAAAATTTCTTATTTAAGGGCTCTGTATATACAAGTTTGCTTGTAAGTTTTTGTGTAGTTTTATTATTATCAATCATTTGATCTTGTAACTGATTAAAGGAAGGCAGTCCATTAAAATAGGTTTGATTGTTCGACTTTAAAAAATTTCTACCCTCGCTGTTCAGCTTATTCCAATCAGTATTTATAGAAAAAGTTCTTCTGGCTTTTTTAAATTTATGCCTGAATAATGCACTGGCAGTAAAAGAGCTTTTTTCTGTATTTTGGGTAAAAAGCCTGCTACTTTTATTTTTTAATATTTCTGTATTACTTCTACTTTCAGCATCAGTTTCTTCAACACTTTGTGAGTTATAAATATTTGCTTTCACAGTTACTTTAAGGCTATTACTGCTGTCGAATTTTATATCATACATAACACTATTTTTAAAATTGTGCCTGTTTACATCTACATTTTTTACTGAGTTGTCATTTAATATAGAATCGCCTATTTGCCTTTGCAAAAACCTTCTCTCTGTGTTATTGTAAAGCTGGCTATTGTATTTTGGTGAAAAATTAAATGTTTTTTTATCATTCCACTTGTTGGAGTATTGAAAACCAGCATTGGTATTGGTTATAAAACCATTTTCTGTATTAATAAAAGGTTCTTCATCTGTACCATTACCTCCACGCCACATGAACATTGCACCACCATCATCATCCATACTCATACTCATATTGTCATTTTCTCCCCCAAACTTTTCATTATCCTGCCAACTTAACCCATCCTGGCCGGTATTTCCTCTTAGCAAAAATGCCGATAATTTTCTTTTACCTTTAAAAGCATTAAACATTGCACTGGTATTGTACCTATTGTCAATTTTATCCATCAATCCGCCAGCCCCGTCTAACTTTCCAAAATATCCTTTTTTCTTGTCTTCTTTTAGTTTTAGGTTAATAGTTTTTTGCTTTTGCCCATCGTCTATACCTGTAAATTCTGCCTGATCACTTTTTTTATCATACACCTGTACTTCTTTTACCGCATCTGCCCGCAGATTTTTTACCGCCATACCAGGGTCATCTCCAAAAAACTCTTCACCATCTACCAACACTTTTTGCACCTGTTCTCCCATAGCTTTTATCTTGCCGTCTTTATCTACCTGAATGCCGGGTAATTTTTTTAAAAGTTCTTCAACATTGGCATTGGCACTCACAATAAAACTATCGGCAGTGTAAGAAATAGTATCACCTTTTATTTTGATAGGTGAACCAGATTTTATAATTACCTCCTGCAACAATTTGCTTTTGGGAATAAATGAAATCATTTTTAAATTGAGGCCTTCTTCCTTATTGTTGATATCATCAATAAAGTCTGCATATATAGGATGTGTTATCATCAAAATATACTTTCCCGCTTTTACGTTTTTAAGTGAAAAATTGCCTTCTTTATCTGTACGAACAAATTTCATCAAAATAGAATCTACAGGCTTTAAAATTGCTACCACAGCATACGATACAGCTTTATTGTTAGTGCTATCAAAAATTTTTCCGGAAATGTTTTGGGCTTTTGCATAATTTACAGAAAAAAATAATAAGGGTAACAGATACTTCAAAATTTTAATCATCATTAATTAGTTAGTTTGTTGGTTTAGTATTGATAGAATGGTAAATATTGAATAAAATATATTTAATCACCCAAGAGTATCCTTAAATTTACGTTAATTCAAAGGTGCCGATTTAAGATTCAGTTGCTGTTATTTTTATTTTAATGGTAAAATCAAATTTTTTAGTGGTAAAATTTTGGGTGGTAAAATAGACCAGCATTCAACAATATATTTAAAAATTGTACTTAACATTTAGTAAAGTATATCACCATAATAAGTTACTGCCATGGAAAATAAAACAACCGGTATTGTTATTGCCAAATACGAAGACGTACATTTTGTAGATAGTACCAAACCTGTCTGGAACTATTCAATACTCACGGATGAGGATATAAATAATTTCCAAAACGGAAGTTTATATAATGGGTATGAGTTGTTTGGAAACAAACCAGCCGTGGTATTAAATACACCTGGTTATTATTTTGCAGTATGGGCTCCCAATGCAACAAAAGTTAGTGTAAAAGGTAACTTTAATGATTGGAATAACGATAGTTACCCGCTGTTTGTAAGGCTCGATAATTCAGGTATTTGGGAAGGCTTTATTCCAAATTTTAAAAAAGGAGATGTTTATAAATATCATATCATTGGTTATAAAGGAGCCGCAATAGACAAGGGAGATCCTTATGCAAACTTTTGGGAAAAGCGGCCAATGACAGCCTCCATTACCTGGGAAATGCAATACAAATGGAACGACATTGATTGGATGACAAACAGGAAGCAACACAATGCCCTTAATGCCCCGTGGAGTGTGTATGAAGTGCATTTAGCAAGCTGGATGAGGCCCGATAAAAATGATGAGGAAACATATAATACCTACCAGCAAATTACAGAGCGGCTGGTACCTTATGTAAAAAATATGGGCTTTACTCATATTGAGTTAATGCCCGTTATGGAACATCCTTACGACGGAAGTTGGGGGTACCAGGGCACTGGTTTTTTTGCCCCTACCAGCAGGTTTGGAGCTCCGGAAGATTTTATGGCAATGATTGATGCTTTTCACAATGCCGGTATTGGAGTAGTGCTTGATTGGGTGCCTTCTCATTTTCCCTATGATGCCCATGGCTTGTTTATGTTTGATGGAACACACACCTACGAATATGCTGATATGCGCAAAGGATTTCACCCGGATTGGAATAGTTATATTTTTAATTACAAAAGGGGAGAGGTTAAGTCTTTTTTAATAAGTAGTGCAAGGTTTTGGTTTGATAAATTCCATATTGATGGTATTAGGGTAGATGCTGTAAGTTCTATGTTAAAACTTAATTATTCCAGAACCGAGGGCCAATGGGAACCCAACGAATACGGCGGTAATGGCAATATTGAAGCTATTGCATTCATCAAAGAATTAAATGAAACCATTTACCGGGATTTTCCGGATGTACAAACCATTGCAGAAGAGGCCACCGACTGGCCGGGAGTGTGTAAACCAACTTTTTTGGGCGGGTTGGGTTTTGGTATGAAGTGGATGATGGGCTGGATGCATGACACACTTGATTATTTTAAACTGGATCCGGTTTATCGGAAGTATCATCAAAATAAGTTTTGCTTTAGTATGATGTATTATAATGATGAAAACTTTATGCTACCACTTAGCCATGATGAAATTGTACACGGCAAAAGCCCAATGCTTTATAAAATGCCCGGCGATGAGTGGCAAAAGTTTGCAAACCTGCGTTTAATGTACACTTACATGTTTACCCATCCTGGTGGTAAATTACTTTTTATGGGCGATGAGTTTGGGCAAACGAGTGAATGGAATCATAAAACTGAACTAGATTGGGAGCTATTGCAATTTGAAGGGCATAAAAAATTGAAGGAATGTGTAACGGCTTTAAATAAGTTATATACATCTCAGCCGGCGTTGTACCAGCTTCAATTTGAGCCAGGAGGATTTGAATGGGTTGACCTTAATCATGCAGCAGAGGGGGTGATAGCCTATAAAAGAATAGGAAATAATAGAGAAAATGATTTACTAATAATATTGAATGTAACCCCGGAGGTAAGGCGTGACTGGAAAATTCAGGTACAAGGTAAATCATCATGGAAAGAAGTTTTTAATAGTGATGCTATTGAGTTTTATGGCACTGGAGATGTGTTTAATCCGGCACCAGAAATAACTATTGTGGATAAAGAAACAGTTTTGTATGAAATAAATTGCCATTTACCAGCGTTAGGAGCTATAATATTCTATTGATTTTTTTATTGGAATAGTTTTTGTTAATTACCGTACTATGAAATACCCCCTATTAATTGCCATCCTTTTGGTAAGCTGTGGTTATATTAACGCACAGTTAACTGATAGTGCTGAAATTTATTTTCAGAAAGCTATTGAGTTTAAAGCTAACCGTCAGAATTTGATGGCTTCCATGCATTTTGATAAAGCGCTGAATTTCAATAAAAATTATGTAGCCGCTTATATAGAAAATGGATACGTAAACCTCGAAATGCGAAAGGTAGATAAAGCTATATCCAGCTTTGCCAAAGCGCTTGAGTTAGATCCAAACAATAGTGCAGCCGCTAAAGAATTGATGGAATTATATTATAACTACAGGCAATTTGTTAAAGCTAAAGCCATTGCAACAAAACATAGTACTTGCCAAAATGCAGAAAAAATTATTGCCATGTGCAATTACCAGGAAGAAGATTATGGTAGTGCTATTAAAGGGCTTTCTAATTATTTAGCTAAAAACCCAACAGATGCTGAAGCAAATTACACTTTGGCAAGAAGTTATCTTGATATGGAACAATACAAAAGTGCTGTGCCATATTATTCCAAAGCTATTTTGCTTAATCAAGAGAAAAATACCTGGGTTTATGAATTAGGTATGGTTTATTATACACTTAACGACTTTAAAAATGCTGTAGTTTATTTTAACAAGGCGGCGGAAAAAGGTTATCCACAAAAAAATGACTTTGTTGAAAATTTAGGGTATGCCTACATTTATTCAGGTCAATTTATTGAAGGTGAAAAATTACTACTTGGCTTAATAGAAAAAAAACCTGGCGATACCGAATTGCTTCGGGATATTGCCGAAGCTTATTACAATGGAAAAATGTACGATAAATCATTGAGTTACTGCCAAAAGCTGATGGAATTAGATGCGAAAGATGGTAAGGCTTTATACCAGGCAGGCTTATGTTTTCAAAAGAAAGGGCAAAAAGACAAGGGACAATCAATGTGTGATAAAGCTATAGAAATGGACCCCTCTCTTAATAGTATGAGGCAAAAACAAAATACTATGGGATTATAAGTTTTTACTTTGTTACAGTGCTGTTATTTTTCTTTATGTAATTTTTGCTTAAGTTCATCTGTACAACCCTTATAAATGCTACTTATGCAACTTAGTATTTAGTAAAATTCAATCAATATAATATCCTGCATTTTTTTAGTTCTAAATGAGCCATATTTACTTTTGCCCAAAGTTGCCTAAAATACATACCTGTACTCTATTTGAAACCCTTACAGCAATTAAACTACAAAAGCTGGGTTAAAATGTAATGATGTTTTATGCCGATTATAAAAGATTGCTAGTCAAAAAGAGGGGATGTTTAATTTTTCAACTTTGCTTTCAGCTATAATAAGGGCCATAAAAAATAGAGGGTATTTAACATGTACAATTAGTAGAGGATACTTTTAACTCAATATAAATTTGGGTATATAATTTACGCCCTTAAATCATAACCTGCCAGTAGCGTAAACTTATACAAAATAAATTCATTCCCCATATTCCTGTATATTTGATCTTATTTTTTTAACAAAACACTTTAGAAAGTTGTTTACCATTAACTTAAACTAACAGCTGCTTTGCAGTAAAAAAGGGTATTTTTTATAGTATGTTATAGCATACAAAAATTGATATTTCTGCTTTTAACTATCGGCATAAATATTCATTATAAGTAATTGCTTAAAATTGACAGCTATTTAGCACCCTTGCAGTAAATAAAAATAACATGATTTTATTTAGACATTATTCTTTTTTGCAATTGTATAAAACTGGTAAACAGTTATTTATTGGTGTAATTGCCTTAGTTATTGGTACTGTAAGTTTTGCCCAAAAACCAACTGCATCCAAAAAAATATTACAACGTTGTGGTACTATGGAAGCTATTGCAAAGGATATGGAAACTGACCCTGCATTAAGAGAAAGAATACGACAAGGTCAACTTGATTATGAGCGCTCTATCACCAGTAAACCTACGGGTGGTATAACTAATACCCCAACCAACCTGCCTGGCCCTGTTATAATACCAATGGTAGTGCATATTGTATTACCTAATCCCTGGAGTATTTCTGATGAGGCTGTAGAGTTTTTTATTAACCGATTGAATGAAGATTTTGCAGGCATCAATGCAGATAGCGCTAATGGAATAGCTTTTTTTCCGGTTAGGGGGCATTCGCTTTTAAGGTTTACGTTGGCAAAAAGAGACCTAGCGGGTAATTTTACAACAGGCATTATAAGAAAAGTAGGCACTACAGAAATAGGTCTTAGCAATCCCCAGTTAATAAAAAGTTCAGCTACCTCTACCGGTGGATCAACTGGTTGGGATGTAACCAGGTACTATAATATGTATGTGGGCGATGGAGGTGCTGCTGGTCTTTTAGGTATTGCGCCGGCAATAGGCCCCGGTGGTGCTGCTGGCAGTAATAATGCCGATGGGGTTTGTGTAGATTACCGTGCATTTTCCAATCTTTGTTTCTCTTATCCGGAATACAAGTTAGGCAGAACCACCGCTCATGAAATTGGCCATAATTTTGGTTTATTTCATCCTTTTGATAATGGCTGTGCTACAAACGATTTCCGTCAGCTTACATCAGCGGGCTGCTCGCTACCGCCTGAGTTACTGGCACCGGCAGATGATATCCCTAATCAAAATAACCCAACGAGTGGATGCCCTTCGCCAGGGGCTGCCAGCGGTTGTACAGCAGGTATAGCCAGAATGTTCCAAAATTATATGGATTATACTGATGATGCCTGCTATTCAATGTTTAGTAAAGGCTCTGTAAAAAGATTAGAATGGGTATTGGAAAATTGCCGTTCTGGCTATCTTACCACCCTTGGTGGGCAATATCCTGATAATATACCCGCTTTAGATGCTGCCATTAACAGCATTGTTAGTCCGGGTGGGTTAGATTTTAATTCTGCAACCTGTACCTCAGTTTCGTACCCGGCACTTAGTTGCCCAGGCGAATTTTTGCCCCGGTTAAGAATTACTAATGCGGGTACTAACACCCTAACTTCTGTAGCTGTTACAAGTACTATTAATGGATTAAATCCGGTAACCAGTATAGTAATTGTAAATATTGCAACCGGTAAATCTGCTATTGTAACGCTTGCCCCGCAAATAGCCGTTTCTGGAGCCAACATTCTAAAAATAACTATAGCAAACCCTAATAATGGAACAGACGGCAATGCCACAAATAATGAAATAATTTCCAACTTTACTGTAGCTCCATTATTGCCATTACCATATACAGAAAGTTTTCAATCAGCTACTTTTCCACCAGCAAACGGATCAGCTATTATTAATCCCGATGCACCTGAAATTACCTGGGCAAGAACTACGCTTGCAGGCCGGCCAGGTAATGCATCTATGAGGATTAACTGTTTTGATTATGAGGCAGATGCCGCTGGTAACCTTGGTCAGCGTGATATTTATCGTTTACCTTCCCTTAGTACACAGCAGTTCGATTCAATCGCTCTTACTTTTAATGTAGCTTATCGTCAATATACAGGCGTGAGCGATTCTTTAAACATACTATACTCTACCGATTGTGGATTAAGCTGGAAGCCAACAGGATACAGTAAAGGCGGTGCCGGTTTAAGTACTGTTACAGGTACAATTACCACTTCATTTGTACCGGCCAATGCCTCTCAGTGGAGAACGGAAAGAGTATTGTTAAAAGATTTTTGTGCCGATAATATTAAAAACCTGGTAATTGGTTTTGAATCTGTAAATGATTACGGAAACAATATTTATATTGATAGCATTAATGTGGTAGGTTTTGATGCTAAAGCAAAAAATGCTGCGGTTGTTTCTATATCGCAACCTTTACCTGTCATTTGTACAACTGTATTTACACCAACAGCAACAATTATCAATCTTGGGTTAGATACACTTATTGCTTTAAAAGTAAGTTACAAAATAGATGATGGAGTTGAGATTGTTACCAACTGGATAGGTAAATTGGGTAAGTGCGAAAATACTATTATCAGCCTTCCTTCCGCCACTACCACTGTAGGTAACCATATAATATCAATATTTACATCATTACCTAATGGTGTTGCAGATCAGTTTGTGCAAAATGATACATTGAGAAAAGCATTTGCTGTGTTCAGCACAACCCCTTCTCCAATGCCAATAACAGAAGGTTTTGAAGATGCTCTTTTCCCGAGAAACAATTGGGGAATATACAACGTAAATGGTGGATCTACCTGGGAGTCAACTACCGCATCTTCTAAATCCGGTACCAAATCGATGGTAATACAAAACAGTAATCCAGTAAATTCAAACGGCGCAATAGACTATTTCATTACGCCAATTATCGCTAATAATACTTCATTCGATTCTATATTTGTAGATTTTGATATTGCCTACAGGCCGGGTGTTCACTATCCGGGGGCAACTGTATTTCCATTAGATACAATGGAAATTTTAGCTACATCAGATTGTGGCGCAACTTTCACTTCCGTGTGGAAAAAATTTGGCTTTGAATTACAAACTGTTAATGATCCTAATTATACGTTTACAGATGTATTTGTACCAAGGCGGCAAGCCGAATGGAAATCTAACAGAATATATCTTTCACCATTTGTAGGGAGTAATAATTTTCAATTATACTTTGCATCTAAAGGCAACAAACAAAATAGTATTTGGCTCGATAATATCAATATCACCAGTCAAAAATTGCCAGAGCGTTTAAAATTGCAAGGCTACTTAATATATCCTAATCCATTTAATAATACATTCCTAATACATCATTCAGCAGTAGAACCTCCTGTAGATCTGCAGTCTGTTCAGGTATTTAATGCAGCAGGGCAATTGGTATGGGATAGGCGGTACAATGGAAACGCAGACAGGCAAATAACTGTTGATCTAAAAACCCTTTCTGGTGGTTTGTATATACTAAAAATGATTTATACCAATAAAACCATTGTAGAAAGGATTGTGAAGCGGTAAATAGTAGAACAACATTACTGGCAATACAAGGGAGATTTTGTTGTCAGATTAAAATTATTAATCAATTACATTTTCAAGTGCTGCCAACAAATGGCAGCACTTGTTGTTTTAAATTAGGCATAAGGTTAACTTTACAAAAAACAAACAATGACTACTTCAATAGATACGCTCATCAACTTTACTACTGATGCAGACCTTAAAACAATTGCAGAAAAAGTAAAACATCAACAACGAATAACAGACCAGGAAGGAATACTATTATTTGAAAAAGGAAGTCTTTCTTTTGTTGGAGCCTTAGCTAATTTTATACGGTTGCGGTTGCATGGAGATATCACTTATTTCAATCGTAATTTTCACATAGAGCCTACAAACGTATGCGTTTACAGTTGTAAATTTTGTTCATATTCACAGCTATATGCTCACAAAGAAGAGGGGTGGGAGCTAAGCATTGATCAAATGCTGGATATTGTAAAATCTTATGATGGCAAAGCAGTTACTGAAGTACATATTGTAGGAGGCGTACATCCAAAAATGAATATGGCTTATTTTATAGAGCTGATGCAAAAAATAAAAAATCATCGCCCTGGTTTACATGTAAAAGCTTTTACTGCGGTAGAGCTTGATTATATGTTTCGCAAAGCAAAATTAACGGTAGAAGAAGGTATGCAACAATTACATGCTGCTGGTCTTGATAGTTTGCCGGGTGGTGGCGCAGAAATTTTTCATCCTGAAATAAGAGAACAAATTTGTGCAGATAAAGTGGATGCCGATGGATGGTTAAAAATACACGAAACAGCCCACAAGCTTGGTATGCACAGCAATGCCACTATGCTTTACGGCCAAATAGAAAAATACGAACACAGGATAGATCACATGCGCAGGTTGAGAGAATTGCAGGATAAAACAGGTGGCTTTAACACGTTTATACCTCTAAAGTTTCGCAATTATGATAATGATATGAGCTATGTGCCTGAATCTACTGTTACAGAAGATATGCGCTTGTATGCTATTGCCAGAATTTACCTGGATAATTTCCCTCATTTAAAAGCTTATTGGCCAATGCTTGGGAGGGAAAATGCGCAACTGAGTTTGTCTTTTGGTGTAAATGATATAGACGGTACAATTGACGACAGTACAAAAATATACAGCATGGCAGGTAGTGAAGAGCAAAATCCAACCATGACAACCGCCGAATTAGTTACATTGATAAAGCAAGTTAAACGTACTCCAATAGAACGAGACACGTTATATAACGTAGTAAAAGACTACACTAATGTTAATATGGCAGATGCTGAAACGCTGGCTTTATTAAATTGAATTTACTAAAAATATTGAAATGTATAAAGGGCTGCCTTCAAATGGCAGCCCTTTGGCTTTTTATAATTCTTTTTTTTTATTTTAACTGATACTTTCTGCAGAAGCAAATTTGCCGCATCCCTTAAACATGTTATCATTTTTGTAAGCTACAGGTGATATATCCGAAAATTTATACAAGAACAATAAAAAAAGTATAGTATAAATTATACTCAGTAAACGTTTAATGCAGCAGTAACCTATAGAAAATCCATTAGCAGTTAAATGGATACATGAGCAGCTAAGGCACTCATGTTTATTTTTTTTAACCTGGTAAACGATATGCAATCTTAAACCTTTTAATGAAGTAAATAAACTCCATTGTTTAGTTTCGGTATTTTGTGTTTTTCCGGTAAGCTGCAGTAAGTTTTGTTCTACTACGATGGTAGCAACCTGCAAACTATTTTCACTGCCATCTCTATACACTCCAAAGAAAATGATTAACGAAAATGCCAGCGAAAGGATGAAATTGTTTGTCATGATCTGTGTTTTTTATTACACAAATTTTCCTTCAATTCCGGCTTATAATCAAGGTGATAAATACCTGAAAATTAAGTTTAGTAAATTTACTTTTTACTATTATCAACCATAAGTGTATTTACGCATAATTTTAAATGCGTATTTCTACGTAGATACAGTACAATTAATTATGTATTTTTGAAATAGCTACAAAGACTGGTTTTGTTTTTTAGTTTGCTTACTTACTAACACTTTTATTATAAATTTAAATTTTTTTTATGAAATTAAGTAGAAAAGCAATTGCTGGTATTGTGGTAAGTTTTGTTGGGGTGTTAACTGTAAGTTTATTTTTTATATTTCAACCCCGCAACATCACCTGTAGTAAAATGAAAGTTGATGTTAACATCTTAAGATTACTAAAGCCCAATTTTAAAACTTTATCTTTTCGGAGCAAATGGGATTGGCAAAGTATCGAATTTAAAAGGATTCTTTCTCCTGAAATTGAAGTTAGTACCGGTAATCCGGCAGATTATGGAAATGTTATTAAAGCAGCAGGAAGCGATACGGTACTTAGATTTTCTTCCAGGCCTCCTTTTTCTAAATATGATGTTAGCCTTGTTCAAATTGATAGCCTGCTAGCAATACCTGGTGTAGCCTATTTTATTGTAGTAGCTAATAAATATCCGCCCAGTGCAAATATGGTCGCTTATACTATTCTGCCTTATAATGCAAAAGGTGGGTTAATAGTTATGAATAAAGCATTTTTACGGTTAAACCCTTGCCCACCTGCAGTGGCTTATCAAGCAACAGACCAAAATTAAAGTATGCCCAATTTATTTAAACTATTGCTCGATTGGAGCGAAGTATGGGCTTTGTTTATTCCGTTAACAGTGTTAATTTATAAAAGAAAGATTCAAGTAGAATCATTACCATTAATGCTGTATGTATGTATAGCCCTGTTATTAAATATAATGCAAGATTATATATGGAAAAAGCAACTATTATTTTTTTATTCATCACAACCTGGCGATAATATAATTTTTTACCATATCCATTCCATTATAAGGTTGTTGTTATTTAGTTGGTTTTTTATTCAGGTAAAACAACCTTTTCTACATCGGGTAAAAAAAACCGTACCTATTGTATTTATTATAATAGTAATTGTTAACTACGGTTTTTTTGATAGCATTTTTACGAAATTTAATAGCCGTATGCTTGGTTTGGAGGCTTTGGGTATTTTGTTTTACTGCATGGTTTATTTTTTAAATCTGCTTACAGATGAGGAGGTTATATCGTATAAAAAAAACGCAACTTTTTGGATGGTTACCGGCATCTGTATGTATGTTGTAATCAATTTTCCTATTTTTATTTTTTACGAAAGATTTTCTGCTAATGCCCAAAAATTTGCAATTGGTATTTGGGATATACACAATCTTACTTACATAATGCTTTGTGTTTTTATGGCAAAGTATTTTTATACCACCAGTTATGAGTGATATTTTTCTGTTTGTAATAGCTAGTGTGGTAATGATTTTGCTGTTTGCCAGTTTTTTTAAGTTGCTGATATTATCTCAGCAAAAAAAAATAAATTATCAGCAAGGCTTGCAGCAATTAAGAGAGCAGCAACATAAACAATTAATAGAGAGTGCCGTAAGGAGCGAAGAGGAAGAGCGGTTGCGTATTGCAGAACAATTGCATGATGAGATTGGTGCACTTTTATCTGCGGCCAAATTGCATGTGGTAGGTATTAAAAACAGTAGCCTGCCTGCAAATGAAGCAAAATTGCATATTACAGCAAAGGAGTTGCTAGATGAAGCCATACAGAAAGTAAGGTCTATTTCGCACAATTTACACTCAAGTATTTTAACCAATTTTGGCCTGAATGAAGCAATTGCGCATTTTGTACATACTACCTGTAGCCAAATTATTGAAACAACAATTAACCTTGATAGTAGCTATACTGTTAAAGACTCAGAAGGCGATATAAGTACATTAAGGCTTGTGCAGGAGCTAATACAAAACATTTTGAAACATGCTATGCCAACTTACCTTATTATATCGAGTAAATTTGCTGATAACCAATTGGTTATTCTAATTAATCATGATGGCGAAGGGCTATCCCAGCAAGAATTTGAATCGCTTCGTTACAAAACGCTTGGCCTTGGGTTACGCAATATTCAAAACAGGTTAATTTTGTTGGAGGGCACAATTTTTTTTCAAAAAAATCAATCTTCTTTTACAATTAACCTCACTATACCAAAAAAATAAATTTTTAATGAATACTACCATAAAAATAGCCATAGCTGATGACTATAAAATTTTTAGAGATGGCCTAAAAGTAGGTTTAAGTGCCGAAGCAAATTTTGAAGTGATGCTAGAGGCTGATAATGGAGAAAATTTGATTAAAGCAATGGAGCAAACCATGCCGGATGTTATTATAATGGATATTAAAATGCCCATTATGGATGGTATGGAAGCTACCAAACTAATTAGAAAATTATATCCATTAGTAAAAGTATTAGTTGTTACCATGTATGATGATGATAAATTTATAATTCACCTGATGGAAATAGGTGCAAATGGTTACCTGTTAAAAAATGCTGAGCCAGATGAGATACGAAAGGCCATTTATGCAGTTAGCGAAAATGGATATTATTTTAATGATTTAGTAAACAAGGCATTATTAAAAAAACTGGTAATTAAGAACCAAATAAAACCATCTTTTAACCAGGATATTGAACTTACAGAAAGAGAGTTGGAGGTATTGAAATTAATTTGTGAAGAAAAAACTGCCATAGAAATAGGGAAAGAAATTTTTTTAAGCCCCCGTTCAGTAGAAGGCATAAGGCAACGGCTGATAGAAAAAGTAGGCGTAAGAAATACTGCAGGCCTTGTAATGTTTGCAGTAAAAAATGGAATGGTTAATTAAATAAAAATGAAAAGTTTGGGTTTATATAGTTGAACCAGCATTATACTAACCTCAAAATTGCTTGCAATAATCTGTTGTAACTTTGCAGATTCGTTGCCTTAACACAATTAATCTACTAGTGTAGTAATAAGTGAATGTTTTTTTGCTTTATTATTTGATATAAGGTTATCCAAAAAAATGCTCTAGTGCTTTTGCTACGCCTTCGTTGTTGTTGCTATCGGTCACATAATTTGCAACTTCCTTAATAGTATCAGGAGCATTACCCATAGCAACACCCATTCCGGCAAATTCTATCATTTCCTTGTCGTTGTAATTGTCGCCAATGGCAACCACTTCATGTTGTTGTATTCCATACTGTTCCATTAATAGTTGCATAGCCATTTTTTTTGAGGCTTGCAGGTTCATCATTTCCAGGTATCGTGGCTGCGATTTATAAATATTTAAATGCTCTCCAAGCTCAGCAACTAACAATTTTTCAATGGCAAGAATGATAGCTGCATCGCCTGCAACTAATATTTTATTTGGCCCAATCTTTTGTTGTTGCCATGTTGCTATCGTTTGCTCAAATGGCTGTATTATAATTGGTACAGGAGTTATTTTCTGTTCTTTTTTAATGGCATCTGTATTATTTTGTGCAAACCATTTCATTTGGCTGTAATACATAACAGATACCGGGAGGTTATCAATAAACGATTGTAATACTTTTGCTGATGCTAAAGGAATATCTTTTTCGTAAATTATTTTACCCTGGTGATAAATATATCCTCCGTTGAGGCTTACTACCGGTGTTTCTGCTGGTATTATGCCTTCAATAATATGCAACATGCCATGTAATGGTCTTGCTGATATGGGCACTATCAAAATACCACGGCTTGTTAAATTTTTTATTGTTAGTTTGGTTCTGTTACTAATCGTATGGCTTTTTGTAAGCATTGTGCCATCCATATCTATAAAAGCGGCTTTGTACATGGGGTTTAGTCTCAAAAATTATTTTTAGAAAAAAAATCGAAATTAAATTAGAAAAAAAAATACTATATTTTTTAAGGCACAAGGTACATAACACAATAAATAAAACACATGCTTTGGGGTTAAAATATTACGGCCTCATTCCAAAAGAATTTGGAACTGACAGCGGAGCCTTTCAATATGTTCTAATCTCATAATAATTACCTGTATCTTAAAAAATACCCTGCAATATTTATCTGTTTTGTATTTGAAGCTTCCACAAGTATTTTAACTGCAAAAACTGGTGTAAAGTAAAAAATAAGAATAGCTTGTATTGTTCACACTTTTATTACAACCATTTATCAATTACTTGAAAAATAGTATTGCTTAAAAATGGTTTAGCTACAAAATCATCCATACCAGATAACACGCATTTTTCTCTTTCTTCCATGTTGGTACCTGCACTTAATGCTATTATAGGTATTCGTTTGTTTTTCTCTATTTTTCTTATTGCAGTTGTAGCTTCCAGCCCATTCATTACAGGCATTTGTACATCCATAAATACAATATCTGGCATAAAGCTGGTATAGCTTTCAACGGCTTCGCTTCCATTGCCGGCTTCAAATAAACTGGCATCTGGTAAAATATCGGTTATTATTTTTTTAATAAGCATAATATTAAGTGCATTATCATCTACCAACAATACCTTAAAAGAGCCTTTAATTGCTGATTTTTTCGCTAATTGAATTTCCGTATTTATTTTTTCCTGTTTATTTTGGAATCCTGTTTTGGAAATAGACTCAAATAAGCTTTTCATTTTAATGGGTTTTACCAGTCTTTGGTAAACACCTAGTGCATTGCAGGCTTCATTTAAACGCTCATCTTCTGCAGAGCTGTGAAGTAACATTATTGGTTGGTTTGCAATGCTAAATTTTAAGAAATTACGTATGCTTTTAATCGTTTCTATACCATCCATGAGTGGCATATTAAAATCCATTAGTATAAGGTCATATTGCTTATGTTCTTGCAACATTTTAATTGCTTCGGCTCCACTTTCGGCTTCGTCACTTATAATGTTTTTATATGCCAGCATATCTTTTAAAAGTAGTCTGTTATTGGCATTGTCATCTACAATAAGCACTTTTTTATAATTAGATAATAAACCCCATTCTTCTGGCTCACCGTGCATTGTTTTTACATCCAAGTCAAAAAAGAAGGTACTTCCTGCACCAAGTGTACTTTGCAGTTGCAATTCGCTCCCCATTAATCCTAATAATTTTTTTGAGATGGCAAGCCCTAATCCGGTGCCGCCGTATTTTCTGCTGGTAGAGGCATCTTCTTGTGAGAATGCGTCAAATATTTTTTGTTGATTTTCCAGATTTATGCCAATGCCTGTATCTCTTACTGAAAAACGGAGTAGGGCATTATCTTCATTTTCTTTATGTAAAATTTCTATTTTTAATTCTATTTCGCCTGCTGTGGTAAACTTTACAGCATTACCCAATAAGTTAATTAAAATCTGTCTTAACCTAAGCCCATCTGCCCATATAAACCTTGGGATATCAAAACCAATATTGAGCAGGAGCTCAAGATTTTTTCTAAATGCCTGGTAGCAAACTACATCCGATACCTGGTAGCTTATTTCAAGAATATCTGTTTTTTCAATAGAAATTTCCAGCATGCCTGCTTCAATTTTAGAAAAATCTAATATTTCGTTAATAATGTCAAGTAAAGAATTGGCAGATTGAAAAACAGCAGCATTGTATTGCTGTTGGGTACTATCCAGTTTTGTTTTCATCATTAGTTCAGAAAAACCAATTACACTATTTAATGGCGTACGAATTTCGTGACTCATATTAGCAAGAAATTCAGATTTGGCCTTACTGCCAGCTTCTGCTTTCTCTTTTGCTTTTATGAAATTTTGCTCCATTAATTTTTGATCCGTTACATCTCTTTTTATCGCAATCCAGTTTGTATAATTTCCGTTGTTATCTGTAATGGGCGAAAATGAAATACTTGTCCAAAACTCTGTGCCATCCTTTTTGTAATTAATCACCTCCATATTGCATGACTCAAACCTTTTAAAACATTCACTTACTCTATTTAGTTCTTCCTTATCGGTTTTAGGGCCTTGTAATAAAGCGGGTGATTTACCAATAACATCTTTTACCGCATAGCCGGTCATTTTACAATAGGCATGATTAACAAAAATAATCTTGTGGCTATGAGCGTCTTCATTATCTATTGCTGTAATAACCACCGCATCGTTGGTATTGGTAATAACAGATTCTAAAAGTTTTAACCTCAATTCTTCCTTTTTTCTGTCTGTAATTTCTCTGCCAATGCCCACCAAGCCAATAATTTCACCAGTAGAATCTCTAATAGGCACTTTTGAATTGAGCATCCAGTGCTCTTTTCCTGTATTATCTATAAAGTAATCTTCTTTGTTTATGTTTGGCTTGCCTGTATCAAATACATATTGATCATCTGCTAACGAACTATCTGCAATTTCTTTTGAATAAATTTCATCATCACTTTTTCCAAGTACCTCCTGTTCAGATACCAAGCCCATATACTTTAGGTCAACAGGGTTGGCAATAATTTTTTTAAACTGTTTGTTTTTTACATACACTGCATCTGGCAAATTGTCTATTAAGCCTCTTAATAAATTGCGTTCGTATAAAATAGCATCTTCAGCCTTTTTTAAAGCAGAAATATCTCTTAAAATTGCTATCGTTCCAATAAATATTCCGTCATCAAATTGAGGTGTAGCAGTTATGTACAGTTTTTTAGTGCTTCCATCTTTTAATATAATTTCTGATTGGTAATAGCCTGATTTACCTTCTTTTCTCTCTCCGGTTTGCTTTACAATAAAGTCGAAGTTTTCCGCCGTAAAATATGTTCCCAATCCTGTGCCTTTTAAGCTTCCTTTTTCTGCTCCAAATAATTTTTCTGCTGCAGTGTTTGCATATAAAAAAATTTCTTCGGCATTGCATATTACCACGCCCTCACCTATGTTTTCTATCAATTGCTGATGTCTTACCTGGTTTTTATTTTTATCTGCTATGCTTTGTTTGAGCGGAATAAAAAGAAAAAAGTAAATTAAAGGGAAAATTAAAATAGAAAGTAAGGAGGAATCTATCACTACTTTTTTCCAGGTAGCCATTGCGGGGAGGTAGCTTACCAAAAACACAATTAGTATTTCGCAAATAAAAATGCAAACAACCAGCAATAAGAAAACGTTTTTGTCTTTTTTTAAAATAGAATTTAAAAAGCTTTGGGCGTTATTCACTGATGTAGGTTGGTCAGTAATTTCTTGAAAATAGTAATCGGCTTTTTTATATTGGTTTTTCATTTACAATGCCTCAGGCATTTTTACAGCAACGTAGAATCGGTTATTTCATGATGCATTATTAACAGCAATGTTCATCAGCTACGCAAACTCTAATTTTAAAGATTTAAACAGTAATAGATTTTTATATTAAAAATATGGGTTAAACGCTAAACAATAAAAGATTAAAAAAAAATACTATTAATTTTTACTGTTAAACCTGTAGTTTACATTTAATTGTTTTGCTTGTTATCTTTAACGAAGTTAGTGCCTTAAATATTATTCAATCTACTATTCAATATTGCGGTTAATTACTTTACCAATTATTATCAAAAAAATCTAAAAATTACTTCCCTTTTTGTCCATTACACCTCAAAATATGGGCTAGTGCCATAATACCTTTTCTGCATGATGAAACCACTGATGGTAAAATGGTAGTAATACCTTTTCTACCTGATTTCTTTTTACTTTTAATGATGGTGTCATAAATCCATTTTCGATAGTCCAGTTTTCTTTAATTACAACTGCTTTTGATATTCGCTCAAAATTTTCGAGTTTGGGGTTTAGCGCATCTATTGAAGCCATTAAGCTAGTGTTTATTTCAGCTTGAGATTTAGTTTTGCCTGTTTCTGATAAAGTTATTAATGCAATAGGTTGTGGAATACCCATGCCTACTACACATACCTGTTCTAAATCTGCATTGTGCAATAACTCAACTTCTAAAGGGGATGGAGAAACATATTTTCCTTTATCTGTTTTAAACTGGTCTTTAATTCTTCCTGTTATAAATAAGAAGCCATCCTGATCGTATTCGCCCATATCGCCAGTTTTAAGATAACCACTTTCATCAAAAGCTTTAGCAGTTAATTGGGCTTCTTTATAATATCCGAGCATATTGCCCTTGCTTTTAACACAGATTTCGCCATTGGTTGCAATTTTTGCAATAAGGCCTGGTAAAGCCTTGCCTACAGAGCCTATCCGATGGTTACTTTTTGTTTCTAAATGGTTATAGACACAATCTTCGGTCATTCCATACACTACCAAAATGTCAATATCTAATTTTTTATACCATTGCAGCATTTCAACTGAAATAGGTGCTGCACCGCAAATGATGGTAGAGGCACGTTGAAGACCAAGTTTTTTTCGAATCCCTTTTTTTACAACTTTGTTTAAAAGTGGTATTGATAGTAAAAGGTTTAATTTTTTTTGAGGCATTTTTTTTAATATGCCTTGCCTAAACTTTGTCAGGATATGAGGTACGGCAACAAAACAATGTGGCTGTGTAGCTGCAAGATTTTCTGAAAAACTTGCTATCGACTCAGAAAAACTTATGGTACACCCGTTGTAAATGCCATTTATTTCAATTGCCAGTCTTTCTGCTATATGGCTAAGTGGGAGGTACGAAAAAAGATCAAAATGTGGTTTAAATTTCATTGCGGCAATTACTATTTGTACTACAATATCCACCGCACTCACTACATGCATTACTCCCTTTGGGTGGCCTGTAGTGCCCGAAGTATAAATGATAGTAAACAAATCATCTTGTTTCCAATTGAATACTTTTGTGAGTGGAGTAGTAGTAGTTACCCTGTTTTCCCAGGTAATTACTTCGTTAATTCCATACGCTTCAATACTTATGGTAAAAATATTTGGCGGAATACCTTTTTTTTGTTCTTCAAAATTATCTAGTTTACCTACAAAAATGGCTGTAGCATCGCTATGTTCTAATATAGGTTTAATAGAATCTGATGACAACGAAGGATAAATGGGGACTGATACACAACCTGCCATCATAATGGCTATATCTGCCATTATCCAGTGTGCACAATTTTTGGATAGAATTGCAATATGGCTGCCAGCCACTATACCCATACTATGTAATGCATTGGCTATTTTTCTGCTTTCAACACCTGCACTAGCCCAACTCCAGGTTTTCCAAACGCCGTTTATTGGTTGGCGCAAAAATATGGCATCGGGAATTTCGTTTTCCCACTTTAAAAATTGATGGAGAGGCGAGGAAGCAATCATATAACTTCTTTTAAAAACTAAATCTATTAACAATACAATTAAATAAATAAAGCGTTGTGAATTATTACAACGCTTTAAAATTATATTACATTTTTATTTTATTTGGCATATTCTGCATTATTAAGCTACCGCATCTGCCATATTTGGAATATCTACAGCTTTATATTCACCAGCATCTAACTTCTTTTTTGTTTCTTCAAATGCCTGTAACGTTTCGTCAATATCTGCATCGCTATGGGATGCGGTTGGTATTAAACGGAATATAATATCACCTTTTGGTATTACAGGGTATACTACTATAGAGCAAAAAATATGGTAGTTTTCTCTTAAATCCATTACCATTTGGGTGGCTTCGGGCACATCTCCCTTCATGTAAATGGGTGTAACCGGGCTGTTGGTATTGCCAATATCAAAGCCCCTTTCTATAAGTCCGCTTTGCAGGCGGTGTACATTATACCAGAGCTTTTCCCTTAATTCGGGCATGGTTAATACCATTTGCATCCGCACCAGCATACCTTCTACCACCAGCGAAGGCAAGCTTTTAGCAAATATCTGGCTACGGGTATTGTAGCGTAAATATTTTAATACTGCTTTTGACCCGCTTATAAATGCACCAATACTACCCATACTTTTTACAAAAGTGCTAAAGTAAAGATCAATTTCATTTTGGCAGCCCTGCGCTTCATCTGAGCCAGCACCTGTAGCACCCATATATCCAAAGCCATGTGCATCATCAACCAAAATACGAAAAGCATATTTTTGTTTAAGTGCTACAATTTCTTTTAAAATACCCTGCTCGCCATCCATGCCAAAAACACCTTCTGTAATTACCAGTATGCCTCCTCCCGATTTTTCTACCATCTTCTCCGCCCGCTGTAATTGCTTTTCAAAATCACCAACATTATTATGTTTAAATGCATAAGTGTACCCTATGTGTAACCTAATGCCATCCATAATACAGGCGTGCGCTTCTGCATCGTACACAATAACATCCCGGCGGTTTACGATTGCATCAATGCAACTCATAATGCCCTGGTACCCAAAGTTGAGCAGCATAGTATCTTCCCTGCTTACAAACTTACTAATTACTTTTTCCAGCTCCTCATGCTTAGCAGTGTTGCCACTCATCATTCTTGCACCCATTGGGTTGCCCATACCGTATTTTGCAGCCGCTTCTGTGTCTGCTTTTCTTACTTCGGGGTGGTTTACTAAGCCAAGGTAATTGTTAAGGCTCCATACAATCATTTCTTTACCTCTAAATTGCATTCTTGGCCCAAGTTCGCCATCCAATTTTGGAAATGCAAAATAACCATGCGCCCTATCCATGTGTTGGCCAATAGGGCCGCCATCTTTCACTAATTTTTCAAAAAGGTCTGCCATAGAATAATTGATTTTTTTTAATTTATAATGATATTGAATGTTTATTTAAAAACCCAAATGCAGTGCAAAAGTAAGCGATTATAGCAAAAACTAATAACATTGATGTAACATGTAATTGAATAGATGTTAAGTTCACTTCAATCTATCTTTGCCTAAAAAAATATGATGCATAAGGCTTTCTCTTTTTCTTGTATTATTTTAATTGTTGTTAGTTTTTCTTGTTTAGCACAAACCAACCCTGGTAAAGTTGCTGCCGTTAAAGCCTCTACTTCAAAAACAAATAAAGCTGTTGTTGATAATCATCCAAAGTTGATAGTAGGCCTTGTAATAGACCAAATGCGTTGGGATTTTTTATACAGATATAAAAGCCGTTATAGTACCAATGGTTTTAATAGGTTACTTGCTCAGGGCTATAGCTGCGAAAATACTATGATACCTTATATGCCAACTTATACAGCGCCCGGCCATGCCTGTATTTATACAGGTAGCGTGCCTGCTATCAATGGCATTATTGGCAATAACTGGTACAACCGAAAAACCAATAGTAGCGTGTATTGTACGCAGGATGATTCTGTAAAAACTGTGGGCAGCAGTAGCAATCTAGGCAAAATGAGTCCTAAAAATTTGTGGGCTACTACTATTACAGATGAATTGCGGCTGAGCACCAATTTTACAAGTAAAGTAATTGGTATTGCGCTCAAAGATAGAGGAGCTATTTTGCCAGCAGGCCATAGTGCCAATGCCGCTTATTGGTACGATGATATTGCAGGTTCATTTATTACCAGCACTCACTATATGGATGAATTGCCCGCCTGGGTTTTAGCTTTTAACAAACAGCAATTACCTGCCACATATATGCAGCAAGATTGGAATACCTTATTGCCCATAGCCACTTATATACAAAGTACTGCTGATGATAAAACCTACGAAGCTACAATTGCTGGTGAAAGTAAACCTGTTTTTCCGCACAGGCTTTCTGCTATTACTACTGCAAAAAATGCTGCATTTAAAACTACTCCTTTTGCTAATAGCTATAGCTTTGATTTTGCAAAAGCCGCTATCAAAAATGAAAGTCTTGGCAATAATACAGTACCAGATTTTTTAACACTGAGTATATCTTCTACTGATTATATTGGGCACACATTTGGGCCAAATTCTATTGAAATAGAAGATACTTATCTTAGGCTTGATAAGGATATTGCAGATTTTTTAACCTATCTCGATAAAACTGTTGGCAAGGGTAATTACCTGTTTTTTTTAAGTGCCGATCATGGAGTAGCACATGTGCCAGCTTTTACAAAAGAGCATAAAATTCCGGGTGGCAGTGTATCTGATGAAGCCTTAGCCAAAAAATTAAATACCCTTATTGCAGAAAAATTTGGAATACAAAAAGCTATTATTACTGTAATGAATTACCAGGTTTATCTTAGTGATAGCACTGTTTCTCAAAAAGAATCTATTGGTGAATTGATAATTACAGAATTGAAAAAGGAAGATTTTATTGCAGATGCTATAGTGTTAAATAATGTTGCAAATGCCGCTGTTCCAGCACCACAAAAGGAAAGAATGATAAATGGATTTAGCCCTGGCCGAAGCGGCGATATTCAATTTATTTTTAAGCCTGGTTATTTTGATGGTGGAACAAAAGGTACTACTCATGGGCTTTGGAACCCCTATGATGCACATATTCCGCTGTTATTTTTTGGCTGGAATATTAAGCCTGGAAAAACCTGCAGAGAAACTTATATGACGGATATTGCGGCTACCATTGCTGCATTACTTCATATTCAAATGCCTAATGGTAGTGTTGGTAAAGTAATTACAGAGGTAATAAAGTAATGGTAGTTATAAGCGGATTTTGTGGGGCTTGCCTGGGTTTAATAGCAAAAGGGGAATTTTAATTTTATGCCAAATTCCCTTTTGCTATTAATGTAGTTTTAATTTTGTTTCACCCTGTATTTTTTATTTATCTTAGGGTTATTAAAGTACTCATCCAGCTCTATGTTGCTGGTATCATCTTCTGCTATTGGTATATCTATCAGTTGAATTTGTGTTTGTTTTAATTCGTCTTTCAACTTACGTTGTTTAATTAATATTTCAGGATCTCTTTCGCCAACCAGGCTATTTTCTGCCAGCAGGTATTCAAGCCGTTTTATGCTGCTTCTTATGAGCGTTGCTACATTTTGATCTGCATTGTTGTTGGGTGCAGATGCTTCTTTAACCGGAACAAGTGCAATGCCTACGCTTGGTAAAATTTTACCCGTAGTTTGCTGATTATCGCCGGGTAAAGTAGAAAACACAGTACCCCCAAGTACCGTAGAGGCTGATGCAAGATCAAAACTACTCCGGGTCTTTTTGGTCTTTCTAATTTTTTTATCTACTAACCTAAAACTACTTTTTAGCTGATTTACATATTTATCTATTATTACTTTCAGGTTACTGTACTCGGCTAATTGCTGAGGATAGTTGATGTTTTCTTTTACAAAAATCTGGATGGTAGCAGTATCCCTGTTGCCAAATTTATTGATACCTATAAAATAAATTTCCAGTCTTTTTTGTTTGTCTTTATCTGTTTCTTTTACAAAATCAAATGGAATATACCAGGTAAAATCATCATTGCATTTAGTAACCGGCGTTAAAGATTTGATGGGGTAATTGCTTAAGTATGTAATTTCTTCTATGGGGAAATTGCCATTATCGCACTGAATTTTAAAGGTTACAGTATCACCTTCATCAACAAAAAGCGTATTGGTTACGGTGGGTTTTACTCTTGATGGAATGATTTCAGTATTATAAAAAAGAATAGCAAAAGATGTGTCAACCCTTTCTGCAGGAAAATCTAAATTTTGTACACTTAAGTTAACTTTGTATTCAACATCATATTTTAATCTGCCAGATAAAAAATATGCTTTTTCTGCTTTAAATGTGAGCAAACCATTGTCTTTATTAATTTTAAGGCCAACCGGACCATTTTTTAAAAACCAATAATATTTTGTGAGGTCTTTATTAATTTCCAGTTGGTATTTTAGGCTTGAATCAACATGAAGTGTAAAATAGGGATTAATATTTTTTATTCTTAAAGTAGAGTCCGTAACTGGTAACTGATGGATTAAAGTATCTGTTTTAATTTGTGCTGTAACAGACAGCGAAGCAGCAATAAATAAAATTAATGAAACTATATTTTTTTTGATCATCATTTATAATTAACGGATTTGTTGATGCAGCAAAGTTAAAACATTCAAATGTTAGCAACATACAAAAACAACAATGACCGGATATTTTATTTTACCATCGAATAAAGTTAAGTTATATCAGCGTTTTTATTTAATGTTTAATGGATAGTTTCTTTTGTAGTGTATTCCATATTGGAGCAATATCAGAAGATAGATTAAGCCATATTGTTCCACTTCCATATAGTAGTAGAAAAAACATACTTCTAGCAACCATCCACCAAAATCCCTGGAATTGGTTAAATAAAAAATAACAGCATGCATAGCAAAAAATGCCTAGCCCAAGAGTATATAAAGTTTTGATGGTAAATGGTTGCATGTTATATTTTTTGTATAAAAACCAGCATCGGATAGCATTATAAATACTAAAAGCTATTAAGCTTGCAATGGCAGGGCCAACAATACCTAAGGAAGATTTTGTTAAATAATAAGTGAGTGGCAAAGTAAATAATAACAAAATAATGCCAGTAATAAACTCAAACCTCCAAAGAGTAGATGTGGCAATAATTTGTGCATTTACCCCCGTACCCATATCTACTATTCGGTACAAACCTATAAAAAAGAAAACCCATCTTGCTGCTGCATAGCCCGTTTGCAGGTGAAAAGTAAAAATGCCATCCGTAAAATTGAGCCATATTAAAGCAAACATACCCACAGCAAAAATTAACTGGTTAATAGATGATTGATTGTAAATTCTTGCAATTTTTTCCATGTCTTTATCTTTCCATGCCTGCGATAGTGGCCCAATAGAGGAGGAGATGATGCCACGCTGCGGAGCCTGTATTATACTTGCTATGTATTGGCCAAGCGAAAACACCGCAACGTTTGAGAGGCCGAGTACAGATGCTATTACTACCGAATCGAATATTATCGAAATACCGTAAACCAGTGTGCCACCAAAAACAAACGAAATTAAAGTGAGTATTTTTTTATAAAATTTTTTGGTTACACCGCTGATAGTTATTGTTAAATGAAGTTGTCCTTTTCTAATTAAATATATCAATAAAATAAGGGCAACACCCAGGTAGGTAAATGAATATATTTTAATAAATACATCAAAATTTGCAAATACACCAGCAAGGGTAAGAAGAATTAAAATGGTTGCAAATAGCCGAAATTGTATTTCTCTTAAAAAATTGGTGAGTATAGATTTTTTAAGTTGCCATGCATAGGTTTCTAAAATACTAAATAAAGTTAACCCTAAGCCAAAAGGGAATATCCATGAATAATATTGGATAAGCTCTGGCGAGTTTTTACCAAATTTATATACAATGGCATCTTTAAAATAAATACCACTTATTGCTACAAAAGCAAATCCTACCAGTGAAATCAATAATGCCCAGGTTAAAAGATCGTTTCTTTCTTTGCTTAAATGATCTTTATAATAAGGGTAAAATTTATTAATATAAGATGGCATACCAAGGTTTGCAACTGAAAACATTAAACTTGCAAGGGCAACAAATATGCCTACAAGGCCATACTGTTGCTGGGTAAAGCCACCTTCTTTGGTATAGAGGTAGGTGTTTAAAAAACCTAGTCCAAAACCAATGTACACCATCAATGAAGAAATAATGCTTTGCCTCCTTATTTGACTCATACTAGTGTTTGCTGCTAAATTAATCTACCTTGGCTGTTTTGATATAAAAATTTCTGTCTGCTGAAAAAACAGCATCTTTATCCAGATTCATTTTTAGCGATTGCCATTTTTCTGTAGGCTTTAACCAACATTTACCTTTGCAGTTTATTTTTACAGGCATGGTAAAACCCTTTATGCAGTTAGTAAAACGATAGGTTATGTAACTGCCTTTTTGTTTATATTCTAATACAGGTATTTTTATGGTTCTTAAATACTGATTAAATACCCTACTAAAATTGATTTTACTTTCGTTAGATATATAGTCCTCTATTTGTTTAGTAGTTACTGTTTGATGGTAAAATTTTTTATTTAGTCCACGCAGTATTTTTCTAAAAAGGCTGTCGTTGTTTATGATTTGCCGAATGGTATTAATCAAGTTGGCACCTTTTGGATACATATCACCACTGCCCTCTTTATTAACATTGTAGTAGCCAATAATCGGCTTATTATTTGTAATGCTTTTTCGTAATCCAATAACATAATCCTGGCCTGCAGTTTTGCCAAAATAAAATTCGGTAAATAAAACCTCACTGTAAGTTGTAAATCCTTCATGTACCCACATATCCGCAATGTCTTTGGTGGTAATACTATTGGCAAACCATTCGTGACCACTTTCATGTACTATAATGTAATCCCATTTTAAGCCCCATCCTGTTTCACTTAAATCTCTGCCAAGATAGCCATTCTTGTATCGGTTGCCGTAAGCTGTGGCACTTTGATGTTCCATGCCTAAATGTGGGGATTCTACCAGTTTATAGCCATCTTCATAAAAAGGGTAGGGGCCAAACCAATATTCAAATGCTTTCATCATTTTGGGTGCTTCTTTAAACTGTAATTGAGCCTTGCTAAGGTTATAATCCAATACCCAATAATCCATGGTTAAATTACCTTTTTCACCCAGATAATTTTCGTTAAAATGAACGTATTTACCAATGTATGGTATTAACGTATAATTGTTTATTGGGTTGGTAACTGCCCAATTGTAGGTGGCGGTGCCATCTCCATTAATTGTTTTGCCTCTAAACTTTCCGTTGCCCACACATACAAGGCTATCTGGTATGGTGATATGCATTTCTGCGCTATCCGGTTCATCACTTTGATGATCTTTGCAAGGGTACCACACACTTGCCCCAAGGCCCTGGCAGGCTATGCTTACAAATGGGTTGTTATTTTTGTCTTTTTTCCAGATAAGCCCTCCATCCCATGGAGGACGGATGGCAATTTTGGGTTTACCGTGGTAGTAAATCGTCATCTCATTTAATTGCATATCTGTAGATACATATTTGCTATCAAATAAGTAAGCATTCCCTTCGTGTTTAAATATTTTAATTACGGTAGTTGCGCTAATTCTTGTATTTACCTGCGAGCCATTTTTTTTGTATGTGTTTGCTTTTACATTAGATACTATACTATCAAGTACCAAGGGCTCCTGTAAATCAATCTGCATCAATTTTCCTTGTTTCAACACACTGTACTGAATGATAGTATATCCATTTATAGTACTATCTTTTATATTAAAATTCAAATGCACATCATATTTTAATACATTCCACCAATCCCTTGAAGCTCCATAGCTGCCGCGTAAAGTATCGGCATGTGTAAAGGTGGTTTTATCGCTCATTAGTTGAGCCATTAATTTTACATTGATCAATAATGCCGCTGTAAAAACAAATACTTTATATAGCCTGCTCATTAGTAAATTTTAATTTCGCTAATTTAGATTTCTTTTATTGTATTTATGAACCTTCTGTATAATTTTAGAACAATAGTAGTACTGTTGTTTTTTTGCATGTTTCTTGTAATTTTTTTCTCTTGCAAAAGCCATAACCATCCTGATAAAAAAATATTTCATTACAACGAACAATCTGGCATTGCTTCCTTAGATCCTGCTTTTGCAAAAAACCAGTCAATAATGTGGGCTGTTCATCAACTGTATAGCACTTTAATAGAAGTAGATCAAAATATGCACCTAAAACCTTTGCTGGCAAAAAGCTGGAAAGTAGATACTGGTAATACTGTAATTACATTTCATCTGCGTAATGATGTATTTTTTCATGACGATGCGGCTTTTTTAAATGGCAAAGGAAGAAAACTGGTTGCAAGCGATGTAGTGTATTCTTTTAATAGATTGATCAATAAAAACACCGCTAGTCCGGGAGGTTGGGTATTCAATACCAGGGTTGATTCTTTGCAACCATTTATTGCTATAAATGATTCTACTTTTCAGCTAAAGTTAGTACGACCCTTTCAACCAATTTTGGGTATTTTGAGCATGCAATATTGCTCCATTGTAGCTAAAGAAGTGGTAGATAAATATGGAGCAGCATTCCGGCATCACCCAGTAGGTACAGGGCCATTTGCATTTGTAGCATGGGAAGAAGGGCAGGCATTGGTAATGAAAAAGAATGAACTTTATTTTGAAAAAGATAGTGCCGGAACTTCGTTACCTTATTTAGATGGTATAAAGGTTTC
>Ga0136636_10000119_pt1 | contig 31241 bp, 27 predicted proteins | sample AntDrymUQ8522106_2_FD_104653 | JGI IMG/M metagenome (GOLD analysis project Ga0136636, IMG submission 104653) | Polar desert sand microbial communities from Dry Valleys, Antarctica - metaG UQ852 (21.06) | ecosystem: Environmental > Terrestrial > Soil > Desert | place: Antarctica: Dry Valley... | reverse complement strand
CAGGGACATGGCTGGCAGTGGCAAGTCCGCCTGCAACGGCCCCTGTGCCATCAACTGGCCGCCACTGATGGTGGCACAAGGCGAAGCCGCCAGCGGTGATTTCAGCGTTATCACCCGCGACGATGGCAGCAAACAATGGGCAGTCAGGGGCAAGCCGGTTTACTACTGGATCAAGGACAGCAAGCCCGGCGACAAGACGGGTGATGGGGTCAACAAGGTCTGGCAAGTGGCCAAACCCTGATCTTCAGCAATGACCGGAGCTCTGTGCATCCTGACATGCTCTGGTATCTGGTCCTGCCAGGGGAAGCCTGATGAGCCGTGAACTCCTGGTTGCCCAGATCCCATCGCTGCGCCGTTACGCGCGGGCATTGACAGGTACACCTGGGCCTCCGACGACCTGGTGCAGGACACGCTGGAACGGGCCTGCCAAAAATGGCGCTTGTGGCTGGTGGGCTCCAATCTGCGTGCCTGGCTGTTCAGCGTGATGCACAACCTGTTTATCAACCAGCTGCGCCAGTCATATGCAGGCGGACAGTCGATGATGCTGGACATTGACGATGTATCCGACGACTTGAAAGCACCCGAGTCAGACTTGGGCATGGCGCTGGACTTGCAGCGCTGCCTTTTGCGGCTCCCGCATGAACAACGGGAGGTCCTGTAGCTGGTCAGCATGGAAGACATGAGTTACGCCGAGGTTGCCAAGGTCACCGGTGTCCCGATAGGCACCGTGATGTCCCGGCTCTCGCGCGCCAGAATCAGATTACAGGAGTTGCTGGATGCACCCACACGGGCGCCAAAAAAAACAGCCTATGAAACCGCTGCCGTGGCCAGGGTCACGCCCCTGCACCGGTCGAAATATGCGATGCTTTTGACATGAAAACAACTCTGAACATCCCGTTGACTGACGATGAGTTACACGCCCTGGCGGATGGCCAAGGCACGCCTGAGACTTTGGCCGCGCTGCAGGCCAAACTGGTGTCTGATTCTGCCAGCCAGGCTCAATGGCTGCGCCAGCGCGACGCTTTGCAAGGCCTGTATGTCGACGTTCTGGACGAGGTGGTGCCACCTGCTCTGGCACAAGCCGCCGCCAAGGCCGGTGCGTCGCGCCAAGCGTCCAGCCAATGGTGGCGCTATAGCGGCATGGCTGCAGGCGTGGTCATGGCCTTTGGCGCCGGCTGGATGGCCAATTCTGGCTGGCAGTCATCGGGCGCGTACTTGCCTGTGCCGCCAAAAATCGCAGCCGCGCAACTGGCACAAAATTTTGTACGACAGGCCAGTGTGGCCCACAGCGTCTATGTGCCGGAAATTCGCCATCCGGTCGAAGTCACCGCACTTGAGCAAGCGCACCTGGTGCAGTGGCTGTCCAAACGACTGGGCAAGCCGCTCAAGGTGCCTGATTTGTCAGCGCAAGGTTTTGAACTCGTCGGCGGGCGGCTGCTGCCAGGAGACACGGGTGCGCGGGCGCAGTTCATGTTTCAGAACCCGGCCGGTGGCAGGGTCACCTTGTACCTGGGCGCTTTGGAGGCGCCTGCGGGAATCGGTCTTTCAAGCAAAGAGGATAGTTTCCGTTTTGAACCACAAGCCGGTGTGCCTAGTTTTTACTGGGTCGACCAAGGATTTGGCTACGCGCTGGCAGGCCAGTTGCCGCGTGAGTCACTCATGACACTGGCGCAAGCGGTCTACCAGCAACTCTGATTCCATTTCTAAATCATCCATGTCGTTGTTGCTTCGCCTTGTCGTGCGAAAGCACTGCCTGCGGCTTCGCGCCTAGACACGAATGATTTGGAAAAGGAAAGAGACCACTCACGCCATCAAGCGCAGTGGGTGGCTGTGAGCCGGCCAGGGGCTGCAAAAAAACGGCGGCACCATGTCTGGTGTGACATCTTCAATGCGCTGGGGCAGCCAGGCCGGCGCGTTGTCCTTGTCGATCACCAGGGCACGGATACCTTCAGCGGCCTCGGTTTGACGGCCTCTACGGCCCAAGTGCGCCGGAAAGAAACAATGCCGCATCATGTCGCGCTCCATGCGCAAATCTTGCGCCACAGTGAGATGACGGGCACGGCGGATCTGCTCAAACGCCACACACAACATCAAGGGTGAGCGCTGACGCAGTTGGGCGGCTGTCTGTTGCGCCCAGTCGGATGAATCTGCCTCTAGTGCTTGCACGATGGTGGCCACGGAATCCATTGAAAAATAATTGTCAATTAGGCCTCTAGCCCTTGATTCAAAAGGGCTAGTAGCTATCTTAAATGAATCAACCCAAGCAGTCATTGAAACCACATCAGTGGGGTTCATGTGCGCCAAAGTGTCCCATGCTTGCTCCATTTGGCTCACATCCATGCACTGGTCTGCCAAGCCCAGCGCAACCGCCTCTGCTGGGCCCAGGGTGACACCCGTCAGTGCCAGCCACTCGCCCGAAAACCCGGGGCAGCGACTAAGGAAATAGCCTCCACCCACATCCGGAAACAAACCAATGGTGGTCTCTGGCATGGCCATTTTGGTGCGACTGGTGACCCAGCGATGCGAGGCCCCTTGACTGAGACCCATGCCGCCGCCCATCACTACACCGTCCATAAAGGCAATGAAGGGCTTCGGGAAACTGTGGATCAGATGGTTGAGGATGTATTCCTCAGTGAAAAAATCTTCCGTTGCCGGGTTACCCGACAGCAGCGCCTGGTGAAAAAAACGGATGTCACCACCTGCACAAAAGGCACCAAATGGCCCGTCCTTGTGGTTGCCACGAATCGCCACCGCCCTGACCTGATCACTCCCACGCCAGTCCAGCAGGCACACGGTTAGGGCACGAATCATGGAAAGCGTCAAGGCGTTGAGTGCCTTTGGTCGGTTCAAGGTGATGAAGCCAACCTGGCCACGCACCTCGCTCAGCACCTCGTTCTGTGGATGACTCATGCCCGCCCCCTCCAAGCCACAAGTTCGTTGGCGATCAGGGCACCAATCACCAGCGAGCCACCCACAAACACGTCAGGCCCCGGTACCTCGCCGGCCCCAAGCCACGCCAACAGGATGCCAAAAATCACCTCCAGCAGGCCAAGCAGGGCCACTTCAGGAGCCTTCAGAACACGGGCACAAAGCACCACCAACACACAGGGAATGGCCAATTGAACCAGCCCCAGCCCGGACAGCAGCCACAAATCATGGTAGGAGGCTTGAAACGGCCAGGCCAGTGGCAATGTGAGCAAAGAGGACAGCGCGGCGCCAATCAACACCGCCGGAATCAAGTCAACGTCTTGACCTTGTGCATGGGCGTGTTGCGTGATGGTCCAGTTGGCCGCGCCGGCAATCGGCACACACAGCGCCACCAGAGTACCCGCCAAACTGACACCTTGGCCCAACTGGCCAGCGTACATGTAGGCAATGCCGCCGCCGGCCACCACAATGGCCGCCCAGGTTCGCGCGGGGATGCGGTGTCCGATAAAAATGCGCGATGCCAGTGCCGTGAGGAGTGGCGTCATGGCCAAGGTGACCAGTACGTTGGCCACGGTGGTGAGCATGATGGCAACCATGAAAAAGGTCATCATGCCGCACCAGCACAGCCCGGACAGCCACAAGGCCGCACCACCTTGACGCATGCGACTGAACACCGCGCGGCCCTTGAACATGGGCAACAGCACCAACAAGCTGAGCACGGTGAAAAAGCTGCGCCAGAAAGTGACTTCGAATTTTTGTGCGTGCTCCAGATGGCGCGTCACCACACCCGCAATCGACCACATCAGCGTCACGGCAACCATCAAAAACACCGCACGGTTATGAGAGAGTTTCAAAACTGACTTTCAGTATTCAGAGCGACACGTCCAACGACAAAAAGGCGCTGCCATCACCGCAGATGCGGGAGTGGCAACGCCCTCTTGGTACCCGCCGACACGGGAATGGCAACCTTGCTGTTGCCGTCAGGTATTAGCGGCCAGCCTTCTTGCGCTCGCTCTCGGTCAGGTAGCGTTTGCGCAGACGAATCGACTTGGGCGTGATTTCAACCAGTTCGTCGTCTTCAATGAATTCCACACCGTATTCCAGCGTGCACTCAATCGGTGGCGTGATCTTGGCCACATCTTCCTTGCCCGACACACGGAAATTGGTCAGCTGCTTGGTACGCGTGGCGTTCACCACCAGATCGTTGTCACGACTGTGGATACCGACAATCATGCCTTCGTAGACCGGGTCGTTGGGCCGGACAAACATGCGGCCGCGGTCGTCAAGCTTGCCCAGCGCGTAAGTGAAAATTTCACCCGCGTCCATGGAAATAAGCACACCGTTTTTGCGGCCACCGATTTCACCTTTGTGCGGCTCGTAGCTGTCAAAGATGTTGGAGATCAGGCCAGAACCTCGTGTCAAGTTCAGGAATTCATTGGTAAAACCAATCAGGCCACGCGCCGGAATGCGGTATTCCAGGCGCACCCGGCCACGGCCGTCCGGCTCCATGTTAACCAGGTCACCCTTGCGCTCACCTAGCGCCTGCATCACGCCGCCTTGGTGCTGCTCTTCGATGTCGGCCGTGACCAGCTCAAGGGGCTCGTACTTTTCACCGTCCACGATCTTCATCACCACGCGTGGCTTGGACACGGCCATCTCAAAACCTTCGCGGCGCATGTTTTCCAACAAAATGGTCAAGTGCAACTCGCCACGGCCCATGACTTCAAAGATACCTTCTTCGTCGGTTTCCTTGACGCGCAGAGCCACGTTGTGCTGCAACTCCTTTTGCAGGCGGTCCCAGATCTGGCGGCTGGTGACGTATTTGCCTTCACGACCTGCCAGCGGGCTGGTGTTGACGCAAAAATTCATGGTCAGGGTCGGCTCATCCACTTTGAGCATGGGCAACGGCATCGGATTGACCGGGTCAGTAATGGTCACGCCAATGCCGATGTCCGTCAGGCCGTTGATCAGCACGATTTCACCGGGGCCGGCGTCTGTGGCCTGCACGCGTTCCAAACCCTGGAAGGTCAGCACCTGATTGACACGGCCTTTGACGGCCTTGCCGTCCGTGCCTTCCATCACGACCACGTCCATCATCGGCCGGATCGTGCCCTGGCTGATGCGCCCGACACCAATGCGACCGACAAAGGTCGAAAAATCAAGCGCAGAGATTTGCAATTGCAGCGGCGCCTCAGGATCACCCTGCTGGTGCGGCACATGCTCAAGCACGGTGTTGAACAAAGCCGACATGTCGGGGCCCCATTGTTCACCCTGCGCGCCCTCCTCCATGGAGGACCAGCCGTTGATGCCGGAGGCATAGACCACCGGGAAATCGAGCTGATCATCGGTGGCGCCAAGCTTGTCAAACAAATCAAATGCCGCATTCACCACCCATTGGGGACGCGCACCTGGCTTGTCCACCTTGTTCACCACCAGAATCGGCTTCAAGCCCAGGGCCAGCGCCTTCTTGGTCACAAAGCGGGTTTGCGGCATGGGGCCTTCCTGCGCGTCAATCAACAGCACTACACCGTCAACCATGGACAGGGCCCGCTCGACTTCACCGCCGAAGTCGGCGTGGCCGGGGGTGTCGACAATATTGATGTGGGTGCCTTCCCAGGTCACGGCACAGTTTTTGGCCAGAATTGTGATGCCGCGCTCTTTTTCAATCGCGTTGTTGTCCATCACGGTGTCGACCACCTTCTCGTGTTCGGCGAAGGTGCCGGACTGGCGCAGGAGTTGGTCAACCATGGTGGTTTTACCGTGGTCAACGTGGGCAATGATGGCGATGTTTCGGATTTGTTTATGGGACATGGTTCACTTTCTTAAACTGTTGGGACAGCGTCTGAGGTTTCTCTCAAACCCGTCCGGGATTCATTGGCAATCTGTTCAATTTCAATCGGGCTGAGCAGCCGCCCTGGGATCAATTCACCTGCCAACACCTGAGCAGTGCCCAGCAGCGCACCGGTCGTCTGCGCATACACCGCCACCTGAGTTGCATCGGGCCACTCACCCCGCCGGCGCACACCACTCAGGAATCGGCCTGCATTGTCAACATCAAGTGTGACCACCGTGTGATCGGGCAACAAACTCTGCACCGGCAACAAGCACGCCAGGCGCTGGTCTTCAGTCATGGCATCAAGCGCGTCCAGCGTGACACACTGCGCCAACGCAAAACCACCTGTCGCAATGCGACGCAGAAAACTCAAATGCGCACCACAACCCAAGGCTGCACCGACATCTTCCCCTAGGGTACGAATGTAGGTACCTTTGCTGCATTTTACTATCATATCAATAGCTTTCTGCGCATTATCCATAAGGGCTAGAGACATATTTAACTCATAAATCGTGACTTGGCGGGCATCCCGCTCAATCTCGATTCCGGCCCTGGCGTACTCATACAGGGCCTTGCCATCTTTCTTCAGTGCACTGTGCATCGGCGGAACCTGGCTGATCGGCCCGGTAAATTGCGCCGTCACCCGCGCCACATCCAGCTTAGTCACCGCCACTGGCCGCGTCTCCAGCACATCACCCTCGGCATCACCCGTGGTGGTCTTCACACCCAGGCGCGCCACCGCGTGATAGGTTTTGTCAGCATCCAATTGCAACTGACTGAATTTGGTCGCCGCCCCAAAACACAAGGGCAACACGCCACTTGCCAAGGGGTCTAACGTGCCGGTGTGGCCCGCTTTTTCAGCTCGCAACAGCCATTTGACTTTTTGCAGCACATCGTTGCTGGACCAGCCCAAAGGCTTGTCAAGCAGCAGCACCCCATGCACGGGGCGCCTGGCAACCCGTGCACGTGGCGCTTGTGTCATGGAATCAATTGTCCTTGGCGCGAGAGGCCACAGCGCGCGCAATCAGTGCATTCATGTCGGCTGCACGCTCAGGCGTCTGGTCATAAATGAAATGCAAGGTCGGCACAGTGTGAATGTGCAGGCGCTTGAACAAGCCGCTGCGCAAAAAACCGGCCGCCTGGTTCAGTCCTTCCGTGCAAGCTTTCACATCTCCGGCCAACAAACTGAAAAATACCTTGGCATGGGCGTAGTCGGGTGTCACCTCCACACCCTGAATGGTCACCATGCCCACCCGCGGGTCTTTCAACTCACGGGCGATCAACTCGGTCAGGTCGCGCTGGATCTGATCGGCAACTTTAAAGGCCCGGTTTGGGGTGGCAGATTTTTTAGGCACAGTTCTGACTCGCAGGCATCACAGGGTACGCGCCACTTCGCGGATTTCAAAGAACTCCAGCACGTCGCCAATTTCGATGTCGTTGTAATTCTTGATGTTCAAACCGCAATCAAAGCCTTCGCGGACTTCCTTGACATCGTCCTTGAAACGTTTGAGCGATTCAAGCTCGCCGGTGTAAATGACCATGTTTTGACGCAGCAGCCGCAAACGCGCCGTGCGTCGTACCATGCCCGCCGTGACCATACAACCGGCAATGGAACCGATCTTGGTAACCTTGAAAATCTGGCGAATTTCGGCGGTACCAATGATTTCTTCCTTTTTGTCCGGCGTCAGCATGCCCGACATGGCCAGTTTCAGCTCATCTACAGCATCGTAAATGATGTCGTAGTAACGAATGTCGACGCCATTGTTTTCGGCCAACTTGCGCGCACCGGCGTCGGCACGGGTGTTGAAACCAATGATGACTGCCTTGGAAGCAATCGCCAGGTTGACATCAGACTCACTGATGCCACCCACGGCGGCGTACACCAATTGGACCTTGACCTCGTCAGTTGACAGCTTGAGCAGCGACTGCGCCAGCGCTTCCTGCGAGCCCTGCACGTCGGCCTTGACGATGATCGGCACCAGCTTGACTTCACCGGCGGTCATGTCGGTGAACATGTTCTCCAGTTTGGCGGCTTGTTGCTTGGCCAACTTGGTGTGACGGAACTTGCCGGCACGGTAGGTGGCAATTTCACGGGCCCGACGCTCGTCAGACAGCACCATGAACTCGTCACCGGCTTGCGGCACTTCGGTCAAACCTTGAATTTCAACCGGAATAGACGGCCCGGCGGTTTTGACCGATTTGCCGTTTTCGTCAAGCATGGCGCGCACCCGACCAAAAGTTTGACCGGCCAACACGATGTCACCCGTCTTCAACGTACCAGATTGCACCAGCACCGTGGCCACGGGGCCGCGACCCTTGTCAAGCTGGGCTTCAATGACCAGACCCTTGGCCATGGCTTCCACCGGCGCGCGGAGTTCCAGCACTTCGGCTTGTAGCAACACTTGTTCCAGCAATTCATCAATACCCTGACCGGTTTTGGCAGACACCCCGACAAAGGGTGATGTGCCGCCAAAGTCTTCCGGAATCACGTCTTCCACTACGAGCTCGTTTTTGACTCGCTCAGGGTTGGCGTCAGGTTTGTCCACCTTGGTAATGGCCACCACAATCGGCACACCTGCGGCCTTGGCGTGTTTGATGGCCTCCTTGGTTTGCGGCATGACACCGTCATCCGCGGCCACCACCAGAATCACAATGTCGGTGGCCTGCGCACCACGGGCACGCATGGCGGTAAATGCCTCGTGACCAGGGGTGTCCAGGAACGAAACCACGCCACGCGCGGTTTCCACATGGTAGGCACCGATGTGCTGTGTGATGCCACCGGCTTCGCCCGAGGCCACCTTGGTGCGCCGGATGTAATCCAGCAACGAGGTCTTGCCGTGATCGACGTGGCCCATGACTGTGACCACAGGTGCGCGAGGCACTGATTCGGCGTGCTGTTGCTGAACCTCATCGTCGGTAAAGGCTTCCGGGTCATCGAGCGCCGCCACAATCGCTTTGTGACCCATTTCCTCCACCACAATCATGGCAGTGTCTTGATCCAGGGGCTGGTTGATGGTGACCATCTGGCCGAGTTTCATCAAGTGCTTGATGACCTCCGAAGCCTTGACCGCCATCTTGTGGGCCAACTCCGCCACCGTGATGGTCTCAGGCACGTGCACTTCGAGCACCCGAACTTCTGCGGGTGCCTGCTGGCCATGCTGGTCGTTGCGGTCACGGTCATTGCTGCCACGCCGCCCGCGAGGGCCTCCACGCCAGTTACCGCCACGACCGGCACCTGCACCGGTGTCACCACGCGTCGGAATGCCCTTTTTCTTGGCCGGATCACCGGCCCAACTGCTGGACAATTTGGCAGATTTGACCTCTTTGCCTGCGCCAGCAGCCGCACCTGCGGCAGGCGCCGCAGTGGTGGCAGGCTTGGCCGTGGTGCTGCCAGCGGGCTTGTGCAAGGTGCCTTTGATACCGGCTTTGGCAGCATCAGCCACTTTGGCGACCGGTTTTGGCTCTTCAGGCTTTTTGGGTGGCGGCAACTTCTTGCCGGGCTGCGACATCATCATGCGGATGGCAGCAGCTTCGGCTTCAGCCTTGCGCCTGCGATCAGTCAAGTCAAGGGCACGTGCCTGCTCTTCGGCAAGGCGGGTTTGCGACTCGGCAGCCGCCTTTTCCTTGGCCTGCGCTGTCGCCTGCATTTCAGCAGCGGCCCTCAATTGGGCTTGCGCCATGGCAGCGTCCTTGGCGGCCTGGGCTGCGCCCTCATCTGCGATTGACGGGGCAGCTTTTGTCTGATTTTTCTGCGCCTGTTCTTGCGCCAGGGCCAAAGCCTGGGCGACCTGCGCAGCTTTAGCAGCCGCCTGTTCAGCTGCCTGCTGGGCCGCCGCCTCTTGCGCCTCGCGTTGACGGCGCCGTTCTGCCAATTCTTCTTCTTGACGACGGATCAGCTCAGCCTGCCGACTCGCCTCTTCCTCGCGCCGGGACAACTCCGCATGATCAATCGACGGGGTCTCGTCCTGCTCCACCACCTGCTCCACCGTCTCTGCCGGGGCATCAAGCACATCGTCGCGGCGCACAAAGGTACGCTTTTTTCGCACTTCCACCTGGATCGTGCGGGCTTTGCCACTGGCATCCGCCTGTTTGATCTCAGTGGTCGATTTCTTGACCAAGGTGATTTTTTTACGCTCACCCGTTGCTGTGCCATGGCTGGCCTGCAAATAGCTCAACAGATGCTGCTTGTCAGATTCTGTGAGCGTGTCAGTTGCGGCGGATTTGGCCACACCTGCCGACTTGAATTGCTCAAGCAACGTGTCGGTGGATTTCTTGAGCTCTTTGGCGAACTCGGCGACGGTCATACTGGACATTTTTTGGGTAACCTTTGGTTCCGACTTTCACGCCCTCTGGGCAATGTGCGGTCTTTACTTAAACTGTGTAGTCATGATCAGGACTCTTGTGAAGGCGCATCATTGGTAAACCAATGTGCACGCGCCTTCATGATCAAAGATTTGGCGTCGTCGGCAGACTGGCCGGTGATGTCTGTCAACTCATCGACTGCCAGATCAGCCAGGTCGTCAAGGATGTGCACACCATTTTCGGCAAGCTTGGCAAGCAACTCGGCACTCATGCCATCAAGGTCGCGCAATTCCGTTACCGCGCCACCAGCGTTTTCCTCGTTGGCGATTTCCATCGTCAACAAAGCGTCTTTGGCACGGGTGCGAAGTTCATTGACGGTGTCCTCATCAAAGCTTTCGATTTCAAGCATTTCTTCCAGAGGCACATAGGCCACTTGCTCCAGACTGGCAAAACCCTCAGCAATCAACAGGTCTGCGATTTCCTGGTCAACATCCAGTTTTTCCATAAACAGTTGACGGCTGACATCCACCTCAGAGGCTTGCTTCTCGGCCGATTCTGCGGCATCAAGGATGTTGATTTTCCAGCCGGTGAGTTCTGCCGCCAGCCGCACATTCTGCCCACCCCTGCCAATGGCAATGGCCAGGTTTTCTTCGTCCACCACCACATCCATGGCGTGACGCTCCTCGTCCACCACGATGCTCGTCACATTGGCAGGCGCCAAGGCACCAATCACAAACTGGGCTGGGTCTTCGCTCCACAACACAATGTCAACACGCTCACCCGCTAGTTCATTGGTGACCGCATTGACACGCGTGCCGCGCACCCCCACACAGGTGCCGATCGGGTCAACCCGCTTGTCATGCGACAGGACGGCGAGTTTGGCGCGTGAACCGGCGTCACGGGCACACGACTTGATTTCCAGCAGACCTTGCTCAATCTCGGGCACTTCATTGCGGAACAACTCCACCATGAACTCTGGCGCCGAGCGCGACAGCACAATGGGTGCACCGCGCAAGGTCAGGTCAACTTCCATGATCATGGCGCGGACGCGGTCACCGGTGCGGAAGTTTTCTTTGGGAATCATCTCGCCACGTCGCAAGCGGCCTTCAACGCGGCCTGATTCCACGATCAGGTCACCCTTGTCCATGCGTTTGACGGTGCCAACAAAGACCTTGTCGCCGCGCGACATGAAATCGTTCAACAGCATTTCACGCTCGGCGTCGCGAATTTTTTGCAAGATCACCTGCTTGGCGGCCATGGCCCCAATGCGGCCAATCGGCAGGGATTCGATGGTTTCCTCGATGTACTCATCCACCTCGATGTCGGAGATCTGCTCTTTGGCTTCAAACAGCAAAATTTCCTGGTCAGGCAACTGCAGGCCCGCTTCATCAGGAACCACGTGCCAACGACGGAAAGTCTCATAAGCGCCGGTGTCCTGATTCAACGACACACGGATGTCAACTTCACCGGAGTAAAGCTTTTTTGTGGCCTGAGCCAGCGCCGATTCCACCGCGCCAAACACCACGTCACGCTCTACGTTTTTCTCGCGTGAGATGGCGTCCACCAACATTAACATTTCGCGATTCATGCCTTGACTCTCCTGTTTCAATTCAAATCGGGTTCTGACAGGTCCAACTGCGGCGCCTGAGCGCGGCCTTTGAAACTGACGATCGGCGCCAAACGCGCCTCTTTCAGCTCACTGAATACAAATCCAAGCGCCTGCAGTGGCGGCAAGACTCTTTTTTTACTGATCTTCTGACCTGGCTTAGCCACCACTTCGTCGCGCCAGACAATTTGCCAGGATGGCTCAGCCCCCGTGGCATCCGACGTGGCGTCCACACGCTCCAGCACACCACGAAACTTTTTCCGAGTGGCGCTGACCTGGCCTGCAGCCGCGGCACCCAATGGCACCTTCAACGTCACGTCAATGACTTGGCCGACAAAACGCTCAAAATCCTGGTTGTGCCGCAAAGGGCGATCAATGCCGGGCGAGGACACCTCCAAGCGTCGGTACTCAATCTGATCCACCTCAAGCGCAAATTGCAATTGCCGGGTGACTTTTTCACAGTCTTCAACCGTCACAAATTGCTCAACTTGGAGGGCGTCAGTGACCGGATGCGTCCAAGGCAAGTCAATGGTGATGCGCAACAGTCCACCGGCAGATCGGTCGATTTCGACCAGGTCATAGCCTAAGCCCGTCACAATTTGTTCAACAATTTCCTTGAGCGCCACCGATTTCCCAGCCTTTTATCGAACCTACAAAAAACAAACGACCAAAAAAAACGGGCCGAAGTAACTCGCCCGTTTGGTCGTGAAGCCTGACATTGTAGCCGAAAATGAGTAAAAAGCCTTGATTCTTAACGATTTATCCGGCGGCACACAGCAGTGCACGGGTGTAATTATGTGTCGGATTGGAAAGCACCGAGGCCACTTCGCCCGACTCCACCACCACGCCGTCCTTCATGACCAGCATCGTGTGCGCCATGGCTGCAATCACGGCCACATCATGGGTGATCAGCAAATAACTCAGGCCGTGCTCACGCTGCAGTTTCTGTAGCAACTGCAGGATTTGCTTTTGCACCGTGACATCCAACGCGCTGGTGGGTTCATCCAGTACCAGCAACTTGGGAGAAATGATCAAGGCACGCGCAATGGCCAGCCGTTGACGCTGGCCACCTGAAAATTCATGCGGGTAACGGGACAACAAAGACTCGGCATCCGCGCCCGACTCCCCACCCAGGCCAACGTCGCGCAGGGCGGCGAGCACACGAGCGCGACGTTGCGCCGCAGACAAATCGGGCTCATGCACGCCCAACCCCTCGGCCACAATGGACTCCACCGTCATACGCGGCGAAAGCGATGAAAAAGGGTCCTGAAACACCACCTGGACTTGCCGCCGCAAAGCCCGGTTTTGAAGTGAATTGCTGCTCCAGCGTGAGCCCATCAAGCTCAAATTTCCCTGAAACGGCAGCAATCCCAGAGCGGCCAAGGCCAGCGTGGATTTGCCGGAGCCTGACTCACCCATGATGCCCAGCGTTTGACCACTGGCCAATTTGAAATCAACACCCTTCACTGCGACATATTCACCATGGCGAAACCAGCCCTTCAGCCCAGGCAGCGATGTCGGGTATGCAACGCGCACCTTATCGGCAGCCATCACAACCAGTGCACTGGCGCCTGCAGGCGACGGAACAAGCATATCGCGCTCGGGTTTGCTGGCCATCAAGCGCTGCGTGTAGGGGTGCTGCGGATGATCAAACAAGGCCTGGGTGGCGCCCTGTTCCACCACATGGCCGCGCTCCATGACTACCACCCGGTCGGCAAAACGGTGCACCAGGTTCAGGTCATGGGTGATCATCAGCACGGCCATGCCGTTGCGGCGCTGCAGATCCGCCAGCAAGTCCAGAATCTGGCCGCGCAGACTGACATCTAAGGCAGTTGTGGGTTCGTCCGCCAGCAACAGTTTGGGCTGGCACGCCAGTGCCATGGCGATCATGGCGCGCTGACGCTGGCCGCCGCTGAGTTGATGCGGGAACGCCCTGGCGCGTCGCAGCGGCTCGGGGATGCCAGTGTCAGCCAACAAATCTATCGCCGCCTGAGCCGACTTTGCCTTGGGCAAACCCATTTTCAAGGTCACGACTTCAGCGATTTGGTCGCCGATGGTCATGAGTGGGTTCAATGCCGTCATCGGCTCCTGGAAAATCATGGCAATGTCGCGGCCACGCATGGCGCGCAGGTCGCGTTCGGGCATGGAAAGCAGGTCACGCCCCTGAAACATGGCCTGACCAGAGATGTCCGCATTGGCCACCAAACGCAACAAGCTCAAAGCGGAAACTGTTTTACCTGACCCCGACTCTCCCACCAAGGCAATTTTCTCGCCCGCTGCAATACAAAAGTCAATGCCATGCACCACCTTTGTGCCGGCAAACGACACCGACAGCCCCCTGACATCGAGCAATGGCGCATTCAAGGCTGCTTCGCCGCTTGTCGACACGCCACTTGGCGCCACTTGAGGGAAAGCACTCTGACCATGGTCCACAGTGGGCAAGCCTGAAGGGGTTGAAAGCCTCATTGGTCGACCTTTCGCGGGTCCAGAGCGTCGCGCAAGGCGTCTCCCATGAAAGTCAACAAAAGCAAAGTGATGACCAGCACCGCAAAGGTGGACAAAGAAATCCACCAGGCGTCGATGTTGTTTTTGCCCTGCGACAGCAACTCCCCAAGCGACGGTGTTCCTGGTGGCACACCCAGACCGAGAAAGTCCAGCGAAGTCAACGCCAGAATCGCGCCACTCATTCGAAACGGCAAAAATGTCACCACCGGTGTCATGCTGTTGGGCAGCAAATGCCGCGTGATGATGTGCCAATTGCTCACACCCAGCGAGCGCGCCGCACGCACGTAATCAAGCTGCCGGTTGCGCAAAAATTCGGCCCGCACATAGTCCGACAGGCCCATCCAGCCAAACAAGCTGAGAAGAATCAGCAGCAATGCAAGGCTTGGCGCAAACACCGCGCTGAAGATGATCAGCAAATACAGCTCCGGCATGGAGCCCCAGATTTCAATGAAACGCTGGAACGCCAAGTCTGTCTTGCCGCCAAAAAAACCCTGTATGGCCCCGGTGACGATGCCCAACAGTGTGCCGGTGAAGGTCAGCGCCAGCGCAAACAGCACACTGACCCGAAACCCATAAATCAGCTGCGCGAGCAAATCACGGCCGCGGTCATCGGTCCCCAGCCAGTTGTCACCGGTAGGTGGCGACGGGTTGGGCGCTTTGGCAAAGTAGTTAAGTGTTTTGGGGCCATAAGGGTTGGGCGCAAACAGCGCCCAATTGCCATCTTGACTGAGACGTTCGCGGATAAACGGGTCAAGGTAATCGGTGGCGGTGTCAAAGTCGCCACCAAAGGTTTTCTCTGAATAGTCCGTCACCATCGGGAAATACGTTTGCCCCTGGTAGCGCACCAGCAGGGGCCGGTCGTTGCTGATCAACTCTGCGCCCAGGCTGAAGGCCACCAAGACACAAAACGCAACCAGACTCCAGTAGCCCAGGCGATTGCGCTTAAAGCGCAACCAAGCGCGTCTGGACGGCGAAAGGGAAACAGGTGCCACCGGTGCGTTCATGACAGCGCGCCCTTGCAGACAGTGGCGGGAGTTGCAGGCGCGTCAAACCAGAAACACCGCGGAACTGGCTTTGCCAGGCCGCTGGTGTTGCCCCCCGAAGGGGTGGAGGCTGCTTCACGAAGTGAGCAAGCAACGGGCGGGTCAATCAAATCTGACACGCGGGTCCACCCATACATACGAGAGGTCGGAGATCAGCTTGGTCACCAAGCCAATCAAGGTAAAAAAATACAAAGTGCCCAGCACCACCGGGTAGTCGCGCCGGATCACGCTCTCATAACTCAGCAAGCCCAGCCCATCCAGCGAAAACAGGGTTTCGATCAACAACGATCCGGTAAAAAACGCACCAATGAACGCCGCCGGAAAACCGGTGATGATGGGAATCAAGGCATTGCGAAACACGTGGCCCCACAGCACCTGACGCTCATCCAGGCCTTTGGCACGTGCTGTCACCACGTATTGCTTTCGAATTTCTTCCAGAAAGGCGTTTTTGGTGAGCATGGTGGTCACCGCAAAACTACCAAGCACCATGGCCGTGACGGGCATGGCGATGTGCCAAAGGTAGTCCACCACCCGCGCACCCCAGCTCAATTCATCCCAATTGCTGCTGGTCAAGCCGCGCAGCGGGAACCACTGCAACTGGCCACCAAAGATCACCAGCAGCGCCACACCCAGCACAAAGCCGGGAATGGCATAACCCAGCAACACCAGCAAGGTGGTCAAAAAATCAAAACGTGAACCCGCGCGCACAGCCTTGGCCACACCCAGGGGCACGGCGATCAGGTAACTGATGAAAAATGTCCACAGCCCGAGGCTGATGGACACCGGCAGCTTTTCCCAAATCAGATCCGACACACTTTTGTTCTGGAAAAAACTCTTGCCCAGGTCAAATCGGGCAAACTGGCCCAACATCTGCACAAAGCGTTCATGGGCGGGTTTGTCAAAACCATACAGTGCCTTGATTTGCTCAATGCGCTTGGGATCAACACCTTGCGCGCCGCGGTAACTCAAGCCGCCCCCTTCTGCCGCCGCTCCTTTGCCAGTGCCCGCCTTGGCCTCGGCCAAATATTGCTCGACCGGTCCACCCGGAACAAACTGGATCACCACAAAGGTGAGCAGCAGCACCCCGAACAAGGTGGGGATCATCAGCAACAGGCGTTTAAGGATGTAACTAAGCATCTTGCAAACACTCCAGATGCGGGAGAGCATTTCTGCAGCACCGCGAGACACCACGGAGCCGGCTTTGCCGGGCCGTTGGTGTTGCCCCCTTCAGGGGGGAAACTGCGACACGAAGTGAGCAAACGACAGGGGTGTTCATTATTTTGCCCACCAAGTGTCAATGGCCCAACTCTCGCCCTGGGCGTAAGGTGGCATGCTGGCGGGCTGGTCCAGTCGCCAGGCGTTAAACACAATGCGGTGCGTGGGTGCAGACCATTGCGGAATCAGCACATGGCTGTGTGCAATGACCCGCTCCAGCGCCCGACATGCCGGCAGCAATTCAGCCTTGGTGGTGGCACGGGTCACGGCGCTGATCAAGGCATCCACGGCTGGGCTTTTCAGTCCCGACATGTTGCCGGAATCGTCTTGATCGGCTGCTTTTGATCCAAACAGGTCAGCGTATTCCTGCCCCGGGTTATGGGTGCCGGCATAGGCCAGTGACGTCATGTCAAACTCAAACTTTTGCAGACGCTGCTGGTACAGGGCAAAGTCGACCGGGCGAAAGCGCAACGTGATGCCGAGCTTTTCAAGATTTCGCGCCCACGGTGTGACCACGCGGGCACTGCCCTCGTTGCTGTCAAGGTACTCAATTTCAAATGCCTGACCCTGCGCGTTGCGCAATTTGCCGTCTTTCACTACCCAGCCGGCGGTATTGAGCAAGGCCTGTGCCTGGCGCAAATTGGCACGTAAAGAAGATGGCGCATCGGTGCGCGGGGGCTGTGTCATGGTGCCGAACACCTGTGCTGGCACGCTGGCCCGCCAAGGTGCCAGCAAGGCCAACTCCGGCGGGGAGGGTTGTCCGGTAGCCTGGCAATCAGTGTTGCCAAACAAGCCGTTGACACGCTGGTAGGCGTTGTAAAACAATTGCCGGTTCATCCATTCATAGTCCAGCGCCAAACCAAGCGCCTGGCGCACACGAACGTCCGTGAACCATTCGCGGCGGGTGTTCAGCACATAACTCTGAAATCCAGTGGGCAGGCGGTGCAGGTATTCGCGTTTGACCAGTTCGCCGGTGTCAAAACGCTTGCCGTTGACCCGCCGGGCCCAGTCGCCCGCCGAAAAAAACCGCATCATGTCAAACTCGCCGGCTTTCAAAGCTTCCAGCCGTGCCGTCGCGTCCTTGTAGATTTTGACAGTGATGCGGTCAAAGTTGGCGGTTCCCCGGCGCACGTTGAGGTCTTTTGCCCAGTAATTGGTGTCACGCATGTAGGTGATGTCCTTGCCAAAACGCACCGGCCCTATTTTGTAAGGCCCGCTGCCGATGGGCGTGTCGGTAACGATCTCATTGAACGGTTTGGGCTTTCCACCCACCGCGCCCCAGGCGCGGCTGAACACCGGCAAACCACCCACGGTCAGCGGCAATTCGCGGTTAGGCTTCTTGAAGCGGTAACGCACCGTGCGCGCATCCATCACATCCAGGCCAGCAACATCATCCAGCATGGTCTTGTAAGCCGGTGAAGTGAACGGCCCCATCAACATGTCAAAGCTGTATTTCACATCGTCTGCCAGCACGGCGTCACCGTTGTGAAAGCGCGCCTGTGGCCGCAGCCTGAAAGTGGCGCTCAGTCCATCTGCCGCCACCTCCACATCGTGCGCCAGCAAGCCATACCCCGAGCCGGTTTCATCCTGCGCGCCGGTCAACAAACTGTCAAACATCAGGTCCGACAAATAAGCGGGCGCCGAGCCCTTGATGGTGAACGGGTTGTATTTGTCAAACGTGGACACCCGCAGGTTACTGACCAGACGCAGTTCTCCACCCTTGGGTGCAGCCGCGTTCACATAGTCAAAGTGTGAAAAATCAGCCGGATATTTCAGGTCACTCCACAACGCGTACCCATGCGCTGCCCAACTGGGGTTGACCCAGCACAAGACAGCAAAAATCAGCAGGCGGCGCATGCGACAATTCTGCATCATTTGTCACTGCACCCGACGTGGCGTCAAAGCCAATTCCGCAGTGATTCGACAGACGTATCAAGACAAGAGAGGTTGTTATGGGTTTCCTGACAGGTAAAAAGTTTCTGATCACGGGTGTGTTGTCCAACCGCTCGATTGCGTATGGCATTGCCAAGGCCTGCCATGAGCAAGGCGCGGAACTGGCCTTCAGCTATGTCGGGGAACGCTTCAAGGAACGCATTACCGAGTTTGCCGCTGACTTCAACTCGACCCTGATTTTTGACTGCGACGTGGGTGACGACGCGCAGATCGCAAAATTATTCACCGATTTGTCAGCGCACTGGCCGACCTTTGACGGCTTTGTGCACAGCATCGGTTTTGCCCCCCGCGAAGCCATCGCCGGCAATTTTCTGGACGGGTTGACGCGTGAAAACTTCCGCATCGCGCATGACATCAGCGCCTATAGCTTTCCCGCCATGGCCAAGGCTGCCCTGCCCTACCTGAGCAACACCGCCTCACTGCTGACCCTGACCTACCTGGGCGGCGTGCGCGTGGTGCCTAGCTACAACACCATGGGTCTCGCCAAGGCATCGCTTGAATCATCAGTGCGGTACTTGGCGGATGCGGTCGGCACCAAGGGCATTCGTGTGAACGGCCTGAGCGCGGGAGCCATCAAGACCCTGGCAGCTAGCGGTATCAAGGATTTTGGCAAGCTGCTGAGCATTTCAGCCGCCGCCTCACCGCTCAAACGCAACGTGACTATTCATGAAGTGGGCAATGTGGCCGCCTTCCTGCTGAGTGATCTGGCCTCAGGCATGACCGGGCAGATTTCTTATGTGGACTGCGGCGTGAGCCAGACCGCGGTGGCCGTGGTTGACTCAAATTCTCTATAAAATTAGGCTCTAGCCCTTGTTAAATAAGGGTAAACAGCTATATTTTAAATAGCAAATCAATTGGCGACACAATCCGCAAAATAGTGCACCCGCCCGTCTGCCCCGGTCTCTTCAACCAAGCCGTGGATATCAGTCTCAAAACCGGGACACTGGGTGTTGAATTCTCGTGAGAACTTCAGGTAATCCACGATTTTTTTATTGAACACCTCACCCGGGATCAACAACGGAATGCCAGGCGGGTAAGGTGTGACCAGCCCCACGGTCACGCGACCTTCGAGGTGGTCAATTTCAACCCGTTCGGTTTTGCGCAAGGCGATGTGGGCATAGGCGTCACTGGGCTTCATGGCGGGCGCCAGGTCACTCAGGTACATGTCAGTGGTCAGGCGCGCAATGTCGTATTTGGCATAAAGCTGGTGAATGTGCTGGCACAGGTCCGCCAAGCCCATGTTTTCGTATTTGGGGAACTTCTGGCAAAACTCCGGCAGGATGCGCCACATGGGCTGGTTCTTGGCGTAGTCGTCCTTGAACTGCTGCAAGGCAGTCAGCATGCTGTTCCAGCGGCCCTTGGTGATGCCGATGGTGAACATGATGAAAAAGCTGTAAAGCCCGGTTTTTTCAACCACCACACCATGCTCGGCCAAAAACTTGGTCACGATGCTGGCTGGAATGCCGGTCTTGGCGAACTTGCCATTCAAGTCCATGCCCGGTGTGACCACGGTGGACTTGATCGGGTCCAGCATGTTGAACCCGGTGGCCATCTTGCCGAAGCCATGCCAATTCACGCCAGCCTTGTTGGTGCGCGACTCACCCTTGATCACCCAGTCATCGGCGCGGCCAATGCCCTCGTCAGCCAGTTTGTCAGGGCCCCACACCTTGAACCACCAGTCATCACCGTAGTCTTCATCAATTTTGCGCATGGCACGCCGGAAATCGAGCGCTTCGGCAATGCTTTCCTCCACCAGCGCCGTACCGCCTGGCGGCTCCATCATGGCTGCCGCCACATCGCAACTGGCGATGATGCTGTATTGCGGGCTGGTGCTGGTGTGCATCAGGTAGGCCTCGTTGAACAAATGTTTGTCCAGCTTGACCGTTTGAGAGTCCTGCACCAACACATGGCTGGCCTGGCTGATGCCGGCCAGCAGTTTGTGGATCGACTGGGTGGCATACACCATGGCCTTCTTTGGCCGTGCCCGGTTTTTGCCCATGGCATGGTAAGTGCCGTAAAAAGGATGAAACGCTGCATGCGGTAACCAGGCCTCGTCAAAGTGAATATTTTCCACATAGCCGTCCAGCATGTTTTTGACAGTTTCAGTGTTGTAAAGCACACCGTCATAGGTTGACTGCGTGAGCGTCAGAACACGCGGCTTGATCTTGTCCACATCTGTACCAGGCAAATGCGCCTTGATCAGCGGGTTGGCCTTGATCTTGGCCTTGATGGTGGCGGGCTCGAATTCACTCTTGGGGATCGGACCAATGATGCCAAAGTGGTTGCGCGTGGGTTTCAAAAATACCGGGATGGCCCCGGTCATGATGATGGCGTGCAAGATGGACTTGTGGCAATTGCGGTCGACCACCACCACGTCGTTCGGCGCCACCGTGTGGTGCCACACCATCTTGTTGCTGGTGCTGGTGCCGTTGGTCACAAAAAAGCAATGGTCGGCATTAAAAATACGCGCCGCATTGCGCTCGCTCTTGCCAATTGCACCATCGTGGTCCAGCAACTGGCCCAACTCCTCCACGGCATTGCACACATCCGCACGCAACATGTTTTCGCCATAAAACTGGTGGTACATCTGACCCACCGGGCTCTTCAGAAACGCAACACCGCCAGAGTGACCCGGGCAGTGCCAGGAGTAAGACCCGTCTTCTGCGTAGTCAAGCAGCGCCTTGAAAAATGGCGGCTGTACGCCTTCAAGGTAACTTTTAGCCTCACGAATGATGTGGCGCGATACAAATTCAGGCGTGTCCTCAAACATGTGAATGAAACCATGCAATTCCCGCAAGATGTCATTGGGCAGATGACGTGAAGTTTTGGTTTCGCCGTAGATATAGATGGGCACATCCAGATTTCTTCGACGCACCTCTTCAATGAAGTGGCGCAAATTCACCACCGCCGGGTCAAGGTCAGGGCCGGGGGTGAATTCTTCATCGTCAATCGACAAAATAAACGTGCTGGCGCGGCTTTGCTGTTGAGCAAATTGGCTCAAGTCACCGTAACTGGTCACACCAAGCACTTCAAAACCTTCCGTTTCAATGGCCTGCGCCAACGCACGAATGCCCAACCCGGAGGTATTTTCTGAGCGGTAATCTTCATCGATGATGACAATCGGAAAGCGAAATTTCATGGAAAGGCTCCAGCAGCACGCGGTAAATAAGAGAAATAGGCGCGAAGTGTAAGGACTAAACCCATCACATCACTGATGCAGCCTGCCTTTCCATTGAAAATGTGAGACTTGCAACACAGCGAATGAAAAAAATGGCTGATTCAACAATGTGGTGGCTGGCTGCAGGTGGTCTGATTGCCCTGGAACTGGTCACCGGCACCTTTTACCTGCTGATGATCGCGCTTGGGCTGATTGCCGCCGCCGTTGCCGCCCATGCGGGCTTTTCAATGTCCTGGCAATGGGTGTGTGCAGCCCTGGTTGGGGGCGGCTCGGTATTGGCTTGGCGCGCTTACAAACGGTCGCGGCCTGCCCCACTTGCGGCACAGAAGAATCATGATGTCAACATGGACATTGGCGAAACCGTGCACGTGGACCTCTGGCAGGATGACCACACCTGCAGCGTCAAATACCGTGGCGCCCAGTGGCATGCCAGCCTGCACCAGAACGAAGTGGCAGAACCCGGCAGTCACGTGATCACGGAAGTTGTGGGTAGCCGCTTGGTTCTCAAAAAATCTCATTCTTTTTAACTTCAGGAACTCCCTATGGAAATTGCCATTGTTTTATTCGTCATTGCGGTGATTTTTATCACCCAATCGGTCAAGGTCGTCCCGCAACAACACGCCTGGGTGGTTGAACGCCTGGGCAAATACAACGGCACACTGACACCAGGTTTGAATTTTCTGGTGCCGTTTGTTGACAAGGTTGCCTACAAACATCTGCTCAAGGAAGTGCCGCTTGACATCGCCAGCCAGGTTTGTATCACCAAAGACAACACCCAGTTGCAGGTAGACGGCATTTTGTACTTTCAGGTGACCGATGCCATGCGTGCCAGCTATGGTTCAAGCAACTACATCATGGCGATCTCGCAGCTGGCACAAACCTCACTGCGGTCAGTCATTGGCAAGTTGGAACTTGACAAAACCTTTGAAGAACGCGACATCATCAACGCCCAGGTGGTGCAAGCAATTGACGAAGCAGCCCTGAATTGGGGTGTGAAGGTACTTCGATATGAAATCAAGGATTTAACACCGCCAAAAGAAATTCTTCATGCAATGCAGCAACAAATCACCGCAGAACGTGAAAAACGCGCCTTGATCGCCGCCTCTGAAGGCCGCCGTCAGGAACAGATCAACATTGCCACCGGTGAACGAGAGGCCTTCATTGCACGCTCTGAAGGTGAGAAACAGGCGGTGATCAACAAGGCGCAAGGCGACGCGCAGTCCATATTGGCTGTGGCTGAGGCGACTGGACAAGCCATTGAGCGCATTGCCGCAGCCATCCGCCAGCCTGGTGGCGTGGAAGCAGTGCAACTCAAGGTCGCAGAAAAAGCAGTTGACGCCTATTCGCGTGTGGCGTCAGAAGCCACCACCACACTTGTGGTGCCGAGCAACATGACAGAGGTGTCTACGCTGATTACCTCGGCCATGAAAATGATTCAGACACAGAAATAGCTTTGGAAAACACAAAACCCCGTATCGCAGTAAACGATACAGGGTTAGTATTTTGGCGGAGCAGGGGGGATTCGAACCCCCGGGGGATTTAACTCCCCGCACGCTTTCCAGGCGTGTGACTTAAACCACTCATCCACCGCTCCGAAGCTGAGATTTTACCTGAGCAATTTAGTGTTTCTGGGGCCCAAGCCAACGCACCCAAAAAAAGCCACCCGAAGGTGGCTCTTATCTGCATGAAAAATCAGGAGTCGATCAGTTCAAAGCAGTTTTCTGGCCCGCCTTGTAGACAGACAGTGTAATTGCCGGGTTTTTCATTTCGCCAGAAGGCTCGAACCCAATGGTGTTCGTCACGCCTTTGAAGTTGGTCTCAGGCAATTTTGCAATGTACACCTTGGGGTCAGTTGAATTGGCGCGTTTCATGGCATCTACCAGAACAAAGGTTGCGTCATAGGTGTACGGGCTGTAAACCTGAAACTGGCCAGGGTACTTTGCGTCGTAACGCTTTTTCCAGGCTTCGCCACCAGGCATTTTTGCAAGTGACGCACCGCCATCCGCACAAACCACGTTATCCAGCATCTTGGCGCCATCGGCAAGTTTTGCCAACTCGGCGGTGCACACGCCGTCACCGCCAAAAAACTTGACATTGCCCATCCCGAGCGACTCCATCTGGCGCAACATCGGACCAGCTTGTGGATCCATGCCACCAAAGAACACCGCATCAGGCTTCTTGGCCTTGATGGCGGTCAAAATTGCCATGAAGTCAGTGGCTTTGTCGGTGGTGAACTGATCGTCCACAACCTTGATGCCCTTGGTCATTGCAACCCTTTTGAACACTTCGGCCACGCCTTGGCCATACGCGGTTCGGTCGTCGATCATCGCGACTGTTTTGACTTTCAGGACATCTGCAGCGTAAAAGGCAAGGCCAGCACCTAAAGAAAGGTCATTGGCGATGATGCGGTAAGTTGTCTTGTACCCAGGTTTGGTCAGGTTGGGGTTGGTGGCCGCACCGGTCACCATCGGGATACCACAGTCGTTGTAAATCTTGGACGCAGGAATGGTGGTGCCCGAATTCAGATGTCCGACCACCCCCGCAACTTTGCTGTCGCACAGTTTTTGTGCCACTGCTGTTCCCTGTTTTGGGTCAGCAGCATCGTCTTCGGCCTGAAGCTCAAACTTGATCTTCTTGCCGCCAATCACGATGTTCTGGGCATTCAAATCTTCAATCGCCATGCGGGCACCGTTGGCGTTGTCCTTGCCGTAGTGCGACTGGGCACCTGACATTGGGGCAACGTGGCCGATCTTGACCACTTGAACGTCTTGGGCGCAAGCCAAGCCAGTGATAGCGGCAATGGCTGCCGCAACGGTAATTTTCAATTTCATTTGCATAGACAACTCCGGGTTAAAAAAATGTGAAACTAATAACTCAACACCCTAAACGATAACGCAATTTTTGCGCCAATAAGTAAGGGTAGACACCAACATGAGCCCCTTATGGGCCATGATTCGCGCTTATTTTGTTACTTGTTGCCGACTCTGCTCAGCTAACGCGTCTGCAACCGCTTGCTGCACAAACATTACCATCTCGTCTTGAAGTCTGGCTCTCAAGTCTGCCCATTGGCTGGCAACCGTGGCCCGCACTAGCTGATTGAATTCTTCTTCAAGTCGACGCTCAAATACCGGCTCCATCTGGCGCAACACCAGATCAACCACAGTCTGAACCTCGTCAACCTGGGTTTTCGAGATCAGGCGGCCCAAAGTCGCGGGGTCCACCACTTCGGTGAGCGTCGGAACAAATCGAGGCGCAGGCCTTGGTACATGGCTCATGAAGTCACCTTCTGCAGGTCATGGCGAATCAGGTGAAAACCTGCGTCCGCGTAGTATTTCCACCGGTCACGGGCCAATTTTCTGTCGTCAGCGTCGAGACTGACGACCTCGATGAGTCGAGCAAACCGGTCAAACCCGTTTGGCACGGAATCCCCCATATTGACCAAAATATCAAAAAAAGGCAGCACATCCAGCGACTGCGCCAATACCACGGGCGACCTGGCAAGCACAGACTCGCTGGCTTGCACATCGCAATGGGGCACAAAATCAGTCCCAGACAGCATCCACAAGGCAGCATCAAGCTGCGCCAGGTCATCCACCGGACCGGTTACCGCCAGCTTGGCACCTCCGCCCACGGCTTTGCGCAGCAATCGGCACACATAGTTCAGCCGATCAGGTGCATTGAAATGAAAGGCGATTTCGGTCAATCGACTGACCCCGCCTTTGCTTGATCCAGCAAATAATCCAGCAATAAACCGACCGGGCGACCGGTGGCACCCTTGGTAGCGCCACTTTTCCAAGCTGTGCCCGCGATGTCCAGATGCGCCCAGCGGTATTTGGCCGTGAACCGCTGCAAGAACTTGGCCGCTGTCACTGCACCACCTGCGCGACCTGCCACATTTGCCACATCTGCAAAGCTGGTTTTCAAACCTTCTGCGTAGTCATCATCAAGTGGCATCTGCCAGCACAGGTCTTGAGACGACTCACTGGCTGCCATCAACCCGGCCGACAGCAGTGCATCTACCGTGAAAAACCCGCTGCGCACGCCCCCCAGCGCAACCACACAGGCACCCGTCAGGGTGGCAATGTCCAGCACGGCGTAGGGCTTGAAGCGCTCGGCATAGGTCAACGCATCACATAGCACCAGGCGCCCTTCGGCATCGGTGTTGAGCACTTCAATGGTCTGGCCACTCATGCTGGTCACCACATCGCCCGGCTTGACAGCCCGACTACCGGGCAGGTTTTCACAGGCGGCAATCAAGCCCACCACGTTGATGTTCGGCTGCAATTCAGCCAAGGCGCGGAACACGCCCAACACGCTGGCGGCGCCACACATGTCGTATTTCATCTCATCCATTTCTGCTGCAGGCTTTATGGAAATGCCACCACTGTCAAAGGTGATGCCCTTGCCGACCAACACCACAGGCGCGTCAGACTTGGCGGCACCGTTGTAGTGCATCACGATGAAACGCAGGGGTTCGTCAGAGCCTTTGGCGACAGCCAACAACGCCCCCATGCCAAGCTTGTCTACCTCTTTGTGCCCCAACACGTCGACCTTGACTCGCGAAAACTTGGCCAGAGCCTTGGCTACACCCGCCAGGTGTGTGGGTGTAGCGTAATTGGCAGGCCGGTTGCCCCACTCCTTGGCCAACTCAATGCCGCTCACCGCGGCCACTGCCCGTACAAAACCAGCACTTAAGGCCTTGTCGTCAGGCACGGCCACCATCACCTTTTCAATGTGGCGTCCTTTTTTGTCCGACTTGGTGGTGGTGTAGGCATAGCTGGCATCCGCCAGCGTTGTCACGGCCACCCGGAGCGCCTGAGCACTTGGCTGCTGCAAAAACCCGAGCGTGACATGTTTTGGTTTGGCTCCCTTGACCGCGGCTACTGCGGCGGCAACGCCTTTGCGCACGTCAGCGGGCGAACCGTCTGCCACATGCACCAGCACCACATGGGTGGCAACAAACCCGATGGGTCGGTAAATGTCCAGCACCTGGCCCGCTTTGGCTTCCAGATCGCCCGATTTAAGGGCTTTGGCAATCAACACGGACAAGGCGTCTTTGCCGGCTTGAAAGTTGTTTGACACCAGCACCAGAGAAACATCGCATTTTTCGCGGGATACGGCCGACGGTTCAAAAACCCGGAGTTCAAAGTTCATAATGGGTGGTTTCCTTTGCAGCAATGTTATTCCATTCCTCCATACGCAAAGAGTTGTCACGCAGTTTTGGGGCCACACTGGTTGTGCTGGTGACGGTGGTCATGACCATGACCCTGATACGCACCCTTGGCCAGGCGTCGCGTGGCAGCTTCGATCCCTCTGATGTGACGCTGGTCATGGGTTACACCGTGCTTGCCTACACCCCCACGTTGCTGAGCATGAGCCTTTTTATTGCGATCATTTCTACCCTGTCCAGAATGTACCGTGACAGCGAAATGGTGATCTGGTTCTGCAGCGGCAAGGGGTTGTCCGCACTGCTGCCCCCCCTGATGCGCTTTTCCTGGCCAATTTTTGCGGCCATTGCCGCACTTGCCCTGCTGGTGCTGCCGTGGACCAACCAGCGAATCGACAACCTGAAAACCCAATATGACAAGCGCGGCGACCTTGAGCGCATTGAACCCGGGCAGTTTCAAGAGTCTGCAAATGGTGCGCGTGTCTTCTTTATAGAGAAGAATCTGCCAGGACAAAAATCCGGCACCAATGTCTTCATCGCCACCACTGAAAATGGCAAGGAAACAGTCACCTCGGCGCGCAGTGGGCGCATTGTCAACTTGCCCGGAGGGCGCTTTTTGATTCTTAACAACGGCCAACGGTTGGAGTCGGTGACTGCCACCCACGAGTTGAAAGTCAGCGAATTTGAAGAATATGGCACCCTGATCACCGCCAGTCCATTCACCGGAACAGACTTTACCCGGATCAACACCCTCTCCACCCTGACGTTGCTCAACACCCCAACCGCCGCTGCGTTGGGCGAGTTGTCCTGGCGGGCCGGTTTGATTTTGGCTGCCCTGAACCTGGTGGTCATTGGCGTGGCCCTTTCCAGCGTGAACCCCAGGGTGGGTAAAAGTATCAACCTGATTTTTTCCTTGTTTGGGTTTGTCTTATATTTCAATCTTCTGAGCCTGGGCCAAAGCTGGATCAGCAGCGGCAAAATCAGTTTTTTGACCTTCATGATGGCCTTGCACGGCGGCGTGTTGCTGCTGGCGGTGTTGTGGCTGGCGAAGGGGCACAACAACTGGCAATGGCGAACTTTCACGGGTCACCGGTCAAGGTCAGCAGCAGCGAGAGGCGCAACCTTGTGAAAACACTGCGCCGCCTGATTCACGGTGAAGTTTTACGCTCGGTGGGCTTCGTGACCCTTGGGTTTTTGTCGCTCTTTTTCTTTTTCGACTTTGTGGAAGAAGTTCAGGCGGTGGGCCGCCACGCCGGCACCGGTTACACCTTGGTGCATGCACTCACCTATGTGGCGTTGATGATCCCAAGCCATTTGTATGAGTTGATGCCGATTGCGGTGCTGATCGGCACCATCTTCGTGATGTCCCGGCTGGCCCAAAGTTCTGAGTTCACCATTTTGCGCACCAGCGGGCTTGATCCGTGGCGCGCACTGAAAACCCTGCTGCTGCTCGGTCTGGCGTTTGTGGCGCTCACCTTTGCGATTGGCGACTATGTGTCACCAACGGCAGACCGCACAGCGCAACTTCTGAAAGCCCGCTACACCGGGCGCATCACCATTGGCCAGACAGGTGCCTGGTTGAAGGAAAGGCAAGACGATGGGCAATTTGCCGTGAACGTGGGCGAACTTACGCCCGATGGCCATTTGCGCGGGGTGCGTATTTTTGAATTTGACAAGCGAGGTTTGCTGGTGTCGGTGATGCGGGCCGACAGCGCCACGCTTGAAGAGGCCGACGCCTGGCAACTGAATCAGGTGAAACGCACTGATTTCCCCCAGGCCGGCGCCAATTCCAGCGCCATCGCGCGCGCCCAGATGGCCAGCCTGCGCTGGCCAAATCGCCTCAGCGCCGAAATGGTGTCGGCGGCCCTGCTCAAACCTGGCAACATGAGCACGTATGACTTGTTTCAATACATTGGGCACCTGCAGCAAAACGCACAAACCGCCCAGCGCTACGAAATCGAGTTCTGGAGAAAAGTTTTCTACCCATTGAGCTGCCTGGTGATGGTGGTGCTGGCGCTTCCCTTTGCCTACCTGCACTTTCGTTCAGGCAGCATCACCGGCTATGTGTTTGGCGGCGTCATGGCGGGCATCAGCTTCTTTTTGCTTAACAACGTGTTTGGCTACATCGGCAACCTGCAAAACTGGCAGCCCTGGCTCACGGCGGCCTTGCCTGGCTTGATTTATTCGCTGGTGTCCCTGACCGCATTTGGCTGGCTGGTGCTCAGGCGATGACCGGTTGAACCAACCCGACCACACAAGCTTTCCAACCTTCACCTAGAGGCGTTTCCCATGCACGCAACCATTCTTTTCGGCCACGGCTCGCGCGACCCGGCCTGGCGCAAGCCCATTGACAGTGTCGCCGTGCGCATGCTAGAGCTCAGCCCCGAAAGTTGTGTGCGTTGTGCTTTTCTGGAACTCACCACACCTGACCTCGCCAGCGTCACGGCAGATCTGGCTGCCACGGGCATCCAGCACATCACCATTGTGCCGATGTTTTTGGGCGTTGGCAGGCATGCCCGGGAAGACCTGCCGGTGCTGGTCACTGAATTGCAGCAAACCTACCCCGCCATCACTTTTGTTCTGAAGCCCTCAGTCGGCGAAGATCCCCGAGTGGTCGAAATGCTGGCAAAACTGTCGCTCCCCGAGTCCTGATTTGACCCTGCCACCACCTGACGTGACGCACATCGCACCATGAACCTGCACCAATTCCGGTTTGTCCAGGAGGCCGTGCGGCGCGACCTGAACCTCACCGAGGCCGCCAAATCGCTGCACACCTCGCAACCGGGCGTCTCCAAAGCCATCATCGAGCTGGAGGAAGAGCTTGGCATCGAGATATTTGCGCGGCACGGCAAGCGCCTTAAACGCGTGACCGAGCCTGGGCAGCAGGTACTTAAGTGCATTGATGTGATCATGCGCGAGCTCAGCAACCTCAAACGTATTGGTGAGCAATACAGCGCCGAAGACAGTGGCACCCTGTCGATTGCCACCACCCATACGCAAGCGCGTTATGTGCTGCCCGAACCGGTTGCAAAATTGCGCCAGGCTTACCCCAAGGTCAATGTCAGCCTGCACCAGGGCTCGCCAGACCAGGTGGCGCGCATGTTGATCGACGAGGTGGCTGAAATCGGCATTGCCACCGAATCACTTGACAATTACAGCGAACTCGTCACCCTGCCCTGTTACGAATGGCAGCATGTGCTGGTGCTGCCCAGCGGCCACCCGCTTTGCACCAAAGAAAATTTGACGCTGGAAGACATCGCCCAGGAGCCGCTGATCACCTACCACCCGTCTTACACCGGGCGCACCAAAATTGACCATGCCTTTGCCGTGCGCAAGTTGGTGCCGCGCATTGCCCTGGAGGCGATTGACTCCGACGTGATCAAGACTTACGTCAAACTGGGCCTGGGCGTGGGCATTGCAGCCGAGATGTCGGTGCGTGATGTGATGGACAACGAGGCCCAGTCCGGCCTGGTGGTGCGCCCTGCCGGCCAGCTCTTTGGCCAGAATGTGGCGCGGGTCGCCTTCAAGCGTGGTGCCTACCTGCGCAATTTTGTCTACAAATTTGCCGAACTGGTCAGCAGCCGGCTTGACCGCAACCTGGTCGCCCGCGCCATGACCGGCCATGTCAATGACTATGAATTGTGAGACCTTGCGGGACAGACCGCCGCTACACGAAGTGAGCAAGCTCTGTCCTCAACTGATTAAATCCTCATCGATATGATCACTTTGAAATCAAAGCTCCCCAAGGTCGGCATCACCATCTTCAGCGTGATGTCGGCACTGGCGGTCGAGAAAAACGCAGTCAATCTGGGCCAGGGCTTTCCTGACTTTGCCTGTGATCCGGCCTTGGTGAATGCCGTCACCCGTGCCATGCAAAGCGGCTATAACCAGTATCCACCTATGGCGGGTGTGCCTGCGCTGCGTGATGCGGTTGCTTTAAAAATAATAGCGCTTTACGACCGTGAATACTCGGCTACAACCGAAATTACCATCACAGCCGGCGCCACTCAAGCCATCTTCACAGCCATCCTGGCGGTGGTGCATGCCGGTGATGAAGTCATCGTGCTTGAACCCTGCTACGACAGCTATGTGCCAAACATCGAGTTGGCGGGCGGCATTGCCGTGCGCGTGCCTTTGAGCCCAGGCAGCTTTCGCCCCGACTTTGCGCGCATCGCCGATGCCATCACCCCCAAAACCCGCGCCATCATCGTCAACTCGCCGCATAACCCGAGCGGCACGGTCTGGACGGCACTTGAAATGCAGCAACTTGAAGAGCTGCTGACCCCAACCAATGTGCTGTTGATCAGTGACGAGGTCTACGAACACATGGTGTTTGACGGACACAGCCACCAAAGTGCGGCCAGTTACCCCGGCTTGGCCGAGCGTGCGTTTGTGGTGTCGAGTTTTGGCAAAACCTTCCACGTCACTGGTTGGAAGGTGGGTTATGTGGCGGCACCCGCGTTTCTCAGCCAGGAGTTTCGCAAAGTGCACCAGTTCAATGTGTTCACCGT
>Ga0136636_10000118_pt1 | contig 31319 bp, 24 predicted proteins | sample AntDrymUQ8522106_2_FD_104653 | JGI IMG/M metagenome (GOLD analysis project Ga0136636, IMG submission 104653) | Polar desert sand microbial communities from Dry Valleys, Antarctica - metaG UQ852 (21.06) | ecosystem: Environmental > Terrestrial > Soil > Desert | place: Antarctica: Dry Valley... | reverse complement strand
ACTGCAAGTCCGCGCGATCGGGCTGCAAGTCCGCGCGATTGGGGATTGGTCCGTGTCTAAAAAACTTATGGTAATTACAGTAAAAGCAGTGACATCATTACAAAAAGCACGGACTGCAAGTCCGCACTATCTTGTTGTAGTGATAGCACATAATTTGCCTTTTTTAAAATTTAACAAATTTCTTTAAACTCGCTGATAAAAAATACTGACTACAAGTCTGCGAGCTCGGGATTATATTAACAGTAGTGACTTCAATTTAAATGCACGGACTACAAGTCCGCGTTATCGGGAATTTATCCAACTGACATTTTTGCCGATGCCTTCCAAAGATAATTTGGAATTGGTTCATTTAATTCCCATTTAACACTCATAGGTTTGGATCCTTCAGTTTCTTTAAAAACACCTTCTCCTATAAAGACATAACCCATCGTGTTTCCAATTTCATCAGTTGCGCTTTCTCTCACAAATAGTAATATTTTTTTATTTTTTTTCAGATGGTTAATATAAGAGATTCCTTTAATTGTTTCTGGTCCGTAGGCATTATGAGATTGCCAATGAAATAAAGTTTCGCTTATTGCATAATCATCATACATAGTTGTTGGAGAAAAATTTTCCTCTGACTTAATTAAATTAATGAAAAGAATTTCTGTATTCAAATTCTTATTTTCCGCAGCACCCTCTCTACTTGAGGATTTTTTATCAAAAGTACTTAAGCCAAAAGCTACTAAAATTTGATCTCTGGTATATCGGGCATGAACTTTTAGAGGTTGATAGTATGGTAATGGAATATCCAATTCCTTAAAATCAATTCTATCAATTAATATGTCTAAAACTTCTATAATTTCTTTTACAAGCACTTCATTTTTACCAATTTGCCTAATGCTTTCTTCTAAGCATTTATGTCCTCCTGCATTTTGCCAAATATCGTAATGTAACATTAACAACATTATTTTCTCACTTTCATCGAAAACTTTTATGTTTATATTAAATCCAATTTTAGCAATTTTTAAAATAAATTTAAAATAACTTACAGATCGCGTTGATAGCCATTTTTTACTTATTGCAGAGAGAATTTGCTTTTCATTTACATCATAAAAATCTTTAATTACTCCAGCTCTGTGGCATAATCTAGACCAACTATCTTTTTTATAAATAGATTCTAATTGAATATTATTTAAGTATAAAAAATTTTGAATTGTTAACGGTAATGTTGTTCGATGTTGATAGTTTGTGATTTTACTAATAAGTTGATTTATATTTAAAGAAGTTGCTTTTTTAATGTTTTCCAGAATTGTCTCTTTTGCTTTTTTCTCAATGACTATTGAACACCCTAAGGGTAAATGAGGAAAGTCATCCTCGATTTCCTTGAGAACAGAGTTAGTTGTTTTTCCAATTAATGCTCTAAATTTATTTTCATAATCATACTCTGGCCTAGAGTTTCCAACAAAGTCCAATACAGTAAGACAGTCTTTACCGTCCGCTAAACGCAAACCCCGACCTAACTGCTGGAGAAAGATGGTTAAACTTTCTGTTGGGCGAAGAAATAAAACAGTGTCTATTTCAGGAATATCAACTCCTTCATTATAAATATCTACGACAAATAAATAATTAAACTCTTTTCTTCTGAATTGCTCTCTAATTTTTTCTCTGTCTTTAGAATTATTACTGGTTAAACAAGATGCCCTTAATCCCGCTAAATTAAATTTTTCATTCATAAAAACTGCGTGTTCAACGGTAACACAAAATCCAATAGCCCGAACATCATTTATGTCATTTAGATATTTTCGAAGATTCATAATGATCTCTCCGACACGAATATTATTTTTAGTATATAGATTAGTAAGCTCACTAGCTACATACCTTCCCTTTTCCCATTTTACATTTCTTAAATCAATGCTATCTGTTATTCCAAAGTATTGAAAAGGACAAAGCAATTTTTTATTCAATGCTTCAGGTAGTCTTATTTCGGCAGCAATTCGGCCACAAAAATCTTCCAAAATATTTTCACCATCCATTCTTTCAGGTGTGGCTGTCAAACCTAAAAGCACTTTTGGTGTAAAATAATTTAAAAAAGCTCTGTAACTTGTCGCTGGTCCATGATGAGCTTCATCTAAAATAATGAAATCGTAGTAATCCGGTGAAACATTTAAATTTTTAATTTTATTATTTAGCGTTTGAACAGAAGCAAAAACAAATTCATTATTTTTTGGTTCAAGTCCGTCGACTAACAATTCTCCAAAATTATTATCTTTCAAAACTCCTTCAAATGTTGCTTTTGCCTGTTGTAATATTTCCTTTCTATGAGCAACAAAAAGTAACCTAGCGGGCTTATTTTTGCTCTTGAAATTTTTGTAATCAAAAGCTGAAATAACTGTTTTACCAGTCCCGGTTGCGGCCACTAATAAATTTTTACATCTATTATGAATGGTTCGTTCAACTTCTAATTTTTCTAGGATTTCTTGCTGATAGTGGTAAGGTCTTATGTCAAAAAAATTAACATTGGGAGTATATTCTTTGGAAAACTTACCCTCATTTAAAGCCAAAGTAAGTTTTTCAGAATGTTTTCCTTTTTCATATAATTCAAATTCTGGACTTTGCCAATATACTTCAAAGGTTTTTCTGAACTTATCGATTATGTGACTAACCTCTTTAGTGGTTATTTTCAAATTCCATTCAAGACCATCGGTTAAAGCAGAGCGTGAAAAGTTGGAAGAACCAATATAACCAGTGTGAAAGCCAGTTTTTCTCTCAAATAAATAGGCTTTTGCATGTAATCTTTCATTTCCGGTGTTATATGAAATCTTGACTTCTGTATTTTCTAGGGATGCCAAAAGGTCAACAGCTTTTGCGTCAGTTGCACCAACATATGTTGTTGTTAATACTCTTAATTTACCTCCTTTATTTGTAAATTCTGTAAGTTCTTTTTGCAAAATTCTAATTCCTTGCCATTTGATAAATGAAACTAATAAATCAATTCTATCCGATGATAAAATTTCTTTTCTCAATTCACTTTCAAGTGTAGTACCTGAATTACCTCCGGTGAAAAGTTCACTATGAATTAATCTTGAATATGGTGTTATTTCCTTAAGATGTAAATCTAAATCTGTAAAGTGGGAGTCAATTTTAGTAAAAACTGCTTTTAGTATTTTACCTTCTGTTTCTATTAAATCATCTGAAAAGTCTTCCCTATTTAATTCTTCTTTTAAAAATAAAATGATTTTATTGGCTATTTCAATTTGACTTTCTAAAATATTGTCACCTTTAATTAAAGTAAAAGCATGACGAATCGTTTTTCCTAGATGCTCTGATAATAATTGTGCGGCTTCCGCTTTGTCTATAGAAGTAGTTCTAATTTGAAAAGTAGATTTATCTAATTCGTCTAATTTTACCTTAATTAGTTTTGTTACTAATTCCTCGTACAATCCTTGATTCATATTTCGACTTTTAAAAATTCCTCTACGATGGGTTTATCTGCTTCAGTCCAATCTAAACATAATAATTCAGTTCTACTTAATAATTTATATTCCGCATGTTCTGCAAGAAATATTTCACCTGAAACATAGTTTGCTATGAATGGAATTAAGTTAATTTGAAAAGTACCATAATCATAAATACTATTTGAAATTCTTTTTACTAATTCTATTTCGATATTATGTTCTTCTTTAATTTCTCTTTTTATGCATTCTACTTCATTTTCGTTATCTTCTAATTTACCTCCTGGAAATTCCCATTTTAAAGGCATTTTCATTAAAATGCTTCTTCGAGCTACTAGAATTTTTTCTTCAAAATAAATTATTGCACAAGTAACATTAATTAATTCTTTTTGTGACATTATTTTCGATTTTAAATATTCATCATTTTATTCAATCTCAATGGTCAAAAAAATTGCATAATCCAGATCGGACAGAGACTATTGCACTCATGCCAGCGATGTGTACGAATGTAAAATCGCCACCCGACCCCTACACCGCCAAAACCCCACCCCCATAAAACCCCACCGAACACCTACTCCCCACTAACGCACAAAAGCTCAACCAACAATGCACCACATCCCCTGACCAACTTACATCGGTATGCACCACAAAGCTTTCCTCCCCACGTGCCGCCTCATTAACCCACTTAAATTCCTTCTTCGCTTCATTATACAATACCACTAACAACGTATCCGTAGCGCGCGCCTGCCCCTGCGCCGAATTGTCGAGCCAGGAGATCTCGAAGGCGGCGTTGGCTAGTGATGTTATGACAGGTTGCTGCACGCCGGGCAAATGCCCCATCGTCAACACCACTTTTGGATAGTCGACTTGCAAATCGGGATAGGTGCCCGTAACTGCTTCGCGCACATGGTAGGAGATTGCGAGGTTGCGTCGAGATCGCACACCATCGGGTTCGCCGAAATACTGTTGCAACAACGGACAAACCGGCGTCAGGAATTGGGTGACACAGCCAAACCGCAGCCGTTGTTCCAGTTGCTTTGCTGTGGGTGGCTTGTTGCTTTTTTGCGGCAGACTGCGCACTACACTCATGCCCCGCCAGTTCATGCCGCTGACGTTGCCTACTTTTCCTGAGAAACCGCCGTTGATGCCTTTTCTAATCGTTCCCATAATTGTTGGTTTAGTGGTGATTAGAATTGGAATGTAAAGAATAATTTACAAACGAGAAAATAATTGGGCACAAATAAATTAAAAACGTCCCAAAGTGTCCCAAAAGATGCTAGTAAAATCAGGCTTTGTAGGGGGTTTGTTCGTAAATCGTTCGTAAATGGTTTGTATTTCTCTTTAAAATCAAGGGGTTTTACGAACAACTCACGAACAAAGGTGCGCGAAAAGTTGAATCTGCCTGGAATTAATTATTTTTTTGGTGCACACTCCTAACTGTTTGTTTTTTGAATTGTATGCAGCTGCTAACAAGTAGCCTTTGGATGCGACTATTTGCTGCGTTGCTGTGTCAAAAAAAAACGCTTCCTGATTCCGTGTTATGAGGAATCAGAAAGCGTAAATTATAATGTGGTATTTTTTTTATCTGGACATTAGCGGGTCGGATGCATCCTTAGTTAGCACCGAACGGCTGTTCCTTCCCAATAATACCTATTGTTTCGAAACCAATTTCCCTGTTTGTACCGTTCCGTCAGGGCGCGTTACTTTATAAACATAAACCCCTGAAGGCAGGTTCATGTCAAGTCGCGTTGTGGTTTGCGTCAATGTCGTTTTCAATACCACAGTACCTACCATACTACAGATGCTCAAATCGCTTCCCGAAGCAGTCGTACCACTCACTTCAACATGGAGCGAGCCAGCGAAAGGGTTCGGATACAATTGCACCGCATCGGCGATAGCAACGTTTGTAGTTGTAGCCAATAGCGTACAGCCGGGTGTCATCATCGCATCGATGTTAAACGTCGTTACGCCGCCATTCGTACTCAAAGCTCTTCCTTCTATCGAAACGCCGTTGTTGAGTATCATTGCGCCATTGTTGCAAATGATCGTTCCCTTGTAACTTGCAAAGTTATTGAGGTTTACTGCACCGTTGACTAGCCAGAATACATTCTTGGCCTGTGCGCCATTGATGAGCTGCACTGCTGCAAAAGTTGCCGTAGACAGCGCACCATTGATCTTCAATACAAAAACCGCATCTTCATTGCCCTGTGCGTTGAGCGTCACCGTTCCCGTAAGTACAGTTGCCCCGTCTAATAAGTAAGTGTGTGGCGTGAGTTCGATATCGCCTCCTAATGTGGCAGGATATAATAATTCAATGTCGGTCGGCAATACTTGAAGATATGCATAAACCTCGCCTAGATCAGCAGCGCACTGCGCAGTCGAACTATCGGGATTCGGGTGAATTGTTCCGGTTACATTTTCCTCTTGGAAACCTGTTGTAAGTCCGACATTCGTCCCAACATCACCAGTAACCATACTAAAAGTATCATCGGTCACCTCGCCATTTCCTGAAAACACTGTATAACAAGCTACTGTTCCGAGTTCGGGAGCAACAGGTCCTGTAAGCACAGGTCGTCCACATCCTAGCGGTATTTGGACAGTAACATTGTGTACCGTTACAGCGCCTGTAGTCGACAGGGCACGGCCTTCGAGTACCACATTGTTGTTAAGGATAATCGCCGCATTGTTAGCAACGATAGTCCCTTTCATTACAGTATTGGTAGCTAGGTCAACGAGACCTTCTATTTTCCAGAATACATTGCATGCCAGCGCATTATTGCTCAGGATTACCTGTGCGCCCGCTGCCGAAGAAAATGCCCCTTGAACCTTGATGATAAAAACCGAGTTGGGATTTCCTTGTCCGTTTAGTATCAAAGTGTTGTTGAGCGTCGCGCTTTCGCCGATGTCGTATGTTCCGGGTGTCAAAGTTTGGCCGTTACCCAAAAGAGACGATGGAAAATAATCAGGAATCGCTGCAAATAATTGGTTGTAGGCTACCGTTAGGCTTGCGGCTGCGGCTGCTGTTGCGCCGTCACTGTCGTGCATCACACCGTCTACATTTCCGAAATTAGTGCTTGAACCATTGTTCGTACCTACATTTCCGGTCACGTGGGATAGTCCGGTACTGCTTACTGCGCCATTACTGGTGAATAGCGCAAAGTCGGATGAAGTACCTAGCACAGGTGCCTGTGCAAATACTGAAGCCGAAGCAAAAAGCATGGCGGCTGTTGTCGAGAATAGTAAATTTTTAGTCATAGGTTTGGGGAGTAAAAGTGTGAATTAATTATCACATTGGGTCAAAGGTGGTGTTTAAATCTCCAGCACGGTAACAATTAACGTTTGGCGTCCTAATGCGAAAGTCGAAAACAGAATTTTTGTTACCTTTATATGTTCCGAAATATAAATGTCCGATGCGCATTCCCAATAAAAACGCCATGAGCAAATTGTAAAAAACTGCGAAACTGCAATTTATTCCCAATGTTATAAGATTCACACTTGTGTAAAAAAGTAGGATTTTATACCCTTTTCTATATTAATGTTTCCCTTGTTTTCTCGCTTGATAATAAATTGGCAAAACTAAATACCGAATGCTGTTGCAACCATCTGCAAAAGACTACCTTTAGCAATCCCAAGTTAACATCGGTGACAGCATGTTCTTTATCAATTTGGATTACCAGTCATGAGCAAAAAAACAAACAGCGCCAGCCCTTCAGCGACTTTACAAGACTTTCCGATTATAGGTGTAGGCGCATCTGCGGGCGGACTGGAAGCTTTTAAACAGTTTCTGCAGGCGATTCCTGATGATTCCGGCATGGCCTACGTATTGGTGCAACATTTGGATCCTACGCACGAAAGCATTCTTACTGAAATTCTCACGAAGTCTACCAACATACCGGTCCTTGAAATCACCGATGACATCCATTTGGCCCCGAATAATATTTATGTGATTCCCGAAAATAAGATACTGACGTCAACCGACGGTATCCTAAGCCTCGCGCCGCGTGAAAAATTGCAAAAAAACCCAGCCATAGATGTCTTTTTTACCTCGCTCGCAGAAGTACACCTGAGCCTTGCAGCAGGCATCATACTGTCGGGTACAGGCAGTGACGGGACAAACGGACTCAAAGCGATTCAGGAGCATGGCGGAGTGACTTTTGCCCAGGAGCCTGAAACAGCGGCTTATGCCGAAATGCCACAAAGCGCTATCAACGCGCAGTTTGTTGACTTTATACTTCCGATTGCTGAAATTCCGGCTAAGCTGCTCGAAATCTTCAACGAAAAAAAGGAAGACAAAAATCCTGAAGACGATGAAGGTCTTTACCAGGAAATCCTATCCTTATTAAACGATTACAGCGGCGTTGATTTTACATATTATAAGCAAACTACCATACATCGCCGTATCGCACGGCGGATGGCTATCAGCAAAATGGAGAATTTGACTGATTACCTTGGGTTGCTGCGCGACGATAAATCGGCTCCCGATGTGTTGTTCAATGACTTGCTGATACCAGTAACCTCGTTTTTCCGTGATCCTAAAATATTCAGTGAAATAAGGAAAACTGTTTTTCCCGCATTATTAAAAAGGAAAACCGAAACCAACTCGATACGCATCTGGACTGCAGGATGCTCAACCGGTGAAGAAACTTATTCGCTCGCCATTGCCCTGCATGAATTTCTTGGTGCAAATGTAAACGGTACGCAGATACAGATTTTTGCATCAGACATTTCCGAAATTTCAATCGCAAAAGCGCGTATTGGTTTTTATACGAATGCACAAACGGCTAATTTACCCACTTCCATTTTAAAGAAGTATTTTACCAAACAAATTTCCGGTTACCAAATCAATAGGCAGATCCGTGATTTATGCGTCTTTGCGGTCCATAATTTTCTCAAAGATCCACCATTTGCAAAGATGGACTTGATTAGCTGCCGCAACGTACTGATTTACATGGGACTTTTCCTTCAAAAAAAGGCGCTGACCACTTTCCACTATGCGCTTATAGAGGATGGGTTTTTGGTGCTGGGCAAATCTGAAACGACGGCACCCGCCGATGATCTCTTCGGTCCTTGGGCCGTTACCGGAAAAATTTTTACCCGCAATCCCGTTAGCTCACGGTTGATCCACCAAGCTATGCGACCTAAGGAAAAATCGAAAACGGCAATGATTACCAAGACATCACGGCCGAAAGTGCTGAGTACCGATTTCGTGAAAAGTGCAGAGACCTTACTTTTATCTGCTTATACTCCTGCCAATGTGGTCATCAACGAAAATATGGATGTGGTGCATGTCAATGGCGTTATCGCGCCATTCCTCGAGTTGTCGCCAGGCAAGCCTACTTTCAACTTATTGAAGATAGCGCGTGAAGGACTCGTGTATGAACTCCGGAATGCATTTCATAAGGCAAAGGAAACAAACAGTTTCTCGTTAAAAGAAGGTATCCCGGTGAAATATAATGGCAGTACGTTCAATGTCAGCATCGAGGTGCGACCGTTAACTGATACCGTTGAACTATATTACCTAGTGCTTTTTTACAACACCCCGGCTCAACAAACAGCATTTGCCGCCAATGGGTTATCTGAAAAAGAAATCAATGACGATATCAACCTGAAACGCATCGCCCACCTAGAAAAAGAATTGCTACAAACCCAAGCCGATGTCAATGCGGTTAACGAAGAACAGGAAGCACTCAATGAAGATCTGCAAAGTGTCAATGAGGAATTGCTGAGTAATAGTGAAGAACTCCAGAGTCTGAATGAGGAATTGGAAACTTCGAAGGAAGAACTGCAGTCGAGCAATGAAGAACTGGTCCTGAATAACCAAGAGTTGATCAATAAGCAGGAACAGATCAACATTTCAAAGAATTATACCGAAGCTATTGTGGCAACGTTGCGCGAGCCACTCGTAGTATTAGACCACGATTTGCGCATCAAAAACATCAACAGGGCCTTCTCCAAAAAATTCAATATCGCAAAGGATGCTGCCAATGGTAAGCTACTTTATGAAATCCAGAACCATCTTTTCGATAATGCGCTGATGCGATCTATGCTCGAAAAAATACTGCCAAAGAAGATCCAAATTGACGATTATCAGATTTCGGTGAATCTCGAGCCCGACGAAGAATGCATTCTGCTGGTTAACGCCTGCCAGGTAGCCAATGAGAATAGTCGCGAGCCGTTAATCCTGCTAACTATAGAGGATATCACCGAAAGGCGGATTATGGAACAAAGCTTACAGCTCTTTTCTAATGATCTTGAAGCGAAAGTACTGACGCGCACCGCGGAACTCGAAACCTCTAATGCGGAACTCGGAAAATCCTTAAAGGATCTGCACAAGGCCAATATTAAATTACAGCAATTTGCTTATATCGCCAGCCATGACCTTCAGGAACCGCTGCGCAAAATACTGGTCTTTACCGGAATGCTGCGGGAACGCAACAGTGATTTGCCAGATGAGGCATTGTTGTTACTTCATAAAATCAGTAAATCTTCCGACAGAATGCAAACACTCATTCAGGATTTGCTGACCTATTCATTTCTCAATAATGATGACGGATTATTAGTGCCCACCGACCTTACCGTAGTACTGAAGAACATTCTGTTTGATTTTGAATTACTTATCGAACAGAAAAATGTTGCAATAAATAGCAGCGTCCTGCCGGTGATTGATGCCATACCACTGCAGATGAATCAGCTTTTTTACAATCTGATCAGCAATGCATTAAAATTTTCGGGAACCAAAAAACCAATTATTGACATTTCGGCTACCGTGCTTTCGCACAAACAGTTGGAAAGTCACCCTGAGCTCAATAACAAATTAATTTGGTGCGAAATTATTATACGTGATAACGGAATTGGCTTTGACCAGCAATATGAGCAACAGATCTTTACGATATTCCAACGACTGCATAGTAAGGAAGCCTATTCGGGCACCGGCATCGGACTTTCCATCAGCCAAAAAATCGTGGAAAACCATGGCGGAATTATCTTTGCGAAATCAAATATAAATGAAGGAGCAGCATTTCATGTTATACTGCCGGTTGGCGCGCCCGATGCAAATAATCTGTAATTTATTCGGTGTAAATAACCGTTTTGAACCCATACCTGCATGGTGAAATAAAGCGGGTATTTTGTACTAACGTTTAACTAAATTAAGAAAATCGCGTTTCAGCTTAGGAAAAAGCATATTGGTGCTTAGTTGCTTTTATATCTGCCATGCTGGTATATATTCTTAGTCGGTTTGATCAGCTGGAATGTAAATGTCAAATGTCGCACCTTTATTGATCTTTCCATTTGCAGTAATAACGCCATTGTGGTTCTCAACGATCTTCCTTGCAATGGTTAACCCGATGCCTGTGCCTTTGTAATCATTTTTATCATGTAAGCGCTGAAAAATCTCAAAGATTTTATGTTTGTATTGTGGATCGAATCCAACACCGTTATCGCTGATGCAAATATGATAATGATCAGATTTTAATATGAAATTCTTAGCACTTGTTTGGTCGTATTTGATGAAATTACTCTTAATTATAATATGAGGTTTCTGTCCGTCAGCACAGAATTTAAGAGAATTACTAATAAGATTTTGCAGCAGTTGACGAAATTGAAACGGAATAATATTAGCTTCACAAAGGTCATGTACTTCAATATTGGCTTGCTTTTCATGTAATTCTTCTTTAAGCATCTCCATCGCTTCTTTCACAATCTGATTGAGATCGCAAATCACAAATTTCCTCTGTGTTGCATTTGTACGCGAATAGGCAAGTAAATCATTTATCAATGTTTGCATGTGTAAAGCGGAAAGCTTGGTACGCTCGACATAATACTTTCCCATTGCCGATAAATTATCATATTCTTCTTCGAAGATTCTGCCGGAGAAGGCTTGAATTTTTCTCAATGGTTCTTGCAAATCATGACTCGAAATGTAAGTAAAAGACTCAATCTCTTTATTGGCGATTAATAATTCGGTGGCACGCTTTTCTTTCTCTTCATTTTGATATGCAAGTTCGGTATTTGCCATAACTAATTCGGCAGCCCGATTCTCCTTTTCTTGATTTTGATAGGCCAATTCTTTGTTGGCAATGATTAATTCTGCTGCACGTTTTTCCTTCTCTAAATTTTGAAATGCCAGTTCTTTGTTGGCAATGATTAATTCTGCTGCACGATTTTCCTTCTCTATATTTTGAAATTCAAGTTCTTTGTTGGCAATGATTAATTCTGCTGCACGATTTTCCTTTTCTATATTTTGAAATTCAAGTTCTTTATTGGCAGTGATTAATTCTGCTGCACGTAGGGCAAGTTCTCTATTTGCTGTAATTAATTCTGTTGCACGTTTTTCTGTTTCAATAACTTGCAGCGCCAATTCTTGATTTGCAGTGATTAATTTGGCAGCATCGTTTTCATTATCTTGGGTTGGAAGTGCAATGATTGTATTCAACGGAATTATTATATTACTCATTTATAATTTTAAAGCGGCAAAGATAGTGGAAGTAATATTAGCATTGCGGTTTTAAGTGGAATTTTCAAAAGCATGGTTTAAATCATTTCGCGCACCGACCTTGACGGCGAAACGGGCTAATTCTTTCGTGCACATGATACTGTGTGTGTGCAAGTTTCAATGAATTGGAACCTACAAATCACCCTAAACTTACGTGTCTAGCAAACTGTTAACATTTAAATATTATAACTAATAATTTAATAAATATAAAAAAATAAACTTAGAAATTTAATAATTTAGTTGACCAAAAAATGGTTTTTTGGTATAATTTTTAAATTTTATCTTATGAAAAAATTACTCTTTTTATTTTTGGCGATTACGTTTTCTTTAGGAGTGCAGGCTCAGGATGAGAAAATCAAACAAGACAATATGCAGTCAAAAGATCATGTTATGATGAAAGATGGCAAAATGTGGATGATGAAAGATGGTAAAACTGTCATGATGGATAAGGACATGACCTTGTCAAATGGCACAATGGTTTCCACAACTGGAAACTTAAAAATGTCGGACGGAAAAACCATGACAATGAAAAACGGGGATATGATCGATATGGATGGAATGATGGGCAGACCCGATATGACAAAAGATAAGTCGAAAATGAAATAATATATTTTGTTTTCAATTATTTTTGATGTTCCGCTTTTGGCGGAGCATTTTTTTTGGAAAATTGTAATGCTCGTAGCTAGTCGATATGCAATCCTATTTTATTTCGATATATGTTGATTCGGTCAATATCACAGGACCTTAATTTAATCCACATAGACCTACGGGAGCAGGAGATTTTTAGAACTTCGAAGGAAAAATTAGTGCGCGAATAAACCACTGCTTGCACTTTAGCAAAATCCCTTTGAATAAAGCAAGAGCGATTGCCTCATTTCATTTTATTATCGTTAGCTTGTCCTTTTTTTTAACCTAGGTCGCTATGAAAGAAACATTACATTGGAAAGGCCTGCTTGTTTCCATACTGCTGCTGCTAGGTGTTTTACTTTTCCCGCTTTTTCAGGATGCCAAGGCCAATTATGCCCTGGCGATTCTCATTTTTGCCGCCTGTTTATGGATTACTGAGGCCATTCCGCTATCGATGACTGCATTGCTCATACCCGTTATCGCAATAGTCTCAGGAATTGCAACGCCTGCTGCGGCATTTGGGCAATTTGCGAATCCGATCATTTTTTTGTTTATGGGCGGATTTGTATTGGCAGGAGCCTTATCTGCCCATGGCCTCGATAAGCTTCTCGCCCATAAACTGATGCAACTTGCTAAAGGAAATTTTTATAAATCAGCTATTCTTTTAATGCTTGCCACTTCATTAACCGCATGTTGGGTAAGCAATACATCCACGGCTGCCATGATGATCCCGCTAGGATTAGGAATGTTGGCAATAACAGATGCCAAAAAATCGACTTCAGAATCTAAATTCCTCATGTTAGGAATCGCTTATGCAGCAAATACTGGGGGTATCATTACGATGATTGCGAGTCCGCCAAATGCTATTGGAGCCGCATTGCTAGGGCTTTCTTTTTCTGAATGGCTGGTACATAGCCTACCCCTGTTTATAATCACGTTTCCGATAATGGTGCTGATACTGACACTGTATTTCAAGCCCAATCGAAAAATGTTAATCTCGACCGTGGTCGTGCGCGAAAAAGGAAGTTCCCATCGCAAAACCCTGCTGGCAATATTCATCCTTACGATTTCTCTTTGGGCGTTTGACGGATTGCTCGCGCCCTTTTTAGGGATTGCATCCGGTTTTAATTCACTAGTGGCTATACTATCCATGCTGCTATTGTTCATTTTCCGGCTGATGACCTGGACCCAAATCATAGAGTCGATTCGTTGGGACATACTTTTACTTTTTGGTGGCGGACTCACGCTTGGATTTTTAGTTGACAGCACCGGTTTGGGAACGATCCTAATAAGTGGAATAATGTCATTGAGCAAAGAAATACCGTTGCTTCTTTTTTTATGGTTCATAGTCATTGGCAGTATTATAATGACCGAATTTATGAGCAATACGGCAAGCGCAGCATTGATCCTACCACTGTTGTACACGCTGGCGCAGCAGTCACAAATTAACCCAATGGTTTTAGTTTTTCCTGCCACCATTGCCGCATCTTATGGATTTATGATGCCGGTTGGTAGTCCGCCGAACGCCATGGTCTACTCGTCAGGATTTGTTCCTCAAAAAGACATGATGAAGGCCGGACTGGCGCTTAACTTTATTTTTTCGATTGTGCTGACGTTATTTTTTTATTTCTTGTTCCGCTGATGGCACATTCTACTGTACAGTGGTTATAGGCAGCTAAGTTGAAAAGCTCTCCCATTCCAAAAAACAGCCACCAGCTATGTACGCTTTTTTATAATTTTCCATATCTTATATTTTGTATTGAACAAAAAAACTTCATTCATAAAAATATTTGCTCGTTTACTGATTTGTAATCAATTTATAGTTTTTCAAAAAATTAATAATAGGCAGCCCAAATAGCCAAATTTGAAAATATGAAGCCATCCATGAAAATCAGACCAATTTCCACAATGCCATCGGGCAGGCCAATCTGATGCATCGAAAATATTGGTGAAAAAATCCTTGGAATTATTATTCGAAAGCGCGCAGCTATCGGTAGCGTTTACTTTTTCCATTTTATAAAACTCATAAATTAAAAGTACAAATTTTAAAAGGAAAATAAAACAACTATCATAGACCACCGAAGCGCAGGTATATCTCTAAAATATCCGATTTAGCACACTATAAAATTGTATAAAATGACTTTAATTTTGTAAAATATTTGCTTTCGATAGTGTTATATTTACTATCCTGACTGTACCTTTAATTATGAAAAATCATTTTACACAGGTTGTACATTACTCCCTTCATTTGTTCCATATTATCAATGCAGAAATATTTTTATCGAGCCGTAAAAGCTATTTTACAAAATGTTCGTATATAGCTATAAATCAAAATAGAAAATGACAAGAGATAATTTTATAATAGCTAAAACCGAGACCGTGGTAGTAGATTCAGGAATCGGTCAACCGATTGATGATCTACGTAAAGATGGGAATCATCGAACTGAGTTAGGTACAAATGAAATTGGCATGACAAAAACAAATGCGCTAAAGGATTACATTGAAGTTCGGCAACATTCAAAGGACATTTGCAGTAAATTAAAAACAGAAGATTATGTAGTGCAGCCTGTGGAATTTGTAAGTCCACCGAAATGGCACCTCGGACATACAACTTGGTTTTTTGAAACGATGGTACTGCTCCCGTTTTGTCCCGACTACCAAATATTTGATGTCAATTACAATTTTATATTCAATAGTTATTACGAAAGTATCGGCGCGCGGGTCATCAGGACCGATCGTGGCAACCTGAGCCGGCCTGCGGTAGAAGATATTTACACGTACCGGGAATATGTTGATGCTGCCATGGAGAAGTTTCTTGCTGGAGCAATTCCATCAGCTGCGATTCCCATCATAACCTTGGGGCTTCATCACGAACAACAGCATCAGGAATTACTCTATACCGACATTAAATTTATATTGGGTAACAATCCGTTGTTTCCTATCTATGACGATATTGGAATTGAAACGTGTGCGCCAATGACCGAAAACCAGTGGATAAATCTTGAAGAAGGCATTTATGAGATTGGTCACCAAGGCTCCGAGTTTTGTTTTGACAACGAATGCGCGCGACATAAAGTTTTTCTCAATTCCTTTGAAATCTCTTCCGAGTTGGTCAGTAACGCCGAATATATCTCCTTTATTAACGATGGTGGTTATAAAGATTTCAGGTACTGGCTTTCTGAGGGTTGGGAATGGAAGCAATTGACAAACGCAAAAGCGCCGCTATATTGGTACGACATCGACGGGAAATGGCACCAATATACGCTAGCCGGCCTACACCCAATTTCTCCGGAGCAGCCAGTAACACACATTAATTTTTTTGAAGCGCAAGCATTTGCGAGTTGGAGAGGTGCGCGTTTACCTTTGGAATCGGAATGGGAAGCGGCAACCGGAAAGTTCAAATGGGGCAGCCGTTGGGAATGGACGCAAAGCGCCTACCTTCCCTATCCCGGCTTTGTCACTGCGCCAGATGCCACGGGCGAATACAATGGCAAATTTATGATCAATCAAATGGTTTTACGCGGCGGTTCAGTGGCAACGCCTTTGGGGCATAGCAGACCGACGTACCGCAACTTTTTTCACCCACAATTGCAGTGGCAATTTACCGGTATACGGTTAGCAAAATAAAAATATGAGCGAAGACACTACTTTTTATAACGATGTATTAAAGGGCTTGCGAGCATCACCCAAATATTTACCAAGCAAATATTTTTATGATGCTCAGGGCGATGCGCTCTTCCAAAAGATAATGGCTGCCCCGGAATACTATGTTACCAATGCAGATCTTGAAATTTTTTCACAGCAATCAGCCGAACTTGCAAAAGTACTTGTCAACGGAGATCAGAATTTTGATATTCTTGAACTCGGTGCCGGTGATGCGGTCAAATCTACCTATCTTTTAAAATCATTGGCAGATGCAGGAAAAGAATTTACGTATTGGCCGATTGATATTTCATCCAATATCATTGAATATCTAAATGCTGAGATGCCTATTCGCATACCCGGACTCCAATTAAATGGCCTGACGGGTGAATATTTAGACATGTTGGAACAATCCTATCGCTTATCTGCTAGTAAAAAACTGTTGCTATTCCTGGGCTCGAGCATTGGAAATTTCGAACTTGCCGATGCACGTAAATTTCTTAAGGAAATATACGCGATTATGCGACCCCGCGACCTGATCCTGATTGGTTTCGACCTTAAGAAAGATCCGCACCAGATACTCGCCGCTTACAATGATGCGGCGGGCTTGACCAAAGCTTTTAATCTGAATTTACTGCTGCGAATTAATAACGAACTAGGTGCAAACATCGATGTTGATGCTTTTGAACATTTTCCGGCTTACAATCCCGTTACAGGGGCTTGCCGAGGTTATCTGACTCGTAATAAGAAGTTAATAGTTTCAATTCCGGGAGCACCAGATATTGAAATACAAAAGCACGAACCGATAGATATGGAATTGTCCCAGAAGTTTTCAATTGATGAAATAGATGCAATGGCCTCGGAATTGGGATTTAATAAACGTCCGTATTTTTTCGATCAAAAGGGCTGGTACTGCAATGCTATTTGGGAAAAGAGTTAAATAGATTAGTCGGCTGTATGGCGTTCAATGCATTTCTTATAGACATCGTATTAATGCCATTGTGCTGTTGCCTTGACTTTATTTCCATTCCCGGATATTGGTAAAAGGCAATTTCAATAGTTTGCCAATTGTGAGTTCCTTTTCATCCGGATATTGCGGCACACCAATCACAACTTCACTTTGCGGAACGTTCAAACGCGCTGTTTTGTGCATGCGGTCCCAGAACGAAAAAATGACCGAATAATTGCTATCGGTTTCTTCTTTGACTATTGAATGATGGATGCCATGCATTCTGGGCGTTACTACTACATAATTGATTGCCTTTTCCAATCGCAATGGTAGTTTAAAATTGGTATGGTGAAACTGGGTTGCCGCTTCAAAAATAATTTCATAAATAAGCACTATCAGCGGGGAAACGCCGATTAATAAGACGGCAGCACCCCGAAACAAAACCGAACCAATCATTTCACCAAAATGAAAACGGAAAGCGGTTGTGATATCTAGATCTAAATCGGTATGGTGCACCAAATGAAACCGCCACATCAAAGGAAGTTTGTGCATGGTAATGTGCCAGAGGTAATTGCTATAATCGAGCAATAGAAAACTGAAAATCACGGTGAGCCATTGCGGTCCATTTAAGATATAGTTCAATCCAATTTGCCATTCTACATTTTGAGTCGCGAGCCATACCATTGCTGGAATAAATAGTAAGCGAAGCAATGCGAAAGCAGGAATAGCAACGATGAAGTTGATGACCATTCTTTTCCATCGGTTTTGAACCCTTTCCCTCAGTATAAATTTTGTTTCCAATAACAACAGAATCAGAAACATCACAATGAGTATCGGCGTTCCATACGTATCAAAAACGCCGCTAATCATCGTCCCTGAGTTTTTCGCCTTCCCCTTTTTTGGGATGCCAAGTTGCGTCTTCATTTAGGTTAAGATCGTCTTGGATTTTTGGAGAAGAACCCTTGGGTGCCTTGCCAATCATCATTTCGAAATACCGAATACCGTCTTTTACGTTAGCCCAAATATGGCTTGGCGCTTTGTATCCATAAGCCCTGTGTTTGTTTGGATGTACTTTCCCTTTTTGGTTTACAAAGGTTTGAAAATCGGTAACCCATCGATCAAATGTTTGCATGAAGGCATCATTACTTAATACATCTTCCGACTGGTTGTCGCTATATTTCTTTCCTTCGCCTGATGTAGCATGCGCCCATAAATGATCGGGCACTTCAACACCGCCGTACCGGCATTGCCAGACTAATGGTGCGTAGGCATCGCGCTCGTTTTCGAAAGGTTCCTGCTTCGGATCAAAGTAGTTTTTATGTTCGAGTATTTTCGGCCTTCCGCTTTCATCCATTTCATCACCGCCTTCGTCCCCGTAGCAAAAGAACGCGGCTGTCCGTCCTTCAAGATGATTCAGACTCAGGGCTTCCCATTCCTCGGAATGCTCTAATGCCATGGCTTTTTCTGGATTTTTATGGTCAATTGTGCTTTCATCTGGATTGCCGCCATTCATGCATACCATTCGGTCGAACATCAATTTTAAATTGCTGCTGCAGCTGTACCAGTTTATCGGACCGATTATGGCCCATGCATCTGCCATATCAAAGCGTGCATAAAGATCGAGATTCCACATAAGGTCGGGTTCTTTTTTACTATTTTTCTCATAACAGTTGCAGGGATAAACGCACAGCGCCATGGAAGTGGAAACACAGGCATTACAGCTTTGGATCCTTTCCCTTGCGTAAACATTACCCAAATCTTCGTAATCAATTTCCCACTCCTGCGGGAGCATCTCTGCCATCTTCAGCATGAGCATTCGCGATTTTCCGTCAACTCCGGGGCAATTATACTGCCTTCTGTTAGAGCCGGAGATTATCAATATCCTGAACGGTCTATTTTCAGGAGACAGTTTTGCATTTTCATCGTTAGGTTTCATCTTTTGTCTTTTTATTGATTTTATTAATTGTGGAATAAATTCCATATAACACCATGATGCCAATAAAAATATAAACCCACACAGGAATATTTTTACCTGCAATTATCAAATACAAATAAGCTGAAATAAAAAACATTCCGGTCAGCATTGCAGGCAGAACAAATGATTTTTTATTCCGGATATTTTTTATTGTCCAGTACAGCGAGCCGAAAAAAAACGGAATCGCACCAATGTAAATCCCTCCAAAAATAAAGGGATTGACATTGTATCTTTCGCCAAGGCTTAAAAACCAGTCTTTAAAAGTTTCCCACCATTCCATCAGCTGAATATTTTATAAGTGATCTGCAAAAGTTTCTTCACTCCTGAAGTAATTGCTTTCTCTTTGTGTTTTACGATAATATGTTGGTTTACCCTCGACGCAACAGGATAAGGATAAATCTTATCGAAAATACGATTGATTGATATCCCTGATGCATTGGCCAATAGCAATTCTTGGATGAGTTCACCCGAATTGGGCGCGATCATCGTTCCGCCTATTATTGTTTCTTTTTTGAAAAAGCCGCCATTGGTAATGTAAAGTATCATTCGGCCGTACTGATACGCATCGGTTACCGCGCGGTCGTCTGCTTTAAAATCATGTTGCAGTTTCACATATTTATTTCCCCGTTCCTTTAACTGTTTCTCATTTAAACCGAAAGTGGCTATTTCCGGATCGGTAAACGTAACCCAAGACATATAGTCGTTATTCAATTTCTTTTTAATAGGGGAAAGGAAGTTATTAACCAGAATGCGCGCATGAAATTCAGCCGCATGGGAAAACATCAAATCACCAGCGACATCTCCGCATACATAAATATTTTTATTGGTGGTTCGCAAGTATCTGTCGGTAACAATTTTTCCGTCTTTGGTATCGATTCCGGCATTTTTCAACTGCAGTGCTGTCAAAGGCAATTCTCGGCCAATGCCAACAAAGGCAGCGTCAAAATTTAGGATTATACTTTCGCCATCTTTGAATTTAATGGTTGCCTTATCAGAAGATATGAAACAATCCACATCAGCATTTAATAGAAACTCGATTCCTTCCTCTTTAAGTTGCTTCAGGAGAATGGAAGTGACCTGTTCATCATCATGCTCCAGGATTGTATTGCCGTGTTGCACAACAGTGACTTTGGAGCCGAAACTGTTAAACGCCTGCGCCAATTCGATTCCGATTGGTCCGCCGCCAATCACCAATAGGTTTTGAGGAAGATTTTCAATTGAAAAAATAGAGCTGTTTGTAAAATAATTTACATTTTCAACGCCGGGTACATTTAATTTGCGGGGTTTCGATCCGGTCGCGATGACGATATTTTTTGCAGTGTATTTGTTATTGTTGACGGTTACTTCTTTTTTTCCAGAGAATTTTGCTTCACCTAGTTCGATGTCAATTCCTTGTTCCCGTAGCGCCGTCGCATTTTCATGTTTGCGGATGATTTCCTGCCTTTGAGTGACGTAGTCAATCGCTTTCTTTAGGTCTGGTTTTCCTGTGATCGTCAGCCCGAACGCTTCTGCTGTTTTTGCATGCTTGAGCATTTTCGCCACATGAATGAGCGCCTTGCTCGGAACACAGCCGTCGTTAAGACATTCGCCGCCAATCTCGTGATCCGTTTTGGCGATCATCAATACTTTAAAACCAAGCTTATTCATCGTCAGTCCGACGCTTAACCCGCCAGAACCAGCCCCGATTACTATTATATCGTACGTATTGTCCATCATAGTTTATGGTTTTTAATCATTTTCCGATGGAGCTGCAATAGTTTGTCCTGCGGATAACCGAGATAATAGAGACCCCAAATCTGAAAGAAAATACCCTGCATCCTATAAACACCATTGTCGCGGTATTTTCTAGCCGAAGTGGTAACGTACTTATCAAGTATCTCAAACTTCCCGAACTTTTTGAGTCGGCGGATGATTTCCTGGTCTTCCATCATCAACAAATCTTCGCGAAAGCCACCTGCTTTCTGAAATATTTCTTTTATAACAAACAAACTTTGGTCGCCGAACCGAATGGCATTTACATTGAATCTCGTGAACCACGCATTGGCTTTGAGGAACCAGTGGTCATAATCGAATTGCAATCGGAAACATCCGCTTGTAGCGCCATCATCATGAGCATTTATAATCGCTAAGGTAAAGTCATGTGGCGGAATGCTATCGGCGTGCAGAAAATAAAGAATATCGTATTTAGCGATTGATGCGCCAAAATTCATTTGTGCTGCACGGCCTTTACGAATACTTTGTTTTACAATTGCCCCATACTGATCCGCAATGCTTGTTGTATTATCTGTGCTCCCACCATCAACTACAATGATTTCGACAATATGTCTGCTATTGGCTGAAAGAATCTTGCTTATTGTTTGAGCGATCTGATCAGCTTCATTGAATGTCGGGATGATGATGCTGATCATGATATTGGTTTTTAAAGTATTTTAAATCTTCTTCCCTGTCAATGTCCCTCAATGTGGACAATAAAGTATAATCCATCTGCAAGGCTTCGCATTTGACGCGCGTTTCAGCCAAAACGGTATGGGTACTCCAGTTAATGTTTTCAAATAAAGAGGCCTGAAATTGTTTCATGCCCAGAAGATAATAGCCACCGTCATGCGCCGGACCGATTGCAAAATCATATACTTCTAGCAACTGGAATGCATCTATTATAATTTCGGTGCTGAGTTCAGGGCAGTCGGTTCCGATGATGACAATCCTGTTATAACCGTTATCAAAAAGGGAAGCAAAAGCCTGCATCATTCTTTCACCCAAATCATTTCCCCGTTGGGTTTCTTTGGAAAAAAGTTGATTATCCCACACATCTTCCTGCTGGATATGATCTGAATAAAAAACATATTTGTCGACCGCCAATTGTGATGCTATTTCAGCGGTATGTAGCAAGAGTTGGCGGTATACCGAAAGCGCATTTTCATTGCCAATGGTGGCCGCTAGTCTGGTTTTTACTTTTCCGGCTATCGGATTCTTTGCAAATATGATTAATGCCTGTTTCATAATGCGGAAATTACTTCAACAAATAAAGCGGAGAGTTTGTGATCGGCTTTGCCAGCTACTTCAATGATTTCTGCAATGTTTATGGGTTTTAGGTTATCGGGATCGCATTCATCTGTAATCACTGAAACCGCTGCGCAGGGAAGTTGCATGTGTACGGCGGCAATCACTTCGGGCACGGTCGACATGCCTACTAAGTCTGCACCGATAATCTTTAAGTATCGGTATTCAGCCCGTGTTTCGAGATTAGGACCAGGAACTGCGGCAAAAACGCCCTCAACCAATTTAAGATTTAGTGCACTTGCTTTCCGTTTAAATAAATCACTTAATTGGACATTATAAGGTTCGCTCATGTCGGTAAACCTTTCGCCTAATTCATCATAATTCTGCCCCGACAACGGACTGCCAGCCAACAGGTTGATGTGATCTTCAATCAAAACCAAATCCCCTTTCTTAAATTTGAGATTAATAGCACCGGCCGCATTCGACAGGAAAAGTTTTTGTATCCCTAACAATTTCATTACGCGGATCGGAAATACGATCTGTTGCATCGAATAGCCTTCATAAGCATGAAAACGACCCTGCATAACCAGCACGCTTTTTCCTGCGATGGTGCCGTAAATAAAATTGCCTTTGTGGAATGAGACCGTGGAAACCGGGAAGTCGGGAATATCTATATACGGAATGGTTGCCTTTATAGTTATATGCTGTAGCAAGAGCTCTAGGCCAGTTCCCAATACGATTCCAATTTCGGGATTGATGACACCGCGACTTTCCAAAAATGATTTGGCTTCTAAAAGTTTTTCCATAACTAAAAGTTTAAGTGACCGCTCCACTGCAACTTGAACCAGAGCCAGCCGTGCAACCGTAACAATGCTGACCTGTGATAATTTCCCGGTTGTTTAGCGCTTCAATATCGAAATTGGCAATATGCGTGGTACGTCCGTTAACTTTCAGTTCGAGCATTTGGTTGAAGTCACAATCATACAAATACCCATCCCAGCCAATTGAAATCGTGTTACGGCACATCACATTTGCTGCGGCGACAGGATTATAGGCGTTGACCAATTTTTCCATATAGGTTTCGTAGTTGCCACTTTTGATGAGGTAGTCCAAAAATCGGCTTACGGGTAGATTGGTGATTGCAAAAAGATTATTGAATACGATATTATAGTCGGCCATCAACGCTTTTTTATATTCTGCTTCTAGTGAAGCTTGCGATGGTGGGAAAAATGCGCCTGCCGGATTGTACACTAGGTTGAGGATTAAACCGGAATTATCAACACCATAACCAATCTCATTGAGCATTTGCAGGGCTTTGATACTACTTTCAAATACGCCACCGCCGCGCTGACGGTCGGTCCTGTCTTTGGTGTAAAACGGAAGCGACGCCACGATTTCAATACCGTGCTGTTTATAAAATTGCGGGAGGTCGTGGTATTTTTTATTGGCGAGGATAATGGTTAAATTACAGCGCACCATCACATGACGATTCAGTTTTTTTATCTCTTCGACGAACCACCGGAAGTTAGGATTCATTTCGGGAGCGCCTCCAGTGAGGTCGATCGTTTCTAGGCACTCATTATTTTGTAATACGGTTAGGCATTGCTCCATGGTTTGGAGCGTCATAATTTCTTTACGATCCGGACCTGCATCCACATGACAATGCGCACAAACCTGATTGCACATTTTACCGATGTTGATCTGAAAAATTTCGACTTGGAAAGGTTTCAAAGGAAAAAGGTCAGACTCTGCTAATTTGCGCTGAAAGGGAGTGGTTGCAAAATCGCCCGTTTGGCCATGCTCAATTATTTCTAATTGTTCATGGGCATCAGCCAGTATACTATGTTGCGCATTTAGTGATTTCATTACATCGCTATTCCTTTTACCTTGTTCATCATTTGAACACCATGCACAAGAGAAGCGCCTCCGCGAATGGCTGCGGCAACATGTACAGCTTCCATCATTTGTGCTTCGCTCCACCCTTTTTCGAAAGCATCTGTACTATAGGCATCAATGCAATACGGACATTGAACAGCGTGAGCGACGGCCAACGCAATAAGTGATTTTTCTCGAGAAGATAAATGGCTATCCTTAAAAACTTCTCCATAATAGGAAAAAAACTTGTCCCCTAATTCTTTCTGGAATTCAGCTATGTTGCCAAACTTTGCTAAGTCTTTTGCGTTATAATAATGTTGGTCGATCATATTGTTTAATTTTTGATACCAAAGGAAAATTTACAAATGGGCTATACCCTCTTACAGTTCAATACTTTCTGAATGGCGATCGACTAAATTTACCGGAAAAACAAGAATAAATAATTACACGATTGCTATAATAAATTATAAAATGAAATTTTAAACTACGTGTGCGATTTTAACGAACAGTATCGTGCATAATTTAATATAAGCATATATAGTGCTGCACCAAAAGGAAATTGGATATTCATGAAAAAGTAAAAGAAAGTCGAAACCTTCTTTTTCTACTATAACTATTTTTTGGGTACTTCATCATTCATGTTCATGATCGTGGGTTCCATCTGTATGCTCGTGACCGTCGTGCATCACTAAATCCATTTCACATTTTGGACATTTGTCACCTTTCTTGCCTGTAACTTCTGGATGCATTGGGCAAGCATAGGTAGTTTCATCGTCAGTTGCTGTGGTGCTTTCAGTTTGTTCAATTACCGAAGTTTCAGTTTGGTCTGTTGTCTCGGCTTTCTTATTGCAGCTGGCGATTGAGAAGATTGCGACTGCGAGAATTGCAAATTTTTTCATGATTTTATATTTAATGTTAATGCTCTTTGTTTAAAATTCTGATCCTTTTCAGATCATAGCAATCATTAAAGTTCGTCAATAATTGTGACAATCCATGAATCTAATCACATTATAAAAATTGTTTTTAAAACTGATTACAAATTTTGGACACAGTTTTATAATGATATCAGACAAAGTGACAATGTTATTTTTAGGCAGTCGCGAATAACAGATTTAAAATCAGGATTTAATAATTGTAGTAGAGAATTTCAGCTTCGATGCACGTTTTCTTTAAAATATTTAATCTATAAAAATGCTATCTAGAAATGGCATGCTAATGCTCTTGACCTGGAAAGCCACCACATTTCTATCATTCTTAATCTTTTCTATATCGCCAGAATCAATGGTGGAAGAAATAACATAGACGTTACAATAAGCTTTAAGCTTAGGGGATAACTTATCATATTCTGCAAGAAATTCAAAACCCGACATACCAGGCATGTAAATATCTAAGAATATAATTTTTGGCAAATTTATAAAAACACCTTCATTTTGGCGTAAATATTCCAGCGCCCTAACTGCTGAATCGAACTGAATTGTTTTTGCGCTAAAATTGCATTTTTGCATCAGCTTTGACGCCACGTATGAATCGATCTTGTTATCATCAATAATCATCGTACATTCAAACCTTGACTTTACTACGCACATACTTGTAAATTTTTTAAAGTGATTTGAAATGTTGTCCCTTCCTTGACTTTCGAGTTCACACTAATCACTCCGTGTAATTTTTCAACCGTATCCTTTACGATATATAATCCGATACCAGAACCTTCCGACTTAGCCGAAATGCGAAAAAACATGTCAAATATTTTATCCTGAAATGCAGGAGCTATTCCTATACCATTATCCGAAACAGTGAGTTGTAGTTCATCTTCATTAGAAATTGCAGACAACTTCACGAATCGTTGTCCATCCTTCTTGTGGTATTTGATTGCATTTGAAACCAAGTTTTCAAGAATCGTAATCAATTTCAGGTTATCCGAATAAAACGCGGTTTGCTCATCAACATAAATTTCGAAAATAATTCCTTGTGCCTGCGGCATATTTTTTAAAATTCTAACAGTATCGGTGAGCTTTTTCTTTAATGCAATTCTTTCTATGAGAATATCTGACCGGTTATTTTGGGAATAGCTGAGAATTTTCTGGATGAATTCATCAAGACGATTGACACATTCCTTTATCATTTGAATATGTAACAATGTTTCGGATTCTTGGCACTCAATTTCAATAATCGAAATAATTCCACTAATTGATGTCATTGGTGAACGCAGGTCATGTGATACACTGTAAACGAATCTGTCAAGTTCCTTATTCGCTTTAATCAGTTTCATGTTCTGCTGTTCCACGCGGATTTCAGCAATTTTACTTTCAGTAATATCGGTCGCCATTATGAGCGTTCCTTCAAAAACATCCCTATTATCAATAATAGGATTTGCAGCTATATTTAACCAAACCGTATTGCCCGACTTTGACACGTATTTAAACTGGCCCTGTCCAGAATACCCATTTTCCATTTGCCCCGCCAGCTTCCGATTTAATTCGTTACTATCCTCAATAAAATCACCAATTGGCTTCCCAATCATCTCATTTTCATCGTAGTCAAGGATACCGCACATTTTTTGGTTAACGAACGTCGTTGTGCCAGTGCCATCAATCAGCCATATGCCTTCTTGTGCTGTCTCGACAATTTGGCGGTATTTTTTTTCATTTGCCGTAAGGGCATACTTTGCCAGTGTGCTTTCAGTAACATCAGTGAGCATATTAACAGCGCCGGTAATGTTCCCTAAAGCGTCAATATAGGGTACAGCGTGTGGAATTACATAACGGGGCTCAGCACCAACAGTTTGAATCAGCACTTCGCTTCCAGAAGTGGTACGTCCTTCCTTCAACGCAATATAGGTGGGGCAAGACTCTATCGAGAGTTGCTTCCCCTCATGATTGCAAATTTCAAGCAAATCATACCATCGATCTGCTCCAATTTGCGGCTCCCCGCACCATAGTTCTGCGGCCGCTTTGTTATAGATTATAATTTTGCCGTCTGCGTCACAGGAGTAAGTCGCGACAGGAAGTTCCATGATCAATTGTTTGTATAATGTTTTAGTTTCTTCGATTTTTCTTCTCGATAACACCTGCTCCGTAACATTGACAGCGAAAAACAGAATACCATCAATATTCCCGTCGCTGTCCTTGTGTGCCTGGTAAATAAAATTCAGGTAAATATCTTCCAACTTACCGTTTCTATGAAAATCAAATTGAAAAAGCATCTCATTGGCTATAAAAGGCTTTCCTGTTTTGTAAACCTCATCTAAAATCTCAAAGATTCCCTGACTGGCCAGTTCTGGGAGAACCTCCGACACTGTCTGACCAATGATGTCTTCGTTCTTTTGAATTAGTTGTAGATATAACGGATTGGCAATTTCATAAACGTGGTTTGGTCCTTTTAAGATTCCCATACAGGATGGTGCCTCGTTGTATAGATCAATAAATCGCTGTCTTTCTATTTGGTAGGCTCTTTCGAGTCGCTTCGTTTCTGAAATGTCTTTAGCAGTACAATAGGTTAGTTTTTCCTCTTCATCCCACTTCGCGGCCCATAGCATTGGAACTAAGACTCCAGTTTTATGGACAATCTTGTTTTCAAATAGATTTACGGGATTTCCTTTACGGATTTCCTCTTCCTTGGCATGTGTGGCTTCTAGGTCGAGTGGAAATACAAAATCCCACCATTGGCGCCCAATGAGTTCTTCGCGTCCATAACCCCAAATAGTTTTACAGGCAGCATTGACCTGCACGAATCTCCCAGTTTCATCAAAAGCGCAAATAACATCCATGGAAGCATCGAAAGTTTTATTGATGACATTAAGTGCCTCACGAAGCTCGCTTGTGGTTTGAGCCAATTGATCTTGCGTATTTCTAGATTCCGAAATGTCCCTCATCACCATTAAGGTTCGTTGCTTTCCATCACCTTCGGAATAGACCACCGAACTGATAATTGCAAGAAGTGTACTGCCATCTTTGCGCAATAACCTTATTTCGCCTTTTGCGCGCCCTTTTTCACGCCTTTCTTTCAGAAGCCTTTCCAAATTGGGATCAGTACTATCTGCAATGCCGAACCTTCCGGCATTTATAATTTCGGACTCGGTCATCCGCAACATTTCGCAGGCAGCAGGATTTGCGGCCAATATTGCTCCATCAGTTAACGTCAGCAGTATACCTTCCATGCAATTCTCAAATAATGTATCTAAGACTGCTTCTGTTTTGGTAGCTTTCCCAGTAATCATGCTTCCAACCACTTTTAACAATGTTTCCTTAATTGGTGGCGGGTCTTTGGGGACTGCCTCTCTTATTTTTTCTATAATTTCGGCAGGATAATTTGCTATGGATGCAACGCCCATATTAATCAGTTTCAGAGATTGCTCCTCTGGAATGGGGTTGGAAAATAATACGAAAGGGATTGAGGAATCTATTTGATTTCTAATCTTTAAAGCTTCTTCAATACTATCAGGGCAATATCCGTAAAGAATTATATCGGGACGGTAACAAAGCAAAGATTGCATTAAATCATAATTTGTCCGCCGGATTTCCATTTTACATGAAAAATCAATAGCTGACAAGCCATGATCAATCCAACTAATATCGAAAGGGACATTTTCGATAATTAATAATTTAATTATCATAGTAGGTTATTTTATAGGTTTCTTAATTCTTTTTTTAAGTTAATTATAAATTAACAATATCAGGGCAGATACCAGTATCTTATAGCCAACTTTTCTTAAAAATAGAATGTATTTAGAATGGCGGTAAAGTTAGTTCTTTTGAAACGTAACCACTCCATATCGTATAATTTTTAACAAAAACAATAATTTATCACGAATTTTTGGTTAAAAAAACAATAATTTTTTTCTTCTTTCAGACTACATAAACATTATTTTGTGAATTCTTCAACCCCAAATATTATTTTTACTACGATGGAGCCCGAAGTCAGTAGTTAAGAGTGTGGAATTTAGTTTTGAAATTTGGGCAAACAATTATTGTTTATGAAGTATAAAAATACCCATCTTTCGCTTCCATTCATGTTCGTAGTGCAGGGGTATAGTCAGGCTTTAGATCACGCCTATAGCCGAACCCACGACGGTGACATTTTTGTTTTTTCTACACCAATTAGCAACATATTCCTGGGTATTTTCGGTATCAGGCAATCTATAACCGCATACAATTATGGATATTTAGCAAAAAAAAACCGCGTCAACTGGTGAAGCGGGTTCTTTTTATGATGGTATAGTATCAGATTTTTAAAGTTAAAACGGGTTTGTAGGTATGGTTCACCAAATCCTCGCTGATGCTTCCGTTAAAGAGGTGTGACAATCCTGTTCGACCGTGGGTGCACATCCCAATAACATCGGCGTTGACACTCGCGGCAAAGTTTAAAATTCCTCGCTCTATATTGGAATCATTGTAGATGTGTGTTGAGTAATTTTTTATGTCAAACTCGGCTATGAATTCATTGAAAATCTTTTCAATAACATGGGTCGGATTAAAGCTATTAACCGTGTTGATTGTCACAAAATGTATATGCGCATTAAAAAAATCGGCAAATTTCTTTATTTTTAGGAATGGCTTTTTAATTTTAGGAGAGAAATCGGACGCAAATACAAAGTTCCCCGCATTGAAATTCAATATCTCATTTTTAATTACGAGCACTGGAACATCGGAAGAACGCACGACTTTCTCAGTGTTGGAGCCAATGAACATTTCTCGTAAACCGCTGCTGCCATTTGAACCCATTACAATAAAGTCGACATGGTTTGTTTTACTAACGCCGAGAATTCCTTCAAATGCTTTTTCGAATTGAATACTTCTGGAAACATTCAGTCCCTGTAGATAATCGGACTCCATTAAATTGTCAAGTTTTTCGAGCGCTTTATTTTTGAAAAACATAATTTCAGGAATTGTGCTTCCGTTTCCAACGGCGTCGCTTCCTTGATGTGGCAGTTCCAGCATGTGAAGAATGATGATCTCGCCATCGTTACTTCGCGCAAGCTGTGCTGCAACTTTTAGCGCATATTCCGCTTTTTCAGAAAAATCCGTAGGTACCAATATTCGTTTCATAACTTTTAGTGTAAAATTGTCAATCCTAATTTAAAGTAAAATTACTGTGCTGAGGATAGCGTTTTTATGACACAAGTCACAAATGGAAAGTTACCTGAAAATCTTTCGGTCTTCTATAGTAATTTCCTTTTTCTTTTCAAGTGATTTGACCGAACGAATTACAGTTTCAACCCGAAGACCCGTAAGATCGGCAAGTTGTTGGCGTGTCAAGTTTATTTGATATTTATCGATTTTGGTTAAGTTAGCGACGTGTAGTTTCAGATAATCAAAAAATCTCAACAGGCAGTGTTCAGCGTCTTCTGACGAAATTTCCATCGCCATGATCGACTTGTAATAGAGCCTATCAGAGAGTCGCGTGCACACCGCAATCGCAACATCTGGATCTTCGTAGAGCATCTTTAAAAAATTGTCTTTACTCATTGTCCAAATCTCCGATTTCGTCGTTGTTATAGCATTGGTTAAATATAATTTTCCGTTTAATAAAGGTGGCTCGCCAAAACTGTCAGTTTCCGTAAAAATTCCCTGAATGAACTCCTTGCCGTCATCATTGTAATTAAACATTTTTACTTCTCCAACCGACACCTGAAAGTAGTTGGAAGCGTGCTGGCTTTCTTGAAATAAGTATGAGCCTTTCTCATATATTCTTAAATGGGCGTTGTATTTTAATAGTACCTTTTCTGAAATCATCGCATTAAGTTATTTTCACAAATATAAAAAACAGTGTCACAAAGATATGGAACATCGCCAATCTACAGTGAAAAGCTGCTTAATTAAGCGAAAGTTTCGATGTTTAGCTTCGAGATTAACTAACTGTTTTTAAAGCCTCGACGAACAAATGTAAATTTTCGAGTTCTACATGTTCCATAATCACTACTTTAAACCATCGGTTGTCTTTTCCGTGAGTTTGAGGTACCAGATTGAACTTATTTGCTACTGCGTCAGATATATGTCCGGCTTTTATGGCTACGATATTCATAAAGGGTTCTCTGAAATATGCGATGCCCTTTTTTTCAAGCGCACTGCAAAGCCACGTTGTTCGCATTTGCAAAATGCTTATTTTTTCAAACCAGCCGTTGCTTCCATATGTATGTAAAATCGTCCACACTGCAACCGCGTTCGATCCAGATCGGCTTCCGCACAGCGTCAAGTCAAGTCCTTGCACATATTCTGCTTCTTTTGTAATCGTATATTCTATTAATCCTTTTCTGCACACAAAGATTCCCGTTCCGTACGGTGCCTGAAGCATCTTATGTGCGTCGATGGTAAAAGAGCTGATGTT
>Ga0136636_10000117_pt1 | contig 31430 bp, 30 predicted proteins | sample AntDrymUQ8522106_2_FD_104653 | JGI IMG/M metagenome (GOLD analysis project Ga0136636, IMG submission 104653) | Polar desert sand microbial communities from Dry Valleys, Antarctica - metaG UQ852 (21.06) | ecosystem: Environmental > Terrestrial > Soil > Desert | place: Antarctica: Dry Valley... | reverse complement strand
CTGCTGCTCGCGGATCTCAACCCCAAGCTCGCGGCACTTGCGCGCCAGGGCCGGAATGTAGTCGTCCGGCTCGCTGTAGCCGCCCAGGGGGTCATACAGCCCGGTAAATGTGTCGCTCGGGTGGAGCTCCGGCCAGCGCGCCCGCATCTCAGCGGCGTCGAGGATCTCAAACGGCGCGCCGCAGCGCTCGTAGAGCGGCAGCAGAGCCGCGCGCTCGGGCCACGAGGCCGGGTCGAACAGGTTTAGGCAGCCGACCGCCTGAAAGCTGTAGCCGTCCAGCTCCTCCGAGAGCTCGCGGAACAGGCGCAGGCTTACGTTGCGCGCCACCACGCCCGTCTCGCTCCAGAGCAGCCCGGTGATAATCGCGGCGGCGCGGCTGCTCGAGCCATCGCCAACCGGGCCTTTTTCCAGCAGGATGACCCGCCCGTAGCGTTTGCGTGCCAGCCAGTAGGCGGTGCTCAGGCCGGTTACGCCGCCACCGACAATCACTGCCGTCGCTGCGCTCATCGCTCACCTCCGCGCCTCGCCGAGCGCAGCGCCGAACAGCTCACCGTCATCGCACCAGGCTGCGGTCGATCCGCTTTACGTCGGCTACGCCAAGCTGACCCATCGCGGAGCTGATCTCGTCGCGCAGCATCTCGATCACCATCCGCACGCCAGCCTCACCATGCAGCGTCAGGCCCCAGAGATACGGTCGGCCGATCAGCGTCGCCTTTGCGCCAAGCGCCAGCGCCTTGAGCACATCGGTGCCGCGCCGGATGCCGCTGTCCATCAGAATCTCGATCCGGCCGCCGACCGCGTCGGCGATCTCGGGCAGCGCATCGATCGTCGCCAGTGTGCCGTCGATCTGTCGTCCGCCGTGGTTCGAGACGATAATCCCGTCCATGCCGTGCTCGGCGGCCAGCACCGCGTCTTCCGCCGTCATAACGCCCTTGAGCACAATCGGCGTGGCGGTGATGCTCCGCAGCCAGTCGATCTCGTCCCAGGTTAGCAGCAGCTGCCGCAGGCTGGCGATGAACGCCTCCATCCCGCCATGCTCTGGCTGAAGCAGGTGATCCTGGAGCCCGACCCCAACCAAGTTGCGCAGCTCGACCTCGGGCGGCAGCATGAAGCCATTGCGGAGATGGCGCTCGCGGCGCGGCGCGAAGGTCGCGTCGACCGTGACCACCAGTGCGCGGGCGCCGGCCGCCTCGGCGCGCCGGACGATGCGCTCGGTAATCTCGCGGCTCTCGTAGCAGTAGATCTGGAACAGGAACGGGTGCGGCGCGGCGGCCAGCACCTCCTCGACGCTGTAGTGGTTGCCAGTTCCAAGCGTGGTGAGCGTTCCAGCCGCCGCCGCCGCGCGGGCGGTTGCGATCTCGGCGTCTGGGTGCGCCAGCCGCTGGTGGCTGGTGGGCGCCAGCAGCACTGGGAGCGAGAGGCGCTGGCCGAACAGCTCGACCGTCAGGTCGCGCTCGGGCACATCGGCAACGACACGCGGGCGCAGCTTGAGCCGGCGAAAGGCCTCGCGGTTCTCGACAAGCGAGTGCTCGTCCTCGGCGCCGCCGATGTAATAGTCCCAGGCCAGCGGCGAGAGCTTTTCGCGGGCCAACGGCTCCAGCTCGAACAGATTGACTGGTTGCATCGTCACCCTTTCACCGCGCCCTACGTACGTAGCGCGGGGAGCGGCAGCGCCCCCGAGCGATACTCCGCCTCCCAGAGCGCGATAGTCTCTTCCACAAACTGGCTGGGGGGCACGGTAATGCCGTGCTGAGCCATCAGCTGGGGCAGCCACTTCTTGCCGTAGGCCACATGCTGGCGCTCGTCGGCCATGTCGTAGCTCAGAAACTGCGCCGAGAGCCGGTCGTTGGCAGCGCGATACTGCTCCAAACGCTGGCGCCGGTAGGGGAAGACATGCTGCTCGTTCCCCATGGTCAGCAGGCAGTACTGGGTGGCCGGGTCGTACTGGCTGCGCCACGCGTAGATGCGGGTGTTCTGGGGCACCCTGGTATAGTCCAGCCCATGGCGCGCCATCCACTCGATGCCGAGCCGACAGTGGCGGGTCTCGTCGTAGCAGTGGCGGGCGCTGTTGTAGACGAACTCCCATGGCATGCCCGGCGAGAGGTAAAGCACTAGGGCGACGGTCTCTGCCGCAAGCATCTCCTGGCTGTAGCTCTCGAACTCGGCCAGCCGCTCGGCGGCCGGGTCGGTGGGCGGCTGGGCCCGGTGGCCGACGCTATGCTCCACCAGGCTGAAGCGCTCGTCGCGGGCCGCCTCGCGCGCCGCAACGAATGGGGTGCGACAGACGGGCGGCTCGGGCGGCTCGCCGCGCCCCGTGAGGCCGGTGATACCGCCGGCGGCCGCGAGCAGCCCAGAGATGTAGGTTTCCCAGACCCCGGTCGGGTAGTCGTCAAGCAGCTCGTCGGACAGGGCCACATGCTCGGGCTCGTCGAGCAGGATGTGCTTGAAGGCGTAGAGCGTCGGCGCATCCGGGTTTGCGAAGGTCTGCTGTATATGCCAGGCGTAAGCCTGGGCCAGGGCAGGCTTGATCACCCGGAGTAGACCGGCCAGCAGGTCGCGCTCGTTGGGGGCATGGATCGCCTCGGCCATCAGCCGCAGCAGCGCGGGGTCGTCGGGGTCGCGAAAGGCGGGGGTCTGGATTTCGTGCAGACGCTGGTACAGCTGCTGGACATGCTGGGCGTCTTCCCAGAGCAGCCGCCCGATCGCCAGCTTGCGCTCCATACGCGTGGTGGCCGGCAGCCAGCCAGCCAGGATGCGCAGCAGCTGGTACTCGACAAAGCGGTAGCGGTTGAGCAGCCGCTTGTTCTGGGCGAAGTCGATCTGTTCTGGGGGGGTGATCTGCTCCAGCATATGAACCTCCGTGGGGCGCCCCAGCAACGGCGTGCGCGCCGACCGTGCGCTGATCATGGGCTCAGAGCACATGGGTGCTGATAGATACTTATAGGGACAGCTTTACTTGTACTACAAGTATACCACAGGACCAGTTGGCCGTCAATAGCGGGTGTTCGCGGGCGGGGCGCTGCCGCCCCCGGCCTCCGTTGCACCAGGGGATCGCGTGCGGGCGCTGCCGCCCCGCACCCCGGCGCAAAGGGAGCTGCCGCCAGCCCCCTCTGCACTCCCCGCCGTGGGGGACTTCCGTCCCCTCAACCCCTAAAGTCGGTGGCCGCCACGGGCGAGGGCGCGTGCCGCTGCATGCCTCGGACCGCCAACGAGCGTAGACAATCTTGGTGGCGGCTACGACGCCTGAGGCATAGTTGCCCGGCTGCCCGACAAAATTGGTTCGCTGCCGCCCCGCTCCCCCGCCCCGGGCGGGGGCATGCAGGGACACGCGCCCCCGCCTGTGGCGGCTGTCGGGTTTAGGGGTCCAGGGGACGTAAGTCCCCGGCGCGGGGGTTCTCAGGGGGCTGGCGGCAGCCCCCTGAGGCCGGGGTGCGGGGCGGCAGCGCCCGCGCGTGATCCTCGACGCAAGCGAAGCCGGGGTGCGGGGCGGCAGCGCCCACAAAACAGAAGCTCAGTCTCAATTGACAGCCTAGCAGGCCTCTGGTATACTGGTAGCATAAAGGTACCAAAGCTATAGATCATGCTTGAACCACTTTCACGCGGCTCGCTCACCAAGCTAGCCATCGACACGCTTCGGCGCTTTGTGTTGACCGAAGAGCTGCGCACCGGCGACCAGCTGCCGAGCGAGCGTGAGCTCAGCGAGAGCTTGTCTGTCAGCCGCAATATCGTGCGCGAGGCGCTCAGCGTCCTGGTGGCCGAGGGGCTGATCGTCAAGCACCCTGGGCGCGGGATCTTCGTCGCCGAATTTGAGCGCGCCCAGGTGGCGCCGCAGGTAACGGTCTCGGTCGACTATAACGGTCGCAGCCTCTCGGCCCTCAGCGAGGCGCGCGCCTCCATGGAGCTCGGCGCAATCGGGCTTATCGCTCGGCGCATCACCGAGGCCCAGCTCACGCAGCTCGAGGTGATCAACCGCGCGTTCGAGGAGAACCTGCGCTTGCGTCGCAGCACGGTCAAAGACGATATCACCTTTCATAAATTGCTGATCGAGTCGACCCAAAACCCGGTGCTGATCGGGATGCTGCCGCTGTTGATCGAGCACTTTCGGCTCAGCGTCCTGCACCGACCGGCTACGATCTTCAATAACCCTGAGCGGATCATCGGCGAGCATCAGCGCATCATCGCGGCCCTGCGGGCGCGCAACCCCGCTGCAGCTCGGCTGGCGCTGATCGCGCATCTCCACCTGCCAGATATCGAGTCATAAAGGAAAGACAAGGTGATGATCCGGGGGATTCTGCCGGCGCTGCTCACGCCGATGTCCGATGATGGCGCCCGCGTCCACGACGCGGCCCTACGCCAGCTCGTCGAGTTCCAGCTCGGGCGCGGGGTCAGCGGCTTCTTCGTCTGCGGCGGTAGCGGTGAGGGCCTGCTGCTCTCGGTGGAAGAGCGCCGCGCAGTGCTCGCCAGCGTGATGGAGGTCGCGCACGGCCGTGCCGCGATCATCGCCCATATCGGCGCCCTCGACACCGCTACAGCGCAACACCTGGCGGCCCACGCCGCCGAGCTGGGGGTCGATGCCGTCGCAGCCGTGCCGCCCGTCTACTTCCGGGTCGACGAGACAGCGCTCGTCGAGCATTACCGCCTGATCGCCGAGGCCGCTGACGGCCTGCCCGTCTTCCCCTACAACATCCCCTCGGCCACCGGCGTGGAGATCACCGCCCCCGTGATGGCCCGCCTGCTGGAAATTCCGGCCATCAGCGGGATCAAGTACTCGTCGTACAACCTCTACGACATGCGCAACATCATCGACCTTGCGCCCGAGCGCATCACGATGCTCTCTGGCTTCGATGAGGTCTGCCTGCCTGCGCTGACCATGGGCGCCCACGGTGCGATCGGCAGCACCTACAACGTGATGCCGGCCACCTTCGCCGCAATCTTTCATACGCTAGCGGCGGGCGACCTGGCCGCCGCCCAGGCGCTTCAATATCGTGCCAACCGCGTGATCAAAGCGCTGCTCTCGGCCCCGCTGATCGCAGGTCTTAAGGCTGTGCTCACCTCCTGGGGCATCAACTGCGGTGGCCCGCGCCGCCCGCAGCGCCCACTCACCGCGGACGAGCGCATACGTCTGCTCAAAACCGTGGCGGCGGCCGGTCTGGAGGAGCTTGAGGCCGATGCGCTGCACATGCTGGCGCTGCACGCGCCTCTGCGCTGATCCCTGCTCCTGCCGCGCCGTGGGCTGGGCTGTGTGCTCATCGCGCTCGCCTGAAGGAGTGAGCATATGCGCTACCGAACCCTCGGCAGAACCGGGCTCGTGGTCTCGGCGCTTGCCCTTGGCACTGTCGAGCTGGGGCTCGACTATGGCATCGTCGCCCCAGGCGCCTTCGGCAAGCCGGGCGAGGCCGATGCCATCCGGTTGGTCCACGCCGCCCTCGACGCGGGGATCACCTTTGTCGATACGGCCCGCGCATACGGCACCAGCGAGCAGGTGCTCGGCAAGGCTCTGCGCGGTCGACGCTCCGCTGTCGTCCTGGCCTCCAAGGCGCACCTGGCACCGGACAACGGCGCGCCATTTGGCGAGGCGGCGCTGCGTGCGCAGCTGCGCCAGTCGCTCGACGAGAGCCTGCGCCAGCTCCAGACCGACTACTTGGATCTCTGGCAGATCCATAGTGTCGACGCAGCGCTGCTCGCCCAGATCTCCGTGGTGGCCGAGGTCTTCGCCGAGGCGCGCGCGGCCGGGAAGGTGCGCTTCGTCGGCGGGTCTACCTATGGCGCCGAGCTGCCGCTCGCGGCGCTGGCCACCGGGGTCTTCGACATGCTCCAGGTTACCTACTCGGTGCTGGATCAGCGCCTGGCCGAGCGGGTCTTCCCGGCGGCGGCCGAGCAGGGTGTGGGCGTGCTGGCGCGCTCGATTCTGCTCAAGGGCGCCCTGACCGACCGCAGCGATTTTCTGCCGGAGCGGCTTGCTCCATTGCGCGAGCGAGCGCGTGTCTTCCGCACCCTGGTGGAGGAGTCCGGCCTGGGGCTCAGCCCGGTTCAGGTTGCGATCGCGTTTGGGCTGGCCCAGCCGCAGATTCACGCGGTGCTGATCGGTGTGCGCAGCGAGTGGGAGCTTCACGAGGATCTGGGGGCACTCGCGGTGGCGCTGCCCGACGACCTGCTGGCCAAGCTGCGCGCGCTCCGCCTGGACGACGATGCGCTGCTGAATCCGTCAACCTGGGGTATTCCCTAAGCGACTCGAGAAGAGAAAGGCCCACCCTTGCGAACGAATCGCGTTCTTGCAAAGCTGCGTCAGGGCAAGCTCGTGCTGGTGACGACCGTCACGCCGTACGCCTCGCCCAAGCTCACCGAGATGGTCGGCATGCTCGACTTCGACTGTGTCTGGATCGACATGGAGCACCAGGACTACAGCTACGACCAGCTCTTTGACATGGCGCTCGGCTGTCGGGCCAGCGGCGTCGAGCCTATGGCCCGCATCCGCAAGGGCGACTACTGGACCTACTCGCGCCCGTTCGAGGCCGGCGCGAGCGGGATCATGGTGCCGCACTGTTGCACTGGCGCCGAGGCCGAGCAGATCGTGCGCTACGCGCGCTTCGCACCCCTGGGCATGCGCGGCATCGATGGCGTCGAGGTGTCGGCCGACTATGGCATGGCGCCGACGCTAGAGTATATGGCGCACGCCAACCGCGAGACGTTCGTCTGTGTGCAGATCGAGGACCGCGAGGCGGTCGATAACGTCGACGCGATCGCCGCTGTCGCCGGGGTCGATATTCTCTTCATCGGCCCGGCCGACCTCTCGCAGAGCTACGGCATCCCGCTCCAGACTCAGGACCCGCTGATCCAGACCGCGATTGAGCGCGTGGCCGCCGCCGCCGCCAAGCACGGCAAGGCCTGGGGGTTGCCGGTCGGCTCCGCCGCCGCCGCCGAGCGCTACTATGAGCAGGGCGCGCGCTTTCTCTCCTGCGGCGCGGCGATCATCCTGCTCCAGCAGGGCTGGCGCCAGATTCGCCAGGACTTTGACGCCCTGTTGCAGCGCTAATGGGGAGATCGCTCTATGAGCCAGCAGATCACCGAGCAGTCCGTCGAGCGCTCGTATGCGCTCTACCGCCAGGCGCTTAAGCTTATTCCCGGCGGCGCGCAGCTGATCAGCCGCCGACCCGAGCTCTACGCGCTCGGCCTGACCCCGCCCTACGTTAGCCGGGGCAAGGGCTCCCGCTTCTGGGATCTGGATGCGAACGAGTATGTCGACTTCATGATGTGCGTGGGCGCAGCGATCCTCGGCTACGCCGACGACGCCGTCGACGCGGCGGTGATCGCGCAGATCCGCCAGGGCACGGCCTATAGCCTTAGCCACCCGCTTGAGTACGAGCTGGCGCGCGAGCTGACGGCGATCATCCCCTGCGCCGAGATGGTGCGCTACTGCAAGGGCGGCGGCGAGGCCAACACGATCGCCGTGCGGATCGCGCGTGGCTACACCGGCCGCGAGAAGGTGCTGTTCTGCGGCTACCACGGCTGGCACGACTGGTACCTGGCCGCCAACCTCGACAGTGACAGTGTGCTCGATACGCATCTGCTGCCCGGGATCAAGCCGCGCGGCGTGCCGCACGGGCTGGCCGGCACCGCGCTGCCATTCCGCTATAACGACCTGGCCTCGCTCGAGGCTCAGCTTGAGCGCAACCAGGGCCAGGTGGCCGCGATCATCCTCGAAGCATCGCGCGGCGCCTCACTGCCCGCGCCAGGCTTCCTCGAAGGGGTGCGCGCCCTGGCGACCGCCCACGGCGCGGTGCTGATCTTCGACGAGGTTGTCACTGGCTTTCGGCTCGGGCTGGGCGGCGCGCAGGCGCAGTTTGGCGTCACGCCCGACCTGGCGACCTACGCGAAGGCGATCTCGAACGGCTACGCCATGGGCGCGGTGGTCGGTCGGCGCGCCGTGATGGAAGTCGTCGGCGAGATGTTCGTCAGCAGCACCTACTGGTCCGACGCAGTTGGCCTGGCCGCAGCGCTTGCGACCATCCGCGAGCTGCGCCAGCGTGATGCTTTCGCACAGATCGCCGCGTTTGGCGCGCGCTTTCAGCAGTGCTTCGACGAAATGGCCGAGGAGCATGATCTGCCGCTGCGCTGTGCCGGCCTGCCGCAGCAGTTTGCGATCACCGTAACTGCCGGCGATGCGGTGCAGAAGCGCGGCATGAAAGATTACTATGTTCAGGAGATGACCCGGCGCGGCGTCTTTACCTCGTTTGGCGTAAGCCCGGCCTACGCGCACACCAGCGCCGACCTGGAGCATGTGATCGCCGCATGGCGCGAGGTGTTCCCGCTGCTGCGTGCGGTGCTACGCGCAGGCGATTGGGATACGCACATCATCGCACGTAGCAGCGACGCGTTTACGCGCCAGGTGGGGTGATCGCCACGCGCCGACCGGAGGCCGATGACTCATACGCCGCCGCGACAATCCGCGCCACCTGCAGCGCGTCGAGGCCGTCGGCAGGCAGGCGACCGCCCACCTGGCAGGCCGCGATGAAATCGCGTACAAAGGCCTCGCCGTAGGCGCCGCCGTAGGCCGGCGTCTCGGCCACCTCGTACTCAATCGTTCGGAGCGGCGCGTCTGCCCAGGCGGCGCCAGCGCTCTCGATCTGCAGCCGGGGCGTCTCGCCCGACCAGCGCAGCCGCCCTTCCCGCCCGTAGAAGCCGAGCTGTGTGTCGTAGCCACCCCGATTGTGGTAGCCGCCGCCGTGCATGGCCAGCACGTAGGCGATATGCAGCGAGCCGACTGCGCCGGAGCGGAAGCGCAGCGCCAGAGTCGCTACATCTTCCACGTCGATCGCCTCGCCGCTGCGGGTGGCGACCTCGGCCGCCACCGCTACGATCTCGTCCTGGGCGACGTAGCGCATCATGTCCAGGTAGTGGCAGCCCAGCCACGAGAGCACACCGCCGCCGGCCCGCGCGCGCTGAAACAGCCAGTGCGCCGGATCACGGAAGCGCACCTGCGTCGTCAGCATGCGAATCTCGATTGAGACCAGGGGCCCGATTGCGCCGGCAGCCAGCAGGGCGCGGGCCTCACGCGTGATCGGGTGGTAGCGGTTCTGATAGCAGACCCCGAGCCGCCGACCGGCCCGCTCGGCCGCTCGCACCACGCGCTCAACCTCGGCTGGATCGCGGCCAATTGGCTTCTCGGCCAGCACATGCGCCCCGGCCAGCAGCGCCCGCTCGCAGACCGCCGGTGACTCGTCGGTAGGAGCGCAGACCATGGCGTACGCCAGCTCCTTGTCGCCCAGCAGCTCATCAAGGTCGGTGGTCGCCAGGGCAACCCGTTCGGGCTGGGCCTGCTGCGCCGCCGCCAGCGCAAGCGGGTCGGGGTCCCAGAGCAGAATGCGCCTAACCTCTGGCAGCAGCTGGAGGGTGCGCAGGTGCGCCAGCGCATGCGGGTGGGTGATGCCCAGCAGGGCAACGGTTCCTATGTCCATCACTGTTTGAACCGGGTGCGCGGGTCGATCGCGTCGCGGATGCCGTCGCCGACGAAGTTGACCGCAAGGACAAACATCACGGTGCAGACGGCTGGCGGGATCCACTGCCAGGCCGTGCGCTCCATGGTTGAGATCGAGCGCGCGGTGTTGAGCATATTGCCCCAGCTCGGCGTGGGCGGCTGCACCCCCAGGCCCAGGAAACTGAGGCCTGCCTCCAGCAGCACCGCAGTAGCGACACCCAGGCTGGCGTAGACGAGCAGCGGCGCGATTGCGTTGGGTAGGATATGCTTGAGCGCGATGTCGGCGTTCGTCAGGCCGAGGCAGCGCGCGGCCTCGACATATTCCTTCTCGCGCAGTGAGAGGAACTCGCCCCGGATAAGCCGACACGGCGTAGTCCAGGTGAGCAGGCCGATCATCACCATCAGCTTAAAGATCCCGGGGCCAACCAGGGCCACCACGCAGAGCAGCAGCACGATCACCGGGAAGCTCATCACGATATCAACCAGCCGCATGATCACGGCGTCGACCCAGCCCCGATAGTAGCCAGCGAGCGAGCCCAGAAACGTGCCGATCACTGTCGAGAAGAGCACCGACACAAAGCCGACCGCCAGGGAGACCCGGCCGCCCACCAGCGTGCGTGCCAGCACATCGCGGCCGGTGCGATCGGTGCCCAGGGGATGCGCCAGCGAAGGCGGTTGGTTGGCCAGCTTCAAATTGGTGGTGAGCGCGGCCGACTCCGAGCCGAGCAGCGCCGCGATCACCAGGATGATGATCACCACGACGCCCAGCATGGCCAGCCGGTGCTGACGAAAGCGGCGGAGCGCCAGGCGGGTGGGCGAGTTGGCATTCCGCATTGCCAGCGGGAGCGGCAGCGGAAGCGGGCTGGCGGCTTCTAGCTTGCTCATAGGTGCGCTTGTCAGTTGTACCGAACCCGCGGGTCGGCCAGGGAGTAGGCTAGATCGGTAAGCAGGTTAGCGGTCAGCACTGTGATCGCCACCAGCAGGCTGATGCCCTGAATCAGCGGGTAGTCGCGGCCAGCGACGCCCTCGACAAACAGCGAGCCCATGCCCGGCCAGGTGAAGATCGTCTCGGTAATCACTGCCCCGCCGATCATCTCCGGCAGGGCCAGCCCGATCACCGTAACGATCGGGATAAGCGCGTTGCGGAAGGCGTGGCCCAGCACCACGGTGCGCTCGCGCAGCCCTTTGGCGCGCGCCGTGGTCACATAGGCGTTGTGGATCACATCGAGCATGGCCGAGCGCGTGTAGCGCATCAGGATGGCGATGTAGCCGAAGGAGAGGATCGTCGCTGGCAGGGCCAGATGGTGCAGAAAGTCGAGGATGCTAAAGGGCTGCGAAGGCGTGGTCATGCCGCCAATCGGCACTAGGCCTAGCTTCAGGCCAAAGATGTACAGGCCGCCCAGGCCCAGCAGAAACGAGGGCGTGGAGATGCCGAGAAAGGCCAGCCCGGTGAGCGCGAAGTCTAGCCGTGAGTACTGCCTTAACGCCGAGAGGATGCCGAAGGGGATGCCGACCATACAGCCAATTGCCAGAGCCGTCCCCATCAGCACCACCGAATTGCGCAGCGCACTGCCGATCACCTCGTTCACCGGACGGCCGCCCACGGCGCGGTAGCCCAAGTTGCCCTGGAGCACCAGCCGCAGCCAGCGCACGTAGCGCACTGGCGGCGGCAGATCGAGCCCCAGCTCCTTGCGGAGCGCCTCGCGTAGGGCCGGGTTGTCGCCGAGCTCCGGCTTGATATAGGCCGACACCGGGTCGCCGGGCGCCAGCAGCAGGAAGCCGAACACCAGGATGGTGATCCCGAACAAGACCGGGATGTTAATCAGCAGCCGCCGCAGGATGTATGTGCCCATAGCTTCTGCACGTTCCTACTGGCGGACGAACCACTTCTCCGCTTGGTCATAGTACGAGCCACCGCCGGGGGCGGGGGTGAAGAGGAAGTTCCCAATCCGGGTCGAGACATAGCCGTAGCGAACGGTCTCCCACATAAACGTCCAGGGCAGATCCTCGGACATGATCTTGCACGCCTGCTGGTAGATCTCCGCGCGCTTGTCCGGGTCCATCTCGGTCGCACCCTGATCGAGCAGGGCGTCGAGCTCGGGGTTGCTGTAGTTGTAGTTGTTGCCCTTCTGGTCGATCGAGTAGAAGTACTGGAAGGCGCGGTTCGGGTCTGGGCCATTGGCGCCGCCAATGAACGACATCTGCGAGGCGGCGTCATCGTAGTAGCGCTTGGTCCACGAGGGGCCGTCCATCTGCTGGATGGTGATATTGACCCCGATCGCCGCCAGATCCTGCTGGAACGCCGTCATCACATCGAGCGAGAGCTGGTCGTTGTAGTAGGTGTCCATCACGATCTCGCCGAGCGAGGCAGGGTCGATCCCAGCCTCGGCCAGCAGCGCCTTGGCCTTCTCCGGATCGTACTCGTAGGGGTTGATATCGGCCGGGATGAACTTCGGGTTGCCGAAGAGGCAGCTCACCGGCGTCGCGGCGCCGCGGTAGAGCGTCTCGATGATGGCCTCACGGTTGATCGCGTGCAAGATCGCCTGGCGGAACTTCGGGTTGCCAAAGGCTGGGTTGAAGGCCGGGTTCATGGTGATCGTGTTGTCCACCTGCGACGGGCCAGGGATGATGATCGCGTTCTCGTTCTCCGCGGCCCGCTCCACCTCGTCAGCAGTCAGATACGTAAAGTCGATCTCGCCCTTATCGAAGGCCAATAGCGCTGTGGACGGATCCTTGAACTCGCGCCGGATCAGCTTGTCGAGCAGGGGCTTGCCACGGAAGTAGTCGGCGAAGGCGTCGAGCTCCATGTACTGGCCGGCCTCGTATGTGGCAAGCTTGAAGGGGCCAGTGCCGACCGCCTGGGTGGTCCAGTAATCGCTCTTGCCGATCTGGTCGCGCGGGATCTGGCCCAGCGAGGCCTCGTGCAGCATCCACGTCTCGGCCAGCGTGTCGAGCAGCGCCGCGTTGGGCTTGTCGGTGGTAATTGTTACCACCGCCGGGTCGGAGACATCGATGCCGCTCACCGAGGTGGCCGTACCGTCGATAAAGGCCGTGGCCCCTGTGATGACGCTCAGCTGCCCGGCTTTATCGCAGCCGCCGGTCTTGGGGTCGAGGCAGACCTCGATCGAGAACTTCACATCGGCCGAGGTGAACTCGCTGCCGTCGTGCCACTTGGCCGGCTGTAGGTTAAACGTCCAGGTCAGGTTGTCGTCGGAGATCGACCAGCTCTCGGCGAGGTCACCGACCACCTCGGAGTACATCACGTCGTAGGTGATCAGATGGCTGTAGATCTTGTTGAGCCAGTGGTAGTCGCCACCGGCGCGCATCGGGTTGGTGTTGTCCACACCGACACAGCACGGGCCAACCCAGGCGCCGGTCATCGTCCCGCCCGCCGTCCCAGGCTCGGGGTTGCCGAATGAAGCATTTGGCTCGCGTGAGATGGCTGCGGGCGCCTCGGTGGCGGCGGGCGCGGGCGCCTCGGTGGCGGCGGGCGCGGGCGCCTCGGTGGCGGCGGGCGCGGGCGCCTCGGTGGCGGCGGACGCAGCCGTCGCCTCAGGCGCAGCCGTCGCCTCAGGCGCAGCCGTCGCCTCAGGCGCAGAGGTAGGATTCTGTGCGGCCGGAGCTGCGCCGCAGGCGGTGATCATGGCGAGCAGAAGCGCGAAGAGGATCGATCTGGAACAACGGAGCCAGCGGTGTTGTGCGCCCATAGCTTCAAACCTCCTGGATACTGCGTCGACACTTCGCCGAGAGTCGGGGGTGCCTGCGGGTCAGAGCTTGCCGAGTGGTTCACCTATAGTACCAATATACCGTAATGTGCCTATATGTCAAGTCCGCGTTCGCCGCCTCCTCGGCGTCAGGATACAGCACGGTATACGAGGCGCGCCGGCAAGCGGCGCAGTTGTGTAGAGAGCACGCATGAAGCGCACCACGGAGTTATTGACAGACGGTACGCGCATTATACAATGAAGCCAGGTTTCAAATCAAGAACTTCCTATTTCATCTAGCGGAACACCAATGTCGAATGACTACATCGTCAAGCCAGTCTATAAGGCGCTCCAGGTGTTGCTCTGCCTGGGTGAAGAGCGGCGTGAGCTCTCGATGAACGAGCTCTGCTACCGCGTCAGGCTGCCGAAGACCACCGTCTTCCGCTACCTTCACACACTCTGCGCCGCCGGTTTTGTCTCACACGACCCGAAAACCGATCTCTACCGCATCGGGCTACGGGCCTGGGCGCTGGGCCAGTCGGGCCACGAGCCGCAGCGCATGCGCGAGGTTGCCCTTCCCCTCATGCACGAGCTGCGCGACAGCTATAACGAGACGGTCAATCTCGGCATTCTCGACAGCACCGAAGTGGTCTACGTTGAGATTACGGAGAGCCGACGCTCGCTGCGCATGCAGGCCCTGCTGGGCGGGCGCGACCCGGCCTACTGCACGGCCCTCGGTAAGGCCATCCTGGCTTTTCTGCCCGCCGACCAGTGGGCGGCCCACATGCCCTCAACGCCAAGCCCCCGCACACCAAAGACCCAGCTCTCCCTGCCGGGGCTCCAGCAAGAGCTGGCGCTCACTCGTGAGCGCGGTTTCGCGGTAGACGATGAGGAGAACGAGGTGGGCGCCTGCTGTATCGGCGCCCCGATCTTCGCTGCCTCGGGCCGGGTGGCCGCCGCTGTCAGTCTCTCAGCCCCCGCGAGTCGGCTTCATGGCCGCCAGATCCAGAAGATCGCCGAGGCTGTTGTGCAGACAGCGGTACTGATCTCTGGTCGTCTAGGTTACAGCACCCCACGCCAGCCGTAGCCGCCGGTGTTTCGAACGGCGTTTCGTGGAGCGAAACGTTTTCGCCCTGATAATCCTTGTTACCTTTGCTAGATTGGCACCATTCGTGGCAGCGAAAGAGAACAAGCTCCAATGGCGAAGCCTCCTCGCTACCACGCCGTCCAGCCGCCGTCCACGAGCAGGTTCTGCCCGGTGATGTAGGCCCCGGCGTCGCTGGCGAGCAGCACCGCGGCCCCCTTGAGGTCCTCGGGACGCCCCATGCGCCCGACGGGCGTCTTCGACTCTAGACGCGCGATGAACTCGGGCTGCTGGGTGTGCGTCTCCGGCTTGGGGAACGGCCCTGGGCTGATCGCGTTGACCCTGATGCCGTGGCGGGCCCAGTAGACCGCCAGGTGGCGCGTGAGGTGGACCACCCCCCCTTTGAGGGCGTGGTAGTTGGGCGGGCTGTTCACAGGCAGGTCGGTGTAGGCGTCGGGGTAGCTCCCGACCACGCCGTACATGCTGGCGATGTTGATAATCGCGCCCGGCGCCCCCCGGTCGCGGAGGTGGTAGACGACCTCGCGGGCGAGCAGAAAGTAGGCGGTGACGCCGGTGTGATAGGCGCGGTCGAAATCCTCCGCGGTGGCGCTGTCGATCGAGGGGGCGGTGCCGCCGTAGGCGTTGTTCACCAGCACGTCCACCTGCCCTAGTCGCTCCACCACCTGGGAAACAAAGCCTGGGATCGCGTCGGTGTCGCCCTGAGCGAGGCCGAGGCCCAGGTGGCCATCGCCCGGGAGGCTTGCGGCGAAGTCGGCGGCCTGCCCGCCGTCGCGGCTGGTGACCACCACCGTCGCGCCGGCCTCGGCCAGGCCCCGGCTCATCGCTGAGCCGAGCCAGCCGCAGGCACCGGTGACGATCGCCACGCGTCCGCGTAGGCTCAACAGTTCCGTGACCGTGCGCTCCGTAAACTCCATCGTCCTGCTCCTTACGGCCCCGGTGCACGGGGCTCCTCGATTGAATCCAGTAGAAAGATCGGGCGCCGCAGCCGCGTGGAGACGAGCCCGCCCACAGCCACGCGCGGCGACCGGGCGCTCATGGCTCGCGCACCTCCTCCAGGGCCGCCTCCAGCACCTCCAGGGTGCGCTCGACGTGGGCGTGGGTGTGGGCGGCCGAGATGTACCAGATGCCCCGGTCGAGGACGCGCACGCCGCGTCGCAGCAGGGCGACCTTGAGGCGACCGTAGCGCTCCTTGTCGCAGTGCAGGGCGTAGTCGCGGTAGTCGCGTATCGCGCTCAGATCGGTGAAGGAGAGGTGGAAGGCCGTCGGCAGCCCCTGGACGAGCAGCGGCAGGTCGAGCCGGCGGGCGATGGCGCGGGCGCCCTCGATCAGGGCCGCGCCGATCTCCTCCATGTGCCGGTAGACGGCGCCGTCATCGCGCTCTAGCTCGGCGAGGGCGGCGGCGGCGGCGGCCATCGAGATCACGTTGCCGTTGAAGGTGCCGGAGTGATTCACGTCGCGGGTGAAACGCTCCATGTAATCGCGCCGCCCCACCAGGGCGGCGGTCGCGAAGCCGCCCGCCATCGCCTTTGCGAAGGTGGCGAGGTCGGGGGTGACCCCGAAGCGCCCCTGGGCTCCGGAGAGCCCGAGGCGGAACCCGCTGATGATCTCGTCCATGTAGAGCAGCGCGCCGTGCTGGTCGCAGAGGCCGCGCAGGCCCTTGAGGAAGCCGGGGGCCGGGAGGATGGCGCCGGTGTTGCACATCATCGGCTCGGTCATCACGGCCGCGATCTCGCCGCCGCGCTCGGCGAAGAGCTGCTCGACCAGGGCCAGGTCGTTCCAGGGCAGCAGCAGGTAGTCGCCGAGCACGCTGCTTGTCTGGCCGGCGCTGCCGAGGCGCAGCTCCGGGTGTTCGCGCGGGCCGGACTGCTCGACGGGCGTGGCGACGTTGAGCAGCACGTTGTCGAACCAGCCGTGGTAGTGCCCCTCGAAGCGCAGGATCAGAGTGCGGCCCGTGACGGCGCGGGTCAGCCGCATGGCCGCCTGGACCAGCTCAGAGCCGCTCACGCCGAAGCGGCAGAGCTCGGCGCACGGGATCAGGCGTACGAGGGCCTCGGCCACCTCGACCTCAAGCGTGTGCTGGCCGGCCAGAAGCTGGCCGCGCCGCATCGCCCGCTCCACCGCGTCGAGCACAGCCGGGTGCGAGTGGCCCAGGATCATGGGGCCCTGGCCCAGCACGTAGTCGATATACTCGTTGCCGTCGACGTCGGTGATCGTCGCCCCCGCCGCGTGGGAGAAGAAGAGCGGGAAGGGGCGCTCGCTCGCGCGCACGTTGCTGGTCACCCCCCCGGGAATCGAGCGGCGGGCGCGCTCCAGCAGCCGCTGTGACTCGGCCCAGTTGGTCATAGATAGTCCTTTCCTCTCTGGTCGGCCCGCCTACCCGGCCATTGCGGGCGGCACTGCCAGCACAAATGCTACGGTGTCCCCGACGAAGACGCGGGGCAGGGTGCGCACGAAGAGCACGCGTCCGGCCCGCGCCGCCATCACCACGGCGAGGGTCGTCCCGTCGGGGTGGCGCACGCTGCCGAGGGGCTGCCCGCGCTCGACGGGCTGCCAGAGCTCCACCGCCGGCACAAAGATCCCCGAGGCCGGGCTGGGGTGGTCGAGCTGGAGGTGGCCGGAGGCCTCGGAGTCGTCCTCGATGATGAGCGTGGCGTCGGCCGGGTACTCGCCTGGGAGCACCCCTAGCAGGGCCAGCAGATTGCGGAGTCCGCGGCGCCCCTTCGCCACGTCGTCAGGGCGGGCGCGCCCCTCTCCGCGCAGCTCGACATACATTGCAGGCACATTTTGATCGGCAGCCGCGGAGAGCGTGCGCCCCGGCAGCGGCGAGGTACCCCAGACCAGGTCCAGGCCGAAGGCGACAGCCGCCGCACGCTGCCGCTCGCCAACCGCGTCGGCCCGCAGCATGTAGCCGGCCAGCTCGCGGATGGCGTAGGCGTTCCCGCCGGCGTGCAGGTCGGCGTACAGGTCGGCGGCGGGCAGGAGGTAGGCCTGAAAGGCGTGGGCCAGGCGCTGCGAGGGCCCGCCGCCCGCGCTGCCGGGGAAGACACGGGCCAGGTTCAGGTGATCCCAGACGCCCTCCCGCGTAGCGGCGGCGAAGGCCGGCCCGTTCAGCACCGGCACGCCTATGAACGAGCCGGCCATCTCCTCGGGGTCAAGCTCCTCGAAGAGGTCCTGGATGGCGATCACGCCCTCGTACTCGTCGCCGTGGACGGCGCCGGTCGCGAGGAGCGTAGGCCCCGGGCGCCGCCCACGGACCACGAGCGCCGGCACCGCAAGCGGCTGCCCGTCCGGCAGGGTGGTCACGAGCAGGTGCAGCCGCCGCTTGAGCCCGGGCGGGCAGCGTTCGAGGCGAAAGTCGGCGATGGGCAGGCGCTCGGCAAGGCTCCACATAGCGTCCCCCTACAGGAAGCCGTGGTGCCGCATCACGGCCGCCACGCGCTCCTCCTCGGCCGGCGTGAAGCTGTGGAGCGGATCGGCGACGCCATGGGCGCCCATGTGCAGGCAGGAGTCGACGATCAGCTCGGAGCCGGTGAAAGCCCGGAAGGGTAGCTGGCGAATGCCCTTGGGCGTGAGCGGCGTGCAGATGGGCGGGATGATCCCGTGGAGGGCCATGTGGTCGAACACATACGCTCCTTCGGCGCGGCCCTGCCATCAGGGCGCGGGGGCGCGCTCCAGCTGTGCGAGCCCCTGGGCTGCGATGTGCACGCCTACCAGCTCGCCCCAGGCGTGCAGGAGCCCTCGCGTCACGGGTCCGACCGCCCCGTCGCCCACGGGCAGCCCGTTGAAGCGCGTGGCTGGCATGATGCAGTAGGGCGTGCTGGTGAAGAACGCCTCGTCGGCGGTGTACACGTCGTAGGGCTGCAGATCGCACTCGGCGGACGGGACGCCCAGCCGGACGGCTAGCTCCAGCACGGTGGCCCGGCTGATGCCCGCGAGGGCGCTGCGCGTGGTCGGCGTCTTGAGCACGCCGTCGGCGACGATGAAGAAGTTACCGCCCTTGTTCTCAGCGATGTTGCCCTCGGTGTCGAGCAGCAGCCCCTGGGCGACCGGGTCCACTAGCTTGACCTCGATCTCGGCCAGGGTGTAGGCCATGCGGCTGCGATTCTTGATCTTCGCGTCGAGGGCCTGCGGCGGCACAGCGCGGCTCATCGCGGTGACGGCGTGACAGCCCTCGAGGTAGAAGGGCGCCCAGTCGGTGAGCACCAGCGGCTGCGTGAAGACGATCACTGTAGCCTGCCCGTGCTGCCTGGTAGGGTCGGCCCCCGCCACCGAGCGCCCGCGGGAGATGTTGTGGACGATCCAGCAGTCGTCTTCGGGGGCGAGCAGGCGGCGGTTGGCCTCCAGCACCTCAAGCGTCACCGCCAGCAGCTCATCGCGGCTCAGCCCCGGGTCGATGCGCGTGACCTTGAGCGACTTGTAGAGCCGGTCGAGGTGCTGCTCCAGCTTGAAGGGCCGGTGGCCGAAGGTGCGGGTGGACTCGGTGACCGTGTCGCCGAGCATCACCGCTGCGTCGAAGACCGAGATCACGGCGTGCTCCGGTGAAACCAGCTCGCCGTTGATCCAGACGTTGTGTGCGTGATCCATCGGTGCCTCAGTAGCTCAGGAAGCCGCCGTCGACCAGCCAGGTGGCCTGCTCGACCACGCCGCCGCACGCAGGGCACGCGCTGCAGTCGCCATCGGGCGCGTGCCAATGACACGCCCCGCATGTGAGCTTAAACATCGCCGCGATCTCGCTTGACATTCTGGGTGACGTCCTTAACAATACAGGCACCGCCGTTTCAAGTCAAGCTATCTGTGTTTCTCCTGGCGAAACTCAGGGGGTGCGAGATGCCGAACGACTACATCGTCAAGCCGGTGTACAAAGCCCTCCAGGTGCTCCAGTGTCTTGGCGAGGAGCGCCGTGAGATGGCCCTGTCCGAGGTCTGCTACCGGGTTGGCATGCCGAAAACCACCACGTTTCGCTACCTCCAGACTCTCTGCGCCTGCGGCTTCGTCACGCACGACTCCGACACCGGCCTCTACCGCATCGGCCTGCGCCTCTGGTCCCTCGGGCAGATGGCCCGCGAGCCGCTGCACCTGCACGAGTCTGCCCTTCCGTCGATGCGCGAGCTGCGCGACCGCTTCAACGAGACGGTCAACCTCGGCGTGCTCGACGGCCGCGAGATCGTCTACCTCGACATGGTCGAGAGCCGGCGCGCGCTGCGCATGCAGGCGCAGCTCGGCGGCCGCGACCCCGTCTACTCAACGTCCCTGGGCAAGGCAATGGTGGCCTTTCTGCCTGAGGAGCGCTGGGGCGAACACCTGCCGGCGCGGCTTACACTGCGGACCGCGGCGAGCCACACCTCTATCGCCGCCCTGCGCGACGACCTGCGGCGCACACGTGAGCGGGGCTATGGCTTCGACGACGGTGAGAACGAGGCGGGGGTGCGCTGCCTTGGGGCGCCTATCTTCGATCAGGAGGGCCATGTCATTGCGGCGGTCAGCCTCTCGGCGCCCGCGGCCCGCATGAGCGACCGCGCCCTCCCCGAGGCCGCCGTAAGCGTCATCCAGACTGCCAAGTCGATCTCGCGTCGGCTCGGCCACAGGCCGGGCTAGCGGGGCTCCCCGGCCCTCTCTCACAGCGCGGGCGCGCCGAGATCTGCCAGGGGCTGTTCTACCGGCACGATGTCGTCGAGGGGCAGGCGCACCGGCAGGCCGCTGCGGGCCGAGCGCACGCACGCCTCGCAGGTCTCCACGGCGGCCCGCCCGTCCTCGCCGGTGACCGCGGGCGCCCGCCCCTCGCGCAGGCTGTTGATGAACTCCTGCAGCATCGCCGCGTGGGCGGCCATGCGCACCGGCGAGTTCGGGTCGTTGCGAAAGTCAAAGGGTGGCTGCTCCCAAACCACCTCCCAGCGGCGCTCCCTGCCGAGGCGCACGTTCGAGTACTGGTCCATCTCCAGCAGGCCGCGCTCGCCAACGACCATAAAGCGGGTACCGTGCTCGGGGAAGACGGCGTCGGGCAGCTCGAAGCAGAGGTTCAGCTGGGCCATCGCGCCGCTGGCGTAGCGCACCTGGGCCATGATGCTCATCGCGGGGAACGGCAGCGCACTCTGCGTGGTGATGTAGGCGAACACTTCGGTCGCCTCACTGCCGGTCAGCCAGCGTATGTAGTCGAAGTTGTGCACCGCCTGGTCGTAGAAGTGGCCGCCGCTCGTGCCCTCGCCGATCCACGGCTTCTCGGCGGCGGCGCTCAGGAAATCCTCGCGGGAGTGCATGGCGTAGGTGCGGATCTGCAGCACCCGCCCCACCGCGCCCTCGTCCACGAGCTGCTTCGCGCGGGCCATGGTGCCGCGGTAGCGCAGCGTCTGGCTGACCATCAGCGACACGCCGGCCTCGCGGCAGGCGGCGATCATCGCGTCCGCCTGGGCCACGCTGGGCGCGAACGGCTTCTCGCTCAGCACGTGCTTGCCGGCAGCCGCGGCCGCCCGCACCTGCCCCAGGCGGATCTGCTCGGGCGTGGCGAGGATCACGGCGTCGATGTCGGGCCTCGCCACCAGCGCCTCGACGGACGGCTCGGCCTCCAGCCCGTACTCGGCGGCGAGCGCGGGGGCGCGGCGGCCCACGGCCACGGCTATGGGCCTCGCCCCGCTGGTGTGGTTGGCCAGGGCCTCCGCGTAGGTGCGGGCCATGTAGCCCGACCCGACGATCCCGATGCGAACAGTGTCCATACGCAGGCTCCTCAGTTGATCCGCTGCTCAGTGGCGGCGTCGAAGAGGTGGAGGCGCGCCCATGGCATGCGCAGGCCCACCGTCTCGCCCAGGCGCGGCGCGCTGTCGGGCTCGACCCTGGCGATGAGCCGGTGCGGGCCGCGCCGCACCTCGACATAAGTGTCGGAGCCAAGGGGCTCCAGCAGCTCGACCTCGCCCGCGAAGCTGTCGCCGTCGGCGCCGCCCGGCGGGCCGAGGCGGACGTCCTCAGCGCGCACACCCAGCAGCACCTCGCGCTCCCCGCCGGCCAGGGCAGGCGGGGGCGCCGCCTCCAGCGGCCAGCTGAGGCGCAGCCCGTCCGCCACGAGCTCAGCGGTAGCGCCGGAGGCCCGCAGCCGGCCCGCGAGCAGGCTCATGCGCGGCTTGCCGATAAACGTCGCCACGTAGAGGTGCGACGGCCGCCGGTAGATCTCTTTGGCCGGGCCGTACTGCACCACCACGCCGTCGCGCATCACCGCCACGAGGTCCGAGAGGATCATGGCCTCCTCCTGGTCGTGGGTGACGAAGATCGAGGTCGTCCGGAGCTGCTGGTGCAGCCGCTTGATCTCGACGCGCAGGCGGGTGCGTAGGCCGGCGTCGAGGTTCGAGAGCGGCTCGTCGAAGAGGAAGACCTGGGGCTCCTTGGCCATGGCCCTGGCCAGGGCGACCCGCTGCTGCTGGCCGCCCGAGAGCTGGGCGATGCGCCGCGTGAGCAGCGCCCCAAGCTCCAGGGCCTCGGCGGTGGCGCGCACGCGGCGCTCGATCTCGTCGCGCGGCCGGCGCTGCAGCCTGAGGGCGAAGGCGATGTTTTCGAAGACGTTCTTGTGCGGGTAGAGGGCGTAGTTCTGGAAGACCATCGCCATGCCTCGCTCGTGGGGCGCCCAGCCTGTGACATCCTTGCCGTCGAGCAGGACCGCGCCCTCAGTCGCCCGCTCGAGCCCCGCGGTCATGTTTAGCGTGGTCGTCTTGCCGCAGCCCGAGGGGCCGAGCAGCGTCACGAAGGAGTGGTCGGGGATGTCGAGGGAGACGTCGCGCACCGCGTGGACGGGGCCGAAGCTTTTCGACAGGCCGCGCAGCTCAACCTGGCTCATAGGCCACCTCAGTATTTCATCCCCTCCACGAGGCCGCGGACGATGAAGCGGTTCAACACGAACACCAGCAGCACGGGGGGCAGCAGCGCGAGCATGCCGGCCGCCGCCACCAGCGAGGTGTCGGAGTGGAAGGTCGTGCTGACCAGCGATGAGAGCTTGACGGTCACTGGCACGGCGACGCGGGTGGACAGGATCAGCCCGAAGAGGAACTCATTCCACGCCCCGATGAAGGCGAAGACCGCCGTGGCCACCACGCCGGGCGCGGTGACGGGGATGATCACGCGCACGAGCGCGCCAAGCCGCGAGCAGCCGTCCATGCGGGCGGCGGCCTCGAGGGCGTAGGGCACCTGCTCGAAGAAGTTCTTGAGCATCCAGATCACATAGGGCAGGAGGAAAGCTGTGTAGACGATGATCAGCCCCAGGTGCGAGTCGAGCAGGCGTAGGCCCCGCAGGATGAGGAACATCGGGATGATCAGGATCATCGCCGGCACCATGCGCGCCGTGACGCTCAGGGTAAGGTAGAGGTTGCGGTGGGGCACGTTCAGGCGGGCCAGCGGGTAGGCCGTCAGGGCGCCAAGGGTCACGCAGAGCAGCATAGTCGCAGTGGCGACGATGGTGCTGGTGCGCAGCGCCGCCACGAACTCGGGCTCGGCGAGGGTGGCTGCATACCAGCGCAGGCTGGTCTGCTCGACCCGCAGTCGGGGCGGCACCGAGACGTAGTTGATCTCTGGCTGCACGCTCATCGTGGCGATCCAGGCCACGGGCGCGACCGTCCAGAGCAGCAGCAGGGCCACCAGGGCGTACACGGCCCCCGGCCGCAGCCATGGCATGGCGCTAGCCATCCTGTCTCTCCCTTCGGGGTCGCCTGGCGATGAGCAGGGGTGTCAGGCCGCCGAGCAGCACGATCAGGAGCGTCAGCAGCGCCGCCATCGCGGCCGCCGTGCCGAGGCTGAGGCGCTCGAACGCGTTGATGAAGACCAGGTAGCTCAGCAGCACGGTGCCCTGCCCGGGGCCACCGCGGGTGAGCGTGAAGATGAGGTCGAAGCTCTGGAGGGCGACGATCGTCTGCATCACCACCGCGAAGATCAGGATGCCGCGCAGCTGCGGCAGGGTGACGTGGCGGAAGCGGGCGACGGCCCCCGCGCCGTCCATGCGCGCCGCCCGGTAGAGCGCCTCGGGGATGCTCTGCAGGCGCGCCAGGATGATCAGCGCCAGGAACGGCAGCGTCTTCCAGGCTGTGGCCAGGGCCGCGATCAGGATCGCCACGGGCGCGCTGTCGAACCAGACGCGGTAGGCGGGGATGAGGCCGGCCTGGTAGAGCAGGGCGTTCACCAGGCCGTAGTTGCTGTGGAAGAGGTAGCGCCAGAGCACGCCCGCCACCACCGGGGCCACGGCCCAGGGCAGCAGTACCAGCACGCGCGCGAAGCCTCGCCCGCGGAAGGGCTCGTTCAGCAGCAGGGCCGCGCCAAGGGCCAGCGACACGCTGGAGCCGACCGTTAGGGCCGCGAATGCGAGGGTGCGCGCCAGCGACTCGCGCACGGCCCGCTCTCCCAGGAGTGAGATATAGTTGCCCGGCCCGGCCCAGCGCCACGCCGGCGACACCGTCAGCTCGATGCGGAACAGGCTCATCGCCGCGGCGTAGGCCAGCGGGAGCGCCAGGAAGACCAGCAGCACCAGGGCCGTGGGGATCAGCAGCAGCAGCCCGAAGCGGGCCTCGCCCATGCGGTCGAGGCGCTGGCTGAGGCTCGGGCGCGGCTCGGTTCGCTCGGTCAGGGTGGTGCGCATGAGGTAAGTGGTGAGGGTGGGGAGGGCAGCGCCCTCCCCGTCCCTTAGCTGGCCTTGGCCCAGTAGTCGTCGATCACCTTCTGTCCGTCGGCCTGGATCTTGGTGAGCGCCTCCTGCGGCGAGGCCGTGCCATCGATCACGGCCAGGGTCTGCTCCACAAACACTGCCGCTAGGTCGGTGTAGAAGGGCGAGCCATAGCGCGGTGAGGGGTACTTGGTCTGCTCCTGCACCGCGGCGAACTGCGGCGCCTTCGCGACGACATCGGCATCGCCGAAGATCGCCTGCACCGAGGGCGGGCGGCCCCAGCCGGTAGCCACCAGCTTCTGCACCTCGGGGCTCACGATATGCTCCAGGAAGGCCATGCCCAGCTCTTTGTTGCCGGAGAAACGGTTGATTGCGTAGCCCTCCAGGCCGTTGACCGAGCCGCTGCGCAGGGCTATCCCGGGGATGATGCCCGTGCGCGCCTTGCCCACAATCTGCGACTGGTCGGGCGTCTCCGCCAGCACAAAGTGGTTGGGGAAGGCGAAGTAGTGGCCCATGTTACCGGCGCGGAAGATCTTGCCCTGCTCGATCGAGCTGGCGACCGTCACGCCGGCGGGGTCGGCCACCTTCGAGACCACAAAGATGTCGTGGATGGCCTCCATCGCCATGAGGCCGTACTGGTCGTCCACAGTCAGCGTGCGCAGGTCGGGGCTGAGCAGCGTGCCGCCGGTGGAGTTGTAGATCGAGATGAAGGTGACGAAGCCCGAGTTGGCGTCGCCGAGGGTGAAGAGGGTGGCGTACTTGCCGTCGCCGGAGAGCTTCTTGCTGTGGTCGACGAACTCTGCCCAGCTTTGGGGCGGCACGGCGGGGTCCAGGCCGGCCGCCTTATAGAGGTCGCTATTCCACATAAAGATCGCCATGTTGGTGTCGAGCGGCATGCCGTACTGCTTGTCGAGGAACGTGAAGGCCCGCTTCGACGCCGGGGTCAGGCCGGCGACGAGCTCGGGCTTCACGCTCGTGGTGATGTCCTCGAAGAGCGTGGGGCCGTACTTGGCGTTGATCGCCTCCCACCCGATCAGCACGTCGGCTGAGGCATCCTCGGAGGCCACGAAGACGGCGTACTTGGCTTCCACGTCGCCGCCGCCCACCTCGATCCAGTTCACTTTGGCGCCGGTCCGCTCCGTGAAGAGCGGCACGTAGACGTCCTTTACGTGGGCGGCGTGATGCTGGGCCGAGAAGAGGGTGAGCTCGCGCCCCGCGAAGGGCTGGCTCGCGCTGGCCGGGGCCGCGGCCCCGGCTGTCGCGTCGGCCGCGGGGGCCGCGCCGCCGGGCGCCGCCGCCGGTGGGGCCTGCCCGCACGCCGCAAGTGCCACCGCCCCGATGGCCCCCGCACCCGCCAGCCGGAGAAAGCTTCGCCGCGAGAGCCGTTCCTGGGATCGCTGGTCGGACATCGTCGCCTCCTTGTAGGCATCTGCGAACGCTCCCGCCCGCGGGCGCAGCACGGCCTGCCGCGGCTCATAGGGCGGGCGCGAGGGAAACACGTCGTCCCGCCAATGCCGTGGGCGGGTGTCGCCGTAGGCTGCGGGCGGAGGATGGAGTCGGGATACATCAAATATAGCGTCTGGCGGGGCCGCTTGCAAGGGCCTGTTGTTTCACGAGGAGAAACACGCTCGCGTTGACGAGCGATCGTCGTGTTTGGTATACTGGTATATTCACTGAACCGAGCGCTCCCGGCATAGAACCTAAGGAGGGGCTGTGAACGAACAGCTGCGCTACGGCATCCTGGGCTCCGGCTTTATGGGTCGCACCACCAGCTTAGCCCAGGGAAGATCGACGATCGTCCGCCAGTAGCGGCTATGCACGCGCTCGGCGCGTTGCTGATAGGCGGGGCAGGGGCAGCCGGCTGCGATGGTTTCAAGCTCGACACACCGCACACACCGCATGGGCAACGGTATCGATCACCAGCCCCGCAACGTGGAGGCTTTCGCCAAGTGGCAGGAGATAAGGCAGGCGATCCAACACTCCCGTGTACGCCTCGTGAACTGTGGTGAACTGGCGGAAAGCGGCACGCCGGGAGCAACAGGGACCCGTTCGCCGTGGCCGGTCGCCTCCTGCGTGCCCTTTTCGTAGTGGGTTGCAAGAAGTTCCACTGCCTCGCGCATTGCTGTCTGGGTTGCCCGCGCATAGTGCTGGGTGATATTCGATGGCACGTGGCCGAGCCGGGCGCCGATGACTCCCGCGGCCACGCCGAGCTCACCGAGCAGTGTCGCGGGTGTTGGAGACAAAATCACTTTGGGCCTTGTCCCGTACGTTGGGCTTTTGCTTGGGCGGCTGCGCCTCACGTACCAGAGGCCTCGCGGCGTGAGCAGGCCTGCGGCTAACAGCCACAGCTTGTCAACGGCCCGCATGGCCCTGCTGCTTGCGCAAGACCCCAGCCGCAGTGTAACAACGCCTCGTAGCGCTGGCATCGCTCTGCCAGCATCAGGCGCTCCGGCCTCCGTACCGGAGGCGCAGCGGCGGCGGGCGGAAGGGTCGGCTATGGGCGGCGAAGATGACTATGGCTACGCCCAACAGGAATGGCGAGCGGACACTCGCCGCCAATATGCCAGTCAGGTTCAACAAGGCCCATTGCTTGACGCTCAACTCCTTGGCAGCCACGCCGCAGCCAACGGTCCGACGACCCTCAGGGCGATTCAGACCGCGCTGCAAACAGGCACCACGATCATGTACCTGATCTGTCATGGGACGCTCCACAATCAGGAGCCGTACCTATGGCTGGAGCAAGAGAACGGTAAGAGTGATCGAGTCCGGGGCTCGGCGCTGGTGCAGTACATCGCCCAAAGCTCGGCACGACCGCTGATTGTCGTCCTGGCATCATGCCGGAGCGCGGGTGATGGACAGAGCAACGCCCTGTCTGCGCTAGGCCCGCGGCTGGTGCGGGCGGGCGTTCCAGCCGTGATTGGCTTCCAGGAAGATGTGATAGCCTTGAGCGCGCGCCGACTGCTTGGCCCGCTGTTTAACGAACTCTCGAGCGCCGATGGAGTAGTTGACTGAGCATTGGCCCGGGCCCGCTTGGACCTAGATGAGGATTGGTGGCAGGCTGTACTCTGGCTGCGCACACGCGATGGGCGATTGTGGGCGCCAGGCGTCCGTTAGTTGCGCTACGTCAACCATATTAGGCTGCCTGACGCATCCATTATGGGCGCATTGCCCGATACCCTCAGAGCTGCCCATCCCCGCCCCAGCCCGCGAGGGACGCAACGTATGTGGGATCGTCGTAGCGGGCGAGGGCGAAGGCGGGCGCGTAGGCTGGCAGGGCCGCGCCCGCCACGTGGGCCGCGAGCAGCTCGCCCGCCGCGCAGGCGGCCATCAGGCCGAAGCCAGAGTAGCCGCCGCTGATGTAGGCGCCCGCCACGGGCAGCGGGCCGATCAGCGGGCGGTTCTCACGCGTGCGCGTGTAGTAGCCGCCGTCGATGAAGCCCTGCGGCACCCGCTCGACATACGCACTCAGATCAGGGAGCATGGTGGCCATGCCGCGCAGCGCAAGCTCGACGAGCTGCGGGTCGCTGGCGATGGGGAAGCGCGGCGCCACCGGCTGGGTGTGATAGTCCCAGAGCAGCAGCAGCGTGCTCGCGCCACCGCTCCCCTCGGGCCGCCCGTGGACGCCGCCCGGCAGCGGGTCGAGCAGCCAGCGCAGCTCGGGGTCGTCGGCCAGCTCTGCGCGCTCCGCCGCGCTCCACGCTAGGGCCACGGGATCATGCCAGATCAGCAGCGGGGCGTCGCGCGGCACCACGCCAAGCGGGTCGCTGATCGCGGCCTTCAGGTGCAGCTCGTTGAAGAGCGGCAGCTCCAGGCCCAGCAGCTGGCCCACCTGGGCCTGAAGCGGCCCCGCCGCGCTCACAAAGCTCGGCGTGCTGATCTGGCGCGTACCAGAATCGGTGGCAACCTCGACGCCGCGCACGCGCCCGCCCGCCGTCTCGACGCCGACGAGCTCGCCGCGCAGCAGGCGCACGCCGTGGGCGCGGGCCTCTGCCAGCAGATGCGCGCCGAGCTGCCAGGCGCTGAACCAGCCCGCGCGCCGTGCGTGCAGCACGGCAAGTGTGCGCTCGGTGAGGTACGGGAACTGCGCGCGGATCAGCGCCTGGTTAAGTAGCAGGTCGGCGCCGCGCGGCAGGCCCGCGAAGCCGTGGGCCGGCGCGGGCTGGTAGGCCGGGCCAGCCTCGCCCACGCCGTGCAGGCGCAGCGGCCCGGCGCCTGCGGCAGCAATGGCCTCGGCGCCAGCGCGAAAGGCCGACAGGGTGGCCGCGTCGGCGGTGGCGTAGAGATAGCCGCGCCGGTTGAGCAGGATCGCGTTGTCGGTCGCGTGCGCGATCGCCTCTAGCATATCGATGCTGCGGCCCATCAGCTGGACCATAGCTGGGTCGGGCCACCAGTCGCGGTAGGCCTCGGTCGACTTGTCGCTGGTGAGCGCGAGCGGGTCGCCGCGCTCCACGAGCAGCACATCGCGCACACCGTGGCCCAGCGCCAGCGCGTGGGCGGCGGCGATCCCAGCGATGCCCGCCCCGCAGATCACAACTTCGGCGGTGGTGGCACTCATGGGGTAGATGCCTTCTGTCAGCTTCCAGGAATAGTGTGCGCCACCGTCTACCGTCCACCGTCTAACCGTAGAAATCAGTAAACCCGTCCTGATCAAGCCGCTCCAGCATGCGCCGCAGCTTGGCCGCGCTCTCGGGGAAGGCGGCGGCGGCCAGCTGGGCAGGGCTCACCTGGGCGGCGCGGCCCCACGCGCGCTGCTCGATCCCCAGGCTCAGGCTCAGCAGCTCGCCCAGCGCGCGGCGCAGGCGGGGCGCGTCCTCGCCGCGCAGGCGTGGCAACACCTTCTGCTTGATCTGGAGGTCGATGGCCTGGCGCGGCTCCAGCGACCCACGGGCCTGCTCGACATAACGCAGCATCTCGCCGATTGTGCGGTAGCCGAACGGGTGCCCGGCCTCTGCCACGATCGCGTACACCTGCGTGATCACGCGCCAGACCGTCTCGTCCACGGCGCCGCCGTAGCTTGCGCGGAAGCCAGGCAGATCCACGTCGGTCAGCTCGATCAGGTTGGCGCGATCAAGCAACTTGTCGCTCAGCGAGAAGCTGCTTTCGTCCACATTGACGGTGCCAGTGAGGCGCAGGTTCACCGGCAGGCGCGTGGGGCTGCGCAGCATGCCGCCGCCAACCAGGGGCGTCTCGGGGGTGGGCGTGCCCAGGTCGATCAGACCCTCGCTTGTCTCCATGGCCGAGAGGATCGGCGCCAGGTAGTACTCGGGGCGGGCCAGATTGAGCTCGTCGAGACAGACATAAAACGTCTGCTGTGGGTCGGCGCTTGCGGCGAGCATAAAGCGCAGAAAGGGCGTGGGATGGTAGCTGCCGGTGAGGGCGTTGTAGTAGCCCAGCAGGTCGCGGGCGTTGTGCCAGTCGGGCTGCACAGCCACCGCAAGGTAGAAGGGGTTCGGGCGACCGGGCGACAGGTCGTACACGGCGTCGGCGTACAGGCGGGTAAGGCGCGTCTTGCCGGTGCCGCTGATGCCGGGCAGGATCACGAGCGGGCGCGTTTGGAGGGCCACGTGGTAGGCGCGCAGGGTCAGATCGCTCACGGCGAAGCCGCGGCCGCGCACGCGCTCGGCGATCAGCTCGATGGGCGGGATACCGATGGGGGCGTAGGTGGCGCTGCGCTCGCGCAGGGCGGCGCCAGCGGGCGCCAGCGCCTCGGCCTCCTCCATCAAGGCCTCGTTGAGCGGCAGCAGATCGAGCATGTCGGCGCTGATGCGCTCCGCCAGATCGTCGGGCAGTGCATCCCAGGGGTAGACAAAGCCGGCCCAGAGGTAGCCAGCGCCACGATTGTCGAGGTAGCGGTCGAGCCAGAGCGCGCCGCCTGCCTGGGGGAGTAGCGCGATAGGCGCAGCATCGGGGGGGCCTGCGCCCTCGGACCCCACGAAGCGCGCCTGGCCCTCGCGCTCGATGCGGGCGACCACGGGCTCGAGCACGGGGCGGGCGGTGGCCCAGAGGCGGGCGAGCTCGTCCTTGCGGGCGCGCCAGAGCTGGAGGCCCACAAGCACAGCGCGCTCTGTGGCGCTCACGGCCACCAGCACGCCGGCGCCGCGCGGGGGGCGATCCACGGCCAGCCAGTAGTCCTCGATCGGGTCGCGCTGGCCTCTGCCGCGATGCAGCGAGCGCTGGCTCTTAAAGCTCAGCTCGTAGAGTGGCCACTGCCGAGGGTAGCGCCGGGCGGCCGCAACGCGCAGCTGCTCGGCGAGCTGGGCCAGCGCAGGGTGCAGCCGCTCCTGCACTGCGGCCCAGCGCTCGCCCACACCAGGCGTCGCAAGGGCGGCGAGGGCGGCGGGGGGGAAGAGCTGCATAAAGTGACCAAGTGACGAGGAGACAAGGAGACAAGGAGATAAGGAGACAAGGAGATAAGGAGATAAGGAGATAAGGAGATAAGGAGACAAGGAGCGACGTTCTGGGCGATTAGGTTTCTTGCGGTCTCCCGGTCTCCCGGTCTCCTTGTCTCCTTGTCTCCTACGCCGTAGGCGGCTTAAGGTAGCGGCGGTCGATGGTGAGACTCTCGGGGGGGGCGCTGTTTTCGGCTAGGCCAAAGTGCGCGTGCAGCAGCTGCAGCATGGCGTGCAGCTCGGCGCACAGCTCCTCGAAGGTGATCGCGAGCAGGTCGCTGTCGTAGAGCGCCTCGTCGATGCTCCAGGCGCGCAGGGCGGTGATGCTCTGCACGCGCGCGGGGCCGCCCGCCCCAAATGCGACCACGCTCTCCACGCGCACGATCTCGTCGTCTTCCACGAGGCCGCTGTGAAGCGCCTGCACGGCCTGGGCCACGGCGGAGAGGCTGCGCAGCTCGTGCTGCTCCTCATCGACGGGCAGATGATAGGTGGCCTCGATCTCCATCGAGGGGCCGCCGCGCGGCTGCGCGAAGAGCCGCTCGTCTACAAAGCGCTCGATGTTATCGAGCGACTCTGCGCCGCGCAGCGAGAAGACGGTAAACTCTGGCGACCAGCGGAAGGCCACCACGGCGCGCAGGGGCGGCTCCTGGGGGCTACTATCGTCGCTCACACCGTCGGGCAGGCAGGTAATGCTCAGGCTACGCCCAAGCGCGTGCGTGTCCAGCAGCTCTTGGGTGTAGGCGATATTCAGCCCCGAGCGCTCGATCACGCCGAGCAGCACGGAGACAAAATTCTCGTATGTGAGCATGCGAAGTCCTTTTATTGTAACCGTTGCATTATACACCCTTGCGTTGGGCGAGGCAGGCATACGCCAGGTTGAAAAAGCCCCGCGCCTGCGGTACTATAGCGATTGTATGGGGCTGTAGCTCAGCTGGATAGAGCACCGACCTTCTAAGTCGATGGTCGCGCGTTCGAATCGCGCCAGCCCCGCCAAGCTTGAGCGCATAGAAGGCGTTGAGGGCGGCCACAAGGGCCGCCCCCACGCGATGGGCGCCTTGAGCGCCTTGAGCGCCTTGAGCGCATAGAAGGCGTTGAGGGCGTCCACAAGGGCCGCCCCCACGCGATGGGCGCG
>Ga0136636_10000114_pt1 | contig 31802 bp, 26 predicted proteins | sample AntDrymUQ8522106_2_FD_104653 | JGI IMG/M metagenome (GOLD analysis project Ga0136636, IMG submission 104653) | Polar desert sand microbial communities from Dry Valleys, Antarctica - metaG UQ852 (21.06) | ecosystem: Environmental > Terrestrial > Soil > Desert | place: Antarctica: Dry Valley... | reverse complement strand
TGTTCTCACACCTTGTACACGTCCATCTTTAACCAACAGACTTTGTACGGTATCCTGCCAAAAATCAATATTGGGATGCGATTCCAACATGATCCTCCATTTTTGAGCAAAAAGCATTCGGTCACTTTGAGCGCGTGGGCTCCACATAGCAGGACCTTTTGAGAGGTTCAACATCCTGAATTGAAGCATGGTATGATCGGTGACAATCCCACTGTAACCACCCATTGCATCTACCTCTCTAACTATTTGACCTTTGGCAACACCACCCATTGCAGGGTTGCATGACATCTGGGCAATTGTTTGCATATTCATGGTCACAAGCATCACTTTGGAACCCATGTTGGCTGCTGCCACGGCGGCTTCACAACCTGCATGACCTGCACCGACCACTATTATATCGTAATTGTTGAACATAATCTATTGAAAAAGAGACGCAAAGGTACGTCAGAATTGATTGTGAATAAAGAGCAAACCATTTTGGATGGTCGTTTTTAAACAAAAGCTTGAATATTTTATTTAGTTTTTTGACAAAATCATGTTTTCGAAACTAACTTTGAAAGTCATAAAATACTAAAATTCTTAAATCATTCGAAAATGGAAAGGAAGGAATTTTTGCGAAAAGGCTTATTGGGTACTGGAATTTTTGCAGCTTCATCTGCATTGGGTGGACTTGTTGCCAACAATATTGACGAAATTAAAGCATTAGAAATAATATGATTCAATCATATACCAAATACCAACTCTAAACTCATGAAAAATACTGTATTGCATAAAGCTGAAACCCGCGGCCAAGCCAATCATGGTTGGTTGGATGCTCGACATAGCTTTAGTTTTGCCAATTACTACAATCCTGAACGCATGCATTTTGGGGTATTGAGAGTCTTGAATGACGATCATATTGCTGGTGGATCTGGCTTTGGCACACATCCTCATGACAATATGGAAATCATCACGATTCCCTTAGAAGGTGCTTTGGCGCACAAGGACAGTATGGGCAATGCTGCTGTAATCCAGTCAGGTGACATACAAATGATGTCAGCAGGAACAGGAATACAACACAGCGAGTTCAACAACAGCGAAGATGAGCCCATTAAGTTGCTTCAAATATGGATGTTCCCCAACAAAAAAGGAGTTACCCCAAGATATGATCAAATCAGCTTAAGCCCTGGTAATCGACACAATAAATTGGAGCAAATCCTTTCTCCAAATGCAGATGATGCAGGTGTTTGGGTATATCAAGACGCATGGTTTTATCTTGGCAAATTTGATGAAAACACTACAGCAGAATACAGCATAAAAAAATCAGGCAACGGAGCTTACGCATTTGTCATCAACGGCCAATGGAACATCAATGGACAAGACCTTGACCGTAGAGATGGGTTTGGAATATGGGATATTGATAAATTGACTATTACATCTAAAAGTGCCGAAGCAGAAATCCTAATCATGGATGTCCCAATGCAAACTGTATAGGCTTTAGTCGGTATTTTATTGGCATTTACAACAAATATATTAAATTCCGCTTCATTTAAATCAGAATATGCGATATTATATTTTATCACACATGAAAATGAGTTTAATTCTAAATAAATAAAATATTTATATCAAATATTTTATTTATTTTTTATTGATAATTCAATTTTAGTTATATCATAAAAAATATATCACAAAATACTTGCAATTCATTGGACATGCTGTTACATTCGTTCTTGTTCATCAAAATCCTCTAAATATGAAAAGCACCTTTGCGCCTCTGCACCTATGCACCTATGCAATTCGACATTGTTTGATTGCTTTGTGTTTCATGTATTTCTCACCTTATATGCAAGCACAATCATTCCCTGACTCCAACTTGGTTTATGTTGGACAAGTCATGGATAGCACCATATCACGAAGTAAAAAAGCTATACAATTAAAAAGCGCTGCAACAGTCAGATTCGTTTCTAACTCCTCTATTTTCCTTAATTGGGTTTTAGATGCTCCTGCTACCAATTTTAAAGTTTTTTATAAGCTTTCTAGCCAAGCAGATTTTCGGTCCGTATTGTCTTCAAATAATTCTATGGTAATCAATGGATTAATAACGGATGCGGTTTATGATTTACGTATTGAAACCTTCCCAAATGATACAAATTTCTCCATGGTTTTAGGCAAATTCAATACTTTTCCTCAAAAAGAACCAGCAGAAGTTTCGGGTAATTTGTACGATAAATTGGCAAATTGGTTTTCGGCCAATACTCCAAATCTGCTATTTTGTGATATGATCAACTCTTTATCTAACAACTACATAGAAAAATTATCTTTTTTGCAGGCTTATGCTTATCGCAATCAAAAATTCAATAACCCTGGACCAAATCTTAATGTAAACAGGTATGTGCCAAATCTTGACGGAGATTGTCTTTACAATTTTAGAACACAAGGTTGTGGATGTGTTGTGGCAACTGTGGGACGAAATTTTGTAGCTCCTGGCTCATATTCAACTGTTCCTGGGGGTCCTCAAGCAATTGCTCCATTTTCTGAAAATTTAACTGTTAAAGGAAAATCCGATAAAACATATACTCACAGACTAGAGGCAGGGGTTGCCCATTATGCTTCACTTCATCAGTCCGAACCTAGTGGAGGAATGTTTTATACCATGTCCAATTTACCTTTACCCGGCGATCCCAATAGTGATGGTTTATTCACCAGCTCCCTCAGATTCCAATTGGGATGCTCAACCGCCGCTGGTTCCCCAACAAATTTACCAATATCATGTCAATGTGCAAGACCTGTAGAGGTCGAATATGCCTATAGTGCTCGTACTTCTGTGAAAGCAGAAGCTAGAAAATGCCCCTGGACAAGAGGGGCAGGTGCTGAGGTTAATGAAGTCGCTTTAATCACATCAAAAACGAAAAATGGACCTCTTACTGTCATAAATGCCCAAACTGCAATATCTGCAATAAAATTTAACAGTTCTTGGAATGCCGCATTTTGGGTGAATGTAGTAAACTTAGCAGGCGAGGTAGCCAAAGCCTATATAAAACTACAAGCTGCATCCAATGGTAATATTTCATTGACACCTGCTGATATTTCTATTGCTACGGGAGTAATAAATTCATTAATCACTACCCCCTCTGTAAATAACAGTGGCAATCAAGGGACAATAGTTACAGCAAACCAATTGATCAGCGGAACTTATAACACCAGCTTAACCCCCAATAATCCTTTAGCTATTGACATGTTCAGTGGTTATTACCTTCATACTCAGGGCTTTGGTTGTTACAGTGCACATGCCAAAACCGCTTCAGATTACTATCTTGTAGGTGTTGTAGAAAGCGAATTACCAGATGATCGCAAAAGTGAATGTTGTTCTGACAAATTTGCAAATTACGTTGCAGGCAGTTTGGGCCAATTATCGACCCCCAATCCATTTTGGGCAATTCCTTATAAGCCTGACTTATCGCAGTCCAACACAATAACCAGCAGACTAGGTCAACTAGGTCTATTTCTTTCTGGATTTGGTTCTTGGAAGGGCTTGTCTACAGTTCCTGGAGCCGGCTTTATCGCTCTTTCAAGGGAGTATGATCTATTGAGTGGTCCATCATGTATAAGGCCTACTGTTAGAATCTTAGAAGGAAATAGAAATTACTTGATCCAAGAAAGTTTAAAATCTGTTGCCATCACACTCAATGACTTCAACGAGATCAAACTATCAAATTTAATTCTACCTGCCGATAGTGAGGTTAATTTGAATATCTACAATACTATGGGTCAATTGATAGAATCCATAAAATTGGATGCTTATTCAATAAACCATCCAGTGGCTGTCAAAAATAATGTCCTTACCTCTGGACTTTATTATGCTGGCATAACAGTTAACAACATTACAGTAACAAAACCTATTTTAAAATTTTAATATCATGAAAAGTAAGTTTTTTGCCTTTATAATGATTTCTGTTTTTTGCTTATTCATTCAATCTTGCGATAAGGATAAGGAATGCGAAAATTGCCAAATACCTGAAATATGTATCAATGGTGTTTGCGAGACTAGGCCTGAATATTTTAAATTAAGTAAAGCATTTGTTACTAGGGCAGGAGCTTCTATAGGCATCCCCAACCCCAAGTCCAATTGGTGCCTTGACACCATGATAATGGCATGGCCTTATGGAGTTACGCCGATCAACCAATATACAAAAATTAACCTTTTTGTTAAATTAAATAGTGGATGGCTAATGAATACAAGTCCTGTTTGTTTTGCAACTAAGGGTACCAATACCTACAGACTTGCTTACCTTGATGTAATTTGTCGCGACGATGCTGGTGAAGATTATTATATGATTATAGATTGTACCCCAAGCCCAGATAGTATCAACACCACTTTTTATCTTGTTCCTTACAGCGATGATACAAATTTTTCAGATAGTACCAACATCACTTTTTACAATTTTAAATAAAAAACTATCGAAATAGCGAAAAGAAATTACCTGAATCCAATAGCAACAATCATTATAGTCCTTTTTGTGGGTTATTTATTTCCTGCGAAAAGGACAACGATCGCAATTTAGCATTTCTACAATTTGGCTAGCAAACAACTATATTGCTAAGTCAACAACTGTTGGCTCCTTTGGTCAAAATGACAGCAATTACTGTTTTTCTTTAACCATATTTCATGCTTTTTGTATTCAGGCATAACTTGGGCTACTACTGACCAAAAACGATTTGAATGATTCATCTCCTTGCGGTGAGCGAGTTCATGAACTATTACATAATCAATAACTTCAACTGGCGCCAATAGGAGCCTTGACGAAAAGCTGAGATTGCCATTGGAGCTGCAACTCCCCCATTTGCTTTTGTTGTTGCGCATGTTGATTCCGCTTATTTCAGTTTGAAATGCTCTGTCATTCCAAAAATCTACTCGGCGCTCCAGATATTCCATACAAAACTTAGCGATTAGATTGCCCAAAAGCTTGTCCATCATTGGAACTGGATTGTCGATGATACTGCTATCAATCGTCATAAATATTTGACCTGCATCGCGTTTTGCAGTATTTCTACCTGCATTGGAGAGATACTTTATATTGACTTGAAATGTAATGCCAGCCAATATCAAAATAGATCCATCTTGCAGAGGAGTTGGGGCTGTTAACTCTTTCCATTTGGGATTCAAATGTATTTGCTCCTTGACCCACGTACCTGCACGTTCAACATGCATATTCATATCGGACTTAGAGAAATAGAGTGGAACACGCAGGATTGCACCCTTTGCCCGCAAAGACATTGACACTGAACTCCTCTTTTCACGATAAACCTGCAAGGGTATATCAGGACCATCAGTCATTGCAATTCCGAGTTTAGCTATTAAGGGCATGCTTATCCTTTCTTTACGGCATATTCTTTCATCAAATCAACCAGCACTTGAACACTTGATTGCGGCATTGCATTGTAGATGGAGGCTCTGAAGCCACCTACAGAGCGGTGACCTGCTATGCCATCAATGCCATTTGATTTGGCCAAATCACCAAATTCCTTTTCCAATGTCGGATCATTCATGACAAAACAAGCATTCATCAATGATCGATCAGTAGTGTTTACTGTGCCTTTGAACAAGGGATTGGCATCTATCTCATCATAAATAATCTTTGCTTTTGATTCGTTGATTTTTTGAATTCCAGATAATCCACCCTGTGCCTTGATCCAACGCATGGTAAGCATGGAAACATAAATCGGAAATACGGGTGGTGTGTTGTACATGGAGCCATTCTTGATGTGCACCCGATAATCCAACATGCTCGGGAGGTGATGCGAAACCTTGCCCAATAAATCCTTTCGAACTATTACAAGTGTTGTACCCGCCGGACCCATATTCTTTTGAGCTCCAGCATATATCAATCCAAATTTCTCTACAGGTATAGGTCTGCTGAACATATCGGATGACATATCGCAAACGATACATTGTTCAATATCTGGCCAAAAATGGTACTGTGATCCAAAGATGGTATTGTTGCTGGTAATGTGCAGGTATTTAGCATATTTGGGCACGGAATAATCTCTGGGAATATAATTGTAATTGGAATCCTTGGAGGAGGCCAACACGTCGATATGAGCAAAATGCACTGCCTCCTCGATGGCTTTAGATGCCCATACACCAGTATCAATGTATGAGGCACGATCATCCCGATTCAGTAAATTCATTGGTGCCATGAAGAACTGCGTACTCGCACCCCCAGTCAGAAAAACGACACCATAATCATCATTGAGGCCAAGCAACTCGCAGACCAAAGCCTCGGCTTCATCCATAACTGCCATAAATTGCTTACTTCGGTGGCTGATTTCAAGTAATGAAAGACCCATCCCATTAAAATCTTTGGCAGCCAAGGAAGCCTCCGACAGAACTTCTTGAGGCAAAATACCCGGACCAGCGCTGAAATTGTGTGTCATAACCAATTAAAATTTATAGTACAAAGGTAGCTTGAGCAAGTGAATTGCAGCATGAAATTACTGAAAAAACAAAAGCCTTGATCAATTATATGAACAAGGCCTTTGTATTGTATGCAAATTATTTTTTACTATATTTCAGGATCGTTTGGATCTTCAGATGGTTCGTTGGCATAGCTATCTGAATCGCCTGAACTCATGTCATCATTGTAGTCGTAATCATCATCTTCAACTACCAGATCATCATCCAATGGGAACAAGTCAGCATCTTCATCATCAACAGATGGAGCTTGCTTTTTACTTCCCGCAGTTTTCTTGACGACCTTAGTTATGATCCTGCTTGAAGTCCTAGAAGTTGATTCCGCTGAACTTTCTCTATCCAAAGAATCGTAACTATCGAGAACCATGCTGGTAGGTGCTGATTCCACTATTTTCTCTTTCTCAGTATTCTTTGCCTCAACACTCTTGGTAGCATGAGGAACCAAATACAAACGTTTTTTATCAATCAAGTCACCAGTTGCAATACAAATGCCGTAAGATTTGTTCTTTACACGGATCAATGCATTCTCCAAATTTTGAACAAACTGACGTTGTCTAGAAACCATTTGGTTCAACATTTCAAGTTCAGTATGCAAGCTACTGTCATCAAAATAATCTCCGCCTTGCTGGTTGCTGCTGTTCTCGTGAACCTCAAGTATTTGATCTCGCATGAACTCAAGTTCTTTTCTTGCAGATGCTAATTTGTCTTTTATCAATATCTCGAATTCCGCTAATTCAGGATCGCTATATCGGGTGGTTACTATTCTTTCCATAGGGAGTAAATAAATTTATGGGTTAACGCGTGTTAGTATATTGATAATCAGTTACTTTACGCTTGAAATTATTATTTAATTCTTGACAAAAAATCAATGTCTCAGTTTAAAGGCGCAAAGATAATACTACTACGTATTCAAATACAAGTTTATTGCTGAAATTCAGAATAACTAATTCCTTTCAAAACGCAATCTATTCCTTTGGCCAAGCTCAATGACAAGGTTTCGGGCATATCCTTAGCAGAAAGCCAGACGATATCCTTGAACTTGTGTGGTTCTTTTACGCCAACCTGACCTTTTTGGATAGGGTAAGTAAAGAAAAAGACAATTCCTGCTTTTTTATTAATACTGGTCATTTTGTATTGAATATGGCTGAGCACCAATTTTTTCTTATTCAAAGTCAGGCCCACTTCTTCCATGGTTTCTCGAACCAATGCATCAGCAGGAGTTTCACCAAGAGAAACTGTACCACCAATTAAGCCAAATCCTCCGCCGAGTTTCTTACGGCGCCTCAGGGCCACAACGTGGTTGGCTTGTTCTAAAATCAAACGAACGGTAAATTTTACGTCTGAGTTTAGTTGTTGTGTGCTAGATTTATTCTCCATTGTTTTATTAGTTGAAATGGCGAACGAAAAGTACGTAAGGTTCACCAAATATGTTGCTAAAGTACGTAAGTTTTAACTGTTTCTTGTTCCAATAAAAATTTTGATTACTTTTGGACACTCAGCAAAACTACATAAGATGGAATGGCAGTCACTATTCAGACGTAAAACGGTAACACAAGTATTAAAAGATGCCGAATTAAATTATGAAAAACATGGAATGGCAAAGGTGCTGAGCACGCGTGATTTGACATCTTTAGGAATTGCAGCAATTATTGGTGCAGGAATATTCAGTACGATAGGCCGCGCGAGCTTTAATGGTGGCCCTGCAGTTTCAATGTTGTTTGTAGGTGTAGCAATAGCTTGTGTCTTTACAGCATTGTGTTATGCTCAGTTTGCAAGTATGGTACCAGTTAGTGGAAGTGCCTACACTTATGCCTACGTGGCATTTGGAGAATTTTTTGCTTGGATAATAGGATGGGCTTTGGTTCTGGAATATGCAGTGAGCAACATGGTGGTTGCTATTTCATGGTCAGAATACTTTACGTCCATGCTGAGCGGATTTGGCATTCATATGCCAGGCTGGCTGACCATCGATCCTGGCACTGCTCGGCGAGCTTTCGAACAAATGAGCACCTTGGCTCCTAGTGATCCTGCTATGACCAGTTCCCTGCAAGCGCAAGCCCAAGCATATTCTGATGCTCCCGTGTTAGGCAATTTTCACTTTATAATGGATTTGCCGGCTGGTTTGATCACTGTTTTGATAACTTGGTTGGTATTTATTGGCATCAAAGAATCTCGCAATGTCAGCAATGCACTTGTAGTATTAAAACTGGCAGTAATTCTCTTGGTTATCTGTGTTGGAGCATTTTATGTCAAACCTGAAAACTGGTCTCCGTTTGCACCAAATGGTGTTCAAGGAGTGCTTTCAGGAGTAGCGGCGGTATTTTTTGCATTTATTGGCTTCGACAGTATCTCGACTACCGCTGAAGAGTGCAAAAATCCTCAGCGAGATCTACCGCGTGCCATGATGTATTGTTTGCTGATATGTACTGTGCTGTATGTCATCATTACATTGGTATTGACAGGTATGGTAAACTACACGGAGCTAAAAGTAGATGACCCACTCGCCTATGTATTTGCTAAAATTGATATGAATTTTATGGCAGGTGTTATTTCAGTCAGTGCAGTGGTCGCTATCTCAAGTGCCCTTTTGGCTTACCAATTGGGACAGCCACGTATTTGGATGACGATGAGCCGTGATGGTTTGATATGGCCTAAGTTTAGCGCCATTCACCCCAAATACAAAACACCTTGGTTTGCTACTTTGGTTACGGGAATCATTGTTGCCGTACCTTCTTTGTTTATGGATATGCAATTTTTTGTTGATTTGACAAGTGTCGGAACTTTTTTTGCATTCATCATGGTATGTGCCGGAGTGCTTTATCTCGATGAGAAGGGATTGACCAAAGACGCTAAATTCAAAATTCCCTTTATCAATGGTAAGTATATCATTGGTGGAGTTTTTGTTATAGTTGTGGCCTTATTTTGGCGTGAAATTCCTGTTCACTTTAGCGAAAAACCACTTTTGATAGTGTTTTGGTTGACTTGGTTGGGTCTTTCTATATTCGGGTATCGACTTAATTTTTCATTATTGCCAGTTTTGGGAATATTGACCAATCTTTACCTGATGACAGAGCTTGGATGGAGCAACTGGAAGATGTTCCTCATTTGGCTTATCATAGGTTTGGTTATTTACTTTGGTTACAGTCGGGGCCATAGTAAATTGGCTCATAGGAATAACTAAATACCCAACTCCATTTGGAAACGACAACCGAATCGATTGGTTTGCTCATTGACAATTGAAGTTTGTTGATCGTAGAAAATATCAGATTGGATTTTAACCCGATGTTTACGCAAGTATTTACTGAACCCAAATCCAATTTGAGTAATATTTTTTTCATTGGGATGGATGGAATTGGCAGGAGTCAAAGTTGAATATCTTACCGCAAACTCCCAAGCCTTCGTTGTACAATAACTAAGCTGCTGATGAAGTCCTTCCCCTGCATAAACGTACCGAGTCAATGTTTTAGAACCATCGACAAATGTAGTGAAAGGTGTTTGGTTGTTAACCATTATCCGGTTCATGTATTCCAAGCAATAAGCCCATCCGATGTATTTGAAAAGAAAATCAGAATTTATTCCTGTAAAACTTCTTGGCTGGTATAAAAACTGTCCCAGAGTACCTCCTGTTCGAATGGCGCCTTCATTAAGATTTGCACCAAATGCAATTGAAATTTTTGGCTTTGGTTCTCTAAGCAAATCTCCTTCGAAATAATCCCCTCTATCAGTAAAGGCGCCCAAAGGTAAAAATTCAACTCTACCAGTATAAGCAACCCCATCCTTGGATGGCAATGCATTTCTACCCTCACCTGAAGTCAATGCTGCCTTTAGCAATAGTACCGTTTTTTTAATAGGTATTTTGAAATTGGTAAAAAGCCCAACGTCTCGATCTAAGGTTAGCGCGTTGTTAACAATACTTCGATCAGCAAATTGTAATTCACTCGATGAAATAACACGCTGTCTATTACCGGGCAACTTTCCCTGTCCCATTGAAATTGTCCAATTGGGTGTAGCGGCATAGTGGATCATTGCATCCCTTAATACATTTGGAACATTGGAATTGTCCCAATCCATATCTGCCCTTGAAAATGATAATTGAATCTGATAAGTTAGTCTTGGATCAAGCATAAAGCCATCCAATCGAAGCCTTATTCGGCGTATTCTAAAATCAACTTCCTCCGGGGTATCTTCTCCTTCTTTGAATGTAACCCCTGCTCTGCTTTGAATTCTGAAGCGAAAATTTATCGAAAACAAACTATCTGGCATTACAATACCAATTCCAGCTTTGCTAACAAATTTAGGGTTTGTGTTTTGCCCAAAGAGTTCGTTTTCTTGAATGAGAATGAAAATAACAACAATTAAGTTAAGTAAAATTTTATGGTGCTTCATAGGGGTTTGTTTATTCCACAAAGAAACAAAAACTTTACAATTTCTTAACATTGGAAAAAAATTGCTTTTGTGTATATGATTACCTTTGGCCTTTAATTTAAATCATATTTAAGTAGTAACATCATGTTTCTCAACAACTTACTTTCTTTTTTCCTACCTAAAAATAGTAATTTCTACCCATTATTTGATGAAGCTGCTGAAAATGTTGTGAAAACTGCAACAAAATTGGTTCAATTGGTTGGCACCAAAGACACCAACGGTCGAATATCCATCATTAAGGAAATAGAAGATCTTGAACATGTTGGGGATGGTTTGCTGCACAAGATTAATTTTGAATTGAATTCCAATTTTATTACACCATTCGATCGAGAAGATATTCATGAACTGATCATGGCCATTGACGATATCGTGGATTATATACATGGATCAGCCAAAAGAATGCAATTGTATGATTTGAAAGAAATACCAGAAAGTTTTGTCGCCTTGGCTAAAGTCAATCTAAAAGCTACGGAACATTTATATGTTGCGATTACCAATCTTAGAAATATCAAAAATAAAGATTTGATCAAGAATGCATGTATTGCAATCAATACCGCTGAAAACGAAGCTGACGATATATTTGATGAGGCAGTAGCTGAATTATTTAAAAACGAAAAGGACCCTATTGAGTTAATTAAACACAAAGAAATACTAGCAGCACTTGAGACTGCAAGTGATAAATGTGAAGATGCCGCCGTAATAATTGACGGAATTCTGGTTAAAAACGCATAATTCTAAGTATTCACTATCAATCTTTGCTTAATGTCTCTTCTAATTACCGTTATTGTTCTAGCTCTCATTTTTGATTTCATCAATGGATTTCATGATGCAGCCAATTCAATAGCTACTGTTGTGAGCACCAAGGTTCTTTCACCGGGACAAGCTGTACTTTGGGCTGCTTTCTTTAATTTTTTAGCTTATTGGGTTTTTCACCTAAATGTAGCAGATACCATTGCAAAGACTGTTGACACCTTACAAATCAATTTGGTTGTTATTTTGGCTGGTGTCATTGCCGCAATTATATGGAATTTATTTACCTGGTGGTTTGGCATTCCCTCAAGTTCCTCACACACTTTGGTGGGTGGTTTCGCAGGTGCTGCTGTTGCGCATGCAGGATTTGGTGTCATAAATACAGCAGTTATGCTAAAAATCATCTCGTTTATCGTATTCGCACCTGTCATTGGGATGTTAATCTCATATCTGATTTCTTTGTGGTTTCTTTACAGTACCAAGAAAACAAATTACTCAGTCAAAATAATAACTTTAGGAGTAATGGCATTTATGAGCTATTTATTGTTTCATAATTTTAATTATTCTGAAAATCAATCTTTAGGAGCATCCATCAAGGAATTTCTTAGGGATAATTCAAATCTAAAATGGTTGATTTTAGCAGCTATTGTTTACCCAATATCTATTTTAGCATTGCTTCTGGGAGATATGAACGTTTCACAAACACAATATTGGTTTAGAAAATTTCAATTGGTTTCCTCAGCGGCATTTAGTTTGGGACACGGTGGCAACGATTCTCAAAAAGTGATGGGTATTATTGCTGCAGCTATCATTGTCTACATAACAGGAAATCATATAGATGTCAATACCATCCCCGATTGGTTGAATGTAGATTATACACTAAAAGATGGCAAAATCAAGATCAATGACATTCCATCTTGGGTTGCGCTCTCTTGCTACACCGCCATTGCTGTTGGAACCATGAGCGGGGGTTGGAAGATCGTAAAAACCATGGGCAGCAAAATAACAAAGGTCACTCCATTCGAAGGGGTGGCAGCTGAAACAGCAGGAGCGATCACACTATATTTGACGGAACACTTCAAAATACCGGTATCCACCACTCATACTATAACAGGTGCAATAATTGGAGTTGGCATTACCAAAAGAGTTTCTGCGGTGAGGTGGGGAGTTACAGTCAATTTGCTTTGGGCCTGGGTACTAACCATACCAGTTTCGGCTGTAATGGGCGCGTTCATTTATTTTCTTTGTTCCTTGTTCCACCTCGCTACCAACTAATTCACTAGGAACTTTATCACAATGTTTTCTTTAGCTGTTTGACGTGAAATAAGGTAAATCCCTTTGCTCCAATCACCTGTCTGGATAAGTAGATTATTGGCTTCATTTGATGAATGAAAAATGATTTTTCCTGTCATGTCATAAATGCTGAGCTGCTTAATTGCTTCATTTGCTTCAACACGAATTTGACCAGGCTCTTGGATGATTTTAATGTCTTGCTTTTGGACAAGAGTATTGGAACTTACTAGATCTGAGCGGAAGCTTACTATTTTAACATTGTCAATATAAATACCGTCACGCTCATCTACACCATCAATTGAAAGACCAAATTTAAGCTTAAAAGCTCCATCAATTAATTTTAGTTCATTGGTTATATCCACGATTTCACGATCCCAAAACAAAGTATTTCCATCGTATATAGGGATGTCAGCACCTTGAAACTCTGTAGAGTTTTTAGATTTTGGCGCACACAGATATGTTTCAGTACCTGAAGTTTCATCAATTATTGAGGCAAACCCAAAGTCATAATTCTTTTCAATGGCATGAAACACATCATACTGCAAATAAGCCCTGGCAAAAGTATCCTGAGCCTCAGAACTCGCTGAAATGATCGAACTGTTGAGATCTGCCTGACTGGAAGAGAAAGGGCTATCTGTTGCCGATGGATTGCCCAATACCAGTTCTTGAATGCCCCAAGTATCCGTGGTCCAGTTATCCAAGGAACTGAAATCATCCGTTAAGATTGTCTCTGATAAATCAAAATACTCGTAAGCTAAGGTATCCACATAAAGAACACCTTGGTAGCTGAGTTCATGCACAAAATTAATAACAGATCCAGATTTTACGCCAGTCAATGAAAGCTGGAATTGCAATGACGTTGACTTTGCTGATACATTGCTTGTGAATAAAATGTTTTGTGTTAAAACCTCCACTCCTGGGTTTAAAGATTTCAATTTGGAAGAACCAGCTATACTGCCCTTCCCGTTTTGTCTTATCCGAATATTGACAAACTCTTTGCTTGGTTCAATGACTGGAATATCTTCGTAAAATACACTCAAACCGCCGCCAACATTGGCCAATGTGGACAGGTTCATTGACAAACAATCTTCTGCCAATGGAATAATACGGTTAATCTGTGGCCAAAAACCATCATTAGCTGATCCAACCTCAGGGGTAAAAGAGAAAGCGGGGTTATTGAAATTTCTTCCAAAGATCCAATCATCTGCTCCACCATTGGCAAAATAGCCAACTGTTTCAAATGGAATGCCAGGATTGAAATTATTGCACTCAGTAAATGCGTCAGCGAGACTGGTGAATGTAGCAAACTCTGGATTCAAATCGACACCATAGCCCCAAGGGTACAACAACAAATTGCCAAATCCATGATAATTGAGCACAACGGACGGCTTGGCTATCTGCTCAACCATGAATTTGATGGCTTGTGACTCAGGTTCAGAGAAAGGAGCTGTACCGCGATAAGTTTCATCATCGGGAAAAGGTGAAGATCCGTTGTCATCAAAACCCCATTCGTAGGCATAATTTCTGTTCAAGTCAACACCTCTTGTTCCATCTGCATTCAAAGAGCGATTCTTTCTCCACAAGCCCCCACCGAACGGGTCAGTTGTCTCATTGTAAACATAACCATCCGGATTGATCATCGGAACAAAATAAAGTCGCTTTCCTTCCAACAACTCCGCAACATGAGGATCGGTCTGATAGTTTTCAAGCAAATACCACATATAGTACATCAACTGTGAAAGACTTTGTGGTTCTCTGGCATGATGTAATGCAGTATAAAGTATCGTTTTTTGCGTATTGGGATTGGCAGCTAGATCAAGTGAAAGTTCCAAATAATATATAGGTCTGCCCTCATAAGTTTGAAAGGAACCGATTGGTTTTTTCAGTGTAACTACATCAGGATACAACAAATGCATACTATCCAAATCATTTAAAAATTCGTTGTAACCATAAAAGCCACCAAGTTTTCCCAGTTTGAAATGTTTGGGTAGTGGGTAGGAACAATGCTTATAACAGCCATTGTCTAATCGGATTTGAACAAATTCTTTATTTCGCTTGACATAAAATTCATTGACATCATCTATCAACACCTCTACACTCAGGCCCTTTTCACTCATCCGTTTGATTTCATTAGCAGAAACGTCCGAGACGAATCTTCCATTTTCATCTCTGGAACCATGATCGGTCTCAATACCAATTTCATGAAATAAATGGATGTTTTGCTCATTGATGGGAACCGCAACACGCGAGTACCTGGCAACAGATTGGGCGTGACCCATATTGATTGAAACAATTGCTAAAACTGATAAGAAAAAACTAAGATTCATAAAGTTATTTAAAGAGTAAGTGTTCAAAAGAGTTGCAAAGCTGCAATAAAATTACAACCATTGTCAATTCAATAAGAAATCTTATGTTTGCAATTTGATAAAAGACAGGAAATGAAATACAAAAGCAAGGAAGAAATATATCTGGATGGGCCAAGATCAAGACAATATGAGCTCGGTTTTTTACTCCGAGTTATGTGGAATTTTTTCAAGGGCTTAAGGGCAATGCATTTTATTGGACCTTGTATAACGGTTTTTGGATCAGCAAGGTTTAAGGATGGACATCCTTATTATGATCTTGCAGAATTGGTTGGTGGGCGTATTGCCAAATACGGTTTTACAACCATGACTGGTGGTGGTCCAGGTATCATGGAAGCTGCTAATAAAGGAGCGTTCGAAAATGGTGGTAAGTCAGTAGGATGCAATGTCAAATTGCCTTTTGAGCAACACCCAAATCCTTACATGCACAAATGGATTACCTTGCGATATTTTTTCATCAGGAAAGTTCTACTGCTCAAATATTCCTATGCCTTTATTGTTCTGCCAGGTGGATTCGGTACTATGGATGAACTCTATGAAACCCTTACTTTGGTGCAAACTGGAGTAATCCGAGATTTTCCAATTGTACTCATGGGCAAGGATTATTATGAGCCAATGCAAACTTTCATCAAAAGAATGGTTGAAGAAAAAACAGTTTCCGAAAATGACTTGAAATTGTTGCTAATCACTGATGACATTGATGAGGCATTTCATCATATCGATAAATACATCACAGCCCACTTCTCAGTAAAACAACAAAAACCAAGATGGTGGTTAGGAGAATATAGAAGATTATCTAAATTGGAATAACTTCTTTTATCCCAAATTGGCAAACTTTAGAGCTGATTTAGTGCTACACTTTGGGGAGATTTTGCACTTTATCAAATTAAAATCCTGTTGACAGTTCAAATTTTTCGGAAATATTTTTCATTTTTTTAGTCAGTTTTTCTTTCACTCCAGATTCTATTGTAGCATTAGTTTTTAATGACAAATTCAATAAATTTTTTCAGTTTAAACCATTCCTTACAGTGACGAGGCTATAACACAATCCTGTCAGCAAAAATTATAAGGACTGTTTAGTTACCCAACTTAACTATTCGATTGTAATAATTTAAAGGTTAAATTTATTGTCCTACATTTGTAAATTAATTGGAACAATACAATCACTATGTACCCAAACCTATCTTACCTGCTTCATGCTTTGTTCGGCACACAACCTGATAATTTTCTATCGGTTGTTCAGACATTTGGACTATTTCTTGGATTATCCATATTGATTGCTGCCTACATACTGCGTACAGAGCTCAAGCGAAAAGGCGACTTAGGTCTTTTTAAGCCAACCGTTAAAACAGTCCTTCCCAATAATAATTTCAACTTGCTGGACCATATTGTGAATGGTGCAATTTTGGGATTTATCGGAATGAAAGCTGCCTTGTTGAGCGAAAAACATCCATCCAATATCAAAACTTCAGATTTAATCCTGTCAATGGGAGGGAACTGGATTATTTTCTTTGGTGTTTTGGCTTTATTCATTGGGATTTCCTATTTTTTATGGTATCGTAAAAAGGATAGCTTTTCAACAGATCCTGTAACACTTGAGATATGGCCACATGATCGAATAGGTGACATTACAATGATTGCCGCAATAAGTGGTGTAGTCGGTTCGAAGCTATTTTCCCTTTTTGAGGATTTTCGAGGTTTTCTGCAAGACCCTGTAGGACAATTTTTTTCAGGTAGTGGTCTCAATATTTATGGTGGGTTGATTACCGGATTTATAGCTGTAGCATATTATATCAGGAAGCACAATATCTCCATCCTGCATGTTATGGATGCAATAGCACCTGCTCTTATATTTTCTTATGGAACGGGTAGATTAGGTTGTCAATTATCAGGTGATGGTGACTGGGGGATTGTAAATACATCTGCGGCACCTTCTTGGTGGTTCCTGCCACAATCCTGGTGGAGCAGCACTTATCCTCACAATGTTTTAAATGAAGGTGTTGCCATACCTGGCTGTACCTGGGAGCATTGTATGCAATTGGCTCAGCCGGTTTATCCCACTCCTATTTATGAGATTTTCATGGCTTTTGCGATTTTTGGGATACTAATGGCTTTGCGTGGATACATCAAAGCGCCGGGCATGATTTTCTCAATCTACATGGTTTTGAATGGTATAGAGCGTTGGTTTATTGAAAAAATTCGAGTGAATGATAAGTACGATTTTTTTGGCGCTCAGCTGTCTCAAGCTGAATTCATTGCTTTGATCTACATAGGCTTGGGCATATTGCTCACCTGGTATTTCTGGAAGCAAAGCAAAGCCAAATAAAGTTAAGGCAGACTTTGTTCAAACGATGACATGAAATAAAAAGCCCTCAGAATCCGATAGACCTGAGGGCTGACAAAAACAAACACTATGAACAAAAACAACTGTTTTTATTGACTATTACAACATTAACAATAAAGAAAAGTTCATAATTTGTTATTGACTTTCATATTTTAATTACCTGTTGAAGAGCTTTACAACTTTGTGGGTTAACTTTTCATCCAATAAGTACATTACAGGAACCATTATCAATGTCAAAAATGTAGCGAAGGACAATCCAAATATCATTGTCCATGATAATGGCCCCCAAAAAGCTACACTATCACCTCCAAAATAAATATGTGGGTCAAGCTCAGTAAATAACTTGACGAAGTCCATATTGAGTCCTATTGCCAATGGCACCAAACCTAACATGGTAGCTGTAGCGGTCAATATTACTGGTGTCATCCGTGCTCTTCCTGCTTCTATCAATGCTTCCTTGAGCTCCATACCTTCCTCTCGCAACAGATCCGTAAATTCAACCAACAATATTCCGTTTCGGACTACTATTCCTGCTAAGGCTATTATACCAACTCCAACCATTATTGTTGAAATGGTCATGTTGAATATACTGAATCCGAGTAATACTCCAATGATGGAAAAGAAAATTTCACTCAATATGATCAATGGCTTTGAAATTGAATTGAATAAAGTAACCAAGATCAATAATATCAATCCCAATGATGCCAATAATGCCATACCAAGAAATTCTGAGGTTGCATTCTGTTCTTCCATTTCTCCGCCCATCTTGATTCCAACTCCTGAGGGCACCGTATATTGTTCTACTGCAGTTTGCACCTTACCTACCACTTCATTGGGATTGAAACCATTCAATACGTTGGAAGATATGGTAACCATTCGTTCTTGATTCTTTCGTTTAATGGCACCATAAGTAGTGTTGTAACTGATGGTTGCAAATGACGACAAAGGAATTTCACGCAGCATACCGCCCATGGCCATATCGCGGAATATGATTTCAGAATTGATCAACGCGCTCAAGTCTTCGCGTGTTACGTCATCGTATCTCAATTGGATAGGATATTCATCATTGTCATCTCGGAATTTTGACACTTCTTTTCCGAAGATGGCATTTCGCAATTCAGATCCAACTTGTGCAGTGCTTATTCCCATTAAGTTCGCCCGTTCTCTATCGATATTAATCAATATTTGGGGTTTGCTGTCTTGAATATCAGACTTCAATTCCTCCACACCAGCTATTTGCATAGAATCCAAATACTTCTTCAATTTTATGGAGGTATTGTTCAATGTTGAAAGGTCATCGCCAGTCACTTCTATACTGATAGCTTTACCAGTTGGGGGACCATTATTCTCTTTCTCGACACTGACTACAGCTCCAGGAATACCTTGAATATTGTCTCTTATTTTATCCAATATCACTTGGGTTGATTTGCCATTACGAGCAGCAAACTCTACAAATGAAACACCCACTTTTGCTTTATTGGAAGCAATTGTTCGATCATTTTCCTGAGGATCACCGGCACCTAGGGCCACATTTGTAATGACGGATTCAACCAATGGATTATCATCACCCAGTACTTCCCAAACCTTATTTTCCAATTGCAGGGCCACTTTATCTGTGTATTCTGCCGAAGTTCCAATAGGTAATGTCAGATAAACATAAACGAAGTTGGGTTCAGCTTGAGGAAAAAACACAATTTTAGGGCTACGCAAGGTAACTGCAAATATACTCACAAAGAAAAGTGCAACCAATCCAACCATCAACCAAATTGGTCTATATCTGTGTATGCACCAAGCAACCAATTGTGCATATTTATTCTGTACCCTAGGCCAAAAATTATGCTGGAATTTATAGATTACTCCTTTCAGAATAAACAAATAGAACATTCGAAGCAATAAAAACAGTATCAAGAAATTTCCAAATCCAAAATTGCCCATGGCATAAAATATAGCTGCAACAGCTGCAATGATGATTGTGCCTAGCCATGATTTTTTGCCATCACCCTTGCCATCATCGTCTTTTGTCATGAAATCAACAGCAAATACCGGATTGATAATATATGCAACTACAAGAGAAGCCAACAAAGTTATAATGAGCGTAATTGGGAGAAAAACCATGAATTTGCCGATGATTCCTTTCCAGAACAACAAAGGAATGAAAGGTGCCAAAGTGGTTAGTGTACCTGAAAGAACAGGAACAAAAACCTCTCCTGCAGCTGTTTTAGCAGCTTGGACAATGGTCATTTCGCCTTTGTGGAATATTCGGTGCGTATTCTCGACTACCACAATTGCATCGTCCACCACAATCCCCAATGCCAGAAGAAAAGAGAACAAAACAATCATATTCAATGATAAGCCCAAACTTGGCATCAGCATGAATGCTAGGCAGCAAGATAATGGAACCGACATAGCCACAAAAAAAGCATTTGTGAAGCCCATGAAAAACATCAATACCAAAGTAACCAATAGGAAACCTATGATTATTGTATTGATCAAATCATGTAAGGTTACTCTTGTGTTTTTTGACTGATCAGCAGTCATAGTAATTTTCAGACTCTGTGGCATGATTTTTTCCTTATCCGCTATCAAAGTGTGGATCTTGTCAGAGGCTTCAATCAAATTCTCCCCAGTTCTTTTGATTACGTTAAGCGTAATTACGTTCTTTTTATCCAGTCTTGCGTAGGATTCTTGTTTTTTATTGCTGTCAATAACTTTGGCAATATCTCTGAGATAGACAACTGAACCCGCCTGACTTTTTATGATAATGTTGTTAAATGAGGCCAAGTCGTTGAATTCACCCACAATACTGATTGAGCGATTCATTTCGTCCATTGTAATTTGGCCACCAGATATGGTCATATTTTCAAACTTCACTGCACGTTCTATTTCACCAAGAGTTACACCTGCGGCTTCCATTTTATATTTGTCCACGTTGACTTGAATTTCACGATCTAGTGCACCTACCATTTCAACACGCGTAATTTCAGGAAGGGATTCAATTTCATCTTGGATGTCTTCGGCATATTTTTTTAATCTGTTCAGGTCCATATCGCCTGATAGATTTACGAACATGATTGGAATATCAGAAAAATTTACTTCCATCACTGAGGGGTCCTCCAAAATATCATCAGGCAATTCTGCCTTAGCTTTGTCAACTGCATCTTTGACCTTCTGTTTGGCTTCTGCCACGTCAATATCCGTATCAAATTCAGCAGTTACAATTGAGAAATCTTGAATAGACTGACTGGTTACCTTTTTGAGTCCTGATATGGATTTTATTTCCTTCTCTATGGGCTTGGTAACGAGATTTTCAATATCAGCCGGAGCTGCGCCTGGATAAACCGTATTTACAAATATCGTTGGAATAACAATATCTGGAAAGTTTTCCTTAGGCAAACTGGTGTAAGAAATATACCCAGCTAAGGTGATCAAAATTGTAATAAAATAGATACTCTTTTTATTGTCAATCGACCAACTGGTAGGCTTAAATTCTTTGAATGAATCTTTCATAAAAGCTTTTTATATCTGTTTTATGTAGTTTAATTACTGGTTTTTAGCTGGTCTCCATCATTGATATCCAATTGGCCTTTGGTGATAATCATGTCACCTGATTTGAGTCCACTGATTACTTCTACATCGTTTTTGTAGCTTAATCCTGTTTTGATCATGCGTTTTTCAGCATACAAATTACCATCGCGTAATGTTGCCACATAGATAGCAGGATTGGTATCTGCATTAAAAATCAAATTGATAGGAACTACCATTGCTTTGGAATTGGAGTAGTCCTTTATTTTGCTGACAGCGAGCATATTTGGTCGCATCTCGCTTGTGGCAGGTAAAGACATTTCAACTGAGAAAGTTCTATTCAAAGGGTCAATTACTTTTCCAACTGCTTTGACCGTTGTGAAATATGTTTTGTTTAGATCAGTGAAAAACACTTCAACTGCATTGCCGTTCTTGATCTTACCTACATAGGCTTCTGCTGGATTGGCTACCAGTTTCAAAGTCCGCAAATTTACCACACGAATCGAGGGGAATCCCGGTGAACCCATTTCACCCTGTTTGGCCATCACTTCATCAACTTGTCCGTTAATGGGGCTTCGTAAGGTGTACATAGCCATTTGTTGTTGCGTAGTGATTAGTCGTTTCTTCAATGATTCCAGATTGTTTTTGGCGGAAAGGTATTGAACTTCAGAACCCATCTTTTGGTCCCACAATGCTTTTTGTCTGTCATACAAAGTCTGAGAAAACTCAATTCCGTTCTTAATTTCTTCAACGCTCTGACGAAGTACATCGTCATCTAAAACAGCAAGCACCTGACCTTTCACGACTTGCATTCCTTTCTTAGCATACACCCTTTCATAAGCGGCTGGAACTTTAGGGCTTACATTAATCACTTCATCACCAGTTACCACGGATTGAATATCAATGGTATGTACAAAATTCTGAGTCGATAAGGTGTCAATTTCAACCAAGGTTTTTTTGGTAACTCTTGATGTGTCCAAAGCTTGAATTTTCAATTGCAATGCTTGGATTTCAGATTTTAGCAGGTCGCTTTGTTTTTGCTTTTCGACTAACTGTGACTGCAATCCAGCCAATGAACTTGATTCTTTCTTTTCTTTTCCTCCACATGCAGATAGCACGGCCAAAAGGAAAATAGGTAGATATTTCATATTGTTTTTTTAAATGTTTTTATGAACTATTTTCGTAAAATTAATTTATTTGCCTAAGGCTTTGTCCAGATTTAGTTTTGCCTGAATCAAGTCAAATAAGGCTTGATCGATATTTTGTTGAGTGCTGTATAGTTCTTGTTCAGCTTGAGATATTTCGATACTTGAACCAACACCTTGTTTGTACTTTTCTTGGGTAGTTCTGTATATTTTTTCGGCAAGCTTTAAGTTCTCTTTTTGAGATACCAATTTTTCTTGCGCGCTCAAATAAGATTTTCGTGCATTGATTACTTCAAGATTAACACCTTGTTCAAACAATGTTTTCTGATCCAAGGCATTCATGAGTTGAATACGTGCTCTTTGAATCTTGGCCTTTTTTTCAAAACCATCAAAGATTGGAATTGAAAGTTTTCCACCAATAATTGCTGTAGGTGCCATTACAACATCATTTCCAAAAAGATTCTGACCTAGGAAGCTGTATTGATAATTTGCGAATCCTACTAATGAAGGAAGGTAACCAGCCTGATAGAGCTTTACATTCAATTCGCTCAATTTCAAGCCAGTATTGATCACCGCATATTCAGGCCGTGCGTTATAATTGAGATCCCCTTCAATTGCTGTTGCATCAACAGCAGCAGATATGGTAGTCAGGTCATCGGTGACATCCAATTCCTTTTCAACAGGATAATTGATGCTGAACTTCAGGTAATTTAACGCCATTTCCTTTTGTCGGTCCAAATTATTGCGCTCGGTTTTTAGGTTTGCAAGCGACAATTTTAAACGATCTACATCAAGTTCTTCCGAGAAACCCGCTTTTTGGATAGCCGTAACTTCAACCAATAATTTCTCCAAGTTCTTAATGTTTTTATCAAGTGTTTTCATGCCATTGTTGATCATTACTACAGGCATATATGCAATTATAGCCTTTTGGCGTGCATCATATTGCTTTGCCTTTAAGTCTTCTTTTACATATTCCTTGAATAATTTGGCAGCCCGCAAGCCCACACTATAACTTCCATCAAAGAGTAGAGAGGATAAATTCAATCCACCTGTTAGGTTATTAGCTACACCAAATTGTACAGATCGATCAAAATCTGGATTGGGTTTTCCAGTTGCAGGATCGAGACCAAATTCCGGGGGAAGTACAGTAGTTGGGATGATTGCAAAGTAATTGTAGGATACATCAGCATCCAATCTTGGCAAACCAATAGCTCGCCGCTCTAGGATTTGCTGATCAGCATCATTGATATTGTTTTTGCTGATTTTAACTTGCATGTTATTCTCAATGGAATACTGTATTGCTTGGTCAAGCGACATTTTCATGTCATTTTGAGCCCAACTTGTTGCCGACAATGCAAGAAATAAAACGATAGTAATTGCTAGCTTTTTCATGCTACTGAATAAAAATATTGGTGAATTAATTTTAAGCCTTTTGGAGATGCGATACCATTCAAATGGTAAACCATGTGTTGTTTGAATATGACTTTTCTGTCAAAGTGACTCGGTGGAAACAGATCTTGGTTGATGATTGCCGTGACCTTGGTAATGTATAACAATGATATAATCTCGGGATCTGCATCATCTCTGTATAAGCCTTCATTTATACCTCGGCGAATGTTGTCTTGTATTTGGGATGAAATCATTTGATTTCTCTCGCTGGTAAATTTTTCCCACAATTCACGGTAATATTTGCGCATATCATGTATAGTCCCCGGATTGATCTTCCCAAGCAATTCAAGCACATAATTACTAATACCTAACATTTCCTCAATAGGATTATTGGTATTGGCAGTCAATTCTAACATGCAGCACTTTTCACTGCTCATGTGGTGTTCCATCACCTTGAATACCAGTTCCTCCTTGTCCTTGAAATATTGGTATAAGGTTTTTTTGGAGATTCCTACATGGTTGGATACATCATCCATTGAAATGGCTTTGATTCCATTTCTCATAAAAAGCGACTCCGCTGCTGTTATTATTTTATTGACCAATTCTGCTAAATTTTAGTTTGGTGACACAAAACTAACAGCTAAACACATTGGAAACTATTTTTGTTTCAAAAGTTTCCAAAGTTTTTCGACAAGCATAAAAAAAACCGCTACAAACTGCAGCGGTTTTATTATTTAACTCTTAGGAAGTTCTATATTTAGAATTCTTCACCAATCCAAAAAGGTATTGTAGCCTTTGGTGAATAATCTCTGTAAAAGGCGAGACCTTGGTGATCTCCAAACTTTGAAAGTGTTGTTGAACCTTCAAAACCATCTTTGTCTTTTATGTCAATAGTCAGTGAAGACAATCGACCATCTCTGCCAATTTTCAAATCTTTCCAAGTAAATATAATATTTCTTTCATTTTTTAAGATACTCTGAAGCTCTGTTAGTTCAGCCACATTCGTGGTATTTGTCAACATAACTTTAAAGAAATCAGCTCTATCGTTAACGATTCTCGTGCGAGTTAGAGTAGACTGTGCATTCAATGAGGTGAAAGCCAATGCAGCAATAAGAAGTGTAAAAATTCCTTTCATTGTTTTTATTTTATGTAAAGTTAAGTCAAGTCAAAGTTAATAACAAACTATAGAGCCATTTCGTCTTCAAAATGTTGCCTTTTTGTACAATTCTTTACAAAAATCAATTTTACGCCATCAATTTATTCTTATCAACCTTGCCTGCAGCATTGAGGGGTATTGAGTCAATCACCACCCATTTTTTGGGAATCTTATACCCTGTTACCAGTGTTTTTAGCCACAATACGCAATCCTCTTGGTCGAAGGTTTTGCCTTCCTCCAAAACTATCCATGCGCATCCTATTTCTCCCCACTGGACATCCGGAATTCCTTTGATGGCAACTTGATGAATTTCTGCTCTTAGCAAAAGTATTTTTTCAATCTCTGAGGGATAAACGTTTTCACCTCCGCTGATATACATGTTTTTTATACGATCGACAATGTACCAAAACCCCTCATAGTCTTGAAGTGCTACATCGCCAGTATGCAGCCAGCCATCTTGAATCGCCTCATCTGTGAGTTGTTCTTGTCCCCAATAACCAGGTGTTACTATTGGACCTTTGATGCACAATTCACCACTTTCTTCATGTATGGCTTCTTCACCATGCTCATTGATTGCCTTCAGTTCAACATAGCGATTGGGCTTGCCTATAGAACCAGCTTTTGTTATAGAGTCCAATTGGTGTAAGGAAGTGAGATTTGGTCCCGCTTCGGTCATTCCATATCCTTGACGAACAGGAATGTTCCTGGCGTGAAATATCTGTATTAAATCCTGAGGCATAGGCTCTCCTCCAACTATTAAGTATTTCAAGTGACTCAAATCTATTTCAGAAAAACTGGGAGTTGCTGTCAATATCCTGCACATGGTAGGCACTGCCATAAACAGTGTGGATTTGGTTAGTTGTAATGCATTGAGCACTTCAGTTGCATCAAAGGATTCCATCAACATGGTATATCCTCCCTGACAAAGTAATGGTGTCAATAACACATTCCAGCCTCCAGTGTGAAAAGGTGGCATACAATTGACTGTAATACTTTCATCATCCGTTGACAAAGCCAATCGGGTATTTTCGCTATTCCACCAAGCCATTTCATGGGTGTACTTCACTCCCTTGGGTGTGCCAGTTGAACCGGAAGTAAATAAGAGCATCGCTATTCCAATTGGCTTGTATTTTGGAATTTCATGGCAATTATTCGCAGATGCCAAGAGTGCTTCCATTTCACCCCAAGTCTTGAATGTATTCGGCTCCAACAAACGGCCAAATTGCTCAGCCGCAATGATCAAGATCGGTTGCGAACTTGATAAGACGTCTGTAATCTCGGCATTTGTAGCTCTATAATTGAGTGGAACCAGTATGATTCCCAGTTTCTGTGTAACAGCAAAGAGGGCAACATACTTTTCATTATATGCGGATAACACTGCTACACGGTCTCCAGCCTGAATACCCATTTCATGGTAAAGCAAGCTGGCATATTGATCAGCCATTGCATTCAAATCCTTGAAGCTGAAATTAGTCTTTGTCCTCCAAACTCCAATAGCCATTTTGTCTGGCGTGTTTGTGGCATGATGTTTCAACCAATCAAATGAAATCAACATATCAGACATCTCATTTTCTTTTTATATCCCAAGCCCAAGCAGTCCTCATAATATCTTCCATATTGTATTGTGGTGCCCAAGCCAAAATCTGCTTTGCTTTGGTATTATCTGCATATACCGCTACCACATCTCCTTCTCGTCGGGGGCCCAATTCATAGTTTAGATCAATACCGCTCGCTTTTTCAAAAGCATGAATGGCTTCCAAGACCGTAACTCCTATGCCCGAACCCAAATTAAATATTTCAACATTCTTGATCTGATCCCCATTGATCAGCAAACCTGCTGCTTTGGTGTGTGCATTAGCAATGTCTATCACGTGTATGAAATCGCGGATACAAGTGCCATCGCGTGTAGGATAATCCGACCCAAAAACTGTCAAACTGCTTCTAATACCTCTTGCTACTTCTGTTACTACTGGCACCAGATTACTTGGCGGATTGATGCTTGATTCACCCATCAATGCAGATGGATGTGCACCTGCCGGATTAAAATAACGCAACAGATTGGCTTGAAATTCAGGATTTGCAATACAGTAATCGATGATAATACGCTCGCCGGCTTGCTTGGTGTAAGCATAAGGACACTCGGCATTTTGCAAAGGTGAATTTTCCGTAGCGGGAAGCACTTCCACTTGTCCATATACTGAACATGATGAGCTGAATATCAAATTATTTACCTTCCATTTTCCCATCGATTCCAACAAATTCATCAAACTTTCAAGATTGTTCTTGTAGTACTTCAGTGGTTGCTGAACACTTTCTCCAACATGTTTCAATGCGGCAAAATGGATTACAGCATCAATATCTTGGTGTTTTTGGAAAACCTGATCCAATTGATCGGCATTGCACATATCAATTGTAAAATGTGGTACCTGATAATCGCTTATGGCTTTAATTGCGACAAGTGGTGAGGTGTCCGAATTGACCAACGAGTCAACACATACTACATTGTAGCCATGTTCGATCAAATCCAAGAGCGTGTGACTGCCTATATATCCGCAGCCTCCAGTAACCAGTACTTTTTTCAAAACAACAGTGTATTTTATGCCAAAGTTACATGAGTAAAATGGATTCACTCATGATAAATATTTCTGAAATTTGGAAGTGATTATTTTACAACTATTTTTTGATCCCAGACTTGAAATCTTGAAAACATTTCTTCACTGTACCAAGCTTTCAATCTCGTCATTTTTATCATTTCAGCATGGCTTGGATTCTGATAAGCGTAAGCTTTCATCTTTTCTAGATCTTCCCAAACTGAAAAAGTCGCTTGCATAAAAATAGGCCATTCGCCAAATCCTTTTGAGAAAATCAAACCTGGAAATTTAGCCAAGGTTCGGGAAACACTCGGAACATACTTCCAAAAATTATAAGCCAATTTGGGCTTGATGGTAGCTCTGGTAATAATTGCAACAGGACCATTATGTGCCTCATTATTGTATTCCTGAAATGGGTTCTTGCCGCCCCATTCGCCATGACTGTGCATACAATGCATAAAATAACTCCTGTGCTCAACTGATGTTGCAGAATAGTGCTTTAGGGCCGCGCTTTCATAAAATTCCAAGGCGCTTGGCTCATCTGTAAATATAGTGATCAAGGCATAAGTAGAAAAATCAGGTCGGATCGAAAATCCATTGCCGCCTCCTACGCCCATTGGTTTCCAAACTTGTAAGCCAGATACATTGGCGTTGCGTAGTGGCGGAAAACCCATTCTTTGGAATGCTTTCCATTTGTTCCAAAAACCCTTATAAGTAAAAAAAGAAACCATTGTGGTTTGTGCCATGATGTGATATTACATTGCGAAGATTGCAAAAAAAGTAAAAAATGCCAAATAAATATTTACAGCAAGTAAGATATTTCCTTGGGAAGTAAGCCTTTGAAAAATGTAATTGGCCAACAATCCTAATCCAAACCAAGCAATATAGTTTTGAAGTGGAACAATTCCATTTTGAAACTCCCAATAATCGAATCGTGGAGCGGAGATCTCCAACAATAAGTCAAGTGTTAGCATCAATGCTGCTCCTGTAAAAGCAGATGCCCACAAATTCTTGAACCAATGTCTTGCTATGGTTGCACTGGCATACGTCAAAATTGCCCAATTGACCCCAATCATCCACGGCACTCCTGCTATCTTTGGGCCAAGATTGGCACCGTATGCGTAATTGCCAAACAACAATCCATAATTCACACCAAGCATCTCGGCAATCATACCAATAGCAAAAGGAACCAAATAAGGCACTATTCGCTTGAAATTAGATGAGGATTCCACAACCAAAATAGCCAATAAACTGATAATTAAATTTAGAGGTGTCAGGGATATAAACCAATCTTCAAAACCCAAATAAATTCCGATGATACCTGATACGTTGAACAGCCAGATGATAAAAATCCACAAATAGCTTGACTTAAAATTCATGCTCGATACTTCCGTTTAATCAAATCCGATGTGATTTTGCCTGAAAGCAAACACAAAGGTATTCCACCTCCGGGATGCACACTTCCTCCGCAAAAATACAAGTTCCCAATTTTTTGCGAAAAATTAGGATGCCGAAGGAAAGCCGCAAATTGATTGTTGCTCGCTGCACCGTATAAACTTCCTTGGTAGCTTTGGGTTCGACTTTCAATGGAGCGAGGATCTAATATTGCTTCACAAACAATATGATCTGACAGATTTACTTTAAGGGATTCAGATAGTTTATTGACGATATTATTGCGCGTTCGAACAATTATTTCATCCCAATTCTGGCCGGTATTCCCCGGTGCGTTGACCATCACAAACCAATTTTCATGCCCTTTAGGAGCTTCATCAGGTAAATCTTTGGATGTGATGTTGATATAGATGGTCACATTATCACCAATTGTTTTGTCGTGAAATATTGAACGAAACTCAGCTGGATAGTCTTGAGCAAAAAAGATATTGTGCAGATCCAGTTCAGGAAACGAACGATTGATGCCCCAATAGAAAATCAATGCCGAACTTGAGCGCTCTTGTTTTAAAGTTCTTTCAGGAGCAGGCGAATCAGCCAATAATTTACGATAAGTAGGTACAACGTCCATATTGCTCACTACAATATCAGATCCAATAAATTGATCTTTTACCCAAATACCATCAGCTTTATTTTTGGGACTTAACGATATTCGTGTCACATCAGAATTAAAATGAAACTTTACGCCAATCCGCTCAGCCAAAGCGTGGAGCGCATTGGTGATAGAAATCATGCCACCTTTGGGTATAAATGTCCCGTAATATTGCTCCAAGTGAGGAATCAAACTCATAATGCCTGGAGTCAGGTACGGGGAAGATCCGTTGTAAGTGGCATAGCGATTGAATAATTGAACGAGATGAGGGCTTTTTAGAAATTTTTTGTTTTCCTGATTCAATGTGTTGTTGAGTCCGAATTGTCTTATTGAGCCAATTGCTTTAAGGGTATCCTTAGAGAGATAAGTGGACAACTTGTGCAAGGATTGATGGAGGAAAAGGTTCTTGGTCAAATCATACTTTCGCTTGCTATTTGACAGGTACTTGATAATATGTGCTTTGGGCTCATTAAACACTTTTGATGCTTCATTTACAAATCGTTCCTGATCGCCATATGCTGTAAATTTTTTTCCATCGGGATAAAAGTAATTGCAAACTACTTCCTTTCTTGAATAGGAAAAATATTCAGACATTGGCACGCCACACAATTCAAACAGCTCATCAATGAATTGTGGCATTGTGAACAAAGATGGTCCTGCATCAAATCGATAATCCCCCAGTTTTATTTCTGATAATTTGCCTCCGGGATAAGCATTGGCTTCATACACGGCAACTGAGTATCCCGATTGCTGTAATCTGATAGCAGTAGAAATACCAGCTATGCCCGCACCTATTATGACGACTTTCTTTTGCATTCAAATGATTGCTAATAATTACGAAGATAAAGTACTATAATAGACTTATCTTTATGATTGAAGGAACAACAATCTCAATTAAAGGTTTTAACAAATACGTTTATGAAAGCTTGTATTCAATTTACTCTTTTCCTAACACTACTTTTGAGCAGTTGTGCGAGTAAAAAAGCAATACCTGCATATGATAGTGGGCCTGTATATTCACTTCCAATTCAAGCCGTTGGACTCAAGGAAGCAATAGAACAGGCAGACAAAGAGGGCAAAAATATTTTATTGAATGTGGGCGCTTCTTGGTGTTTGCCATGCAAAATTATGGCCAAAGAAGTCCTCTCACTTGCAGAAGTTCAGGATTACATCCAAGGTAATTATATCTACTATTATTGCGACGCTGAAAAAGCCAATGGCCCAATGATCACTGAACTCTATCACATCAGTTCAGTCCCAACCTTGATCCTATTAGACCGCAAGGGCACAGAATTCAAACGAAACCAAGGTGCAATGGGGCGTTCAGAGTTGATGAAATTTATAAAAGTGGAACACTGAGTCGCTACCTCATCACCGCAAACTTAACTGACTTCACAATCTTGCCACTATGTATTAAGCATGCAATATACTGCCCATTGGACAAGGCTGATCCGTTGACAAAGTGTATTTTGATATAGGCATCTTGCGAGCCAAAGCCTATTAGGCTCTGAAAAGATTCACAAGGATTGACCAAAATCTTCAATTTTGTAAAGTGCAAATAAGCTTTTCTATTTTGCTTGCAAAATTTAGACAATCAAAAATAGCCGCTTCTATTTTAGTCCTTCAAAAAAAACTGAACCATTCCGTCTGCCAATTCCTTCGGGTCGATTTGATCCAAGCTATGCTTTCCCTCTTTTACCTCGTCATAACATCCATGCTGCATTGAATCTGCCATCAGTTTACTCGATTCGATACTGACTATCGGGTCGAACTCTCCTCGAACTATTCTGACTGGGTTCTGTAATTTTTCGATAGCTGATTTGTCAATTCCATTGTTTAACTCGAGTTCCCTGAGATAATTTGCTGTCTTTTCTGCCAATTTCTCCCAGCTATTTGGCTTATGAATACGCTCAAGCTGTTCGGCAAATGCTGGAACTTTGGTTTTGATTCTAACAGGGTCCAATGAACCAACCATCTTTTGAGTGATCGCTTCGTTCCAATTCCAAATGGTGTTCAAACTCATGATACTGCCTACTTTATCAGGATGCTTTATAGCAAATTGTATAGCTACATATCCGCCCATACTGTAACCGAAAATATCGATTTTGTTAAGCTCACGTTCTGTCATGAAATCCAATATTGCTTGCATAAAGGCTTCATCCCCAAAATCATTTCCGTGCCTTCCACCATGTCCAGGAAAGTCAATCGTCTGGCATTCTAATTCCTTTGGAAGGTGATTCTTGATTGCTTCAAAATCACCAGAATATCCCATAGCACCATGAAGTAAAAGCAGCATTGACCTAAATTTTAACGCAAATGAATTAGAAGATTA
>Ga0136636_10000113_pt1 | contig 31821 bp, 27 predicted proteins | sample AntDrymUQ8522106_2_FD_104653 | JGI IMG/M metagenome (GOLD analysis project Ga0136636, IMG submission 104653) | Polar desert sand microbial communities from Dry Valleys, Antarctica - metaG UQ852 (21.06) | ecosystem: Environmental > Terrestrial > Soil > Desert | place: Antarctica: Dry Valley... | reverse complement strand
TCTCGATGCCGCGCCACCAGATGTCCGCTGCGCTGGCGAAAGGGTAGAGCACCACGGCGTCAGCTTTGTTGCAGGCTTTGCTCAAAGGTTTGTCTTCGGGCTGGCCGACTTCCATCCATAAGCGGGTGCGGCCGGTGAAGTCGCGCAGCCACACGTCTGGCTCGTCGGGGTCGGACAGGCCCGCGCCAAAGGCCAGTGTGCCGTCGCCGCCACACACGCTTTGCAGTTGGTGAGCTTGTAGTGCCAGTGCGCACAGGCGCACCATCATGCGTTCGTCAGTTTCGCTGGGGTGGCGCGCCAGGGTAAGCGCGTGGTCCGCGTAGTAGCCGTGGTCGATGTCGGCAATTTGCAGGTTGGCTTTGAAGATGGTGGATTTGATGGCCATGGGGTGTTTTAAAACTCGTGGAAGGCTGTAGCAGCGGATCGTCTTTTTGGCGGGGTGCGTCGTTAACTTTGATGGCATTGAGGCGCTACCAAAACATGAAAAACTTGCCGTCACTGCGAGCGAAGCGCGGCAGTCCCTGTAGTTGGACGTCATGGATTGCTTCAGTTCGTTGGCAATGACGGTAGGTGCTCATGGAAAGCGTCGCGTGGCAGTCCAGGGCGTCTGATAGAAATGGGATGTTCAAAAGATATGTTTCCCGACGTCGCGGGCGTGATGTAGCACGCGCAGTACGGTCAGGGTTGCTTCATTGATTTCATAAAACAGTATGTAGGGCGTGGACGTTGGCCAGCTCCGCACTTCTTGATCCAGCTCGGGTCGTGCTCGTCCCATCATGGGCTGTAGCGACAAAGTTGTGGCTTCTTGCGCAAGGGCTTCAAGCATCCGATCGGCGGCTGCCAAGTTGTCTTCGGCGATGAAAAGCCATGCCTCCAGCAGGTCTGTATGCGCACTCTGCACATAAAGCACGTCTGTCATCGCGCGCTTATTTTTGCTTGCAATCTGGCGCGACCTTGCGTTTTGATCGCGGCAATGTTGAGGGGGGCAACGCGCCCCGCGCGTGCATCTGCCAAGCCCAGGGCAATGTCGGATTTAAGTGAACTCAAATTTGTGGCTTGTACGGATTGGTAAGCTTCAAATAGGCGCAGCGCTTCGCGAATGACCTCGCTGGCGGACCCGTACATGCCGGATGCCACGTGGTGACGAACCCGGTTTTCAAGCTCAACAGGCAAAGAAACGTTGAGGGACATGGAAAACTCCTTGGTATGGCAGAGTTTGCCATTTTACGCGTAAGCCAAAAAACATCGCCATTTACTTTTGCGGCATCATGCAGCGTCGGCCTCGCGGCGTGGTGCAGCGCGTTGAATTGTTCCAAGCCCTGAAACAGGGTGCGCGCAAGCGCCATGGGGAAGTCGGCGGGCAGGCGTTGTTCTACCGCGACCAGTGCCCATGAGGGGCCATGCGGAGAGCACGTCGTACAACGGTGTCATTCGCTAGCGGCCACCGGGCAGCACAAACAAAGAGAAATTTTTAGCATGCCCGTCGATGGTGACCGGTTCGCCCGACGGTCCACGTGCCCACCCGCTCTCCGTTTGTCCAGATGGCCAATGCGTCCATCACCGGTCGCCTTTATCGTCGGTGGAGATGGTGTTCGGCGTAGTCGTGGGCTGGTTGGATGGCGAAAGCGTATCGCGCAGGATCAGGTCAACACCCAATACGTTAAGAATTTCCAGAAGTTGTCCGGCGCTGACGGCGGGACTGTGTTCAATCGCCGCAATGCGGGACTGGGACACCCCAAGTTTCTGCGCAAGACTTGCCTGACTGAGCTGGCGAACCTTGCGCAGGGAGCGCAGCTGTGGCGCAAGCTGGCCCAGGATGGCGATGCGGTAGTCCATGGCTCAATATCACCTTTAAGTAATGATGGCACCGTACCATCTTAAAGTGATAACCCGTCAAAACTACCTTAAGGTTATATCGCAACCTGTTTCAAAACACGCCCATCCAGGCGCATAAGAACACCTCAAACGCGCCGCGCCAACTCCGCAGCTTTGCCGACGTAGCTGCTAGGGGTCATGGCCAGCAGGCGGGTTTTTTCAGCTTCTGGAATCGCCAGTTTGGCGATGAAGCCTTGCATGAGTTCGGGTGTCATGGCCGCGCCGCGGGTGAATTCTTTGAGTTGCTCGTAGGGTTCGGGTAGGCCAAAGCGGCGCATCACGGTCTGGATGGGTTCGGCCAGCACTTCCCAGGATTTGTCCAGGTCGGCGGCAATGGCGGTTTCGTTAAGTTCCAGTTTGCCCAGGCCCGTGGCCAGCGATTGGTAGGCCAGCACGGCGTAGCCCAGGGCCACGCCCATGTTGCGCAACACGGTGCTGTCGGTCAGGTCACGTTGCCAGCGCGAGATGGGTAGCTTTTCGGACAGGTGGCGCAGCATGGCGTTGGCTAAACCCAGGTTGCCTTCCGCGTTTTCAAAGTCAATCGGGTTGACCTTGTGCGGCATGGTGGATGAGCCCACCTCGCCCTTGCGCAGCTTTTGTTTGAAGTAGCCCAGGCTCACGTAACCCCACACGTCGCGTGACCAGTCAATCAAGATGGTGTTGGTGCGGGCTACGGCGTCAAACAGTTCGGCCATGTAGTCGTGAGGCTCGATTTGGATGCTGTAGGGTTGAAAGGTCAGGCCCAAGCCCAGGGGTTCAGGCGTTTCGATGACTTTGCGGCTGAAGGCTTCCCAGTCGAACTCGGGCCAAGCGGACAGATGGGCGTTGTAGTTGCCCACGGCGCCGTTCATTTTGGCCATGAGCTTGATGCTGGCGATCTTGTCCCGGGCGCTAGTCAGGCGAACCACCACGTTGGCAATTTCTTTGCCCACGGTGGTGGGGCTTGCGGTTTGGCCGTGGGTGCGGCTGAGCATGGGCACGTCGGCAAAGGCGTGGGCCATTTCCCGCAACTTGGTGATGACCGCTTCCAAGGCTGGCAGCAAAACGGCGTCGCGGCCGGTTTTCAGCTGCAGCGCGTGGCTGGTGTTGTTGATGTCTTCGCTGGTGCAGCCAAAGTGCACAAATTCTTGCGCATTGACCAGCTCGGTGCGGCCTTCAAACCGAGCCTTGAGCCAGTATTCGACGGCCTTGACGTCGTGATTGGTTGTTTTTTCAATCTCTTTGATGGCCAGGCCATCGGCTTCAGAAAAGTGTTTGACCAAGCCCAGCAAGTAAGTGCGCGCTCCGGGCGAAAGGGGCTTGAATTCAGCAAAACCGCAGTCACTCAGGGCGATGAACCAGGCGATTTCGACCTGCACACGGCGGTGCATGTAGCCGAGTTCACTCATGGAGGGGCGCAGTTTGGCGAGTTTGGCGGCGTAGCGGCCGTCCAAGGGGGAGAGGGCGGAAATAGCGGAAGTAGTCATGCGCCAATTGTAGGTGTGCGGGTTCAAACCGGGTGCAAGCAGGGCGTCAGGCGGGTGGGGTCTGGTGTGGGGCATTTGTCACTGCGTTGCTCTGAACCCACGTCGCTGGATAGAATGAAGCTTATAACTAAGTTAGTCTGTCACATGCCTATGAAACTTATCGGATCCACTTCCAGCCCCTACGTTCGCAAGGTGCGCATCGTCATGGCTGAGAAAAAGCTCGACTACGACTACGTGCTTGAAAACGTGTGGTCCCCTGACACCACGATTGGTTTGTCCAACCCGTTGGCCAAAGTTCCCTGCCTCATCATGGAAGCGGGCGAAGCCATTTTTGATTCGCGCGTGATCGTGGAGTACTTTGACACCTTGTCCCCCGTTGGCAAGCTGATTCCGCCGGTAGGCCGCGAGCGTGCCGAGGTGAAAACCTGGGAAGCGTTGGCCGATGGTGTGTTGGACGCGGCCGTGGCGGCGCGGCTGGAAGCGATGTGGGACGGCCGCACCGAGGCGCAACGCAGCCAAGCCTGGATTGACCGTCAGCTGGGCAAGGTGGACGCGTCGCTCAAAGCCATGAGCCGTGGCTTGGGCGAAAAAGCGTTTTGCGTGGGTATTTACCTCAGCTTGGCGGACATTGCCGTGGGCGTGGCGCTGGGTTATCTGGATTTTCGGTTGCCACAGATCGCTTGGCGTGAGCAGTACCCCAACCTGCAAAAACTGCAAGACAAGCTGATGCAACGCGCCAGCTTTGCCGACACCAAGCCGTACTGAATCCGCCTTATTCCCTTTCTAGCTGTCAAGGCGACGAAGCCACCTCAGCGCATGAAAACCCTGCCGTCACTGCGAGCGAAGCGCGGCAGCCTAGGACTTCTCAAGCCATGGATTGCTTCACTTTGTTCGCAATGACGGGTGTGTTCACGGTAAATCACCGGCGTCGTTGTTGCTTCGCCTTGTCGTGCGTTAGCGCTGCCTACGGTTTGGCGCCAAGATATGAATGATTTGGGAGTGCAATCATTTCAAAAACCTGCCCGGCACATTGCCCGGCAGGTTTTTTTACGAGCGGGCGCGGCGTTTGAGCCAGCGCATCAAGCTGCCCACGACGGGCAGTTTTTCGTAGAGTTCTTCGGCGGCGTCCCAGTAATCGCGGTGCAGGGTGATGCGACCGTCATCGGCCAAGACCAGGTGGCTGGCACCCAGGATGACCTGCTCGTTGTCGGTTTGCGTTGTTTTGAAGAAAAATCGGAATTCCCAGGTCAGAAAACACTGGTGGCCCTGTAGCACCTGAGCGGTCACCACAAAGCGCGGGCGTTTGAGTGTGACAAACATGTGCTCAAAGATGGCGGCGATGGCTGGCACGCCCTGAACATCGTTGAACGGATCTTTGAAGCGCGCTTGGGGGTGATAAATCTGCCCCAGCGCTGCTAGGCGCACGGGGCTGAGGGTTTCGTAGAACTGAACGATGCTCTGCACCGTGGCGTGGTGGTGGGTGGTCATTGTGTGGCCCGGTGGACCAGGGAAAAGTAAGCGCGGTAGGGCAGCAGTTGCATGAATTTGAGCCACAGCGTGAAGCGCTTGGGGAAGTGAACCTCAAAGCGCCCCTGTGCCCAGCCTTTCAGGATGGCGCTGGCGGCTTGCTGCGCAGTGATGAGGGCGGGCATGGTGAAGGTGTTGGCGGCGGTGAGCGGGGTTTGCACAAAGCCGGGGTTGATGATGGAAACCCCCAGGCCCAGCGGATGCAAATCCAGGTACAGGGTTTCGGCCAGGTTGATCAGGGCGGCTTTGGTGGGGCCGTAAGCCAGGCTGTTGGGCAGGCCGCCAAACCCGGCGACGCTGCCCACCAAGCTGATGTGGCCGTGGCCCTGGGCGCGCAAAGCGGGCAGTACAGCGTCCAGCAGGTACAGCGCGCCGAGGTAGTTCACCCGCAGGTGGTGCGCCATGGTGTCGACGTTCAGGTGGGTGGCGCGCATGGGCTCGTAGTGTCCGGCGCAGTACACCACGCAGTCCAACGGGCCTTGGGTTAGCAGTTCGGTGGCTGCGGCTTTGACGTCTAACGCGTGGGTGGCGTCCAGCGGCACGGCGCGGCAGCCAGGGTGTGCTTGGGCAAAGGTGTGCAGGGCCGCCGCGTTTCTGGCCGACACCACCACATGGGCACCTTGGGCCAGCAGCGCCTGTGCCGTGGCTTGCCCGATGCCGCTGGAGGCACCCACGATCCAGACCGTTTTGCCGTGCCAGTGTTGCATGGGTGGATTCAAAGGAGGGAATATGTGCATGGTGTCTCAGTTAAAAATGAGCGCGATCTGTCGAGGTGGCGCTTGGGTTCGCGGCTAACTTCCATGGCGACGGAGCCAACCCAGAGCATGAAATCCCTGCCGTCTCTGCGCGCTTAAGCCGCAGTCCAGGGCTTTCGAATGCGTGGATTGCTTCGCCTCGTTCGCAATGACGGCTGTATTTCACGTTAATTGGGTGCAGAACGTTTGGTGAACGCCAAGGTGACTTCACCCAGGTGGATGCCGAACTTGCTCATGCTGGCTTTGTTGAGCATGACCTGGTCATTCATCAGGTACATCCAGTCGTCAAATTGCACCTCGTAGGTCTTGCCGTCAACTGGCAATGCGAGGGTGTAGGTCCAGTAAAACGCGTTGCCCCGGGTTTGCCCCTGCGCCTGCCCCACAACGTCGTCGGCGCGCCCGGTGTAGCGGCCATCGGCGTGGCGGGTGAGGTGCCAGATGCGCTTTTGCGTGCTGCCGTCAGAGTAAGTGAACGATTCATCCAGCACGCCTTGGTCGCCGGTCCAGGTGCAAACCATTACCACCGTGAAGCGTTTGACGACCTTGCCCGAGCGGTCGGTGAACACACCGTAGGCGTCCAGCGTGCCGTTGAAGTAGCTGCGCAGGTCAAGCGTCGGCTTTTCATTGGCATAGGAGGCGATGTCCTGTGAGGCGCAGCCGCCCATCAGTGCGGCGCTGGCGGTCACGCCGAGCAAGAGGAGTCGTCTTTTCATGGGTTTTTTCTCAGGATTAGGAAGTACAAAAGGGTGGCCGCTATGGCCTTGAGGACGCAAGGCAGAACACAATAAGCCAGGGTCAAGGTGTGCAGTGCGCCTTCGTCGGTGCTGCCCGGCATGTAGCCCAGCAGGCCCAGCACGGGCAGCGCAATACCTGCGGCCAGCGCCAGATTGAGCTTGGCCGCAAACGCCCACCAGCCAAAGTAGGCACCTTCTAAGCGCTGTTGATCGCCGTTGGCCTGAATTACCCCGGTCAACAGAGCTGCGGGCAAGGCCAAGTCTGTGCCCAGCGCCACGCCCGACAAGGCACACACCACGACAAACGCGGCAATGTCGCCCGTGCCCAGCACGCTTGCAAACATGAACACGGCAATGGACAGCGCCATGCCGACACCCCAGGTGCGCGCCAAGCCCAAGCGGGGCACCAGCCGCAGCCAAAGCGGGATGCTGAGCGCGGCGCAAATGAAGTAACTGCCCAAAAACAGGGGTTCGGCGCTGGCAGGTGCCTGCAAGCGGTCTTGCACAAAGAACAGCATCAGCGTGGCGGGCACGGCGCTGGCAATGCCGTTGACCAGAAAGACCGCCATCAGCCGTCGAAAGTCAGGTCGACGCCACGGCAGCCACAGCTGGGCTGGGCTGTCTGGCGTGTAGACGCCGGTGCGGGCCGCGGCTGATGGCCCTTTGCGCCAAGCCAGCCACCCCACGACACAAGCTATAAACAAAATAGCAGAAGTTGCAGGTATTCCGAGGGTTGCAGGTGCAATGGAGGCAATGATCACACCGGCCAAGCCCAGCCCCTCGCGCCAGGCGACGACTTGGCTGCGGTACAGCGCCTCACCGCCCAGGCGCGCACCCCAGGCCTGATGCAGGACGCTGAGGGCGCTGAACGCCACGGTGCACAGTAGCAGGCTGGCACCTAACCACAGCAACAGCGCGCTTGGCGCGCCTTGCAACGACAGGGGTGGAAAGAACAACAGGGCAAACCCGGCGCACATCAACAAGGCCGTGACGGCCCCCCAGGGTAAAACCCGGTGGGAGCTGTGGGCGTGCAGGCGGTCCACCCAGCGGCCCAGCAGGGGGTCAATGACTGTGTCAAACAGCCGTACGCCCAGCAACACGGCACCCAGCGTGGCCAAAGACACGCCAAAGTTTCGCGCATAAAAGTTGGGCAACAACACGTACAAGGGCAGCGCGACAAAGGCCAGTGGCAGCCCCATAAGGCCATAGCGCCAGCCACTGCGCCAGTCCAGCGAGGCAGGTGGGTCCGCGGGAGTAGCAGCGCGTGAGTTCATGGGGTGGTGCTCAGGCGGGGGCGCGCGCCAGCAAGGCGCGACGCATCTCGGGCTGGCTCGTGGCGTCTGACAACCAGATGCCAAAGAAGCGCTTGCTGAAGTCGTCGCCCGCAATCGCTGCTTGGGGGCGGGCGTTCAACCAGAAACGCGCACCTTGCCCGGGCTGGTGCAGGCCGGTCAAGCGGTCTTGGGCTCGCACGTCGGGAAAACTGGCCTGCATCTGCGCCAGCCACGCGGCTTCTTGCGCGGCGCTGATGGGGCCTTGGCGGCGCATTTCTTCGAGCGAGCGTTCGGCGATGGCGCTGCCGCGCAGGGTGCGCAAATAGGTCAGGCTCAGGCCTAGCGGGTGCTGTGCGTATTGGCTGGCGCTAAAGCTGGTAGTGGTCCAGAGTTGCGCCTCATAGACTTCAAAGCCCCAGTAGCGCAGCCGTGCGTTGCCAGCCAGGGTGGCACCGGGAAGGTTGTCGGCTATCTCAGGCCAGGGCGCAGGCGGCGTGGTTTGGGCGTTCGGTGAAGCGGCCAGCAGCAAGGCCGCGCTGGTCAAGAGGGTGCGTCGGGTGGGGTCCATGGCTTAAGCTGGCTTGCGCAGGGTGTACTGCACCACGTCGATGTTGTTTTCCATGAACGCTGCCTCGCAGTACGCCAGGTAAAACTCCCAGATGTGCGTGAAGCGTGGGTCGAATCCACCTTGCAGCACAGCGTCGCGCTTGGCCAGAAAGGACTCGCGCCAGCGCTTGAGGGTCTCGCCGTAGTCGTGCCCGAAGGCGTGTTCGTCGATCACTTCCAGGCCAGCCGCCGTCGATTGGGCGCGGAACTCACGCGGGCAGGGCAGGCAGCCACCGGGGAAGATGTACTGCTGGATGAAGTCGGTGGAGGTGACGTAGCGGTCAAAGTAGGCGTCGTCAATCACGATGCTTTGCACACAGGCGCGCCCCCCGGGCTTGAGTAGCCGCGCCACAGTGGCAAAGTAGGTGGGCCAGTATTCGCGGCCCACCGCTTCAACCATCTCGATGGAGCAAATGGCGTCAAACGGCGCGTCCGTGATGTCGCGGTAGTCTTGCAGGCGCAGGCTGGCGCGATCGGCCACGCCCAGGCGCTGCAGGCGGTTTTGGGCGTAGGCCAATTGCTCAGTGCTCAGCGTCACGCCGGTGATATGGGCGTCACATTCGGTGGTAGCCATGTCGGCGAGGGCACCCCAGCCACAACCAATTTCAAGCACCCGGTGGCCGCTCTGCACGCCCGCCTGGGTCAGCGCGCGGCGCACTTTGGCATGCTGGGCCTGGGCCATGGGCTGGTTCAGGTCGCCATTGAACCAGGCCGATGAGTAGTTCATGGTCTCGTCCAGCCACAGCTGGTAGAACGCGTTGCCCAGGTCATAGTGGGCGTGGATGTTTTTTTGGCTGTTGGCCCGGGTGTTGCGGTGCAGCAGGTGTTTGATGCGGTACAGCAGCCGCCCGACCCAGGTGCCGTAGACCATGTTCTCCACCTCTGCACGGTTTTTCACCAGCACGCGCAGCAGTTCGGTTAGGTTGGGGGTGCTCCAATCGCCGGCGATGAAGCTTTCGGCAAAGCCGATGTCGCCAGACTTCAGCGCCGCCGCGCAAGGCTTCCAGTTGTGCAGCACCAGCGTGGCGTGGGGCAAAGCCTGGTGTCCAAAGCGCTGCATGCTGGCGTCGGGCAATTGCACGGTCAGGCTGCCGTGTTGGATACGCTCCAGCAGCTTGAGCACGCTGCGCGCAGCAACCGGGGTTCTGGTGGGCCAGACCGCGGCAGAGCGGGCTTGGGTTGTGGTGGTGGTGTTCATGGCGTGACCTCAACGGGTGGTAAAAACAGTCGGTGGTGGGGGTTTGCGGAAAAAAGGCGCCTTTTTCAGGAACAGCTTGAGCGCTTGCCAGTGAATGCGCAGCACCACCGCCAGCGTCATGGCCGGGTAGCGCAGCAGGGCGTGGCGCACGGATGCAGCGGTGAGTGGCTCAAGCTCGCCGCTCACGCTGGTGTCAATCAGTGGGCCCTGGGCGTCATCAAAATCCACCCGTGCCACGGTGCAGCGCAGGTCAGGGGTCAGCATGAATCGAAAGCGGTAGCCGCCCTCCACCGGGCAGAAGGGGGAGACGTGGAACACCTTGGTGGCGGTTTGCTCCACGCCAAACTGGGGTTGGTTGAGCAAATAGCAGTGGCGCTCGCCAAAGGTGTTGTTGACCTCCACCACCACGGCGCGCAACGTGCCGTCGGCGCGGTGGCAGTACCAAAAGCTGACCGGTTTGAAGGTGAAACCCAACACGCGCGGGTAGGTGTGCAGCCAGACCTCGCCTTGTGCGTCGGCAATGCCTTCGCTTTGCAATAGGGCGTCGAGCCAGGCCAGGGCGCCGCCGTCTTTCGGGCTTCGACCGTCGCCGTGATCGGCATCAAAATAGCTCAAGGGTGCCCAGCGGTTGCGTGCCAGTACGGCGCTGGGTTGCGCCTGAAGGCTGCGCATGGGCAGCATCAGAAAGTAGGTGGGATACACAAACGCATGCCGCTTGGGACGATGCCGCGTGTGGCGCACCCGCCCAAAGCCGATCAGGGCTTGGTGGGTGGTGGTGGTCGATGGCGCAAGTGGCATGGTTTGAGTTTGGTTAAGAGGTTGATCGCTAAAAACCAATTTGGTATCTGGGCTAAAGGGCATTTATTCCTCGAACGTTCATGGCGACGAAGCCACCCCAGCGCATGAAAATCCTGCCGTCACTGCAAGCGTAGCGCGCCAATCCAGGGCTGGCGAAGTCATGGATTGCTTCACTTCGTTCGCAGTGACGGCTGTATTTCACCTTAACGCAGCAGTTGGCGCAGCTGTTGGGCCACGGCCAAGCCGCTCTTGAGTCCGTCTTCATGGAAGCCGTAGCCGGTCCACGCACCACAGAAGTAGGTGTGAATCTGCCCTTGCAAGGCACCGACCTCTTGCTGCGCGGCAATGGCTGCAACATCAAACACCGGGTGCGCGTAGTCGTATGTGCCGTGAACCAGCCAAGGGTCAATGGGCTGCAAAGGGTTCAGTGACACCAACACTGGCTGGGTGAATGGCAGGGGTTGCAACTGGTTGAGCAGGTAGTGCAGACAGACATAGGCGTTACTTTTGCCGTGCATCTGTTGCGGCGCACGCGCATAGTTCCAGGCGGCCCAGGCTTTGCGTGCGGTGGGCAGCACCGAGGTATCGGTGTGCAGCACGGCGCGGTTGGCCTGGTAGCGGATCGCGCCCAGGGTGCGTTGTTCCTGGGCAGTGGGCGTATCCAAAAGCGCCAACGCTTGGTCAGAGTGGCAGGCCAGCACCACCTTGTCAAAGCGTTCGGTTTGCCCGGCGCTGTGAATCAGCACGCCCAGCGCGTCGCGCGTGATCCGGTCCACCGGTGTTTTGAGCCGCTTGTCGGCAATGTGCGCGGTGATTTTGTCCACGTACTGGCGGGCACCACCGGGCACCGTCCACCACTGCGGGCGATTGGTGACCTGAATCAAACCATGGTTGTGGCAGAACCGCACCATCGTGGCCACCGGGAACTTGAGCATTTGATCGGTCGGGCAACTCCAGATGCAGCCCAGCATGGGCAGCAGGTACCAGTCGCGAAACGCATCGGAAAAGTTGTGTCGAATCAGAAAGTCTTGCAGCGGCTGCATCAGGTCGGCCTCTTGGCCGTGCTGCGCCAGCGAAGTGGCCAAGGTGTTGAAGCGCAGCACATCCTTGAGCATGCGCCAAAACCGCGGGTTAACGAGGTTGGCGCGCTGGGCAAACACAGTATTCAACGAGGTGCCGCTCCACTCCAACGGGCCGTCGGCGCGGCCATGGGGCACTTGGACTGAGAACGACATGTCGGACTTGGCGCTGGGCACGCCCAAGTCAGCCAGCAACTTGATCAGGTTGGGGTAGGTGCGCTCGTTGAAGACCAAAACTCCGGTGTACACGCCGTGCGTGACGGGGCCGTCGGCACCGGGCAGGGTGACGTCCACCGTGTGGGTGTGCCCACCGAAGTAGCTGCCGGCCTCAAACAGCGTGAGTTCTGCGTGCCCCTTGAGCTGATGGGCAACAGCCAAGCCTGAGATGCCTGAGCCGATGATGGCAATTTTCATAGTGAAGTTCGAGTTAAAACTTACTGGTAAATTTTGTGACTGATTAGTAATCTATCATGTTCATTGGTTTTATGGAAAGTTTGTTGAATAAAAGGGTTATAGAGCCTAGATTCTTCAACAGGTGCGTCGCGTTGTCACCCATTGGGTAAGCTTGATCGGAGTTCAAAACAGTCCACAGTCACATGTACTTATTGACGAAAACAAGCGGTCAACGGAGGAATCTAAGTTGAAGTTGGGGTGCGTGAATCCGTTTGTGGTGCAGGGTGTTCAAGCTGAATGCCGCTGACTGTGCCGTGCCACAACACGGAGGCGCACACCGCCATCGAGCACGACTTCTCAGGTGCAGGCGCGGCACAGCCGTGCACCCGCCCAGCGCAACAGTTGCCGCGATGGGTACACAGCTGGGTCAACGGTGCAATGCTTGAACGGGTAGGGGCTGCCCGCAGGTGGTCGTGGTTGCTTCGCCTTGCCGTGCACAAGCACTGTGTGCGGCTTCGCGCCTAATGTCGTACCGATCTAAAAACGCAATTAGGGCTACCAGGGCCGGTCAGATGCGGTGGATTTGGTCAACGTCAAAAGACGTTCCAGGTTGTGGTTCACTTTAACGTCGCGGTGGGCCACGCTGGCGGTGATGCGGAACTCTGCCAAGCTGGTGTCGCGCACCATGGGTTCGCCCGTGGCCATGCCTTGGCGGTTGATCAGCACCGCGACTTTGGGTGTGGTGGTGTTCAGCCCCCGTTTGATGACCACGGCGACCTCGTTGGTGGCCAAGCGTACAAAGGTGCCCGGTGAATACACGCCTACGGTTTTGATGAGGGCCGCACCTGCCTCGTCAACCTTGCGGTTCTCGTCAAAGTAACAGGCTTGCATGGCGGAGCTGGGCGGCTCGGACGCGCGCGATGCGCGAGGCGAGATGCGCGCGCCAAACATGTCGGCCCGTTGGATCAGTCGCGCCAGGCGTCGCCCTTCGCTCTGGTTAGCCAAAGGCCCAGATGTCTTGGCGCCGTGGTAAAGCACGGCTTCCAACCAGAGTTCATTGGTCACGCCCATGCTCTGCAGCATGTCCACCGAGCGTGGGGCATGGGTGTCGATGCGGTGCAGCTGGTCCACGCTGGGGGGCTCTTTTTGCAGGGCCAGGCGGTCTTGCAGTTCGGTCATGCCGATGTTCATGGTTAGCGCGGCGCTGCACATCGGGCGAATGCTGGTGGCGGGCCACTTCAGCACGTCGCGCCCGGCCATGGCGCACATCACGCACACCAGCATGGCGTGGGTGGCGCTGTAGTGGCGCATTTCGGTGCCCGAGAGGTGAATTAGCGCAAACAGCGTGCCGTCTGGGTTGCGCAACGTGTGGCGCTCTAACTCGTTTTGCAAGCGTTCCAAGCGGGGCAAAAATGTTTCGCCTCGGGTATCACGCAGCATGGCATGGGCTTGGGCCTGCAGGTCCAGCCAATCGGGTTCGTCGCTGACCTCCACCACCGTGTTGCGTTTGGCGTCGTAAGGAGACACGCGCACGTCGGCAATCTGGCCCAGCGCCCGGTCTTCCATCACCAGGTTGTTCAAGCGGTTGACGTAACCCCGGCGAAAGTTCTCAGACTGGTCGCCATCAATGAAGATATGGCGGCGCGTGCCAATCACAAATTCCAGTTCCTTGCGGCTTTTAACCACAAAACCTTCGCTGGCCAGTAGCACGCCGCTCTCGTCGCGCAGTGCGCAGGGTAGCGGCTGGCCCAGAAGGATGGCATCGATGTCAATGGGAACCAGATTCATAGTGTTTTCGATTATGCCAAGCCCGGGTAAGGGCGGGCTCAGCGCAGGCTGTTGCCACTGAGCATACGCGAAACCGCGGGGCTGATAGCATTAAGCACATGACTGAAAACGCTTCAATTTCTTCTTTTCCCGCATCGACACCTACCCTGGCGTTGACTGCCAAGCTGTGTGCTGCCGATGCGTTGCTAGCGCGTGTGGCCTGTTTACCGCGACCGCTGGTGTTCACCAATGGTGTGTTTGATGTGTTGCACAGGGGCCATGTGATGTACCTAGAGCAAGCTCGGTCCTTGGGTGGCAGCTTGTTGGTGGCGCTCAACACCGACGCCTCGGCCCGGCGGCTGGGCAAGGGCCCGGACCGCCCTTTGAACAATGAAATGGACCGTGCGTGCGTCATCGCAGCATTAGCCAGCAGCACCTTGGTGACGTGGTTTGACGAGGACACGCCGCTGGAGCTGATTGGTCTGGTGCGCCCCGATATTCTGGTCAAGGGTGGTGACTATGACATGGCAAAACTGGCCGAAACCGGGTTGGTGCAGTCGTGGGGTGGCCACGCACAGGCGCTGCCGTTTGTCACGGGGTATTCCACCACCGCGCTGGTCAAGAAAATACGCAGCTCTTGATGGCGCATGACATGGGTTCTTGGCCCATGAAAGTAAAAGGTTTGTCGTTAAGCTGTCACGCATAAGTTTCACGCGGCAAAAATGCGGCAGTCACCTATGAAGACCACATGAAATGACATACAAATCTTATGTTGATCGGCTTATATAGGTAATAGTAGAGCGGGTTGGGTTAACTTGGTGTCAGCCCCAACAGGTCCTTAGCGTTTGTTGCGAAACGTGTCGTGGCAACTTTGGCAACTGCCTTCCACCGCCAATGTGGCGCTGCGCAGGGTGGCCATATCTGAACCCTCTGAGGCTTTGACCAATTGGCTGACGTGGCCCAAAAAGTTGTCTTGGGCGCGTTGGAAATCTGCCGCTTGGCTCCAGACTTCGGGTTTGGCTCGGGTGGGCTGGTTGTTGCTGTCGGCGACAAATAAGGGCCAAGGCTGCTTGGACAACGACTGCAAATTGACCGCCGCCGCCGCGAATTCTGCCGCGTTGTAAGGCGCCCGGTCACGCGCCACCAGGCCCATGGGCTCCAGCGTTTTGGTCATTTGTTTGAAGATGGCTTGGCGCTTGCTCACCATGTGTTGCGCCGGGGTGTCTTTGCCGTTGTCGGAGCAGGCCGCTAACGACAGCGCGGCACCGGTCCATAAAAACAGTCGGCAAAGGGTGTGGGTCGTGTGCATGGGGTGGCGTGAGTTGAAGCGGGGTTACAGGGCGGGCGCGAACGCAAACACCGTGTGCCACAGCGCCAGAATGGCTTGGCTTTCGGCGTCTAGGGTGGCAGGCGGCACCTTGGGTGAGGTCTCGTTCAACCGGGCCTGGTGTTGCACCTGGCGCAGTGTTCGGTACGCGGTGGCCGCGGATCGGCCTACGCCGGGCGGCAGGATGCCCAGGACCTCTGCGCGTTCCAAGAGCGCGATGTTGCCCGCGTTGGCCATCAGCTGCGGGTAGCTGGCCGACTGCGAGAGCACCAAAAACTGCATGACAAATTCGGCATCCATCATGCCGCCGGGGCTGTACTTCACGTCAAACAAGTCGGGGCGAGACGGGTGGGCGCTGGCCACACGCTCGCGCATGGCGCTGATTTCATGGCGCAAGGCTTCGGGGTCGCGATCAGCAGTGATGACGGTTTGGCGCACGCCCTCAAAGCGGGCTTGTATGGCGTCGTCGCCCAGCACGCACCGCGCGCGGGTGATGGCTTGGTGCTCCCAGGTCCAGGCGGTGTTGCTGCCGCGCTGCTGTTGGTATTTGGCGTAGGCGTCGAAGCTGGTGATCAACAGGCCGGCGTTGCCATTGGGCCGCAAAGCGGTGTCGATTTCGTACAAATCGCCTTCGCTGGTTTTGATGGTCAGCCAGGTGATGAGTTTGCGCACCAAGGTGCCATACACCTCGTGGGCGTCGTCATGGTCGTCATCGAATACGAACACGATGTCTAAGTCGCTGCCATAGCCCAGTTCTTTGCCGCCCAGCTTGCCGTAGGCAATGATGCCAAGCAGGGGCTGGGCTCGGTGGGTTTTTTTCAGGCGGCTCCAGCACCAGCGGGTGGTGATGCGCAGCAGCACATCGGCCAGTGCACTGAGGTCGTCGGCCACCTGTTCAACGGTGAGGTTGCCCTCCACGTCACGCGCTAGAGTGCGAAATACCTCGGCGTGGTGGGCGCGCCGCAGCAGGTTCAATAGCGTTTCGTCGTCGTCTTCGCGGGCAGTTTCCAAGGCCGCGCGGCGGTGCTCCAGTTCGGCCTCAAAACCCACGGGGTCAAAACGTTCGCGCAACATGTCGGTGGCGGCCAACTCGTCAATCACGCCGGGGTGCAGCATCAGGTAGCGCGCGGGCCAGCGGGCGGCGCCCAGCAGGCGCAGCAGGCGCTCGTGCACGTTGGGGCGCTCCACAATCAGAGCGAGGTAACTTTCGCGGCGCAGCAGGGGCTCCATCCAGTCCACCAGGCCCACGGCTGCGACCTCGGTGACGCGGCCTTCGCGCACCCACTGCGCGGTGCGCGACAGCAGGCGCATCAACCGGGCTTTGGCCTCATCGCGCAGGGCCAGCACGCGGGGATGCTCGCACCAACTTTCCAGGCGTTGGCGCAGTTGTTCACCCAATTGGGGCAGCAGGTCGGCCATGTCTGTGACGTATTCCGGCGGCTTGGGTCCTTGGCAACCTTTGCACTGGGGCTCGGAGCCCCCGAGTAGTTTGTCAAACTCCTGCGCCACCAGTTCACGGTGGGCATCGAGCTGGTTGAGCAGTGGCTGCGCTGACGCAAAACCCATGGCGGCGGCGATCCAGGACAGATCCTCATCCTGTGTTGGCAGCACATGGGTTTGCTGGTCGTCTAGGTATTGAATGCGGTGTTCCACACGGCGCAGAAAGTCGTAGGCCTGGGCCAAAGCGTCGGCGGTGTCGGCTTCCATCAGACCCGCCTTGACCAGCCTGGGCAGGGCGTTGAGCGTGGGGCGCGTGCGCAACTCAGGAAACTGCCCGCCGCGCACGACTTGCAGCAACTGCACAATGAACTCGATCTCGCGAATGCCGCCTCTGGAGAGCTTCACGTCGTTGGCGCGTTCGGGTCGCCCGGCACTGCGTTTGCCAGCGTGGTCGCGAATCTGGCGGTGCAAATGCCGCAGGGCGTCAAATACGCTGTAGTCCAGATAACGCCGAAAGACAAAGGGCATGACCACCTTGCGCAGTGCCTGTGTGGCGCCGCTGGCTTTGCTGGACAGGGGCGCCACAACTCGGCTCTTGAGCCAGGCAAAGCGCTCCCATTCGCGGCCCTGCACGTGCAAGTACTGCTCCAGCGCGTCCAAAGACACGGCGACCGGGCCCGAGTTGCCGTTGGGCCGCAATGCCAAATCGACGCGAAAGACGAAGCCATGCTCGGTGGTGTCGCCAATCAGGCTGAAAATGGCGCGTACGGCCTTGCAGAAGTATTCGTGGTTGGTGATGCGGCCACGGCCTTGGGCGTCACCGGCGGTGTCACCGTCGTCGTCATACACGTAGATCAGGTCGATGTCGCTCGAGACATTGAGTTCTCGCGCACCGAGTTTGCCCATGCCCACGATCCAAAGTTCGGCCCGCTGGCCGTTGGGGCCCAGCGGTGCGCCGTGGCTTTGGTCCAGGGCGGCCAACACTTCGGTTAACGCCACCCCCAGGGCAAACTCGGCCAAATCGGTCATGGCTTGGGTGACTGTGGCCAGTGGCGTTTGGGCGTCGCAATCGAGGCACAGCAGCCGCTCGATGGTCAGCATGCGGGTGATGCGAAGGGCGCTGGCGCTCGGATGACCGGTTTGTTGCAGTGCGGTAAAGGTGCTATGCAGGTTTTCGGGGGTGGGCAGACCCGGCGGGAGCAGCGTCAATTGATGGGGGAAGCGGCGGCGCACACGTTGCGCAAAGCGCGAATACTCAGCCAGTGAGGGGCGGGTCATAATTCTGGTCTACAACTTCTTATTAATTGATGTGTCTGCGCGCTCCCGAACATTGCTGAAAACCTGGTCTGTCGTGACACGCTGGATGCTGGGTGCAGTGTTGTTGTCCTGGCTGCTGTTGGGCGTTGCCTGGGGAGCGTTTCATTGGATCATTGTGCCGCGAATTGCGGATTTCCGCCCTGCGTTGGAGGCACAAGCCACGAAGGCGATAGGGGTGCCCGTTCGCATCGGCGCACTCACCACCCACACCAATGGTTTGATCCCATCTTTGGAGCTGACGCAGGTCAAGCTTTTTGATCCGCAAGGCCGTGTTGCCTTGTTGTTGCCACGGGTCGTGGTCGCGATGTCGCCGCGCTCGTTGTGGCGCATGGGGTTTGAGCAGCTCTATATTGATCAGCCTGAGTTGGATATTCGGCGCGGTGCAGATGGCCGGGTGAGCGTGGCGGGGCTGGACTTTTCTCGCCACACGGGGTCAAGCGCCGACCCGTTGAACTGGTTTTTTTCCCAGCGTGAGTTTGTCATTCGCGGTGGGGTGGTGCGATGGAGCGACGACTTTCGTCGCCTTGAACCCTTGACCTTGCAAGCCGTGGATGTGGTCGTGCGCAACTCAGGGCGTCACCACGACGCCCGACTCGATGCCACGCCCCCTGCGCCGTGGGGCGAACGCTTCAATGTGCGTGCGCGCTTCACCCAGCCCTTGTTGTCCCGCCAACACGGGCAGTGGCAAGACTGGGTGGGTCAGATGTTTGCCGAGTTTTCCAGGGTTGACCTGTCTGAGTTACGTCGACATGTCACGTTGAACTTTGATTTGAGCCAGGGACGGGGCGCGGTGCGCGCCTGGGTGGATGTGGACAAAGGGCGGGTAACCCGCGCAGAGGCGGACGTTGCGCTATCAGAGGTGGCCGTTTCCTTGGGCAAGGACTTGGGGGTGTTGTCATTGCGGCAGATCACCGGGCGCCTGGGGGGCGCGGTGCTGCCCGGTGGTTTTGATGTGTTTGCCAAGTCCCTGGCCTTGGATACGGCAGACGGCCTGCATTGGCCCGGCGGGAACGTGCGAGTGAAGTCAATGGATGCTGTGGGCCATGTCCCCGCGCATGGCGAATTGCAGGCCACACGGGTGGATTTGAGCGCGTTGGCAGAAGTCGCCGAGCGTTTGCCCTTGGATGCCAAATGGCGCTCGCAACTGGCGCGTTTGGCTCCGACAGGTCAGATGGCGTCTCTGGTGGCTGAGTGGAAAGGGCCGTTGGCCGCGCCCGTCAGTTACCAGGTGAAGGGGGCGGTGCGCCAGTTGGGGCTGTTGGCGCAGGACGGTGTGCCGGGCGTGCAGGGGCTGGATGCGGAGTTTCAGTTCTCCCAAGGCGCTGGGCAGGCCAAAATCAGTGTCAACAAGGGCAGCGTCGACGTGCCTGATGTTTTTCAGGAGCGGGAAATTCCCATTGATCGTTTGACCGCCCAGGTGGGCTGGAAAATGTCGCCTGAGCGGATCGAACTGGCGGTGGATGCGCTGAAGTTCAGCAACGTGGATGCGCAGGGTGAAGCGCATTTCAAGTGGCGCACAGGGGGCTCAGGCAAACGGGGCGAACGAACTTACCCGGGCGTCATTGATTTGCAGGCGCATTTGGTGCGCGCCGAAGGCCAACGGGTGCACCGCTACCTGCCGAAGGTCATTGATCCCTTGGCGCGTGATTACGTGCGTGACGCCGTTCGGGCGGGCACAGCCCGCAACGTGCGGTTTGTGGTGAAGGGGCCGATCGCGCACTTGCCGTTCGCCGACCCGAGCCAGGGTACTTTCAAGATCAGCGCCGAAGTGCGGGATGCCAAGCTGGCGTATGTGCCCAGCCGCCTGCAGCCTGCGGGTGAGTTGCCGTGGCCCGTGTTGTCGGAAATTGATGGCGATTTACTCATCAGCGGCCAGCAGTTGTCGGTGAAAGGCGCACGCGCGCGCTTGGGCGACGGCCCAGGTGTGCAAGTGACGCGGGTTGACGCCCACATTGCGGACCTGATGCACACGCAGGTGTCGGTCAATGCCGACTTAAAAGGGCAATTGCCCGATGTGTTTCGTGTGATCAAAGAGTCCCCGCTGGCGCGCATGACCGGGCAGGTGTTGTCGCGCTCCGTGGTGGCAGGCCAGGCTGACATCAAGCTCCAGTTGCAGTTGCCCGTGGCGGACATCGAACAAAGCACGGTTCAAGGCAGCGTGATGCTGGCTGGAAACGATGTGCAAATCACCCCCGACACGCCGCGCATCACACGGGCCAAAGGTGAGGTGGGGTTTTCTCACCGGGGAATCACGCTTGCCGCTCAGGGTCAGATGCTTGGTGGCGATGTGCGACTTGAAGGTGGGCTGGACTTTGTTGCTTCCACCGAGGCGCTGACGACCCCGCCCGTGGTGATTCGCGCCAGCGGGGTGGTGACAGCGGAGGGTTTGCGGCAGGCTGGTGAGCTGGGTTTGGTTTCGCATCTGGCGGGATATGTCTCAGGAAGTGCCGGATACAACGCGACGTTGGGTTTGCGCCAATCGGTGCCAGAATTGCTGGTGACCACCCAGTTGCAAGGCATGGCTGTGAGCTTGCCCGCGCCGTTTTCAAAAAATGGCGCCAGTGCCATGCCGTTGCGCTACCAGACCACGGTGTTGCCACGTCACGGTGCGGGCGCCAAATCCGGGGGCGTAACCCTGCGCGATCGCGTGTCGTTGACCATCGGTCGGCTGGGCAACCTGGCGTTTGAACGTGATGTGTCGGGGGTCGAGCCGCGGGTTTTGCGCGGCGCGATTGCCGTCGGCTCCCCGGCTCTGGAGCCCGTGGTGTGGCTGGATCAGGGTGTGATTGCCAACATAGATGGCGTGGTGTTTGATGCCGATGCTTGGCACGCGGTGCTGGAAAAAGTAGGACGCAACAACCCCGCAGCAGAGACCTCCAGCACCGTTTCCACCACGTTGGGCTACCTGCCCAACGTAGTAGTGTTGCGCGCCGATGAGTTGACTTTGGGTTCACGCAAGTTCAACAAAGTGGTTTTGGGTGCTGACCGGGACGGCTCGTTGTGGCGGGTCAACGTTGATTCCACCGAGCTCAATGGTTACGTCGAGTACCGGGAACCGTCAGATGTCACGATGGCAGGCAGCGCCGGGCGTGTGTATGCGCGCTTGGCGCGTTGGACGATTGCGCCAAGTGCCGCCAGCGAGGTTGAGGCGCTGCTGGACGCCCAACCGGCCAGCATTCCCGCGCTAGACCTGGTGGTGGACGACTTTGAGTTGCATGGCCGCAACCTGGGGCGCTTGGAAGTGGAGGCCATCAACCGGTACGCGATAACGGGCGGACCTGCGGTGCCTGTGCGCGAATGGCGCTTGAATAAATTGAATCTGGTGATGCCCGAAGCGACCTTCTCCGCCTCGGGTAGTTGGGCCCGAATCCATGCACCCAGTTTTGGCACAAACCCCTTGGACCGGCGGCGCTCAGTGCTCGATTTCAAGCTGGACATGTCCGATGCGGGCAAACTACTGGAGCGCTTCGGCATGAACGACGTCGTGCGCAGAGCCAGTGGCAAACTCGAAGGTCAACTGGCTTGGATGGGATCGCCTTTTAAACCAGACTACCCCAGCTTAGGCGGCAACTTCACCGTCCACGTGACGGATGGCCAGTTTTTGAAAGCCGAACCTGGCATGGCCAAACTGCTGGGCGTGTTGAGCCTGCAAGCCTTGCCCAGACGGCTGACGTTGGACTTTCGCGACGTTTTTCGAGAAGGGTTCTCGTTTGACCTTTTGCGTGGCGATATTGCCGTGGACAAAGGATTGGCGCGCACCAACAATCTGCAGATGAAGGGCGTTAATGCGACCGTTCTGATGGAAGGTCAGGCCGATATTGCATTGGAAACGCAGGATATCAAGGTGTTGGTGGTGCCTGAAATCAACGCGGGCACCGCCTCGTTGATCGCCACCGTGTTGAACCCAGCGGTGGGTTTGGGGTCGGTGCTGGCGCACCTGTTTCTTCGCAAGCCCTTGATTGAATCATCAACCCAGATGTTTCACGTTGATGGCAGTTGGAAGGATCCCCGTGTGACGAAAGTGACACCCGCTGCATCGTCTGCTAAAGGAGCAAGTCCATGAAGGTTGCCGCTATTCAAATGGTGTCGGGGGTAGACGTCAACGCCAATATTGCCCGCGCCCACGACCTGCTGCGCCGCGCCGCTTGCGCTGGGGCCGAGCTTGCGGTGTTGCCAGAGCACTTTTGCCTGATGGGGCAGCGCGACACCGACAAACTGGCGATTCAAGAACCCTTTGGCAGCGGTGTGCTCCAGCAGTTTTTGGCCGATGTGGCGCTGGAGTTGGGCCTGTGGGTGGTGGCAGGGACGATCCCACTGACTGGCGACGGGCAGGCGACCACGTCTGGGCGCGCGCGCCTTTTGAACAGTTCGCTGGTGTTTTCTGCGCAGGGCTGTTGCGTGGCCCGCTATGACAAGATGCACTTGTTCAAATTTGACAACGGAGTCGAGTCTTACGACGAATCCCGGGTGATGCAGGCGGGTGCCCAGCTGGTGAGTTTTGATCTGACATCGCGCGATGGCCATGTCTGGCGCATTGGTTTGAGTGTGTGCTATGACCTGCGGTTTCCTGAGCTTTACCGCGCGTATGCCACGGCTGGCGCGCACCTGTTGTTGGTGCCCAGTGCGTTTACCCACACCACAGGGCAATGCCACTGGGAGGTGTTGTTACGTGCCCGTGCCATTGAAAATCTGTCGTTTGTGGTGGCCGCGGCGCAAGGAGGCGTGCATGACAATGGACGCCACACTTGGGGGCACACCATGCTGGTGAGCCCGTGGGGCAAGGTGTTGGGGCAACTTGATCAAGGGGAGGGTGTGGTTGTGATGGATTTGAGTTTTGAGGAATTGGCGGGTTGCCGCTTGTGTTTGCCCGCGCTGGGGCATCGGGTTTTATGAACGACGGTCGTACCCCGTGGACCTATCTGGTTGTGGTGGCCTGGGTGGTGGGTTTGGCTGCGTGCGCCGGCGTACCCCTCACTACCGCACCCGGCCCCCGGTCGATTGATCCGCCGCCCATCACGTCTGCGCCGACAACAGCAGCGCCGGATAGCAGTGTGTCGATGGGCGCAACGGTGGTTCGCGGCAAAAGCCGTTGGGTGGCGGTGCCGTGGAGTGATCTGCCCGGCTTTCAAGACGATGTGTTGTCAGAGGCGTGGAATGCGTGGATCAAGAGTTGCGAGCGCCCTGGGCCTCTTTATGGTCACTTGTGCCAGGAAGTTCGACGCCTCAGCATTGGCGGGGAGCAAGCGCAGCGCGCGTGGCTCTTAGCGCAGTTTCAGCCTTATCGGGTCGAGCCTCTCATTGGCGGCTCTGCCGTGGGCTTGCTGACCGCGTATTTTGAGCCCTTGTATGAGGCCAGAAGGCTTCCAAGCAGTGGATTTACCACGCCCTTGTACGCGCTGCCAGCGGGTTGGGTGGCCGGTAAACCGTGGTTTGCCCGGCAGGAGATGGAAACCCACCCGCAGGCACGGGCTGCGCTGCGCGGCAAAGAGTTGGTGTATCTGGCCGACCCGGTTCAAGCTGTGGTGATGCAAATCCAAGGGACTGGTCGAGTGCGTGTGACCGAGCCAGATGGCAGTCAGCGGATGCTGCGCATGGCGTATGCGGGAAACAATGGGCATCCCTACCAAAGTATTGGCCGGTGGCTGCTGGACCAAGGCGAAGTCACAAACGCATCTTGGCCTGGTATTCGCGCGTGGATGCAACAAAACCCGCAGCGTGTGTCTGAGTTGCTGTCGCGCAATCCCCGCGTGGTGTTCTTCCAGCAAGAACCTCTGAGTGATTTTGACGCCACCTTTGGGCCACGTGGGGCGCAAGGCGTGGCCTTGACGCCTGGCAGATCCATTGCCGTTGACCCTGAAAGCATTCCCTACGGAACGCCGACTTGGCTGGCCTCTGAGGGTGTCGATGTGTCGTTACAACGACTGGTGTTGGCGCAGGATACGGGCAGTGCCATTGTGGGGGCTGTGCGAGCGGACTATTTTGTTGGTTGGGGCGATGAAGCTGGTGAATTGGCGGGACGACTCAAACAGCCATTGAAGCTTTGGGTTCTGTGGCCAAAGCGAGGCGGTTGACGTTACCATTGCCCCTGTGAAACAGACCTTTTTTAGCCATTAACAGAGTAGATGCCATGAACAAATCCGCCATGCGCGACATTGATGAGCGAACCAATCTGACCAGCAACAGCATGTTTGAGTTGCTGTTGTTTCGTTTGGGTGAGGCTCCTGATGGCGAAAGACGCGAGTTGTTTGGCATCAACGTCTTTAAAGTGCGTGAAATTTTGGTCATGCCAGAAATCACGGCCATGGTGAACTCGCCACCGTCTGTGATGGGTGTTGCCAACATCCGCGGCCAGATGATCACGGTGATCAATTTGCCCAAAATTGTCGGAACCAATCCGACCAAGGGCCTGGGTATTTTGTTGGTCACGGAGTTTGCCCGCACCACGCAAGCGTTCGCCGTAGAAGAAGTGAACGAGATTGTGCGCCTAGAGTGGAAGCATGTGCTCTCCGCTGAAGGGCGTGGCGGCGGTTTGGTGACCAGTATTGCGCGTTTGGATGGCAATGGGGAAAACACACGCCTAGCCCAGGTGCTTGATGTTGAACAGATTCTGCGGGACGTTTTTCCAGAGCAACATTCTGGCGAGGTCACTGTGACCAGCAAGTTACAGATCAAACCCGGTACGGTGGTGCTTGCGGCGGACGACTCCGCCGTGGCACGCATGATGATTGAGCAAGGCCTCAAAAGTATGGGTGTTCCCTACATCATGACCAAAAGCGGTCTGGAGGCGTGGGGAAAACTCAAGGAGTTGTCAGACCAAGCTCTTGCGCAAGGTCAAACCATTCACGATAAGGTTGCTTTGGTGTTGACGGATTTGGAGATGCCGGAAATGGACGGTTTCACCCTGACGCGCAACATCAAGCAGGACCCGCGGCTGTGCAATATTCCGGTGGTGATTCATTCGTCATTGACGGGAACGACCAACGAGGAGCATGTGCGCAAAGTGGGTGCAGATGCGTATGTGGCGAAATTTGAAGCTGAAGAGTTGGCGGCTACCTTGAATCGCGTACTAACCAAATGACGTCCAAATGCCCTGTAGTGCAGGGCGTGTCAGCTGGCGTAAATGGTTATTCCTGAAGTCGGGCTTCGTGTTCGTCGGCGGGTCATCCTTGACGCATGTGCGTTTGGGCTGACATCTTGGCAAATACATACCCTTCTTGTGGGCTCCTGTTTCTGCAAAGTGCCCCGCATACAATATTAAGTTGACCCAGGCGGCGTGTGCTGCACCGTCGGTTGTGGTGCCCAAGTCTTTTGTTGTTTACTTGTTTGGAGTTTTTTGTGTTTATTTCTACAGCTTTTGCTCAAACCGCCCCTGCTGCTGGCGGTGATATGCAGTCCTCATTGATGGGCATGTTGCCGTTGGTTTTGATGTTTGTGGTGCTGTACTTCGTCATGATTCGCCCTCAAATGAAGAAAGCCAAAGAGCACAAATCGATGATTGAAGCCTTGGCAAAAGGTGATGAAGTCGCCACCGTCGGCGGTCTGCTTGGCAAGGTTACAAAAGTAGGGGACAGCTTCATTGGCTTGGAGTTGACGTCAGGTGTCGAAGTCCAGTTGCAGCGCAGTGCGGTGGTTCAAGTGTTGCCTAAGGGCAGCATCAAGTAAGTTGACATGTTGTTTTTGTCAGCGGTTTTTGTAGTTTGATGTCTGAAGGGCGATCATGAATCGTTACCCGGTTTGGAAGTACGTGATCATCATGATTGCGATGTTGGTAGGTGGGGTGTATGCGTTACCCAACTTTTTTGGAGAGGCGCCTGCCGTTCAGGTGTCCGGTGCCAAGCCGTTAGTCAAGGTCAATGTTGACACCCTCGCGCAGGTGGAAGCCGCGCTGAAGTCCGCGGGTATTACCGCGAACCAGGTCACGTTGGACGGTGTGTCTATCAAGGTGCGCTTGGCCACAGGTGAGGAGCAGCTCAAAGCCAAAGACGCGATCCAAAAGGCGCTCGTTCCTGATGCGGGCAATCCCTCCTATGTTGTGGCACTCAATTTGTTGTCGCTATCACCTGCTTGGTTGACCTCGTTGAAGGCCTCGCCGATGTACCTTGGGCTGGACTTGCGTGGTGGCGTCCACTTCATGTTGCAAGTCGACATGCAAGCCGCGCTGACCAAACGCGCCGAGTCGCTTGCCGGTGACCTTCGCACCAGTTTGCGTGAAAAAACCGTGCGCCACAGCGGTATCAGCCGCAACGGCCAAACGATCGAGGTGCGTTTTCGGGATGCTGAAACCCTGGCGGCTGGCAAAGCCGTTTTTCTGGACCAGTTTCCTGATCTCAAGCTGAGCGAAGCTCAGGAGGGTGTCGAAACCCTGGTTGTGGCAACGATCAAGCCCGAGGCTGCGCGCCGTATCCAGGACCAAGCGCTGAAACAAAACATCACCACTTTGCATAATCGAATCAATGAGTTGGGCGTGGCTGAGCCGGTGATTCAGCAACAAGGTTTGGATCGCATCGTGGTGCAGTTGCCCGGGGTGCAAGACACCGCCAAGGCGAAGGATATTTTGGGGCGTACCGCAACGCTGGAAGTCCGCATGGTGGACGAAAGTGCAGAGGCTCGATCGGCTGAACTGGGAACGGGCGTTGTGCCCTTTGGATCAGAGCGCTACTCTGAACGCGATGGGCAAGTTGTCATCGTCAAGAAACAGGTGATTCTGACCGGTGAAAATTTAACCGATGCGCAAACGGGTTTTGACAGCCAGACCCAAGAACCAACCGTCAATTTGAATCTGGATGCCAAGGGAACGCGGATTTTTCGGGATGTGACGCGTGACAACGTTGGCAAGCGCATGGCCATTCTGTTGTTCGAAAAGGGCAAAGGAGAGGTCGTCACCGCGCCGGTGATTCGGTCTGAGATTGGCGGCGGTCGCGTGCAGATTTCTGGCCGTATGACCTCGGTTGAAGCACATGACACTGCGCTACTGTTGCGCGCTGGCTCATTGGCAGCACCCATGGAAATCATTGAAGAAACCACCATTGGTCCAAGCCTGGGTGCCGAAAACATTGCCAAGGGTTTCCAGAGCGTGGCTTGGGGTTTTGTCGCGGTGTCCGTGTTCATGTGTCTTTACTACATGCTGTTTGGCGTGTTTTCGAGCATTGCGCTGGCTTTTAACCTGTTGTTGTTGGTTGCCGTGTTGTCGATGTTGCAAGCGACGCTGACCTTGCCGGGCATGGCCGCCATGGCGTTGGTGCTGGGTATGGCGATTGATTCCAATGTGTTGATCAATGAACGCATTCGCGAGGAGTTGCGCAATGGCGCGTCTGCGCAGGCTGCGATTCACACCGGCTATGACCGAGCTTGGGCCACCATTTTTGACTCCAACATCACCACGCTGATTGCGGGTCTGGCTTTGTTGGCCTTTGGGTCCGGACCGGTACGGGGGTTTGCGGTTGTTCACTGTCTGGGTATCATCACCAGTATGTTTTCCGGGGTGTTTTTCTCGCGGGGATTGGTAAATTTGTGGTATGGCCGCAGAAATCGGTTGAAGGCGATGTCAATTGGCACTGTTTGGCGTCCTGATGGCGCGGCTTCAATCTCGGCTGAATAGGAATACGGCGATGGAATTTTTCAGAATTAAAAAAGACATTCCGTTCATGCGGCACGCGTTGCTGCTGAACCTGGTGTCTCTGCTGACATTTCTCGCAGCAGTGTTTTTCCTGTTTTCGCGGGGGCTGCATCTGTCGGTGGAATTCACAGGCGGAACGCTGCTGGAGGTGACCTATTCACAACCTGCAGACTTGGCAAGCGTGCGCAACACCGTGTCAAAACTGGGTTTTGTCGACGTGCAGGTTCAAAACTTTGGTACGGCGCGTGATGTGCTCATCCGGTTGCCTGCCCAAAAAGGCGTCAGTTCTGCCCAGCAAAGCAACACCGTGATGGGGGCTTTGAAGGCCGTTGAACCCAGTGCGACGATGCGCAGAACCGCGTATGTGGGGCCGCAAGTGGGGGATGAACTGGCAACCGACGGTCTGATGGCCTTGGGTTTGGTGATCGTCGGCATCATGGTTTACCTGGCGATCCGTTTTGAATGGAAGTTTGCCGTTGCCGCCATCATTGCCAATTTGCACGACGTGATCATTATTTTGGGCTTTTTTGCCTACTTTCAGTGGGATTTTTCGCTGCCAGTTTTGGCTGCGGTTCTGGCGGTTTTGGGGTACTCCGTGAATGAATCGGTCGTGATTTTTGACCGAATTCGGGAGAATTTCCGACGTTATCGAAAGATGACGACGGAGGAAATCATCAACAACGCGATCACCTCCACGATCAGTCGCACCATCATCACGCACGGATCGACGCAGATGATGGTGCTGTCGATGCTGGTGTTTGGCGGCGCGACACTGCACTACTTTGCGCTAGCGCTGACGATTGGTATTTTGTTTGGCATCTACTCGTCGGTGTTCGTGGCTGCGGCCATTGCCATGTGGCTGGGGATTCAACGGGAAGATCTGGTCAAAGGTGGCGTTGCCAAAAAGGACGCCGATCCCAGTGATCCCAATGCGGGTGCGACGGTCTAGTTCATCGGTCAACTCCTATGGGTACCGCTTCAGCAACCACCTTGATCAGTCAGCATGGCGAGCAAGCGCGTCATCAGTTGGTCGCGCAAGCAACCATGGTCTTGGATGCGTTGCTGGACCTGGTGTTGAATCGGTTGTCAGAACTGATGAGCGAGGCGGCGCCCTCGCGAGAGTTGCAGTTGCGCCGAGACGCCTGGATGGGCTATCAGCGTTTGCAATCGCGTTGGCGCAATGGCACCGTGCAAGCGTGGCAAAAAGCGCTGTTGCCCACTGTTTCCGTCACCTCGTTGACCGCCACCGCTGCGCTTGAACTTCTTGGTACAGAGGTGGTCGAAAACAAGATCATCGCGTCACGTATGGCGCTGAGCTTGATGGAAATAGCCGCGCAGGAAGTGAACGACCTGCGCAAACGGCTGAAATCACTCAACCAAGACAAAGAGTTGAGCAAGCGCGACATTGTGCATCCCGAAGTGCTGATGTTCTCATTGGTCGAACAGTGGGAGGCCAGTGGGTTGTCGCGAGAGTCATGGCAACTGGTGTTGCCGGTGGTGCAACACCATTTGAATGTCGAGCTATCGAAAGCGTTCGCCGTGTGTAATGCAGAGCTGGTGGCAAAAGGTGTGATGCCCGTGATTGACGTGGCGGTGCATGTCAACCCGTTGGCTGCGGAGAGGGCTGCGAACGCCGGACACGCCTCGGATGCACAAGGGATAACCACTGTGGCGGATATCGGACTCCAGCGCCGCGCCGAAGATCGCCAGCCCACCACCGTGATGGGGCAGGCCACGCCCGGTGGTGCCAGATTCGGGTCGCCGTTGGCTGCTCTTGGTGCCCGGTTGGGCCGGCAGCACGGGATACTGGAGCAGGTTGGTCGTCTGCTGGGCGGGGCTTTCTTTCAGAATTTTTCAGGTGCGGAACAAGGTTCAAGTCCGAGTCCGCGCGCCGTTTCAAGCCAAGGGTCCGGGGGTCCGATGGCGGCACTGCAGGGTTCGGGGCCCGTTGCCTATTTAGGGCCATCGGGACCTTTGATGGCGGCACTTGCCCAGCAGGCGCCGTTGAACGAGATGTACTTTGCGCCTGCGCCCTCAGGTGCTGCGTCGCATGGCGCGTACCCGGTGGTGATTCAACGTGTGGCCAATGAGTTGCGCGAACAATCCAAGGAACTCAAAAGCAAGGCAGAAACAGACAGTGAAAAAGCGATCATTGAAATGGTCGCGCTGATGTTTGAGTCCATCTTGCAAGAGGATCGCATCCCGACGGGCGTGCGCGTGTGGTTTGCCCGACTGCAGATGCCGGTGCTTCGCATCGCATTGGCGGAACCCGAATTTTTCAGCAAGCCCGACCACCCCGCCAGGCAACTGATTGACCACATGGGGTCGTGTGTTTTGGGCTTTGATGCCAGCGGTATTACCAGCGATACCATGGCCAGCGAGATCAAACGCGTTGTTCAGGTGATTGAGCAGTATCCTGAGACCGGGGACCGTGTTTACAAGCGCGTGTACGAAGAGTTCAAGGTTTTCTTGAAACAGCATTTGGCCAAGAAGCCTGCCGCGCAAAAAGTATTGGGTGTGGCCCAACAGCTGGAGCAGAAGGAAACCCTGACGATTCAGTACACCATCGAATTGCGTGACCAGTTGAAGGACATGCCGGTTCGTGATGAGGTGCGCGAGTTCTTGTTCAAGGTCTGGGCTGAGACGCTGGCCGTGTCGGCGGTGCGCCAAGGTGGCCAGCATGAAGAAACCCTGTTGCTTAAAAAGACCGCAACCGACCTCATTTGGGCGGCCAGTGCCAAGCCAAATCGGACCGATCGCGCGAAAGTGATCTCGGATTTGCCGGTGCTGTTGCAAACCCTTCGCACGGGCATGACTCTTTTAGGGATTGTTCGGTCGGCGCAGGATGCGCACATCAAGATCATCAGTGACACCCTAGCCGATGCCTTTATGTCCAAGACGCAAGCCATTGCGGATGAGCAGATTCAGGCCATGGCCAAGCGCTTGGCCGAGTTGGAAGACTATGTCAGTGACGATGGCGGAGAAGAATTGCCGCTAGACACAGAGAACATTGAAGAGCTGCTTGGTATTGAGACGACCGAGCTGGATGTCATCAGCGAGGGTGGTGGCACCGCCAGTGCGGTGATGATGGAATGGGCTCGTGACCTGGCTTTGGGTTCGTGGTTTACGTTGCGGTACAACCACCAGCTGGTGCAGGTGCAGTACGTGTGGCGCAGTCCCTTGGGACATTTGCATCTGTTTGCCACCAATGTGGGACACAGCTATTTGCTGCAGTCGCAGCGTTTGGCAGCGTATCTACAGTCTGGCCTGCTGGAGCCGCAAGAAGAAGAGTCGTTGACCATGCGCGCCACACGCAATGCGATCGGCGAACTCGAAGCCAATCCCGCGCGCTTGTTGGGGTAACGCTGTCAATGCGCCATCCGAACGGTGTATTGATCGCACAGTTCGTCCAGTATCAAAGCGTCGGGCTCTTCCCCCAGGCTCCAGTAAACCATCAAAACAATCAGTTTGACGTCTTCAAGGCTTAAGGGGCTGATGGGCGCTGCAAGCGCGCGCTCAAGCACCAACTCCAACTTGGCAGAGGGCAGGGCCCCAACGTGCGCCATGAAGGTGATAAACCCCCAGCCCGATGTGCCGAGTTGCCACTTTTCTTGCGCTGTCAATAGGCGCCACGGTGGTTGAACGACAGGCTGCAGTACGCCATCCGTTGCCAGCGCGGGTGCAGCGGGAGGTCGTCGCGGAAGCACGGCACGGGCTGCGCCTTTGAGCTCCTCAAGCCACAGCAAGGCGTCGGTCACCTCTTTGTGCTCAAACCCGACGGAATGCAGCTTTCGGTGAAGGGCCGGTAGCTCCGGGCAAGAATCCGCAGCCCAGTAGTTTTCGTAAACGAACGCAAGGACATCAAACATGTCCACAATATACCGTCGGGTCATGTGCGCAATCCATGGAACTGGCCGGAAAAATGGACTTCAACCCGGATTTTTCATTGGGGCTTGAAGGGTTGAGCGCCGTTTGCGCCGAAACAGCCCCGCAGGTATGCCTTGATGGGGAATTTGGGGTCAGGTGACCTGGCGTTGAAACAGGCCACCGGGCAGCCGTGCAATTTTTCCATCGATCTCCAGCCCCATCAATTCGGCTTGAAGGTTGGCGGTGTCCAGCCTGGTTCTGGCCTGTAGCGCGTCCAGACCAACCGGATCAAATCCCATGGCCACCAGCAGGCTAGGCGTGCTGCCCACCTCGTCATCGCTGGCGGCCGATGCAGCCACACCCGCATCGGCGCATCGGTTGGATGGCCAGTGCATCTCTTCAAGCACATCTTGAGCCGACTCCACAAGCTTGGCCCCTTGTTTGATCAGCGCGTGGCATCCACGTGACTGAGCGGCGTGAATCGAGCCCGGTATGGCGAACACATCTTTGCCTTGGTCACTGGTCAGTCTCGCGGTGATCAAGGAGCCTGATTTCAAGGCCGCCTCCACCACCAAAGTACCTTGACTTAGTCCGGCGATCAGGCGGTTGCGTTTGGGGAAATTGGCTGTCAAGGGCGGTGTGCCCAGTGGGTACTCGCTGATCAATAAGCCGTTCTGGGCAATGCGGTGCGCCAAAGCGCGGTGGGCGCTGGGGTACACCCGGTCGAGCCCGGTACCCACCACCGCCACGGTGGCTGCGTGGTTTTGACGGCTGTGGCTGCC
>Ga0136636_10000112_pt1 | contig 31966 bp, 30 predicted proteins | sample AntDrymUQ8522106_2_FD_104653 | JGI IMG/M metagenome (GOLD analysis project Ga0136636, IMG submission 104653) | Polar desert sand microbial communities from Dry Valleys, Antarctica - metaG UQ852 (21.06) | ecosystem: Environmental > Terrestrial > Soil > Desert | place: Antarctica: Dry Valley... | reverse complement strand
GGACATTGGTTCAATTCGGCCAAATTTTTAGACATCGAATACCAAACCTACGGATGGGTTTGGGCTGCCGCCAAAGAAAATGAAGAGCACTTTTACTGGGAACATCAATCGGGTAAAAAAGCAATCCGAATTTCATTTGACAAAAAAGACCGTACTTTTTTAGGAATTAATACTTTTGGAATCCGCCTGCGCCATGAGTTCTTTGATAAAGTCTTGACCAACAAAGAAACGGTGGATTATGTTATGAAAAATTTAGCGAAAGCTAATTTTGATCCCGAATTTTTTAAATCACACGAAAAAGAAATCCAAAAGCAATTTAGCAGCCACTTCGTTGGTGTAAATACAATATAACATGAGCAAATCAATTAAAAATATATCTATCGCCTCTCATGAGAACCAGGATATGGACGGAATCCAGAAATTAGGAGTTACGCTAGGATTGCTTGGACTTTTCATAATGACATTGGCTTTATTTAATGTTTCATTCCCTAATAAAGGTTTATGGCTTGCTGGATCAATCCTTGCTATTTTTACGGGAATAATAGTGTATGCGAATAGAACCTATCTTAACCAACCTGAAGGAATAAAAAACAACGGAATTTGGCATAAAGACTTAACAAATAGAGGTAGTTGGGCTTGGATGACGGGTATTATACTGACCTCTTTTTATATTGTTTTATACTGGTATCCGCAATACTTAGGGCTCAATCAAGACGGTGGGAAAAGCACTGGAATCGTTGGTTTTTTTGACCCTTTAAGTTATATTTTAAATGGAAAGCCAGCCAGCCAATGGTTTGTATATGGCACATTATATACCATTGCTATTTTGGGTTTGGGCTATAAATTTATCTTGAAATACCGGCATAACAAGTACCAATTAATACGTACAATATCAGTGATGTTTTTTCAGTTAGGATTTGCTTTTTTGATTCCTGAAATATTAGAAAAACTGAATCCAGAGAAAGCCTATTTCACCAAGGATTTGAAAAACATGTGGCCATTGAATTACTATTTCTTTAATGATTGGCATTTAAAAGGGATGCTCGAAGGAGGTAATCTGGGTTTGTTTATGTTATTTTTTGGAATAGCGATGATTTTTATTATCTCTCCTATTCTAACCTATTTCTATGGAAAACGCTGGTATTGCTCTTGGGTTTGTGGTTGCGGTGGTCTGGCGGAGACTGCTGGAGATAGCTTTAGACATTTATCCAATAAGACTGATACGGTATGGAAAATAGAACGCTGGATGATCCACTCAGTGTTGGTCTTTTCATTTGTAATGACCATTGCCGTTATTTTTACTTTTTTATCTAATAATCCCGAGATGAGCTTTATTACAAAAGACCATTTTATTTGGGGAATTGTTGCTTTCTTACTTGTTTTTACTGGAGCATTATACCTTTTTAAACGAAAAGATTTAGATAAAGATGCTGTTTTTACCATGCTCTCCTTAGTGGCTATTATTATCATTTCATTGTTGATTAATTATTTTTCAGGGAATCAAAACATTCTTTTTATTGACAGCAATTCGTTAAGGGAATGGTATGGTTTTGCTATTGGTGCTGCTTTTAGTGGCATTGTAGGTGTGGGTTTTTATCCAATTCTAGGCAATCGCGTTTGGTGTCGATTTGGTTGTCCTATGGCAGCAATCTTAGGATTACAGCAACGATTATTTTCAAAATTCAGAATAACTACTAATGGTGGTCAATGTATATCTTGCGGGAACTGTTCTACTTATTGTGAAATGGGGATTGACGTGCGCAGTTATGCTCAAAAAGGAGAAAACATTGTTCGTTCTTCTTGCGTAGGTTGTGGCATTTGTGCAGCCGTATGTCCTAGAGGTGTATTAAAATTAGAAAACGATACGCCTGCTGGCAGAATCAATTCGAATGAAATTTTGTTAGGAAATGATGTTGATTTAATGGATTTAATAAACCAAAAATAACGAATTCCTTTTTACATTAATCCTTATTTTCGCAGAGGAAATCAGTCTTTTTTAAAGAGACTTAAAAAAAAATATGAAAAATATTAAAGTAATTATTCCTGCTTACAATGAGGAAAAAGCCATAGGGTATGTCATCCAAGATATTCCATCTAGTGTTTCGGAAGTTATTGTTATCAGTAATAATTCGACAGATAATACGATTAAAGTCGCCAAAAATGCAGGTGCTACAGTACTCTCTGAAAACAGAAAAGGATATGGTTATGCTTGCCTTAAAGGAATGGAATACATTGCGCAACTAGAAACGAAGCCAGATATTATTGTTTTTTTGGATGGAGACTATTCCGACTATCCTCAAGAATTGACTCAAATTATTGCTCCTATAATAATGGACGATATTGATTTTGTTATTGGTGCAAGAGTAGCCCGTTTCAGAGACAAACATTCGATGACACCACAGCAGGTTTTTGGAAATTGGCTGGCAACAACTTTAATGAAAAGATTTTTTAATGCTACATTTACAGACTTAGGTCCCTTTAGAGCGATTAAATATGAAAAATTAGTCGCTTTAAACATGGAAGATAAAACCTATGGATGGACCGTAGAAATGCAACTTAAAGTTCTAAAACAAAAAATGTCCTACATAGAAATTCCGGTTCGCTATAAAAATAGAATTGGTATTTCAAAAGTATCAGGAACAGTGAAAGGAACTATTATGGCGGGAATAAAAATAATAGGATGGATTTTCAAATACACCTTTAAACAATAGCATGTTACTACTTTCATTTATAATTGTAATTCTATATATCATATCGATTTTGCTTTTATTTTTCTATAGTTTGGCTCACTTTAACTTACTGCTGAATTATTTAAGAAGTAAAAAGCGTGCGGATCAGTCGGTACAATTTGACCTTTCAAATCCAAATGAAATTCCCTTGGTCACGATACAACTTCCTATATATAATGAAAAATATGTGGTGGAACGCCTGTTAACCACTATTGCAAAAATGGATTATCCAAAAGACAGATTAGAAATTCAAGTTCTGGATGATAGCACAGATAATAGTGTACTAGAAACAGAACTCTTGATTCACAAAATCGCACAGTCAGGACTGGACATAAAGCACATGAGACGCAGCAATAGAACGGGCTTTAAAGCAGGCGCTTTAAAGGAAGGTTTGCGTAGCGCCAAAGGAGAATTTATTGCTATTTTTGACGCTGATTTTGTTCCTCAAAAAGACTGGCTCTACAAAACGATTCCCTATTTTAAAGATCCTAAAATTGGTGTAGTGCAAACTCGGTGGGGACACCTGAACCGCGATTATTCGATATTGACAAAAATTCAGGCTTTTGCACTAGATGCCCACTTTACGCTAGAACAAGTAGGACGCAATTCAAAATTGCATTTTATTAATTTTAATGGAACTGCCGGAGTGTGGAGAAAGCAATGCATCCTTGAGGCAGGGAACTGGGAAAGTGACACACTTACCGAGGACTTGGATTTAAGTTATCGTGCACAGTTAAAAGACTGGAAATTCAAATATCTGGAAAATGTGGTTACTCCTGCTGAACTGCCAGCCATCATTAGTGCTGCACGTTCTCAGCAATTCAGATGGAATAAAGGTGGAGCCGAAAATTTTAGCAAAAATGCGGTTCGCGTACTACAATCAAAATCCATCGGATTCAAAACAAAAGCGCATGGAATATTGCATTTATTGAATAGTTCTATGTTTTTAGCTATTTTTACAATGGCAATCTTAAGTGTTCCAGTGCTCTATATAAAGAATAAATTCGCCGTATTTGAAAAAGTATTTGACGTACTACTCTTTTTTATCATTACTTCTATCCTCTTTTTTATTAGTTATTGGGCCACCTACAAAAGTATTCATGGCGGAGGCTTCAAAAATTTCATAAAATACATCCCTTTGTTTATTACCTTTTACACCATTGCAATGGGATTTTCTTTTCACAACACCATAGCAGTGCTAGAAGGTTTGTGGGGTAAGAAAAGTGAATTTATACGCACTCCAAAGCTGAATATCGAAGGACTTAAAGAAAAATGGAAACAGAATAGCTACATTTCAGATACTATTTCAAAGAACATAATTGTTGAAGGACTTTTAATCCTTTACTTTATTTTTGCGATTTATAGTGCTTTTCGGTTAAATGACTATAGCTTAATTGCGCTGCATTTAATGCTTTTCATTGGTTTTAGTTTTGTATTTATAAAATCAATACAGGTAAATAAATGAGTTGGAGCGCTTCAAATAACACGAAGTCTTATGGCTTTCTTGCATTAAGCACTTTTATTTATGCGTATATCGCTTACGGTCTAAATCGATCTGAGTTCCTCTATTTATTGGTTTCTTATAGCTTATTATTTGTTTCTTTTTATCAACTTATCAAACTTCAAAAAGACGATTTTCCGTTTCTAATTGGAGCGGCACTGCTTTTTCGATTGGTTTTTCTACTAGCATTACCTAATTTATCTCAAGATTATTACCGTTTTATATGGGATGGAAACCTCATCCTTGAAAATATGAATCCCTTTTTGCAGTTGCCAAAAGACCTAATTAATCAAAGTAACTTTGCTATTCCGAATGCCGATGATTTGTACGACGGAATGGGAAGTTTGAGCGCTGGACATTATTCAAATTATCCTCCTGTGAACCAATTCTTATTTGCTGCTGCCGTCTTTTTTAGTAAGCAATCGATACTTGGAGCAGCAATTGGGATGCGTATACTAATTATTCTTGCAGATTTTGGAACATTATATTTCGGAAGTAAATTACTGGTCCGTTTAGGAATGGAGAAGCATCGCATTTTCTGGTATATACTCAATCCATTAGTACTTATTGAACTTACTGGAAATTTACATTTTGAAGGAATCATGCTGTTCTTTTTTATTTGGGCAATGTACCTATTGAAACAAAATAAATGGAAATCAGCTGCTTTAATTTTGGCCCTGTCTATAGCAGTCAAATTAGTACCCTTACTACTCTTGCCTCTTTTTTTTAGAAAATTAGGTTGGAAAAAGGCAATTTGGTTTTACACTATTGTTATTGGTATAAATATACTCCTCTTCCTCCCCTTTCTCTCCAAAGAATTAATTCAAAATTATAGCGAAACCATAGGCCTATGGTTCACTAATTTTGAATTCAACGCCAGTATTTATTATATCATTCGTCAGATTGGTTTCTGGATCACAGGATACAATATTATTCACATTACCGGAAAAATAATCCCTATTTTTATTATCGCTTTTATTGCTTTACAAAGTTTACAAGAAAAAAACAAAAACAGTCTTCATTTATTCAACAGTATGCTATTGGCATTGACCGTTTATTTTTTAACCGCTACTACAGTGCATCCTTGGTATGTCATAAATCTAATTTTGATTGCTGTTTTTACCTCCTATAAATATCCTTTTTTATGGAGTTACACTATTATTTTAAGCTACAGTGCCTATTCAAAAGCAGAGTTTTCGGAAAATTACTGGCTACTTGCAGTCGAATATAGTACGGTAATGCTTTTGCTTTTTTACGAAAAAAGGAAGATTTTAAGGTCTGAAAAAAGAGTATATTTGGATTTTTAAAATAAATAAGGGAAAATTAATGGACCTGATTAAAGAAGATTCAAAATCAATTCTAGAACAATGGGTCAATCAGTTTAGTGATGAACTCTATTCTTGGGCCTTTTTCAAAACGTCTTCCAAGGAAGTTGCTGAGGATTTAGTACAAGATACTTTCATGGCTGCATTTCATAAAATAGATAGTTTTCAAGGCAAAAGCCAACCTAAAACTTGGTTGTTCTCCATACTCAACAATAAAGTAATTGATTATTATCGATTGCGTGCTCGAACCAATAAGAAAAACTTCAGTTTGACCGAAAATAGTGGTTATGAACTTTCGGATGGGCTTTTTAATACGTACGGATGCTGGAAAACGAATGATATCAATGCCGCTTGGGATCAAGACCAAGAATTACTAGACAATCCTGAATTCAATTCGATCATGGAAAATTGTATGGATGACCTGCCACAGAAATGGAAATTAGCCGTAACATCCAAATATTTAAGCGATAAAAAAACAGAAACTATTTGTCAGGAATTAGAAATTACTGCGTCTAATTATTGGCAAATTGTGCATCGATCCAAACTGTTGCTAAAAAAATGTCTGGAATTGAAATGGGTTTAACCAAACTTTAATATTCGAAGAATATGAATAAAGTAATGAGAACATTGTTGAGACCCTGTAAAAAGACAACAGAGTTAATCGACAAACAAATGTTCACTCCTTTAACGTTGAAAGAAAAGTTGCAATTACAAGCGCATAAAGCCATTTGCGGAACTTGTAATGCGTACGAAAAACAATCCAAATTGCTTGATGCCCTCATAGGCAAATGGTTTGCAATTGATTCCAATAAAAAAATGTCTACGCTAGACGAAGACAAGAAAAATAAAATCATTGAAGCCATTAAGAAAATTTAATGTGCTTTACTTAGGTAAGAATTCCTCTTTACTCGGTTTAACTCTTTAAAATAAACAAAATAGGATTTTTAAGATGATAATAGAACGAAAAAGATACGAACTCTTTGGTAAAAAAATATTTGAAAAGCTACTCATTCAAGCGCCTTTTAAGATTCCAAATCCAATGCCAGATGAAGCCTGTTTTCTCTACATGTTGCAAGGACAAATCAATTATGACACTCCAAATCAAAACGTTATTATTCCACAAAATGATGCTGTTTTATTAAAATGTGGTTCTTATTTCAGTCAAATAAAAAGTACGGCTAAAGCACAAAAGCACGAAATTGTTGTGATTCATTTTCATCCTGAAATATTAAAAAAAATATACGATACCGACTTACCTAAAGTTTTTCAACGGCCTACTATTCTAAACTTAAATATTGACTTGAGTACAATTAACAATGATTTTCTAATAGAAAAATACATAGAGAGTTTGTTGTTTTATTTTGACAATCCAAGCCTTATTAATGAGGATTTATTGATTATTAAACTAAAAGAAATCATTCTACTATTATGCCAAACAATAAATGCGCCTCTTATTCAACAAATATTATCACAGCTATTTTCTCCTAGCAGTTATAATTTCAAGCAAATTATTGAAAGCAACCTTTACTACCATTTCACCACAGAAGAATTAGCAGAAATGACTCATTTGAGCTTATCCTCGTTCAAAAGAGAATTCAAAAAAAATTATAATGACACTCCTGCCCGTTACATTCGCACTAAAAGATTAGAAAAAGCGGCCGAGCTTTTGCGCATTTCTGAGGAACGTATTACGGATATTGCTTTTGATTGTGGCTTTACTGATTTGGCTAACTTTTCTAAGCTTTTCCATAAAAAATTCAGTAATTCTCCCTCAAACTACCGTTTGGACCAAATAAGCAAATAGTTGAACCTTCTGCCAAAGTTTTAATTAAGCATTCATCGGACCTTTGTATCGTTAATAAAAACTATTCTATTAATTAAAAAACAAATACAATGGCACATTTAAAATTAGAAAATAATTCCATTTCTCCTATAACACAAGAGATTTTCGACAAAACACAAAAAGCCTTTGGTTTTGTTCCCAACATGTATAAAACCATGGGCGCTAATCCCGCTTTGTTAGATGCTTATATCTACTCTTATAACAGCTTTAGAGCCAATGCTGGATTCAATGCAACAGAGCAAGAAGTGGTGTTCCTTACTGCAGCTTATGAAAACAATTGCGAATACTGTGTTGCTGCGCATAGCACCCTTGCAGATATGGCTAAGGTTCCAACAGAAATTACAGATGCTATTCGAAACGCTTCAGAAATTGCAGATCCTAAATTAAAGCAATTGTCAAAATTAACGCGTTCCCTTTCTTTAAATAGAGGAATTGTTCCGCAAGAAGAAGTAGATGCTTTCTTAGCTTTAGGTTACACGGAGCAACATGTTCTGGGAATTTTAGCCGGTATTGCTGTCAAATTAATCAGCAATTATTCAAACCATAGTACCAATCCGGAATTAGAAGCTCCTTTTACAGCAAGAGCTTGGAAAAAATAAGTTGCACTTTATCTATATTTTAAAAACCAATAAGCCTCTAATACAGGTATTGGTTTTTTTTTATCTACTATCGTCAGGAATTAGCAAATTGCATGTCTGTACAGGTAGTAGAAACAAACCTACATAGATATGAATTTGATTACTGTTTTATTTTCTAAAAAAAAACCAATGGTATTAGGGTTTTCAATTAGTTTACTAGGCGCCTTACCACTTGGTTATACCAACGTAATTAGTTTGCAAATTTTATTGGAACAAGGGAATTGGGCGTCACTGTCCTTTATTTTAGGAATTATATTTGTTCAATATTTTGTTTTGAAAATGGTTTATAAAATAGCGCGCTGGCTCGTCAACCAAAAGAAATTACTGTTATTTATCGACCTGTTTACCATACTCTTTCTTTTATTCATTGGCTTATATTTCATGACTAATAGTGCTAATGAACAAAATATCAGTCTTTCGAATCTAATACTAATTCAATATCCTTTTCTATTGGCTGTATTTCTAAATCTGCTGAATTTTATCCAATGGCCCTATTGGTCTGGAATTTATATCTATCTATTCAGAACAGCCAAATTAGACGATCAAATAAAAACTACTAATAAATTCATACTTGGCGCTTTATTAGGAACTAGTTTAGGAATGTTTCTCTTTGCCCATGTTGGACAATTTTTAATTGTAGCAAATCAAATAAAAGTAAGTTCTTACATTAATCCCGTTTTTATGATTTTATTCTTGTTTTTAGCCACAGTTCAAACGGTAAAATTTATTTTTAAAAATTCGATTCTTCAAAAGGAAATTAACCGATTCTAAAACCTGCAAAAATATTAATTTTTACATCGAAGGTAGTATCCTCTTTTTAATAAGTAACTTTACGATTATGAAGAAAACCTTTTTTATACTCGCCGTATTTTTACTGATCATCGCGAGCGGATTTTCTTTCTATCATTCCTCTGTGGTTGACGCAACCTCTTTTAAAACGAAATTAGAATACAAAGGAATGAACTTAGTTGCACCCATCAAAGAGTTAAAAAACACCACTTTTGACGAATTGAAAGCACATCATATCAATTCGATCTCTTTAATTCCGTATGCTTTTGTTGACGTCGAAAATGCTTCTGTTCATTATAATAATAAAAGACAATGGTGGGGCGAAAGAACGGAAGGCATTAGAGCTAGTAATCAACTGGCGCATGAATATAAAATGACGGTTATGCTAAAACCACATCTTTGGGTAAATCATAATTTTTATACGGGAAATTTAGATTTTTCAACGGATGCCGAATGGAAAAAATGGGAAGCCAATTATGAAAAGTACATTCTTGATTTTGCTCAATTAGCCCAACAAGAAAACATCGAACTATTTTGTTTTGGTACCGAACTAGGAAATTCAGTGGCCAAAAGACCAGAATACTGGTTGCAACTAATCCATAAGATTAAAAAACTCTACACTGGAAAATTAACCTATGCCGCAAACTGGGATGATTTTGACAAAGTTCCTTTCTGGGATGAGTTGGATTACATTGGGATTGATGCCTATTTCCCTTTGTCTGATGCTACAACACCCGCAGTTGCTGATCTCAATGAAGCTTGGCAGCAGCACATCCTAAAAATGGAAAAGCTGCACACTAAAACCAGCAAGAAAATACTCTTTACAGAATTTGGTTATCGCAATTCCGACCAAGCAGCCAAAGAACCTTGGAAAGAAAATCAAAGTGGCATTAATAATTTGGCGCAAGCCAATGCCTATGAATCTTTATTTCAAACATTAACCCAAAAGAAGTGGTTTGCGGGTGGATTTGCCTGGAAATGGTATGCTGATGCGTATCATAAAGAACCAAAAAATAGTATTGATTACACACCACAGGAAAAACCTGCCCTTGAAACCATTAAAAAATGGTACCAATAATTTAAAATAATAAAATGACTCCACACAAAAATAAACCAGTCCTCGTATTCGATGTAAACGAAACTTTACTCGACATGACTCCTTTAAAAAAATCAGTTAATGCGCTCCTTGATAATGAGCAAGGATTTAGAATCTGGTTTGGTATGTTATTGCACTACTCCATTGTATCTAATAGTATTGATGCGTATCATGATTTTGGGACAATTGCTGGAGCAACCTTATCTATGGCGGCCACATCCCTGCATATAAAAGTTAGTGAAGACGAAATTAAAGCGGCCCTTTCAAAAATTCAAACATTGCAAACCCACCCCGATGTGGAGAAAGGTCTGAAACTCTTAAAAGATCACGGTTTTAGATTAGTTACCTTGACGAATTCTCCACCGCATGCACTAAAGCAACAGTTAATCAATTCAAATTTAACCGATTACTTCGAACAAACTTTAAGTATTGATCCTCTTAAAATATACAAACCGGAAGCAGCAACCTATTTATGGGCAGCAAAAAAACTAGCCGTACAACCCAAAGAAATGCTAATGATTGCGGCTCATGGTTGGGACATTGCAGGTGCTTCACATGCGGGTTTAAAGACCTGTTTTATTGCTCGTGAAGGGCAATCCTTATATACTTTATCCAACAAACCTGATTTTGAAGCGAAAGATATTTTAGCAATGGCAGAACAATTGGTTGCTGTTTATCACAAATAGTATGCATCGTAAAACTTAAAAGGGCGTTCGTTTCAAATGAAACAAACGCCCTTTTTTTGAACAAATAATTAACCACAATTTATTTTGACTCTTGAAATAGCATCGCTCCAGAATTCATACAATAACGCAATCCTGTCGGTTTAGGTCCATCATCAAAAAGATGTCCTAAATGACCATCACAACGCGCGCAAACTATTTCGCCACGAACCATTCCCAAACTTTTGTCAACTACTTCTTTAACTCTATTATTATTTATTGGAGCATAAAAACTAGGCCATCCCGTTCCTGAATTAAATTTTGTTTTGGACGAAAACAAGGGTAATTTACAAGCAGCACAAAAATAATTTCCTTTTTTATGATTGTCATTAAACTCATTTTGAAAAGGTCGTTCTGTTCCTTGTTTACGAAGGATATAATATTGATTATCTGTAAGTACCTTTTTCCATTGGGCATCCGTTTTTACCACTTTTTTCAACGACGTATCAGTCAATGTTACTATCGGCTGTTGTTGTTTTGTGGTTGTTGTTTCGACAGTAGCTTGATCTTTCTTATTGGACTGCATACACGCCATAAAGCTAAAAGCTATAGCTGGTAGTATTAAAAGTTGTTGGTATCGCTTCATAATTATTAAGATTTAGGTTTTAACTTTCCTTTGTATGTTTTTTTAAACTTGTTGTATCTTGGTATTGAAACGCCTTTCACATAAGGCTGATTTGGATTATTTTTTACATAATCTTGGTGATAGGATTCTGCTTCATAAAAATCAGAGACTGGCTTTACCTCTGTTACAATAGGGTTAGCAAACACTTTATTTACCGTAAGTTCCTTAATCTTATCTTCTATTATTTTTTTCTCTGCAGCATTTTTATAAAAAGCAATAGAACGATAGGAAGAACCCTTGTCTGGTCCTTGTTGATTAGGAGTTGTAGGATCTTGCGATGCAAAAAACACCGTTACTAATTCTTTATATGAAACCACTTTTGGATCATAAAAAACAGCCACTGACTCTGCATGTCCAGTTCTGTTTGAACCTACGTATTCATAAGTAGGATTTTTAACATTCCCGCCTGTATATCCTGACACAGCTTCATCTACTCCTACGACTGCTTCAAAAACGTGTTCCGTGCACCAGAAACAACCAGAGGCAAAAACAGCTACCGCCTTTCCTTTTTTAGGTACTAAAGACAATTTTTCTGTTTGTCCGCTACAACTTATAATTGTAAACAACACAAGGGCAAAACTTAGTAATTTCATTTTCATCTTTTATTATTTTTGTTTTTGTTTTATAAAATCCATTCTACTGATTTTAAATCATTTTTATAATATGCGTATACTGCACTCACATCTAAGGTAATATACGACTGATTTCTAGATTTGGTTTTAAAACAAGTCCTAAAGTTTTGTTAGTTTTTTACACTCAACGTCTCTAAAATCTTTTCTTCGAAACCTTGCAACGCTCTGATGGCATAATCCACTTTCTTTTTAGTTTTATATTTATAAGACACTTCTAGGAAATTTTTAAACGGTACTGTAGGTTGTACTTCAAGCGCATCGTTCTTTTTATAATTTACTTTGATTGGAATATCTTTATAGTACGTAAAATATTCAGGATGGGTAATCACGCCTAAAGTGGAACAGTCAAAGGGTATAAATCCTCTAACACCAAAATAGGTTTCGTTTTTTTCCATCCAAGGCTGTACAATATCAAACAACCATTTATCAGCTTCTTCGTTTTGATCTAAACTAGCTAAATCTATGTTTCCTATATGCGTATACGAACTCGGTTCATAGCCTGCAAATACAAGCGGTATAGGAGAATTCAAAACCACATCCATCGATTTAGTATCAAATTCATAGTTGTAATCAAACACATTCAATTTTCCGTTTCCGGGATTAAACGGCAAGCCAGGCGTTCTCGCTGCACAAATAGAAATCTTCTCGATTTGCGGAATAATATCGGGGTGATTCTGAATCAAAGTAGCAATATTAGTCATGGGACCTAAGGCCAATATGGTTAGCTTTTCTTTTTTCAAAGCCTCATACAATGCTCTTGTTCCGTCATTTTCAACACCTAAATCAGCTGCTTTTGGCGAACCTTTGTATACTGGAATTGCCGCCCCTTTGTGATGCCATTTTAATATTTTGTTGATAATGCCGTAGCTATAATCCACATAAGTAATCGAACTAATACCCACAATCTCGATTTGAGGTTGTTTCAAAGCCATAATCAATGTGATGCCATCATCCACTTCTCGTGGTGTTTTATCGGGCATTCCAATCATAAGATCCGTATCAAACCATACTTTGGTCTGTGCTTGTAATTGTGTCGCAAGCAAAAGCGTAACTAGTATTATTTTGATTTTCATAACATATTTTTTTTAAGTTTTTTTCTACGCAGATTCGCTGAATTATTTTATTTTCTTAATTATTTTGATTTTTCACTTGTCATCGTATTCGTTCAATCAAACATTTAAAATCATTTTTTTTCCCAGATTAAAGACTTTAGATTGATTTTTAATAGCTGGGAATCTGCAGTGCTCTTTCCTAGCTTCTGCATTGCAACAAATAGCCATTTAGCCATCATAACTTTGGTCCTTAAATCCAAAAATTAATTATTTTAAAATCAATTCTCGAGCAAACGTCAATAAATCGGCTTTGGTTTTTAGATCCATTTTTAAAGGCAGTTGTGCCAATCCTATGATCCTGCGCATAATTTCTACTCCAATAAAACCATTCAAAATAGTTGTGTTTAACTCGTCAAAAGAATGGTAGTTTTCCGCTACAAAAGCAATTGTTGATTCCGGGTGTTGCGTCAGATACAAATGGGCGAGCAATACACCCAAATCAAATTCTCGCAAGCCATAAAAGCAAAATTCTGGATCGATAACTTTAATTCCCTCAGTGGTTTTTAACCAACTTCCCGGATAATAATCCCCGTGTAATAAATAGTTCCCTTTTGAAAGATACAACGAACCCAATCGCTCCATTTTGTCTTTTATTTCGGTGTCTTTTTTATAAGGCATCGCAATAGCTTGCAAACCCGTTTGAACCAAATCCAAATCAAATCCATTTTCTACTTTAAAAGGATACTCAAAAAGATGTTCATAGTTCAGCGCTCTCATTTCTGTATTTGCTAGTTCATCATCCACAACCGTTTTTTGAAAACTTTGGTGCAAACTATTCAAATAATTCACTAACTGATGCAACTCTTTTTCTTGAATTTTTTCTTTTAAATCATACAAAACAGTATAATCATTAGAGTTCCCTAAATCCTCTAGAGCAATCAAATTATTTACGGCATCAACACCTAAAAGTGTTGGCATAATTTGCTGCACTTTGTTAGCAATAGCAATTTTTTTATAGAAAGCACCTTCGGTAAGTACTCGGTTTGCAGGTGCTAAAACCTGAGGATATTTCTCTACATAACCCCTAGATTGCTTGATAATAAAAGAGCGTGTTGCTGTTTCTATGCGCAACACACAATTCATATTTCCCTCACCTGGTTTGGACACAGAAACAATTGTTTCACCATCCTGTAGCCATTTTTGTTGGTATAAATAAGCAGCCAATTCTTTTGGCTCTTTTGCATTTAGTATAAACATATTTTCTGTTTTTTAATTGGGGCGTTCCCGCCAAAAAAAGGCGGGCAGGCTATCCGCTACACTCTTTTTTGGCCAAAAAAGCCCAAAAAAGGATTTTCGCTTCTATCCTTAACGCAGTGTAGTATTAAATTCAAAACCCTGCAAATCTACAGTACCTTGCAGAATAGCCATTTTTAAAATAAATAGCGCACTCCAAACTGAAACTGTCTTGGAGGTGAAGCATTTCTTTGGGTAAACAATCCGCTTGCGCTAGATCCGCCTTGAATTTGGTTACTTTGTGTCGCATTATTACTGTATCCGCTTAAATTTTCAGCATTAAAGATATTAAAGACATCGGCACGTAATTCTAACTTATTATTTCTTATTATTTTGAATTGGTGTTGAACACCTAAATCAAAAGTCGTGCTCCACGGTAATCGATCATTATTCCTGCCTTCTCCTGGAAAGCGATCGCTATTTCCTTGATACGCGTCAGAGAAGCTAGCTCCATCTCCATTCAAATCTGTTGTTCCAAAACCGAGCGGAATTCTATTTATTGGTTGCCCACTTTGCAATAAACCAGCTAAAGTTACTGCTGTTCCTTTAAAGGGATAATAACTGTAAATTCCGTTAATATTATGTGTTCTATCATTTACAGATGGTCCCCATTCATTCGCATAATTATTCGCATCCGAAGGTCTAAAATTAATTCCGTCCGTATTATTTTTACTGGATGACAACGTATAATTCAATCGATAGGAATAACTGTCCGTACCTCTTGTTTTTTGATAATTCAAACTCATGGCATAATATCTCGATTTTCCTTCATTTTCACTAACAATTACATTTCTAGCAATTCCAGTAACCGTTTGCCCATTGATGGTCGCGCTTCCGTTGGTAATAGGAATTGGACGGCTCGCGTCGGCTTCAGCCTGAGTTCTAATAACCACATTATTAGGATCAATAGGATATTCAGCAGCTGCATTAAGATTGCGCAAACGGGTCAAATTCTCGCCTCTATTGTGCACCACATCCACAAAAAACAATCTTTCGTCCGTTAATTGCAATTGGTACCCCAGCATAAACTCATGAGAATAGGCATTTTTATAGCCATTAGGATTTAAAATTCTGCGTTCATTAGAAAAGATACTCTCCCTTCTCCCCTGTAAATCAGCTGCAGAAGGCCCTTGTAAATAACTTACCCCAGAAACCGTAGCCCCTAAGTTTCCGTTGTAGGTAATTCGATCAATATTAGTGTCGGCTGGTAAAATTCCTAATTTTTTTAACTCTTCTAATTGTAATTTATAGCTTTGCGAAGTCGTGTTTTGTTGCAAAGCATCGCTGTAAAGTGCATAGTTTATTTTATCATACGAAATTCCGTAACCACCACGCAAGCTGCTGAAGTTGTCTAATTTATAATTAAAATTAAATCGTGGTGCTATGTTGTTGTAATCGCCTTTGTCGCTTCCTCCTTTTGATAAATTATCATAATCATAACGCAAACCTAAAGTAAGATTCAATCGATCCGTAACCGACCATAAATCTTCTATGTAAGCGGAATAAATATCTTGGTTGGTACCAAAAGAAGTAGGACGCAATTCTACATTATAATTGATAACCTGTACCTCTTGCGGAATATCATTTACATTCAAACCGCCTCCTACACCACTATTTCTTATGGCATCAATTTGGCTTTGATTCAATTTTACTCGATAATTCCCTACTGGATTTCCACCTCCAAACAATTGATGATCCCCTCTGATAAAATTTACTCCCGCTTTTAAGGTATGCTTTTCAGTATAATATTTCACTTTTTGTTGCAATTGTACTGTATTTTCAAGCGCATCAAACACATAACCTGGATTGCCAATCACCCCTAATGTTTCATCATTTACGCCTAAAATAGTTACTTGAGAACTATTTGGATTAAATGGTTTGGCATAATTCCATCTAAAACGGCTGTATTGTACATTTGTTTCTCCAGAAAAGTTTCCAAATTTATAACTGTTTTTCAAAGCCAATAAAATGCTATTCCGCTCTTGCGTATTTCCAGCAGATTTAAAAGTTGAACCACCATCGAGTCCGCCACCTTGACGCTCCACATCTACTCTACCAATGTTGGCACGAAAGGAAGAGTTGAAATTAGCATTCCAAATTTGGTCAATTTTGGATGAAAAATAATCAAAGGTATTGGTTCCTCTAACTGTTTCTGTAATCCCGAATTGTGGCACATTTAACAAGTTATCTTTGATATCAGTGGTATGTTCAAAATTAAAATAATAGAAGGTTTTGTCTTTGGCAAAAGCACCTCCTATTCCTGCTCCGGTTTGATATCTTGAAAAACCATTTTTAACTTGATTTCCTGATAAATCTCTTTGAGCAAAGCTTGATTTTCCATCTATCGACGGTCCTGGTCTTGTAATAAAGAAAACCTCTCCCGTAGTTTCATTAGAACCCGAACGCGGCGTAATATTTACGATTCCGCTTCCTGTTAAACCATATTCAGCGGAGAAATTATTAGTCAAAACCGTAACATCTTTTACAAATCCAGAAGGAATTGCAAATTTTTGCCCTCCTAAAAAACGTTCGTTATTATCCAATCCATCAATTAAATAGGACGTATATTGAGAACTCGCTCCGTTAATACTCACATTTGCCGCCTCTGGAAAGAAACCTGTTGCTTGCGAAACATTAGGCAAACGGAATAAAACTCTGGTGATATCGCGACCTTCTACTGGAATTTCCTGAATTTCAGCAGCTTTCATTTCAAAAGATACTTCGGCATCCCGGCGATTTATTTTTGAATTCGATCCAGACGAGATGACAACCTCATCTAATTCTTGTGTACCACTTTTTCTTAAAACTAGCATCACATTTGGATTTTGATTGGAACGAATATCAATAAAATTCGAACTTTCGGTTCTATAGTCTTGTGTTGCCGCAGCAATAACTTGATACCCATCAAGCGCTTCTAGGTTTCTGAAAATCACTTTCCCTTGCGTATTTGAAATTTGGCGTACTTGTAAATTTCTACTTTTGTTTTCTAAAGTTATAGCTAAATTAGAAACTGGTTTTTGTGTAACTGCATCAATTACAGAAACGGTTAAATCTTGTTGAGCCATAGCTATTGTTGAGATACACAGCAATGCCCAAATATAAAATTGCTTCATTTGGTTTGTATAATTAATTTAAAAAAGGGTTAAACGGAAATTTTACACGTTAAACGGTGACCCTTTATTAAAATTAAAAGCATGATAATCCGAAGAATATAATCTTGTTTCAAAATCAATTTGAACTACAAAATTGGATAAAAACGAAAGTAGTAATTTTCTAAAACTATCAGAGAATGATAATTTTTGAGTCGCTTGTTTGAAATCGAAGGCGTTGTTGCAATCATTTAAATACGGAAGATAAGCAATTGGCTGCGTTTTGTAAAGCGTTTGTAAAGCAGTAAAAACGCTTTTAGTCTGCCACGGAATAGTTTTGAATAGCTCGGCATTATATTTTAATTTTGTAACACCTATTAAATAAGCGCCACCGGAATAATCAGGACCTATGACTAAATCATTCCTCTTTAAATCTCGTTCGGCTTGAAGCAAATGATGCGCTTTCAATGCAATACAGTCATTTCCTATGACAATAACTTTATCGAAACCTTTAGCAAAAACAGTTTCAATTGAATGCGTTATTCTCTCTCCAAAAGTAGCACCCAGCTGATCATTTTCATTTGAAATAAAATAGGGTAATTTGGTTTGTTGACTAATTTTAATACTATGATCATTCATTTTCTTCCACAACAAAACATTTTGCTTTGAACAAGAAGCAATTGGTTTTAAGGCGCTTACCCTCTTTTCGCTTTGCACAAAAAGAAGAATGGCTGTGGTGTTGGAATAATCCATTATTAAATTCATAATTGTATAGACGAAACTGTTTCTTACTACTGACAAAAAAGGAACAAAATAGTCAGATACAAGTTCATTAACTACCTATTGACTTCATATTGGATATAAAAATAAGCTTTAGGTCATCCATTTCCCTTAAAAAGAAATAAAAAAAACCGGAACAAGATAATCCTGTTCCGATTTCAAAAATTATTATTTAAACTCGCTCTTTACAAAAAGCTCTTTTTTCTTTATTCCAAAATAAAACTAACTGTTACATTAGCCGTAATGTTTATTTCTCCTACTGCAAGTGTCTCTCTTGGAGCTCTAGTATCACTCATTTCCATGGTTTTCATAGTTGCGTAAAGGGGCTGTGGTGAATACGTTTGTGAGTTATCTGATATGGTCATCGCACGTCCTATTTTTTGTCCCAAAACTGAAACATAATCTTCTGCTTTTAATTTTGCCTCTTTCATTGCTAATTTTCTAGCCTCAGATTGATATTGAGCTAATTTTGAAGATTGGAACGTGACATTATCGATTCTGTTAATTCCTTCGTCTACCAAACCTTCCATCAATTCGTCATACTTTGACAAATCCTTCAATACAATCTCTATAGTTTGAGTTGCATTATAACTGTGTTTCTTTTTCTCGTAATCGTATTGTGGATTTAATGAAACGCGCTGTGTTTTATAATCTGCTGGTGCCAAGTTCATTTTTTTGATGAATTTTAAAACAGCATCAATCTTTTCATCATTTTGCTTTTTAACATCTTTAGCATTATTCCCTTTCGTTTCCACAGTCACAACTATAGAAGCCTGATCTGGAACAACCTTGACTTTTCCTTCTCCACTTACATTTATTTGTGGGACTTGTTTAATTTCTTGTCCGTAAGACATGGACATAAATAAAATTGACAAAATTAATAGTGCTTTTTTCATTTTAGTGTGATTTAATTGTTTGTACTAATTTCTTTTCAAAAGTTGTGCCACTATAGCTTTCCCATTTTCTCCATTACAAAAAGAATAAGTATTGGGATGGCCAACAATACTACCATCAACGTGTGATCTACTAATAATGTTGGCTCTTTTAGTAGCGTAATCAAATAACCTCCCATTGCACCTCCAAAATGGGCCGTGTGACCAATGTTATCATTTTTGGCCTTCATTCCATAAATGGAGTACAACAAATATAATATTCCAAAAATATAAGCGGGCATTGGAATAATAAAAAAGATTCCCAACATCATATCTGGTTGCAACAATATTGCCGAATATAAAACTCCAGTAACCGCTCCAGATGCACCTACAGCTCTATAACCATAATCGTTTTTATGAAAAACCATCGTTAGCAAACTTCCAAAAATTAAACTTCCAAAATAAACTAATAAAAATGAAAAGCTCCCTAAATAACTAATAACCACTGGAGCGAAAAACCAAAGCGTCAACATATTAAAAATCAAATGCGTCATGTCAGCATGAAGAAAACCAGAAGATAACATTCTGATTTGCTCTCCTGCACGAATACTGCCAACATGAAATTCATACTTTCTAAAAAAAGAGAGATCATTAAAACCTTTATAACTAATTAAAACATTTACAATAATTATTGCTATTAAAATGGTATTCATAAAGTATGTTTATTGTGAATTGTAAAGATAGTCATTCTCTAATGCCCATGCAGTACCGCGCTAAAATTAATATCAATTTACATTTTTGACTTATATTTGTAAAAAAAAATTGCATGCAATTACTCGCTTTTATTATTGCTTACCCCTTACTTTGGATAATTTCTATTCTTCCATTTCGTGTTTTTTATGTACTGTCTGATGTAGTGTACTTTTTAGTTTACCATATCATAGGGTATCGAAAAAAAGTAGTTCGCTCCAATCTAGCTTTAGCATTACCACATCTTAGTGATAACGAACGCCTTATTATCGAAAAGAAATCCTATCATCATTTATGCGACATGTTTATGGAAATGATAAAAACAATGACCATCTCCTCAGACGAAATGAACAAACGATTTACCATTACAAATCTGGAAGTTATTAAAGAATATGAGAATAAAGGAAAAAGTATTATGCTTATTGCTTCCCATTATGCGAGTTGGGAATGGTTGCTCGCCCTGAACCAAAAATTATCTTTGCGCGGTGTTGCTGTCTATAAAAAACTAGCAAATAAGCACTTCGATAAATTGGTAAGAGATATTCGATCAAAATACAATACCGAATTAGTTTCTACAAGTAAGACCATTCCATTAATTGCTGAAAATCAAAAAAATAATATTCGATGCGTTTACGGATTAGCAAGTGATCAATCCCCCAAAGCGGATCGAATATTTCATTGGGAAAGTTTTATGGGAATTGAGGTTCCTGTTCATACAGGACCTGAAATGTTAGCAAAAAAATACGATATGACCGTAATTTTTGCTAAAGTGAAAAAAGTGAAAAGAGGGTATTATGAACTTACTATTATTCCTATTAGTGACAATCCAAATTCGATTCCTAATTTTGGAATTACACATAAATACATTAGAGAAGTAGAGAAACAAATTCTAGAAGCCCCTGAATTTTACTTCTGGACGCACAAAAGATGGAAACACAGAAGATAGTAATCAGTTCGCAGTGCACAGTCATAGTGTTTAATAAAAAAATCACATAGTATAAACCGTAGTGTTTATATTATGTGATTTTTATAGTTTCTTAAAAGGATACTTTTTATAAAGAAAACCAATTTTTTACCAATTCCTCTTCTAAAGGCTGTGCGTTTTTATGCAGGAACTCATTAGTCCCCGAATTATATTCATAGTCCAAAGCCCAAGTTTTATGATTTTCTGCCAATGTTTTTATTCCGTTACAAACAAATTCAATTTCAGCATTGGTAGTGGTAGGATGAATCGACATTCTGATCCAGCCTGGCTTTCTGATTAAATCTCCAAGCGTAATTTCGTCAATTAATTTATGGGATGTTTCCTGATCTACATGCAACAAAAAGTGACCATAAGTTCCTGCACAACTGCAACCACCACGAGTTTGAATCCCAAATTTATCATTCAATAGTTTCACGCCCAAATTAAAATGCAAATCTTCAATAAAGAAAGAAAGTACTCCTAATCGGTCCTGATGCTGTCCGGCAAGGATTTTAATATTGGAAACATTTCCTAGTGCTGCGAAAATATAATCTACTATTTCGTGCTCTCTTTTCAAAATATTCTCAATTCCCATTTGCTCTTTCAATTGAATCGCCAATGCAGTTTTTATCACCTGAAGAAAACCGGGTGTGCCGCCATCTTCCCTATCCTCAATATTGTCGATGTATTTGTGCTCGCCCCAAGGATTCGTCCAACTTACCGTTCCACCACCTGGATTATCAGGAACTAAATTTTGATATAATTTTTTATTAAAAACTAAAACCCCACAAGTTCCCGGTCCGCCAAGGAATTTATGAGGCGAAAAGAAAATTGCATCCAAATAACTTTCAGCGTCTTCAGGATGCATATCAATTTTCACGTAAGGACCAGAACAAGCAAAATCCACGAAGCAAAGTCCATGATGTTGATGCATTATTTTGGCCACTTCATGATATGGAGTTCGGATTCCGGTAACATTGGAACAAGAGGTGATCGAAGCGATTTTAAAAGGACGCTCTTTATATTTATCTAATAAGAATTCTAAATTTTCTATACTGAACAAACCGTCCTCTGTTGCAGGAATAACCTCCACATCAGCAATGGTTTCAAGCCATGACGTTTGATTGGAATGGTGTTCCATGTGTGATATAAAAACAATCGGTTTTTTATCGGCTGGTATAGTGATGAAATTTTTTAAGCTTTCGGGTATTTTCAACCCTAATATTCGTTGAAATTTATTAACAACGCCTGTCATTCCTGTTCCATCAGTGATTAAAACATCGTCTGCACTTGCATTCACGTGGTGTTTGATGATATGACGTGCTTGATGATACGCTTTAGTCATTGCGGTTCCAGAAACGGTGGTTTCGGTATGCGTATTGGCTACAAAAGGCCCAAACTGATTCATTAATTTTTCTTCAATAGGACGATACAATCGACCGCTGGCAGTCCAATCTGTATAAACAATTTGTTTTTGTCCATAAGGAGATTCAAACTTTTGTTTTATTCCGATTATGTTGTCGCGAAACTGTTGAAAATAGTGCTCTAATTGTGTTGGCGCTTCTTTGGTCGTCATCGTATGTCTAATTTGAGCTCAAAGATATAGGTTTTATTGCAATTTCTGAACTTAGAAACTTATTTGGAGGATCAGTTATGAAATTCGGTAATGCAATTTTCTACTATTTCCAAAAAGAGACCCATTTTTTCCAAATTTAGCCCCGGTTGCAGTGAAAATCCTTTTCCTTTTTTCTTTAAAAAGGAAAAGATTGCAACGGAAAACGGGAACGATATTTCTGAAAAAGCACCAATAACTCGCTCCATGACAGGGAATAAATTTGGCTTAAAAAAAATCCTTTCAAAAGTTTACACTCTGAAAGGATATTTATTTTAAAACCATCTAGAACTACAAATCAAAACCTATCGAGAATGGCAGCTCGCGGTTTTGCGCTTTCCCTTCATCATATAAATCTTCTAAACCCAAATGATAACGAACTCCTAAATTGATACCTGAATCCGTTTTTAATCCTCCTCCAAAATTAAATCCCCAATCAAAATTAGTAGGATTATAGGAAAGTGAACCATTAAAAATCCCGTTATATTCTTCTTTATGAGAAATGGCTAATCCGATCTGAGGTCCTACTTCCAAAAAGAAATTTGGAGAAGGACAAGCTTTAAGCAGTACTGGTACATTTATGTAATCTAACTTTTGTGTAAAAGTCCCGCTACTGTTTGTTATTTTATATCCTTGTTGCGAATATAGAATTTCTGGCTGCATTGAATAGCTTTCACTAATAAATGACTCACTATATAATCCCACATGAAAACCGTGTCTTTGGTCTGTCTCATCTGCTCCATCAAAAGTTGTAGCGGCTAAATTATAGCCTGCTTCTACCCTTATATTTGATTTATCTTGCGCATTTAGTGACGCTATTACATCCAAAAATAGTACTAGTATTAAACACTTTATTTTTTATTATTTACCGTTTTAACGATGTGTTTATTTTCCACCATTAGCCCGCAGATCTGCAATACATTGACTATCGAGTTGCGGTGCTGAACCTGACGAAACCATATTTCCAATACCTCCCCCCAATTCCGAAGACCAATACATTAAACAAGTTTTTTCGGTACAATGTTTGGGGTGGGCCGCATCTTCATGATTGCTTTGCAAAGCCGTACCTAGATTTGTCAATCCTAGTATGTGTCCAAACTCATGCGTTATTACTGTTGTTTCTAATAAACTTCTATTGGGCTCAAATGGACTATTACTTAAACCTTGAATCGTTTGTTCGAAAATGACAAAAGAAGTATTTCTGTAAGCCGTTCCTAGAATCACGGATGTGTCCGTGTCTTTATCTGATTTTCCATCTGCAAAAAATGCCCAAACTGCAATTTCATCCGCATTGTTGTATCTTGTTCTATTCGCATCCTCAATAGTTACAATCTCCTCATTAGTGTAAGGCGCATTCCCCGGTGATGGTATAGACCGCTTAACAACATTAATTCCGCCTGGCTTGTATGTTCTTGCGGTAAGAAAAGCAACAAAATTGGTAATTGCTTGGGGACTAGGTTCAAAACCGTTTACATACACCACTTCAACAATCATACTTTTAAACTTTTTATCCGACAATAAATCGTTTGCCGAGCTTCCTGTTTGCTGTTTATTTGTATTGGGATTTACTACAACTGCGTTATCTAAAGGATCCTCTTCGTTTGAACAAGATGCTACGGAAAGGAACAGACCAATCGCAAGTAGCGAAATTAATTTTTTCATTATTGATTTAATTTTTAAGATTATTTATAAGAACAGCTACGGCATATTAGGTAGCTGTTCTTCATAAACAACCTATCTAAATCGAGCTATATTTGTTTCAAGACTACTGTTACTGCTGCATTAGTTGTACTTTGCAAGGTGATTGTTGTCGCCGTAAAACTCGTTACTTTCCATGTATTATTTAATAATATAAATGTAGCATTACCCGAAAAATTAAGCTTAAGAAAAACACTTAATTCTGAACTCACAGCATACGTTCCGTTTACCGTCGTGCTTAATAGGTTTACTGCAGTAACGGTTAAATTATTTGCAAAATCTATTGTGAAATCTTTATAATTATTGGCTGAATTTACACCAGCACTTACAAACGAATCAACTTTGAACTTTCCATTTACTAAAATTGTTTCTAATTTTTTTGAATTTTGAGCTGCTTCTGCCATTGTTGCTTCCGTTTTTAGCGACGCATTAATCGCTGCTTGTAATTCAGCATCACTAGAAATCGTCATTTTTGTTCCATCTGCAATTGTTGCTGAAATGGGGTAGTTGACGGAATACAGTTCTGAGCTACTCACATTAGACATATACGTATATAATTGCTCTTCGGATGTTATTACAATACTTCCTGTTTGTTGTAGGCTAAGATTATAGGTTAATATTGTAATTGGAAAGCTAATATTTACCGAAGAAATCGCACCTTGACCAGAAGCTTCTGCTGTAGCACAAGCGTTTAGAATAGCATTATACTCCGTTTGATTGGTAACGTTTGCATCTGTATAATTACTCAATTTTACTTTAAAAGGAAATTGCAATACAACTGTATCTTGATCGTTATTTAACTGACCAAAAATGGAAAGCACTTGCTGGTAATCTAATTGACTAAAAATAGAAACTTGAACTCCATTTACTTTGGCAGAAACGGGCAACAGAATAGAAGAGCAAGAGGCTCCATCTAAGAAATCATCAAAGGAACCATCGTACATCGACGTACGTTTTAGATTACTTGTGGTAGTTGAATTTGCTGAATTTGTATTGGGATTTTCTCCTTGCACGTCATCTATTTCATTTTGACATGAAGTAAAACCTAAGATTGCCATTAATGCAATTCCGGTAACTGTTTTTAACTTTTTCATAATTTTCAAATTTAAGGTATTTTTATATTTACAAGCGATTTTTTATAACGCCTTTCTGTAAGTAAGACAATTACCTTTACGTTTACCCTACAATAAAAAATTAAAAAATATATAAATTTTAAAAGTGAAACATAAAGCACATATTTTCAGTGCTTTACAATTTAAATTGTAATTCATGAAAAAGCAATTCCAGTTATCCGAATTACTTTTTAAAAAATTAATTTACATTTACAACCTACACAATAATGAAATAACACTACATGAGCGACGATGAAACCACACTTTGCGACGAAAATCACTTTAGAGACTTTTACTTAAAGCAGGTGCAATCCGCAAGTAATTTTGCTTATTACAAATGTGGTGATGGGGAGGCTGCATTAGATTTAGTACAAGATGCGTTTACTAAAATTTGGGAAAATTGCTCCAAAATTGACTTTAACAAAGCCAAAACCTATTTGTTTACTAGCATTACTAATTTATTTCTAAATACGATAAAACATCAAAAAGTTGTACTTCAGTATGCTAAAGATGCTCCTAATCTAGATACCAATAATCAAAGTCCCGAATATTTATTAGAGGAAGAAGAATTTAAGCAAAAGCTTACAAAAGCAATTGCATCATTGAGCGAAACGCAGCGGGAAGTCTTTTTATTGAATCGAATAGACGGTAAAAAGTACAGAGAAATAGCTGATTTACTGGGTATTTCGCAAAAAACTGTAGAAAAAAGAATGTCCGCTGCTCTACAAATTTTAAAAGCCCAAATAGAAAATATATAATTAATCATTTAGCTGTAGGGTAATTTTAAAGTTAGTTGTCTTATAAACACAGAGATATAAAATGAAAAAGGAAAAAGAGATATTAAAATGGTTAAACAATGACCTTTCAAGCAAAGAAATAGAGGATTTAAAACAATCTGAAGATTTACAGACACTTGAAAAGATTGCTCATTACGCGTCACAGTTGGAAACGCCAAAAGTAGATGCTCAAACTGCATTGGAAAAATTAAAAGCTAGAAACCATTCTAAAAAGAAACCAAAAGTAAGAACTATAAACTTCAAAATATTTTACAGAGTTGCGGCAGTTTTAGTACTAGTACTATCTTCTGGTTATTTCTTCTTTTATAGCAACAACACCTCTTTTGAAACCCAAATAGCACAACGAAAGACATTTACACTTCCAGACAATTCTGAAGTAGTTTTAAATGCAGCATCAAAAATAAGTTTTAACGAAAAAAAATGGGCTAACAAAAGAACTTTAACTCTAAAGGGAGAAGCTTATTTTAAAGTGAAGAAAGGGCAGACATTCAGCGTAAAAACGACGGATGGAATCGTTACCGTATTGGGAACACAATTTAATGTAAAGGAACGCAAAAACTATTTTGAAGTGCATTGCTATGAAGGTTTAGTGAGTGTTACCCACAATAATAAAACGACTAAATTACCTCCCGGGAAGACCTTCCGAGTTATCAATGGAAAAGTCGAAAATATTGAAGATTTTTATGCCACAAATCCTTCGTGGATTCAACAAGAATCGAGTTTTAATAAAATTCCATTAGATCAGGTTATTGCAGAATTAGAGCGGCAATATGATTTAAAAATTAAAGTTGATGGTATTGATACTTCCAAACTATTTACTGGAAGTTTTACTCATGCTGATAAAGAAATAGCGCTGCAAGCAGTTACAATTCCGCTTAAATTAAGCTATAAAATTGAAGGCAAAAACATTATATTTTACAATTATGGTGCTCAGTAAATGGCTTGTTTTTTTGCTGCTCTGCATAAGCTGTATTTGTCATGGACAAGATATAAGTAAAAAAACTCCTTTGAGCGAGGTCATAATTGCCCTGGAAAAGCAATTCAACATCAAGTTTTCGTACGCTGTTGAAGATGTGGCCACCATTACAATTGACAAACCAAAATCTTCGTTGACATTATTAGAAACTATTGATGATCTTAATTCTAAAACGCTTTTAAACTTTAAAGCCTTAGACGATCGTTATGTTACTGTTTCAGTACTAAACAAAACAGTATCTGTTTGCGGAATAGTGTTATCCGATGTAAATAAATCTCATTTAATTGGCGCTTCCGTATTTGTAAACAACATGAAAAGAAGCACTATCACTGATGAAAACGGAAAATTCAGCCTGAAGAATATTCCAATAACCACCACTCTAACTATTTCGTATATAGGGTTTGAATCTAGAAATTTTACTGCGCAAGAATTATTTTCTGCACAAAATACCTGCAAAGAGATTGTTCTTACTACAAGAAACGAAGAGTTGAATCAGGTTTTAATACCCGTTTATTTAACACCTGGATTACAGAAATACCTGGATGGAAGCACCGTATTAAACACTAAAAAATTTGCTATATTACCCGGTTTAATAGCTCCTGATATTTTGCAATCCATACAAGCGCTTCCCGGTGTAGAAAGCACGAATGAAAGTATTGCTAATATTAATGTTCGCGGTGGAACCAACGATCAAAATTTAGTGCTTTGGGACAATATCAAGATGTATCATTCAGGTCATTTTTTTGGGCTGATATCCGCTTATAATCCCAATCTAACTAGCAAAGTTATCGTCAGTAAAAATGGAACAAGTGCGCAATACAGTGATGGTGTTTCCAGCACCATCAACATGTATACAAAAGATTTAGTTACCAATACCTTTTCTGGTGGAGCAGAAATTAACTCCATCAGCACTGATGCCTTTCTGGAAATCCCAATAACTAAAAAAGTAGAACTTCATGTTTCAGGACGTCGTTCCATCACTGATTTGTTTTCAACTCCCACCTATACTAAATATTTTGATCGTAGTTTTCAGGATACTGAAATCAATGCGGATAGCGAACAGCGTGACACGGCTTCTGATTTTTATTTCTATGATTATACCGCTAAAGTACTTTTCGATTTAAGCGAAAAACATCATTTTTGAGCCAATATTATTGGAATAAACAACTCTTTGGATTATTCGGAGCGTTTCATTACAAATGCAAATAAAACCGAATCTAAAACCAGTAATTTATCTCAAAAAAACAGCGGTTACGGAGGCAATTGGAAAGCGAAATGGACTTCAAAATTGAGCACAACCTTCATTACTTATTTCTCTAAATACAACATTGACGCTACAGATTACCGTTTGGAAACGGATCAGCGCTTAACAGAAGCTAATGAAGTTCAAGAAACTGGTATTAAAGTAAATGCCAATTATAAAACGAACGATCATTTAAATTTCTTGTTGGGGTACCAATTTAATGAAACAGGAATGCTCAATCAAACCACGGTAAGCAATCCCATCTATTCCAGCACTAAAAAAGAGGTTTTATTGAATCATGCCTTATTTTCAGAAGTGGAATACAATAAAAAGAATACGTATTTACGCATAGGTATGCGGTTGAATTATTTTCAAAAATTTGAAAAGTTTTTAGTCGAGCCAAGAATAAACATTCGACAACAAGTATCAGATCAAATTGCTTTAAAATTAGAAGGAGAGTTTAAAAATCAAACCACCACCCAAATTGTAGATTTTGAAGATGATTTTTTAGGTGTCGAAAAAAGACGCTGGATTTTAGTAAATAACAAAGACATTCCCATTGCAACAAGTAAACAAGGTTCTTTTGGTGTTGAATTTAATACCAAAAAACTCAATATAGAGGCCACCACTTTCTATAAAATTGTGGATGGAATTACAGCTTCTAACCAAGGATTTTATAATAGTTTTCAATATAAAAATGCACACGGAAGCTATACGGCAAAAGGCATCGAATTTTTAGCCAATAAAACAGCGCGTCATTATAGCATTTGGGCTAGTTATACTTTTAGCACTAATAATTATGAATTTGATACTTTTACACCGATCACTTTCCCTAACAATGCAGACATAAGGCATTCAGCATCGTTTGGTTTTTATTATCTCCTTCTAAAAAATCTCAAAATAGCCGTTGGTGGCATTTGGAGAAATGGCACCCCTTATACTACTCCAATTCAAGATAATGAAACCACTCAAAGCGGAAATAACACCATGGTAAATTATGGCTCGCCAAACAGTACAAACTTAAATGATTTTATGCGCTTAGATGCTTCGTTGAATTATAACTTCAATTTGTCATCTTTAGTAAAAGCTTCGTTTACGGCCGGTGTTATAAATGCTACAAATCAAAATAATGTGATCAATAGATATTACAAAGTCAATCCCAGTAATTCCAAAGATGCCATACAGGTGGACAATAAATCATTGGGCTTAACGCCAAATATAAGCTTCAGAGTACATTTTTAAGGAATGTTTTCTCTTAAATACAAAACCCTTTCAAATCTAGTACTGAAAGGGTTTTGATACAAAAAAAGGTATTAAATTCCAGCAATTGCCTTTATTTCGTCAATGATTCTTTCTGCCAGTGCATCAGCTTTTTCTTGAGAAGAAGCTTCAGTATAAATGCGAATAATAGGTTCTGTATTTGATTTTCTAAGGTGTACCCAGTTTTCATCAAAGTCAATTTTCACACCGTCAATTGTTGAAATATCTTCGTTTTTGTATTTTTCTGTCATCGCAACAAGGATCGCATCAACATCGATTTGCGGTGTCAATTCGATTTTATTTTTACTCATGTAATACTGCGGATAGGAGGCACGCAACTCAGAAACTTTCATTTTTTTGTTAGCCAAGTGTGTTAAAAACAATGCCACTCCTACCAAACTATCACGACCATAATGCAATTCAGGATAAATAATACCTCCGTTTCCTTCACCACCTATTACAGCATTATTTTTTTTCATCAATTCCACCACATTCACCTCGCCTACAGCGCTAGCTTCGTAGCTTCCCTTATGCAAATTCGTCACATCACGTAATGCGCGAGAGGAAGACATATTCGATACTGTATTTCCTGGCGTTATACTCAATACATAATCGGCGCAAGCCACCAAAGTATATTCTTCACCAAACATTTCACCGTCTTCACAGATGAAAGCCAAGCGATCTACATCAGGATCTACCACTATGCCTAAGTCGGCCTTTTCTTTGACAACTAATTCGGAGATATCAGTCAAATGTTCTTTTAACGGTTCTGGATTGTGCGGAAAATGTCCGTTTGGTTCGCAGTATAATTCCACTACTTCAACGCCCATTAATTCTAATAATCGTGGAATAATAATTCCACCAGACGAATTTACGCCATCAACTACTACCTTGAATTTTGCTGCCTTAACCGCCTCAATATCTACAAGAGGTAAATTCAATACTTCATCAATATGAATATCCATGTAAGCATCATTAATCATTATTTCCCCTAAATCATCTACATCAGAGAAATTAAAAGCTTCCGCTTCAGCAATAGCAAGGATTTTTTCACCTTCTGCACCATTTAAAAATTCTCCTTTTTCATTCAATAATTTCAACGCATTCCATTGTTTCGGGTTGTGCGAAGCCGTAAGGATAATTCCACCATCAGCTTTCTCTAAAGGAACCGCAACTTCAACCGTTGGTGTTGTTGACAATCCCAAATCAATCACATCAATTCCTAAACCAATTAAAGTGTTCACTACCAAATTGTGAATCATGGGCCCAGAAATACGAGCGTCACGACCTACAACAACGGTTAACTTTTCTTTTCCAATGTAATTTTTCAACCAAGTTCCATAAGCAGAGGCAAATTTTACTGCATCAACTGGAGTCAAATTATCACCTACTTTCCCTCCTATTGTCCCGCGAATTCCCGATATTGATTTTATTAAAGTCATTGATTATTATTTTAATTTTTGAATAGTAAATTTTAAATTGCCCACAAATATAATAATTGACGGATTACAAAAGTCAATTAGAATTCAAATTCATCATTTAAATTCTTAAATTAGGCGAATGAACTTTTTAGCACACATTTATCTTTCCGGCGACAATGAATTACTTAAAATTGGTAATTTCATGGCGGATGGAATTCGGGGAAAACATTTTGAAAGTTATCCTTTGGAAATTCAAAAAGGAATTATGCTGCACCGTGCCATTGATACGTTTACAGATGCGCATCCTGTTTTTAGACAAAGCACGAAACGGCTACATCAGCATTATCACCACTATGCTGGAGTGATTGTAGATATTTTTTACGATCATTTTTTGGCTAAAAACTGGAATAACTATTCCAATGGAAAACTGGAGGATTTCGTTGAACGTTTTTATCAATCTTTACGGGATAACAACAACGTACTTTCGGAAAGAACCATCAAAATAATGCCTATTCTATTTAAGGAAAATTGGTTGGTTATTTACCAAACAATCAATGGAATTGACCACATTTTAACGCAAATGGATAGCCGAACGAAAAATCAATCAAACATGCGGTTTGCTACAACAGAACTACAAGAGTTTTACACGGATTTTGAAAACGAGTTTACAGAATTCTTTGAAGAATTGAGGACTTTTGTAGAACAAAAAATACTTGATGAATGATTACAATGTTACCACATAAAATATAGATTTTCCTTAATTGGTGAAAATGGAGATAATAAATTTACTTAAATTCTTATGCGTAATAATTTGAATTTTCATAATGTATAAAATAAAGATTTAACCACATAGAAACATAGAAAAAAAGAGGTTGATAGTCCAATTCTTGGATTAACATAGTTCTAATTTATGCTTTAAAAATGAAATATCTTTGAAAATGAAATATCTATAAATCTAGGCAGTCACTGAGCAAAATTGAAGTGTATTTAAACAAATTGAATTACGTCTAGTGGAGTTTGTTTAAAGATATATCAGTCAAAAAATAGTATTAATTTGAATTAGTTTGAGGAATGACTGCACAAAAACATCTAAATGATTTAAGCTTCCAAATTATTGGTGCGGCAATAGAAGTTCAAAAAATCATGG
>Ga0136636_10000110_pt1 | contig 32098 bp, 29 predicted proteins | sample AntDrymUQ8522106_2_FD_104653 | JGI IMG/M metagenome (GOLD analysis project Ga0136636, IMG submission 104653) | Polar desert sand microbial communities from Dry Valleys, Antarctica - metaG UQ852 (21.06) | ecosystem: Environmental > Terrestrial > Soil > Desert | place: Antarctica: Dry Valley... | reverse complement strand
CCATTTCAGCCCTCCAGCTCCCTCATTTTCCTAGCTGAAGCTCACCGGCTGGAAGCCGGTGGATTTAACCTTGTGATTGATATTAAAACCTGTGTGGTAATCAATACGATTTAAGCCTATAGCCCTTATAAAATAAGCGCAAGAAGCTATATTTTTTCTAGCATTACAGAAGAAAATTTTGTGAGTCTGCTAGTCTTTCCGACAAACCTCATGGCTTGAGCACCCCCGCCGTGAAGGCCATCGTAAGCGCACCGCAGGCAAAGGGTTCTGATTTTGCGGGAACCTGGCTCACAATCATTGCCATTAGTGCCTAATTTAGTGGTCACTTTATGCAGCCCCTCTTTGTATATTTGTAAAGTGACTAATTCAACAGTCATTTATCATGCAGTCACATGCGTTATTAGCTATAGTGACTAATATGATTGTCAATTTATGAAATTAATCATTCATTCTTCAGAAGACCTCGGGTTGGCACTGCGTGCCGTGCGCAAGAGCGCCAAAGTGCGCCTTGACGATCTGTCTCTGACTGCGGGCGTGAGCAAGCAGACCACAGTTAATTTTGAAAAGGGCAAGCCAACTGTCCAAATTGGCACGGTTCTTCAGCTTTTGAAGGAGGTTGGACTCACTCTTAGCGTTGACTTACCGGAATCGGCATTGCCTGCTTTGCTTCGCGTTCAACGGCAAGCGCATGAGCGCTCGATGGGTTCAGTCACGGGTGAGCAAAAGAATGCGTAGTCTGATTGTTTACGTTGACAACGCGCTCGTTGGTAGCCTCAGTGAGAGCAACAACCTCTGGGTCTTTGAGTACGACCCGGTATGGGCTGCATGGGAGCGCAGTTTTGATTTGTCGCCAGCCCTTCCTCGCAACAAACTGCGTCACGAAGACGGCGGCACGATGCGCCCGGTGCAATGGTATTTCGACAACCTGCTGCCCGAAGAATTGCTCAGAAAAACCGTCGCAAAAGAAGCTGGCATCAAAGACCATGAAGATGCGTTTGGTTTGCTGACCTACTTGGGAGCAGAGTCCGCTGGGTCGCTGACTCTGCTCCCGCCAGGTGCACGCCTGCCCGACGAGTTCAGCTTGAGCGAGCTGACAAACCAATCCTTGAGTCAGCGAATCAGGGGCCTTCCCAAGCAATCGCTTTTCAAAGGGGCCCCCAATCGTATGTCTGTGGCGGGTGCACAGCACAAGTTGTTGGTCATCGTCAAAGGAGCCGCGCTTTACGAGCCCGTAGGCGCCACGGCCTCCACGTACATCCTCAAACCCGACCATCCGGACACCTCAATGTATCCAGCTTCGGTGTTCAATGAGTTTTTAACCATGCGACTCGCGCGTGCGGCTCGCTTGAACGTCCCTGTTGTTGACATGCGGTATGTGCCTGAGCCGGTGTACCTCATCGAACGGTTCGACAGAATTGTTGATAAAAAATCGCTGCGCACTTCAAACCGATTGACGGCCCCGAAAGTCAACCGGCTGCACATCATTGACGCCTGCCAACTGCTCAATAAAGACCGCACCTTTAAACACGCAGGCGCAACGCTGGATGCCCTTGCTCAGGTGATTGACCGGACCACCAACAAGCTGGCGACCCGCAATGGGCTGTTTCGGTGGCTGGTGTTCAACATTCTGGTGGGCAACGACGACTGCCACCTGAAAAACCTCTCCTTCCATGTTCGCCCCGATGGCATTTGGTTGGCGCCGCACTACGACCTACTGTGCACAGGAAGCTACCACACCAAGGCATTCGCAGACGAGCGCGCGACATGGAACCAAGTGCAGATGACCTTCCCGCTGCCCGGCGCACAAACCTTCGGCGAAGTGACCTTGGGCGCTGTACTGGCCACCGCGCAGCAACTCGGGATGCCAGAACCTGCCGCACGACGTATCGTGCAGGAGGTGACATCCCGAGTGGAAAAGGCGTTCGCAATCATGGTTGCGAAACACGAAGCAGACACAGAAAATGCGCCACCGGAACGTGCCGTTTTTGCGGCTGTGGAGGCCCGACTTTTGCGGGTGATCCAGCACATCACACTCAAGGAGATGTTGCTGCGTTTAAGAGACGGCTGAGCGGCCACGCTTTGGCAGCCAAAAAAGCACTTCTGCCGCAGACGGGCGCATTTTCCGTAACAATCAGGGCCTTCTTGGCGACTCCATTTTGGAGCAGCTAGCCCAACAGCCAAGACAGAAATTTATACGATTTTGACCTGTAGCCCTTATTTAATAAGCGTAAACAGCTATATTTTTTGTAGTATTTAGGAAGCAATTTTTTGTGAGCTTGTCTAGTCTTGCCGATAAACCGCACAGTTTGGGTGCCCCTTCAGTGATGGAGTTTGCGTTCCAGGCACAGTCGGACGTGCGCCGCCTGACGTCTGGCTGGCTGCTACTGGCATTAACCGCGCTGGCGCTCTCCACACTGTGCGCCGTGCTGTTGATCGCTGCGCGCACGCCCGGCGTGGGCGGACTGGTGGGCTGGGGCGAACTGTTTGGCCGCGCGCTGGTGTTGCACGTGAGCCTGGCTGTGGTGGTGTGGTTTCTGGCCTGTGCGGCAGCGTTCTGGACACTTGCCGCTGGTGCTGCAGCAGGTGTTGTGCAGTGGGCCGCGCTGGCGCTGGCCGGCTCCGGGCTGCTTGCCATGGTGGTGCCCTTGTTTTTTGAAGCAGCACAGCCCGTGCTGGCCAATTACGTGCCGGTGCTGGACCATCCGGTGTTTCTTGTCGGGCTGTCGCTGTTTGCCATCGGTGTGACGCTGTGTGGCGTCGCCTCGGTACACCCCATCTATCGGCTGATCAAAGAAGGGCCGGTCTGGCGCCTGGGTGCGCTGCTTTCCATTGTGGCTGCGGTGGTCGCCATGGGCGCCTGCGTGGCAACGCTTGCGCTCTTGCGCGGTCAGTCCGGGTTTGGAAGCTTTGAAATACTGGCCTGGGGACCCGGCCATGTGCTGCAATTTGTACACGTGATTCTTTTGATGAGTGCCTGGACGGTGCTGGGCGAACAGGTGCTGGGACAAGCCTTGGCGCCGCGCCGCTGGCTGGTGGCGCTGCTGTGGCTGGCGGTCGTGCCAGTGCTGGCGGTGCCGGCCATTTACGCCAGTTACCCGGTGGACAGTGCGAATTTTCGCCGTGCCTTCACCTTGCTGATGGCCTATGGCTGCTGGCCAGCCGCCGCCCTGTTGGGGCTGCGCGTGTTGTGGCAAATGAAGCGTGCCGGACGTACTGTCTGGGCGGCACCGCTGGCACCAGCGCTGTTGTTGTCAGTGTTGCTGTTTTTTCTGGGCTGCGTGTTGGGCGCAATGATTCGTAACGACTCCACCATGGTGCCTGCGCACTACCACGGCACCGTGGGTGCGGTGACACTGGCCTACATGGCTTTGGGTTACCGACTTCTGCCAGCATTTGGTGCACAGGCCCGCGCTGACGCTCTGCAGCGCTGGCAACCGGTGTTGTATGGCGTGGGCCTGATGGTTTTAGCATTGGCGCTGGCTTGGTCAGGCTCGCTGGGGGTGCCGCGTAAGACCTTGCATGTAGATGTGATCGTGCAGTACCCGGCCTATTTCGCCGCGATGGGGTTGGCCGGGCTGGGCGGCCTGCTGGCCATTGGGGGTGCGGCGTTGTTTGTCTTCAATGTGGTGCGGGCATTGCGGTATAAAGCCGGGCTAACCAAGCCGCGCAACCACCGACGCGATGTGAGAGCGGTTGCCGTGGCACTCACCTTTGGGCTGACGCTGGCCCTGGGGTCCATGCTGGCGCTCTCAAACGGTGACGATGCAGGAACCCCCGTGGCGGCTAAGCCAGCTGACCCGCGAGTGGACGCCACCGGACATGCAGCCCAGCAGCGCAAGGCCGAAGTTGACCGGCGTTTTGCCCTGAGTGTGACGCACCTGAATAACCGGCAATACGAGGCCGCCGCCAGCGAACTGCACCGGGTGCTGGAGTTGGCACCCAAAATGCCGGAAGCACATGTCAACATGGGCTTCGCCATGCTCGGCGTGCAGCGCTACCCCATGGCACGGGATTTTTTCAACTCGGCGATTGAATTGAACACCTTGCAGCTCAACGCCTATTACGGACTGGCGGTGGCGCTGGAGGGCTTGAAGGACATGCCAGGTGCCGTTGGCGCCATGCGCAGTTATGTGCACCTGAGCAAGCCCGACGACCCCTACCTAGTGAAGGCCAATGCCGCCCTCTGGGAATGGGAGGCTGAGCTGCAGGCAGCGCGCGAGGGCACCCGCCCATGACACACGCACTTGCCCTCCCCGATTTGGCTGGAAGTGTGCGGCGCTGGTGTGCCGCAGGCGCCATGCTGGTGGCACTGGCAGGCTGTGACAAACCAGCCGCGCCCGCCGTATTTGCAGAAGGCCAGGCGTTTCCGGCGTTCATGCTGGCGCTGCTGTCTGGCGACGAAGCCACCACGGCACGCCTGCACGGCAAAATACTGGTGCTCAACATCTGGGCCACCTGGTGCCCGCCCTGCCGCGAGGAAATGCCCAGCCTGGACCGGCTGGACAAAACGCTGGACGCCAACCGCTTTGCGGTGCTTGGCCTGTCGATTGACGCTGACACGCTGCTCGCTGCCGAATTCCTGCTAAAGCACCGTATTGGCTTTAAAAATTATTTTGACAAGGACGCAGCTGTCACCCGACAACTCGGCCTGAAGGCTTATCCTGAAACTTTTGTGATTGCGCCTGACCGCACCTTGCTGTGGCGGGTGACGGGCATGCATGACTGGAGCAGCGCGGATACTCTCCAGAAGCTGGAACGTCTTTACCAGCAGCACGTGGCCGCTAACCCGGGGCAAACCAATGTTGACAAATAGCTCTGCGCGCGAACATCCGGCTGAACACAACTCGGCGTCGCCACCGGCTATGTCCAAATTCGTCGGGTCGGCCCTGTCCATCAAAGTCAAGGGCCTGATCGTTTTTGTAGCGCTGCTGGCCTATTCAGTGGCCATTGGGGTCTTTATTTTTCAGCAGAAAGATCTGCTGCTGAATGACTTTAAAGGCATCCAGGGCGCACTTGAAACCGAAGCGTTGCTACAACAGGCGGACGCCGTGACGTTTCACGCCATCATGGCCATGTTTGTCAACATGGACACACCCGACCAGGACAAAGGCATGCCGCAGATACAAATGTTGCGACAGTCCCTGAGCGCCACACACGCCGAACTCACCACTCGCCTACCTCGGGCCAAACTGCAACTGTCCCCGCTAGATACCGCCTGGGTCGAGGCCGAAAAGGATGCGTCCAAAAGCAACCTGAACCACTTGTCGCTGGAGTTGATCAAGTTCAAGAGCTCACTCGCGGTTCTGACCAATGAAGTACGTGAAGCCAGACAAGGCATGTCGGCGCGTTACCGCGCCAAAAGCAACTCGGTGGCCACCACCACAGTGTTGCTGGGCTTGCTCGGCTTGGGCTTGCTGGGGGTGAACATTGGCCTGTTTTTCAGGCGCCTGACGATTGACCTGCGCATGTTGCAAGATCGGGCATTGAGCATTGTGCGGGGCTTTCGCGGCAAACCCATTGAGATCACCCGGGACGATGAGGTGGGTCATTTGATGGGCGCTGTCAACAATATGGCCAATATTCTGGACGACCGAGAAAAAGAGTTGTTGCTGGAGCGTCAAAAATACTTTCACCACGAAAAAATGGCGGCCATTGGGGTGTTGGCAGCAGGTATTTCGCATGAGATTGGCAACCCGATTGCAGCCATTGCCGGTGTGGCACAAGAAATGATCGATTGCCGTGATTGGGAAAGACGCCAGGAAAAAACAGTTGAGCGCTGTGGCGGCTGCCAACCGGATTTGATTTACGCCCAAACGGTTCGGCTGGCCGCTATCACGCGGGAAATTTCTGAATTTGCGTCACCGCGCGCCGCCGAACCCCAGTTGCTTGACCTGAACGCACAGTTGCGCAGCAGCACCAGTTTGATCCGTTATGACAAGCGTCTGCACCGGGTGGACCTGCAGCTTGACCTGGACCCGCAGTTGCCTGCCATTCATGGCGTGGCCGACCAACTGACGCAGTTGATCATGAACTTGTTGATCAACGCGATGGACGCGCTCGAGGGCATTGGGGACCGCCCCCGCACCATTGTGGTCAGCACCGGGTGGGACGAACTGCAGGCATGGATCCTGATCAGTGACAATGGGTGTGGCATCTGCCAAGAAAGTTTGAACCGCGTTTTTGAGGCTTTCTACACCACCAAACCAGCTGGCAAAGGGACCGGCCTGGGGCTTTCGCTGTGTTATTCGATCGTTCGGGCGCACGGTGGCACGATTGAAATCGAGTCTGAACTTGGTGTGGGAACCCAGGTCAATGTCTTTTTCCCTCTGAACCATACAACCCGAAACGAAAACGCTCTCCCATGAAGTTCATGAAAGTCATTGTGATCGATGACGAACCTGCCATCCGCCAAATCCTGGCTGCGAATTTGGCCAAGGCCGGTTATGACGTGGTGCAGGCGCAAGGCGGTCAGGAAGCTTATGGGCTGCTGGCTAAAGGTGACATTCACGTGGCCATATGCGACATTCGTATGCCGGACATTGATGGCATTGAACTGGTGCGCCGGGCGCAAGCCGCTGGCTTTGACACCAATTTCATCATGATGACCGCGTTTGGCTCGATGGACACTGCCATCGAAGCCATCAAAGCGGGTGCATCCGACTACATGGTGAAACCAGTGCGCAAGGAAGAAGTGCTGCACCGGCTCGTCAAAATCCAGGACATGCGTGGCCTGCGTGCTGAAAACCGTGCACTGCGCAACATGGTGAAAGGCCTACGGGAGGACACCTTCCCATTCACCTCGCCGGAGATGCGCGAGCTGGCGCGACTGGTGTCCCGAGTGGCACCAACCGAGAGCACAGTGCTCATCACCGGAGAAAGTGGCACTGGCAAGGGTCTGCTTGCGCGCCAGATACACCAGCAGAGTCCGCGCGCTAAGGCGCCGTTTGTACCGGTGAACTGTGGTGCGTTACCGGAAAACTTGATTGAAAGCGAATTGTTCGGGCACCTCAAGGGCGCATTCACTGGGGCTGACCGCCTGCGAAAAGGACTTTTTCTGGAAGCCGACACCGGCACCATATTTCTTGACGAAATCGGTGAATTGCCATTGGGGCTGCAGGTCAAGCTGTTGCATGTGATCGAAGACAAGACAATCCGTGCAGTTGGCAGCGAGCAGGCTCGCCGTGCCGACGTTCGGATCGTGGCCGCCACCAACCGGGATTTGCCAAAGATGGTGGCCGACGGCACCTTTCGTGAAGACTTGTATTTCCGCCTCAGCGTGTTCCATATCCATTCACCGCCACTGCGCGAACGGCAGCAGGACATTCCCGGTTTTGTGCGTTTCTTGCTCAAACGCGCCGCCGCTCGCATGGGTGAAGTGGGCGAGGTGTCGATTGACCCGAAGGCTGAACAGCTGCTGGCTGCCTACAGATGGCCAGGCAATGTCAGGGAAATGGAAAACGTGTTGGACCGCGCCTTGATCATGGCCGATGAAGGGCTGATCACCTGTGAGGACCTGCCGTCGCAGATCACCAAACAGTTGGTGACTGAGTCGGCCGACGCACCTGCCGTGGTGATTGAGCCCTGCGGCGACTGCCTGCGTGACCAAGTTAGGCAGTATGAACACCGGCTGATATGCAAGGCCATTGAAGACGCTAACGGTGACCGGCGGGTGGCTGCCCAAAAACTGGGGGTGGGTTTGTCAAGCCTTTACCGCAAACTTGAGGAGTTTGAGTCTATTCAGATGCAACAGAACATGTCGCAATAGTATAGTCAGGCCCTGCGTTAACCCACCCCTGTTTGCCCTCCTGGCGCTCATGTGGCTGGTCTCAATGACGAGGAGTAATTGATCATGAATATCTTATCTATCTTCCCATCAGGTTGGAAACATCTGGGTGTTATCGGCCTGAGCTGCTGCCTGGGCCTTTCTGTGGCCATTGCCGGGCCTGAAGAAGACAACGCGCTGGCTGAAAAGGAGTTTGCGCGCGGCGATCTGGTGGTGTCCATGAGTTTGTGGCGCAAAGCTGCGCAAGCTGGTTACGCCCCTTCTCAAGTGTGGCTAGGCGATATTCTTGACAAGGCTGAAGAAGATGCTGATGCGGTTGAATGGTACAAAAAAGCCGCCGAACAAGGCAGTGCCGGCGGTGAATACGGGCTGGGCCAGATGTATTTGAAAGGCGAAGGCGTCAAGCAGGATGTGGCACTGGGGCGGCAATACGTTGAACGCGCTGCAAACAATAACCATGTGGAAGCCGTGAAATCGATGATGACCGTTTACCGACAAGGCGGCATGGGCCTGTCAGCAGACCAAGTGCAGGCAGACATTTGGGAAGCCAAGCTTATTGCCATCCTGCCCACCTACACCAAACCGGTGCCTGTCAGTAGCGGCAAATCGTCCAAAGGAGCCATCAAATGACAAATTTTTCCTTTTCTTTGGTCAGCCAGCGAATGGCACGGCTGCTGTTGCCGCTGTTGCTGACGTGTGGTGCCGCAAACGCTGCCGACACCCAAAAAGGGCGGCAACTTTATCTGACCTACTGTGCAAACTGCCACGGCGAAACCGGTCGCAGCAAAATGGCCGGCACACCTAATTTTGACCGTGGTGAGGGCATGCTACGATCCGACGCCTCTTTGCTGGCATCGATCCGTGCTGGCAGAAATGCCAACCCTGCCTTTCAAGGTATCTTGAAAGACAGGGAAATTCTGGATGTGATCGCTTACCTTAGGACTTTGCATTGATGCGTGTGGTACTTACTTTGATTGTGGCGGCGTTGGCCACCTTCACCAATGTGGCCCAGGCCCAGGCCCCGGCCCCGGCAGCCACTGACAAGCTTCGGCCGAATGTGGTCGAGACGTTCAACGTTGGGGATGACGCCTATGTGCGTGCCTTGCTGATTGAGCCAAAAGCCGGTGCACTGTGGGTGGGCACCTCAAAAGGCGTGCATGAAGTCGATCTCACGACAGGCAAACCGCGCAACACCTTCACCCGTGAAAGTGGGCTCGCCAACGAATACGTGTTTGCCATTGGTCTTGACAAAGAAGGCTACAAATGGTTTGGCACCAACGCCGGTGGCGTCTCGCGTTACAAAGATGGCAAATGGAAGACATTTTTCCCAATGCACGGTTTGGCCGACTACTGGGTGTACTCCTTTGCCAGCCAGAAAAATGGCGATTTGTGGATCGGCACATGGGCGGGTGCCAATGTGGTCGACCTCAAATCACTCAAGTTCAAGACTTATGTGAAAGAGTTGATCAATGAGTGGGTCTATGGTCTGGGTGTCGATGCACGCGACCAAGTCTGGTTTGGCACCGAGGGCGGTGTGGCAATGTTTGATGGCAAGACCTGGCGCTCATGGACCCACAAGGACGGCATGGGTGCGGACAACCCCAAGAAGCTGTTGACCAGTCCCAACACTGGGCTGGGCACTCGATCACGCCACGACCTGGGGCTTCGCACACAGGATGGCACGCCCAGTTACAACCCGAACTATGTGTTTTCAATTCTGGTGGCAGCCGATCAAACCATTTGGGCTGGCACCTGGGGCGGTGGCGTGAGCCGCTTTGACGGTAAAAAATGGACCAATTTCACGGCAAAAGACGGTTTGGCGGGTGACATTGTGTACAGCATCGCGCAAGACGCCAAGGGCGTGTACTGGTTTGGCACCAACGGAGGTCTGACACGTTACGACGGTAAGACGTGGGGCAGCGTGGACGCCCAGACCGGGCTGCTCGACAACAACGTGTACGCATTGGCGGTGGCACCCAACGGTGACATCTGGGCAGGAACAAAGCGCGGTGTGGCGCGTATCGGTCAACCAAAAGGAAAATGACGACATCATGGTGCAAATGAAAACGAAGTCTGCGGCCCTCATCGCAGTTGGTGTGGTGGGCGCAGCCCTGGTGGCTGGCGCCTATTACGCAGGAAAGCAACAAGCTGCCTTGCCCAAGGCGCCCGCAGCGAATGGGGCCACCGTGGCGCAACTCCAGAGCGGCCAGGCGCCTTCGGCCAATCACCCGCCGGTTGGCGCATCGGACGGCCCGGTGCGCCAAGGCAAGGTACAAGTTGACCCGAACGCCAAGTTCACCCACTTCCGGGTGGGCAATCGCAACGTCAAATCCATGTTGCTTGATGGCAAAACTTTGTGGGTAGGTACGTCCGGTGGTGTCATCAAGTACGACACCACCACCGACGAATACCGCTTGTTTGATGCCCGCAACGGGCTGTTGTCCAACGGCATCTTTCACGTCAGTAAACTCGACGACAGAATTCTGGTGGGCACTTATGGCGGCGGCATGTCACTTTACGACGCTGCCAATGACAAATGGGACAACTTCAATATTCCCGAGGGCCTAGGCGACGCTTTTGTATACGGTGCCATGAAGGCTTCCAATGGCGACGTGTGGGTGGCCACCTGGTCAGGCGCCAACCGCATTCGCGGCGGTGCACTCAAAGACCGTTCCAAATGGGATCTGTACACCGTTGAAAACACCAAGGGTGGCCTGCCTAATGACTGGGTATATGGGCTTGCCGAAGGTAAGAATGGCGACATCTGGATGGCAACCGAAGGCGGTCTGGCCCTTTACAGAAATGGCAAGTGGGACAACTGGAACCACTCCAAGGGCTTGGGTGCACCGTTTGAAAAGGTGAAGGCTGACATCGCCTTCAACAACGATCCGGCCCAAACGTCCGTTCACCATGCCCGGCAAAAGGAAGAAATGGGCTTGCAAGATGTGTCCGTAGCTTACAACCCGAACTACATCGTGTCGCTGCTGGTCGATGACGACGGCATTGTCTGGGCAGGTACCTGGGGCGGTGGCCTGGCCCGCTTTGATGGTAAAACCTGGCGCAACTACACGGTGGCAGATGGCTTGCCTGGCAACCACGTGTTCATGTTACACAAACAAGCCGATGGCAAGATGTGGATTGGCACGAACAATGGCTTGGCGCGACTTGACGGCGACAAGTTCATGATCATGACCACCGAACATGGACTGTTCTCAAACAATGTGTTTTCCATGGCCACTGGGGCCGGTGACGACCGTTGGATTGGAAGTTACGGGGGCGTGGCACACTTGAAGGCCGGCAAATAACTCAACTTTGTGTGGTCAGCTGAATAAAGTCAGCTTCACTTAGGCCAAGCCATAAAAGGCGTTGAAAAATTCAGGCTATTTCAGTCGATACACGTTGCTGAATGGCCTGATCGATATGGGCAAACGTTTCTGACAAATCATTTTGGTCGGTCACAATGCCCAATTGTCGTGCGATTTGTGAGGCAGAAAACACCCCCCGAATCATGGTTTTTTGGGTAAAAGGGTCTTCATCTGCCACCAACGCATGTTGTCGTCCAGAATTTTTTAATGTGGCCAAGATGTCACCCACACGGGCATGCAGCACTGCCTCCAGCCGCAAAACTTCTACTTCACTGGTCATCACGTCGGCAACTTTCAGTTCGTTCACACTTAGGCCTGACGTGCGTACCGCAGCCTGAACCCGGGCGCCGTCCAGGTCGCGTGCGGTGATCAAGCCGACGACGTCCCTGTTAGCATCCACCACCAGGAGCAACCGGACCCCACGTGCAATCATTTTTTGCCTGGCAGCCGCAACCGTCATGTCGTTGTGACTTGTAGCCGTCGGCACAAATCGCAAATCTGTCATGACCTCCATGGCCGAGGCATTAATTTCGACTGGATTTGGAGTGTAAAAGTAGGGCCTGGAAAACCCAGTGCCAGGAGCAAGCAGGGTCAACAGCAGAGGCTTAAAAACTGAATTGGATGTCATTTGAAATGATTTCTCGATCTATGAAGGTCCGCTTGTAAACTGCCTGACATCTTTTTTTCGCCAAGTCAGTGTAAGCCAAAATCACGGCTCGATTGCCCGCGAAAGTAGCCTTAACTGTTGCAACAATGCGTCACGCAACGCATACAGTTCTCCCAATTCGGCCCGTGCCTGGGCATGCTGGCCAAGCGCATGCACCTCGCACAGTTTCGCGGCCAGCTGGTGAACCTGTTCATGCAAGGTCAGAACTGCTGAAAAGGCAGGTTGGGCAACGTACCGTGCTGCGACATCGGAATCCAGCCACGCACCAAAATGGCACTGATGCCTGTCGAGCGCCGGATAAGCCCCCTGTTCGCCTTGCAGGTAATTAGTCAGGCTTCCCACCCAGGCACGGTGTTCGGCACATGCAAAAAGAAGTGGCAGGTCTGCACGATTGACTGCTTTCAAATCCCTCCAGCTTGGGGTGGTACGCCAGCTTTCCACCCAGGCGGGAATTTCATTAGCTGACATCGGTCTGGCGATGTAATAACCTTGAGCCATCTCACAACCGAGTTGCAACAGCATTTCGCCTTGTTCGGCTTTTTCAACACCTTCGGCAATAACTTCACGGCGAAATGCTGATGCCAAGCCGACCACGCCATCGAGAATCGCCATGTCATCTGGGTCGTCAAGCATGTTGCGGACAAAACTTTGGTCAATTTTCAACAGCGCGACTGGCAAACGTTTAAGGTAAGTCAATGATGAATAACCAGTTCCAAAATCATCCAGCGCAAAGCGCACACCCATCTCACAACAGGCCTGGATCACACCGTAAACCTGCGCCAGGTCTTTCACCGCACTGGTTTCCAGAACCTCGATCTCAAGATCACCGGGGCCAACGTGCGGATGGGCGGCGAGAATGATTTGCAGACGATTGACGAAGTCGGACTGTTGCAACTGCCGCGCACCCACATTCACACTGACCTGCAGGCGCAGCCCGGCGTGCCGCCATTGGGCCATCTGGGCGAGTGCCGTATGTATGACCCATTCACCCATCTCCACTGCAAGCGCATGCTCTTCGATTACCGGCAAAAACACGCCAGGCAATAAAAGGCCACGCTCCGGGTGCGCCCAACGCACCAGCGCTTCAGCACCCACCACGGTGCCCAGACGCATGTTGACCTTGGGCTGGTAATGCAACACAAATTCACCAGCGACCAAGCCCTGTCGGATGCGGCCACGACTTTCATGCTGACCACGTGCATTGCGATCCTGTTCGGCATCGAAAATGTGGTATCTATTTTTGCCACTCAGCTTGGCCTGGTACATGGCCTGATCTGCCTGGCGCAGCAATTGGTCGGCGTCGACATCTTCTGCCTGCGGGTAAAAAGTCAGACCAACACTTGCAGAGACCTGCAGGAACAAATCCCCCAGCATCACCGGACGGGCTGCCGCATCCAACAAACGAGTGAGCGTTGGCACGCTGTCCACACTGTCATTGAGGTTGATCAACACAGCGACAAACTCATCTCCCCCCAACCTTGCCAGGGTATCGCCGTCTCGCAGCGACTCTTTCATGCGAGCTGCCAGCGTGATCAGCAAATGGTCGCCAGCGGCATGCCCATGGGTGTCATTGACAGTCTTGAATCCGTCTAGGTCAAGGTACAACACCGCAACGCGCTCGCCGCGCCTTACCGCTTGCGCCATGCTCTGGTGCAAACGGTCACCCAACAACACGCGATTGGGCAAATTGGTGAGTGCGTCGTAGTGGGCTATGTGCTCAAGCTGGCTCTGGTGCTCCTTGTGCGCGGTGATGTCTGAAAACAGTGCCACGTATCGCTGCGGCTTACCTTGGTCGTCGCGCACAGTGCTGATGGTTTGCATTTCGGCATAAACCTCACCATTTTTTCGACGGTTCCAGATTTCGCCGTACCAATAACCTTGCTCCAGGAGACAACGCCACATGCCTTGATAGTAGTCTGCACCTTGTCGGCCCGAACTGAGCAAACGAGGGTTTTTGCCTATGACCTCACCCCGGCTGTAACCCGTGATGCGGGTGAAGGCATCGTTGACATCAAGAATGGCACCGCTTGCCTCTGTGACCATGATGCCTTCTCGGGAAGACGAAAAGACGCTGGCTGCCAACAACAAACTTTCTTCGGCCGACTTACGGGCAGTGATGTCACGTGCAACCACAATAAAGCGCGCTTCTTCATTGGCCACAAAGGCTGACTTGCGAGCCACCGAAAGTTCAAACCAAGTGGTTCCAGATGCCTGCTTGACTGCAATCTGCTTGCCTCCTGCATAGCCGCTCTGATCGGCCTCGCGCAAAGTCGCCATCACCACGTCGTATGCATCAGCAGCCATGACATCACGTAGAAACTTGCCCAAGAGGTCTTGTGGTGTCAGGGTTAACACACTGGCGTGTGGGAAATGACAGGCATGACATTGGCCGTTAATGTCCAGTTCAAACAACAAATCAGGGATAGCATCAAAAGTAGCCTGCAACTTGCCCTGGGTCGTGGTGATTTCAGCCGTGCGTTGCTGCACCATGACCTCCAGGTGCTGCTTGTGCTGACGCAATTCAACCAACAACTTGGCCAAGTAACCCAACAACAAGCTAAACAACGCCGCCAGGGCGGCCTTTAACTGCAAGGTGGTTGGATCGGCCCAGCCTTTGGTTGGCGCCAAGCTCAGGGTCCAGATGCCGTTGGGCAGGTCAAAGGAATCCATGACCGGGTCATTCAAAGCGTCACCAGACGAAGAAATGACCTGCTTTTGACCGCTACCTGGTTGAATGCGCGACAACTCGTAGCTAAGCCCTTGCAACTTCAACCCCTCAAGCTCCACATCCTTCAGCGCTTGTGGAAAGCGGATGAGCACGCTTGTAAATCCCCAGAACACAGGCTTGTCGTGACCCTTGTCAAGGTACACAGGCAGCCGCCCGACTGCACCGAGACCACCTTGCACCAGGTTGAACGGCCCTGCCAGGGTGAGCTTGCCAGAATCACGGGCAAGGATGGCTTCCCGGTCACGCAAAGGGTCGTGCAAGAGGTTATGGCCAATGGCTTTTTCATTGCCAGCCAGCGGAACCACATAGGTGACGATGCCACCTGGTGCAAGTTGAAGGGACGCCGCGCCAGGATAAAACGGCAACATTTCGCGCGCAGTGGCATCAAAATCAGTAATACCACCATTGCCTTGACGCACCAATGCAGCCAATGCATAGGTGGCTGACAAAGCTGTTTCGATGTTGCGTTGTATCAAATGGACCTGATTGCTGGCCTGAACCGAGAGACGGGTACGCTGCTCCTGCAGTCGGAAGATTTCAGATCGTTTAATCAGCAGAACTGATACAAGTGCTGCCAACAAAAATACCACGAGAGCGATTACCAGTGGGTGGTGAACACGTGTCGGCTGGCTTGCCGCGTTTGTCTCCTGACAGGCATGTCCAGGCTTACCTGATGTGGAGAAACTTTCCATGAATGATGTGGCTGTGGTGGTGCCCAACGTCACCTGGGCGGCAATTTTGCACTTTGTGGAACGCTGTGGCAGCGGGTACAAGAAAAAAAAGTAATGAAGGCAACACGGTCATGGCACATGCCACAGTAACGTCCACGAAAAATTTCGGCCATGGACACCGGGTTGGCACCACTTTTCGGCAGAAACGGCGCAGGATGACAATTGCTGCAGTCCAGCCACAAGGTGTGCGAGAGGTGAGGAAACAAAACGTTTGGCATCTCCTTGGTGTTTTTCATCACCACATCCAAGTCCAGCACATTCATCTTGGCATTGTCGGCAAGTCCGGCACGCGGCGTGATGGCACCTGCGCGCAGTGACGCCATCCAGTCCGGAAAACCAAGCGCGTCATGCGGCAAGTTCCGAGTGGCCTCATCGATCCGTTGCAGCTGCTGGTAGGCAGGGTTGGTCTCGTCGTAGATCGGCTTCAGCGCCAGCGCCCTGCGGGCCGGATGAAGCTCAATCTCTTGGGTCGATGGCGCTGAGCGCGGCAGGGCAGGCGCCGGCTTGATGTCGGGCGCAGGCATCAGTATCGCAAACTCATTGGCTTGCGCAGTCGCTGACAGAACCACCCACGCCAACAAAAGCATCGACACCCGCGCAAGACTCCGCCTACAACAATCCGCACAAGACCGGAATAGTCTATGCGCAGGAAATCGCGTCATACCGGACTGGCAACCCGCGCCAAACGCTGACCAAAAGAAATGTTCATTGTACAAAATCATCCTTCAAAATCGATCCAACTCACCGCTTTGAATGTAACGCTTCGGTTCTGACCTCGGCACTGTCACGGCCATCCACAAGCCCCTATAATTTTCAAGGGTTTGGTGCATGAAACGGGCTGGTAAAGGGGTGTGACTTGCATTGACTCCACGCCGTCCAATTCTCCCTCTAACCTTGATGACCTTGTCGACCTCACTGGCAGTTTCTGCCTGCTTTCACTTATAGGAATATACATATGAAGAATTTGTTCAAGATTTCGCTACTTGCAACGGCGGCCATGCTGCTTGCCACAAGTGTTGCTGCCCAGCAGTTGAAACCTGAAGAGATGATCCAGACGCGTCAAGCTGGGTACAAGACAATGGCCTGGAACATGGGCAAGATCAAGGCGCAGGTGGAAGGCCCTGCGGACAAATTTGATAAAACTTTGACTGCAAACTCAGCGCAAGTCATCAAGGCCGTGGCGAATTCTGGCATGGGAGCGCTTTTTGGTGCCGGTACTGACAAAGCTATTGGCGACGTGAAGACCCGCGTCAAGCCTGAACTGTTTGACCCCGCCAACAAGGAAGAACTTGGCAAGATCGCCGGCAACTTTGTTCAGCAAGCCAACAAGCTGGCAGAAGTGGCTGCTGGCGGTGACCAGATGGCCATTCAGGTCCAATTTGGCGAAATGGGTAAGGCTTGCAAAGCCTGTCATGACAAATTCCGCATCGACGAAAAGAAATAACTTTGCACGTTAAGTGACTCGCCCTTCAGGGGAGATGTCCAAAAAAATAGCCACCTCAAAAGGTGGCTATTTTTTACCATAATTTTTTTAAAACAGCGGTTCAGCGACGACGGGCGGAGGTGGAGCTAAATAAGAGACGAGACCACCCTGAGCAAACCAAGCAACCGCGATGCTAATCAAAACCGCCACAATGAGGGCACCCACACCGCCACCGACGGCGGATTTGAATCCTGTGTGATCAACGTATTTATAGCCCACGATCATCGGCTTAAGCAAGTTGTCCCGCTTGATGCGGACGTAATAAAAAATGGCGGCAAGATGTGCGCCAATCAGTCCCCCGAGCAACCAAACATTGGATTTATGGACACCCGTGATGAAGATACTGCTGTCACTGCTGATCAAAACCGCATAAGGGCCTTGAAACGCAATGTCATCATTGGCGAACAGCCCAGTCAAAACCTGTACCAATAATACCGTCAACATGCCAAGCACAGACAGGGCGCCCAGCGGGTTATGGCCTATGCCATTCCATTCACCTCGCAGGTAAGTCACAATTGCCTTCGGCCCGCGAACGAAAGCTGAGAAGCGTGCATAGGTAGACCCGATCACTCCCCATATCAATCGAAACGTCAACAACCCGATGATGGCTGTGCCGAAACGGCCGTGCCAAATCATTGCATTACCGCCGATTTGGACACTGACAAAAGCTGCCGCCACAAGGCCCAGCAACGACCAATGAAAGATACGAAGGGGAAGGTCCCAGAGAGTGATCCGCTGCATGACAGTTTTATATCAGAAGGTGCACAGTTTGCCGGATTCAACCCCTGCCGAACAAACGCCTGAATGAGCCCCCAATGCGTTGCAGCAAGTTGGCGCCGGTCGTTGCAGCCACGCTTGTAGCAGATACCTGAATTGTCTCAAACATTTTGGTTTTAGCTTCTTCCGCCACCATCTCCACCATGTGCCGCTTGGCCGAATCAGGGCATCCTCGCAAATCCCGCCGCTTGAGCGCGGCAGCCATCAAGGCTTGCTTCAACATCATGGCTTTCACGGGTTTGGGAATGAAGCGAAATATCTGCCCTTGGTTGATCAGCGTGATGACATCTACCGCATCGGTCGACGCGGTGTAAACCACTGTCACGATGCCCGGATTTTCCTGCTTCAGAACCTTGAGCATGGTCGTGGTATCGAGGTTACCGACCCTGGTGTCAGCCAAGATGATGCCGACTTTCATTTCATCAAAGGCAGCCACTGCATCGGCCAACGTCGTGGCCTGAGTAATTTTGACATCTGCCCCCAGCGCTTCGCTTACCTGCGCTTTCATCAGCGGATCGTCGTCAATCAACAGGATGGTCTCTTCCCCGGTGTCAATCACGCCGCCTTCAATGGGCTCTGGGTGAATAGTGCCAACAGGATGACTTTTTGCGATACCTGCAGCATCACCAATGATTTTGGGTAGTTCCTTGATGTTCCATGGCTTGTTGACAAAACGGAAAACTTCGCCGTCGTTAACCGAACGCAAGATCGCCTGTAGGTCTGAGTAGCCCGTGAGCAATATGCGCATTGAGCGTGGTGATATCTTGCGCGCCTCGCGTAAAAACTCTGAACCCATCATGCCAGGCATACGCTGATCGCTGATGATCACGTCAAAGTCGTTTTGCTTGACCAACTCCAGGGCTTCCTGGCCGCTGGCAGCTATCTTGACATCAAATTCCTTTTTTAACAACCACTGAAGCGAGCGCAGAATGCTCGGCTCGTCATCAACACACAGCACATGTCCAAGTTTTTCAGACATACCGTTCCCCGATCAGGCAGCCGCCGCAGCAGGTGCCGAAGCTGGCTCCGCACCAGCCAGAGACACTGGCAGGAAAACCGTAAACGTAGAGCCTTTGCCAACTTCCGTTACTACCGATATCTCGCCACCGTGCTCCTTGACAATGCTTCGTGCAATCGTCAGGCCCAGTCCGGTGCCCTCTGACGCAGGTTTGGTCGTGTAGTAGTTGTCGAAAATATGGACCAACACGTCGGGTTCAATACCGGTGCCAGTGTCGGTGACATCCACGCGAATGCGGTCTCCATCGACGCTGGTGGTCACTGTCACGGTGCCTTGCTCGGCAGTGATGGACTGTGAAGCGTTGTTGATCAGGTTCAAGAACACTTGGTTAAGTTGCGAGGCGTTGCATTCAATTTTTGGCAACTCTCCGAATTGCTCGATGACCTCAATATGGGTGGGAATCACACTGCGCGCGATGTAAATCACGTTATGCAAGCCCTTATTGAGATCAAATTGGGCGGTTTTGCTGCGGTCCAGTCGGGTGAAGTCACGCAAGTTTTCAACCAACTCACGCATTTGCTCAATGCCACGCAAGGTGTCGCCCAACATTTCAACCGGCATACTCACATCCAGATTGTCCAAGTCAATCGCAGCGATTTGTTCACGAGATTTTGCGATGTTCAAGTTGACGCTGTCAGCCTTGGTGTTTTGGACCAGCTTGGCCAATTTGCCAGCAACCTGAAGCGGCGTGCTGAAACTGGACAAGACTTCCATGGCCATGCTGACGTTGTTATGGGAGAACGCCAGTGGGGTGTTCAGCTGGTGTGCGACACCAGCCACCATTTGTCCCAATGAAGCCATTTTTTCTGATTGGGCCAATTGCTGTTGGGCGTGCTCACGGTCACCTTCTTGCTGGGCAAGAATGCCGTCCGCACGGCGTACGATGGCAAACAACGCAATGAACAAGACAGCAAGTGCACCCAACACAATCAGCAGGGTGTTCAACGCAGAGGCGTCAACCTCGTCCTGGTTGGCGACGGCGATAGCTTCCGATTTGAGTTGATTGTCGTTGGCGACCTTTCGAATTTGCGCTGAGGTTGCCTTGATCTGGTCAAGGAAACGGGTCACGTCCGAGTACACCTCAAAAACACCCACAATTTTGTCGGTGCCAGGGGCCAGAACCGGAAGGTAACTACCTATCAAATCACGGTTTTCAACCACACCCTCAAAGGCGCTGAATTTGCCGCGGAATGTCATTTCACTGGTGGGTTTGCCTTCAAGTGCGGCGCCTTTCCATCCGGCGTTGGTAAGTTTGTCTTCACCGATCTGTGCGTGTTCAGACGAATACACGGTGAGACCACGCAAATCAAACACCTTAATCTTGAACACAGAAGTTTTCTTCATGGCCTCAAACACCTTGGTGTTGATGTCCGCAAAGCCTTCGATTGCCATGATCTTTTTACCAACTTCAGCGAAACAGGCTTTCTTTTCGTCTGGCGGCTTCATTTTGCCGTCTTTGGGGTCTTTGACGTCGGCAATGGCCCGGCAGGAATCGAGCGGAATGACTTGGGTCTTGGCGACAAAAGGTGCGAAGTCACGCTCCCAGAGTGCGTTGGCAAATAACCGGGTCAGGTTGACATTGCCAGCTTCGTGGATGGCAATTAGGTCACGACGGGCCTCAGCGTCCTGCTGCTTCGCAAATTCATCCTGCACACGCTTGAAATCGGCATTTTGGCTTTGCTGCACTTGCTGGAAAAACTGACCCTGATCGCGTTCAAAATAAATCAGGATCAGTGCCACTACCACAAAAAGTCCCAGTGATGTCAACGAAAAATAACGCACCAACTGAAAGCGGTTACTTGCCGCTTTGGCAATCGTCTTTTTCTCTGCGTCAGCCTCTTTTTTCAACATGACCATCTCCGACACTCCTTTGTAAAGTCAATTTTATCGTTAAGGAGCGCCATGCTGAAGACTGCACTGGACACCCTGCAAGAAACTCTTCAAACTAGATCTGAACGCCAGTCACTACCTCAGGTTTTGCCCAACATGGCGGGCGTTGCGATAGTACTGCAATTGCGACCACTCTCCTTGGACACATAAAGCGCGGCGTCCGCAGCCTCGATCAAGGCTTCTGGCAAATCGGCGGCAATCATCGGAAAACAAGCCACCCCAAGGCTAATTGTGACCTTCAGTTCATCCACACGCATGGTCTCGACGTTCTTGCGCAACCGCTCGGCAAAATGCATAGCGCCTTCCGCATCTGTGCTGGGCAAGATGACAGTAAATTCTTCACCGCCGTAACGGCAAGGTACGTCGTACTTACGGACAGTCTCCTTCATGACCTGGCCTACCATCTTGAGCACCCTGTCACCTTGGTCATGCCCGTAGGTATCATTGAATTTCTTGAAATGGTCTGCATCAAACATGATCACAGCCAACGACGAACCAACATCACGGGCACGTTTGAGTTCAGTTTTCAGTGTGGCGTCAAGGTGGCGCCTGTTGAACACATCGGTGAGTGCATCCGTGATGGACAAGCGCTCAAGCTCCTTCAGCATGGCCTGCTCAAGCGTGACGTCACGCAGCAAGGCGGCGGATCCAATGGGGCTGCCGTTGGCATCAAGAATCGTGTGTGCAGAGGTTAGCAACCAATGCCCCTTGTATTCGAACAAGCTCGGCTCACTGACCGAATGCGTGTCGTCGAGCATGGCCTGGAAGCGCTCAGGTTCGTCCAAGAGATTCAAAATTCCTTCCTCCTGAATCTGAGCAATGCTCTTCCCCAGAAGTGTTTCCGTGGCATCGTTCACCAACACTACCTTCCCAGTGTCATCCGTCACAACGATGGCCTCCTGAGCGCCTTGAATGACGGAATAGAGCTTCTCTTTTTCACTCTTCATTTTCTGAAAATTCAGCACCAAGTCAGTCGTCATTTTGTTGAAACTGCGTGCCATCTTGCCCAACTCGTCCTGTCGACTGGATGCCACCTGGGTATCAAATTTGCCACCGCTCACATGCGCCATGGCCGCAGTGATTTCTTCAATTGGTTTGGCAATGAAACGCCCCAGCATATAGCCGGTCACAGCCATCGTGAGGGCTAGTGACACAACCACGACAATCAATGACTGTAAACGCGCTTTCATCATGTCACGCTCAACTTCTGCCATGGATGTTGTGAGTTTCAGGACGCCTCTGACCGGCCCACTTGCATCATGACAGCGAGCACATTTGGCACTGTTGTGAATGGGATCATAAAAAGAAACAATGTCCCGCATGGCAGGGTCCCGGGTATTGCGCACCAACACACCCTCCTCCCCATTCAACGCTCTTGCCACCCCGGGGTCATCAAGTTCAAACACTTTTGGCGCGACCACATCTGAGGTGCGGCGATCAAATGTGACTTCGCCAAGGCGTTGGTTCACCGAATCGATGGTTGTGTTGTCAAGAAAAGCTTCTGTACCATCCAATCGGGCTATTCGAAAGTCCAGCACACCCGGCAGAACTTTCAGGCGGCGCGAGAAATCCGGCATGATTTCGGCATGACGCTCCTTCATGATGGTCTCAATGTTCATGGTGACCGAATCCGTCAGGCGATGCAGTGTGCGCTGGTATTCGCTCATGATCGATTTTTCAACCGCCACGGTATAAAAATACCCAATTGACGCAAAGCCCAGGGACAAGGCAATGGCCAGCGTCAACAATAATTTATACCGAATGCGGCCTTGCTTCATGCCGCCTCCACTGCCACCGTGACACGATTACGACCCGTTTCCTTGGCTCGGTAGAGTGCTGCGTCGGCAGCTTCAATCAACGCCTCTGGCGTCGTCGCCTTAATGTCCGGAAAAGTAGCTACACCAATGCTGAGTTGTACATTCAAGCCATCGACCTCGGTCTCGGCGACTTTGATACGGATTCGTTCCGCCACCTCATAAGCCGCTGCACTGGTCATACCCGGCAAAATGGCGACATATTCCTCGCCCCCATAACGGCAGGCGAAATCAAAGCTGCGAACCTGCTCGCGCATACAGCGCGCCACCATTTGCAGCACACGGTCGCCTTGGTCGTGTCCGTGGGTGTCGTTGAATTTCTTGAAATGGTCGATGTCCATCATCAGCACCGACAAAGGCACATCACTGCGCTCGGAACGGACAAACTCTGCGTTCAGGGTGGCATCGAGAAAGCGGCGGTTATACAGCCCGGTCAAAGCATCGGTGGTGGAAGTTCTGCGCAAGTCTTCTTCCAGACGCTTCTCCTCGGTGACATCCCGAATCAAGACAACGGTGCCAATGACAGCCATGTCAACCCCGCGAATATCAGTGGCAGTGACTTGCAACTCACGCTGCTTGTAGCGAATGCCTTGCGGGTTGCCGGTTTGAAGGCAATGTGCAATGAAGGCGATATCGTCCACCACAAGTTCGTAGCCTTGAGCAACCAATTCGTCAAGGGGTTTGTCAAGCAACAAGGTCGCAGCCGGATTGACCAGGACGATGGCTTTGCTTGCATCGGTCACAACAATGCCCTCGGTCGCGGTTTCAATGACCGTGGTGATTTTATTTTGCTCGCGCCTTAAGCGGCGGTAGGTACTTTGCAACTGGTCAGTCATCTGGTTGAAGCTAGCGCCCATGCGACCTAATTCATCATTGCTGCGCTCAGCCAGTTTGTGGGTGAGGTCACCCTCAGATATTCTGGCCATGGCGCTTGTAACTTTTTCAATGGGCCGCACCACCACACGCCCGAGCATGTAACCCGTCAATAAAACCGTGGCAATGAGCGCTACCGCAAATATGACAAACGACTGTTGACGGGCATGCAAAATGTCACGCTCAACCGACGCCAACGATGTGGTCAGGCGCATCACGCCACGCACCGGTTCTGCCTTGCCGTGGCATCTGTGACATTGGTTCTGATTGGCCAACGGGGCCAGAAAAGAAAGTTGCGGGTTGCCCGCCGCATCCTCTTCATATATTGCAACTGGCTTGACAGTGTTGATCGCCCGACGCAAATTGACATCATCCTTACTAATCACCTGAACCCGATTTTCAGTGTCGCGTGGCGGAAAAAGTTCTTCACCACGGCGCGTATTCACTTCAATGATCGTTTTGTTGTCCTGAAAGGCTTCGGCACCATCCGTTCGCATAATGCGAAATTCAGTGATGTCTGGCACTGTCTTGAGTCGTTCAGCAAATGCTTGTGCAATGTCAGCCGAACCCGCCAGCATGACGCTGTGCAACCCCTCTGCGATCGCATCGGTTAGTTTGCGCATGGTGCTTTCGTGTTGAGAAAGCAGCGTGCGTTCCTGAAACCGGCTGTAAAAGGAAATGGTTGCCACCAAGCCAAGCATGGTGGCAATACCAACCACCAACATAATTCGGTACCTGATGCGTGAAAGCATGGGTCAAATCTCCCGGCGGCAAGCGAAGGAAACTTCATTACGACCAGCAGTCGACCATTGCGTAATCAATTTAAACAAACCAGCTTCAAGCAAAAATATTTGGGGAGCCCGATTGTGTCTTCATTCACGCTGACCCGATGAAACTTAATGAATCTTAGTTGACACAAGTCAATAAAGTAACGGGGTGCGCACGCAACAGTTTTGTGAAATATTACACTCAGACGTGTTTCACGACGTTACTTATTCTGCGCAGGCATTGGGGCACAAATCAGGCAAGTTCTGTCGACTGAGTTTTGTTGATTAGCACATGGGCAGATTCACCAGTTTTTCTATCCACAAGGGCATTGATGTCATTCAACACCGTTAACCCGTACTGCCTTGAACGTATCGTTGCGCTCGCAGAAACGCGGGATGTAGTTGCCGCCGAGGACATCTTTGACGACAGTGGCGTCAAACTATGGGCTAAAGGCGGACGCGTCACCAGAGATCTGCAACAAAAACTGCTTAAACGTAAATTAATGCATCCACTTGAGGTCGCTCTCACTGTAGACGATGCCGTGACATTTGCCAGCGTGATGGATGATGCACTTTTGCTGGTTCAAAAAGACCCATTACTGGCCAGATTTGCTGGTAGCCGGGAAGCGCTGGCACTGCTGCAAGACATGCGCAAGCTCGCGCTGCCAACACCGGTGAGCCTGCTACTGACCGCAACCCGGGAACGTCAACGCAACAGTTTCGACCACAATCTTTACACAGTTTTGATCAGCTTGGGAATTGGGGCCAAACTGAGAATTTCTGACATGGATGCGCGAACGTTGTTGCTTGCTGCACTTATGCACGACCTAGGCGAGATGTACATCAACCCTGAATATTTGCATTCGCCGCAACGATTAGCCCCAAAAGACTGGAAGTACGTAGCAGCACATCCAATCATTGGCCGCATGCTAATTCGAGAAATGACCAAATTACCTGAAGCAGTAGCAGATTGCGTTGCACTGCACCATGAACGACTGGATGGCAGCGGCTATCCAAATCAAATCAGTGGAACCAAGTCAGGACGTCTCGGTGGCTGGCTGGCTGTGGCCGACTCTGTGGCCGCCATCGTTGCCCGCGGTGGCAACGGTTGTTCAGCGCGGGTCGCCTTGGCAATGCGCATCGTACCCGAGGAATTTGACCGCGAAGCAGTCTCTGCGGTGCTTGCAACTTTACAGGACTGGCCCGACGACGTGAGTGGCAGCGACACAGTCGGGTGCGTTGAGCGGGCACAGAAAGCAATGATTCGCATGGACACCGCACTGCTAGCAGCGGCAAGTGCCAAAAAGTTGCCGCAAGACACCTTCACGCAGCAAGTTTTGAGCGAAGTCATCGTGGTACTGGGCAATGTGCACAAATCTGTCCATGCCACGGGCATCGTAAGCGGTCAGATTGGCAGCTTGATTGATGACCCCCACGTACAAACCGAAATCAATCAGGTGATCAGAGAAGTCGAATGGCGACTAAGAAACTTGGCACGCAACACCCATTTGCGCGCAGAAAGTCATGCAGGCAGCGGTGCTGTCGCAGCACTTGCTGGCGTCATTGCGGCACTTGATTTTGAAGCCTAAGCGCAGCTCGCAATAAGGCCGCACATCAGTCAACAGTAAGATTCCCTAAAGATAATAGATAGGTTATTTTTGTCAGTTGAAGGCGGCCGCGGTAGCGGCTGAACTTCAATGGTGCGGCGATTCTGGGAGGAATCGGGTGCGCTGATTTTCTTTTCAGTATGTGCCCCAAAGCGTATGATTACTTGCATTCCTGCTGAAACGCAACCAGTCCCTTCGTTGCATTCATATTCATATGGCGCCACAAACAGGGCACCCGATCAACATAAGACTTCATATACTGGCCCAAGATGGCGTCTGCATTGGGTTTTGCAACCATTGCTCGCACTGTCACTGATAAGCTGCGCAAACGATAACAAACAGACCAATGCATCACATGAAACCCGCTCGCACCAGCTGCGGCGTGAGAGCACACTCCAGTCAGCTTGGGTCGGAAAACGTTATGACACCCTGCTTGAGGCTTTTGGCGAACCTAAGATTCACCTGAATATTCTTGGTTATCGCCCCTTGAAAACGTCGCTCGCTGTGTACGGCGTTCTCGACCACTCCTCAAATTGCGTTGATGCGTTCACCATGGTCAAGCTTGAAGACACTGGCGAGTGGGTGGTGGCAGACTATTTTTGCCGCTGATAGTCACAAAAAACAGCATCGTCAAACAGACGATGCGTGTCAAGACTATTAAAACGAATGCAATTGCCAAGGAGATCTGACGTTAAGCCAGACTACTTGGTATGGCAAGTCAGGCAGAGCGCGCTAGCAGTGTTGGTGACTCGCAAGAATGTTGGCTTGAAGGTGCTGCCTACGCCGGCAGACGGGACGCCGTGTGGGTCATGACAAGATGCACATTCAACCTTGCCGTCGTAAACCCGTACCTCTTCTTTTTCCAAGTTACTGTCACCATCATCAAAGAAAAAAGTTGTACCTCTTTGTCCAGTTGGCGTTTTGAATTCTGTAGAAGTTCCGCCCACCGGCACCGGATAAGTGATGCCAACTGGATGGTCATTTCTTAGGTCGGTTCCGATGGCGAAGACGGTGAAGTCTGTCGCACCAGCGCCCACAAAACCAACGCCAGGCGAGTGACAAGACAAACATCCGAGCGCCGGGGTTGAATTAAGACCAATATGAACTGTCGCGTCGGGACCGTTGGCGTTATTCCAAGTATTGAGAAATGTATTATCTTGAGCCGTGGCCTGACTTGCTTGGTAACGCCCGGAACCCGGCATATTGATGATCGAATCGACAGCTGTCTGCCCATCGTGACAAGACAGGCATGACAGCGAAGCGGCGCCTGGCTGTGTCACTGTTTGCGTCAGAGACGACGTGCCAAGCTGGTTGTAGGTGGTGTAAGTTGTTGCTTTCATCGTGCGGTTCCACAATGGCAAAGCGACAGACGTGTTAGCACCGTGCGGGGTATGACAATAGACACACACCTCTTGGTAATCATTTCGAAATTGATCCATGCTCACACCGGATGGACCACCGCCAGATGTTTGTCGCTGTGTCATGTTGTGACGGGTATTGCCAATGCTTCCCTGATTGGTGAACTTGGTTGGAAGATCAACATCCGCCCAAACCAACCCACTGTTGGAAAGCGCCAAAGCAATTGTTAGAGAAATTTTTCGTAGGATCATTTTTTTTCCCTCAGGATGCGCTAACTGTGAAAATCAAACGTATTTGAATCTTGTAATAATGATCACGCAATTTTCATGCCATCATTCGATGCATGAAATTTTCCTATTCTAAATAATGTCAGGCACGCCCTACTCTCTCATTTATTGTGACATGTCAGGCAAAGTGCACTGCTAGCATTTGACACGCGCAAAAACGTCGGCCTGAAGACACTGCCCTCACCAGCAGATGGCACCCCATGCGGGTCATGGCATGAACCACACTCTACCTTTGGAACCCCAGTATCATCAAACAAGCGTACATCGCCATTGTCAATGGAACCATTTCCATTGCCATCAAAAAAGAAAGTGCCCGCACTGATTCCCAAAGGTCTTTTGAAATCTGTGGCCTCAAAAAAGGCTGCAGGGTATGGCATACCAATGGGATGGTCGTTCCTGAGGTCCGTGCCAAGCGCCGCAACTGTGAAGTCTGCCGCTCCAATTCCGGGAATGCCAGCGTTTGGCGAATGGCATGCCAGACAACCTGTTGCACTCAATGCCAAATGTAAATGAGGATTCGGTCCACTGGAATTATTCCAGGTATTGAGAAAACCATTGTCCTGACTGGTGGCTTGAGATGCCAGCGTGGCTCCCCCAGGCATGACGACGACGGAATCAATCGCAGTTTGGCCGTCGTGGCATGACAGGCATTGCAGTGAATTTGTGCCCGGCTGAGAGATGGTCTGAGTCAAAGACGAGGTTCGAAGCAGGTTGTAGGTGGTGTAGGCGGTTGGTTTCATGGTGCGATTCCAGACCGGCGCGGTGCCGACCACATTGGTGCTGTCAGGCGTGTGGCAGTAGACACACACATCCTGGTAGTCATTGCGGTAAGGATTCATGACTTGACCCGCCGGCCCACCGACCTCTTGGCGCTGTGTCATGTTGTGACGCGTGTTGGCAATGCTCCCCTGATTAGAAAACTTAGTTGGCAAATCTCCCGCAGCCCAACTGACCGCAGCAGCCAACAATGATGAAATACCCGTAGCAATTATCTTTTTTAAGCCACTCACCTGAGACACACCTTCGAAACAAAATCCGTTAAGTCGGAGAAATTTTTTTATAGCCTGTTGCTTGCAGCAATTAACATGCCTGGAGTCTGATCGACGGATATCCACTTAAATAACAACTATTTCTTTGGCAATAATTGCCTCCAGTAGGTTAACTTCAGATTTGAAACAGCTATGATCGCCAAAATTTTGTCTGGAGACAGTTGGCATGAAATTAGCAGTCACTGCTTTCTTACTTTTGTTTTTTGGCTTGACCAACTTCGCTGTCGCTCAGACCACTGCAACAGACAGTGGCAACCAAAAGCGCAAACTGATAGAGCAAAAAATCCGACTCATTGACATGCTGATCAATTCACCAGCCGCCAAGAGCGCGTCGACTGGGCGCGATCAGGAATCGGTGAAGCTGATTGAATCGGGCCAAAAAACGTTTGAGTCAGCAAAACAGGCTTACGCAGACGATCGGCTGGACGAAGCCAGCAAACTTCTTGATGATGCCCTCAGGTCCGCCTCTTCGGCTTCCAAAAAAGTGGCGCCCAGCGGCGATGGATTTTCGGAAAGTGCCCAACGGAAAACGTTCGCAGACACGGCCGACCAGATTGCCGCCTATCGGGTATCTGTCGTGGATTTGGCCCGCGACCCCAAGGTCGGCGCAGATGCTGCGCAACTTCTTTTGAAAATCGATGCAATGACTTCCGAGTCCAGGCAACTTGCGGACCGTGGTCAATTGAGCGATGCGAACAAGAAACTGGCATCTGCCTACAGACTAACAATCGAGGAAATTACCAGGCTAAGGGCTGGCCAGGAAGTCATTCTGTCGCTTAAATTCGATACCCCGGCTGATGAATATGCCTACGAACTCAAGCGGTTTGCAAGCACCTCGACGATGGTTGACATGATGATCGCCGAGGGCCGCGCAGATGATCAAAAGCGCCATCTCGTTGATGGCTTGGTCACTGACGCAAACAAGTTGAAGTCCAGTGCTGACACTGCGGCTGACGCCAGTCAGCACAAGGAGGCCGTAGGACTGATGGAAAAAGCGGTGAAGCAACTTAATCGGGCACTTCAGTCGATGGGTATACCCGTATTTTAAAAAGGTAAAGGCATCATGCACAGACTTCATCATTTCATTCTTGCCTGCTTGATGGGGTTGATGGCCACTGTCTCGACCGCTCAATCTGCTTACAAAGAATCCCCGGTTAACCTGGCAGGGGAGCAACGTATGCTCGTTCAACGCATCGCCAAGTTGTACAGCCAGATAGGCCTGAATGTTTTGCCATCAGTTGCGGTCAGCCAATTGGTCATCGCAAACAGTCGATTTGAAAGCAACCTTAAAGCGCTTGAAGCGGCGGTGGCTGGATCAGCTGAAGCTACTTCGGGATTTAACCGATTAACCGCCGAGTGGCAGGGCATGAAAATGGCCGTGTCTGCGCCAATCTCACGTGATGCAGCGCAAGCCCTGGCACGCCAGGCTGAAGTTGCTTTGACAGCTGCCGAGAACCTGACTCAAGTGATAGAAGATCAGAATAAATCAGCAACAGCGCACTTGATAAATCAGGCAGGCCGCCAGAGGATGCTGTCGCAGCGAATCGCAAATTATTATCTTTTGCGCAGTTGGGGGATAGAGTCTGCAACGATTCAAAAAAATTTGGAGGCATCCAGCAACGAATTTTCGGCAGGACTGGCGCAGTTGATCGCGCGCAAGGACAACAGCTCGGAAATTCAACATGAACTTGAGGAGGTTTTCCAGCAATGGGACTGGCTCAAGGCCTCGTTGTCCGTCGAAGGCGCGAGTTCTTATCGGTTGATTGTTTCCGAATCCGCAGATGCAATTCTTGAAGCCACTGATCGCATCACTCGTCTTTACATAGAAAAAAGTCGCAGCTAGGGTTGTCGTCAACAGTTTTTTAGAAGAAGCCAATGAACCTATCTCGCCGAACCTTAATCAAGTCTACGTCTGCCGCTCTGGGCCTTGCAGGCTTGCCTGCCGTGGTCACTTGGGCGCAAACTCAATCTAAAACCGTTCAATTGACAACTGGCTTTGTCGAGCAAGAACTCCAGCCGGGTGGACCAAAAGTCAACTTCTGGGGATTCAACGGTAGCATTCCCGGGCCCGTGATGCGCTATCGCAAAGGCGATCAAGCAAGCATCATGGTCAGCAATGGCCTGAGTGTCGACACAGCCGTGCATTGGCATGGGGTGCGAGTCCCCAACGCGATGGATGGTGTTCCCCAAGTGACACAACACCCGATCAAACCCGGTGGAAACATGCTTTACGAGTATCGTGTGCCTGATTCTGGGACATTCTGGTACCACCCCCATCAGTCGAGTTTTGAGCAAGTACCGCGCGGACTTTATGGCGCTTTCATCGTCGAAGAAGACAAACCAATTGAAGTTGATCGCGACGAAGTATGGGTTTTGTCTGATGTCAAGATCGGCACCAATGGACGCCAGGTCGAGGATTTTGGACGCATTCTCGATCTGGCCAATGAGGGTCGCGTCGGCAACCAGGTGTTGCTGAACGGCAAAGCCGCTGGCGCAAACCAGAAGCTCGTGGTGCGCGCCGGTGAGCGCGTGCGCCTGAGGCTTGTGAATGCCGCATCAGCAAGAATCTTCAAATTGCAACTCGCAGGACATGCGATGGCGGTGATTGCCTTTGACGGGCAGGCCGTTGAACCACACTTATCCGATCAGATCAACCTCGGACCCGGCATGCGCATTGACCTAGTTTTTGACTGCATGCAAAAGGCTGGTTCAACTTTTTCAGTGACTGATATTGGGCATCGGGGTGCAGGCGAGATTGCTCAACTTGTGTACAGCACCGAACAAGCTTTGCGCGACAAACCAATGGCAGCGCCGATTCGCATTGCAGCAAATGAAATCCCAGAGCCAATCCTGAAACGTGCGCAAGAGCACTTCATCATCTTTCAGGGTGGCATGCGCGGGGCACCTGTCATTGGCAATGTGGACGGGCAGCCAACCCGAACCCAGGAAATGATGGAAAAATATGGGCTGGCATGGACCATGAATTACACAGCTCAACATGAACATGCGTTGATGCACGAACCCTTGTTTTCGGTCCGCAAGGGCGAGCACATCTTGCTGCACATGATCAACAGCACTGATTTCACGCATCCGATGCATCTGCACGGTCATTTCTTCAAGGTGCTGGCCGTCAATGGCCAAGCGACCCGTTTTCAAGAGTGGCGGGATACTGTTTTGATGAACCCGCGTGAATCAATTGACGTTGCTTTTGTTGCGGATAACCCAGGCGAATGGATGTTTCACTGTCACATACTGGACCACGCCGCCGGTGGCATGATGGGGACAATAGCGGTTGAATAACAGATCAAGCCTCTGCCGTTCCTTGTCCTGAATATCCGAGTATGCAAATAGGTCTTGAGGTTTGTCAAACTTGGCACATAAGACTACAATGCGCACTCCGGTTGCCGGAGAAAACCAAATTAGGAGTGATAGATGGATCGTCGCAATATGATGAAGATGGCGGGTGCTGCATTGGCCCTGATCCCTGTGGTTGCTTTTGCTGCCAAGAACGATGCAATGCGTACTTCTACGAAGTACAAAGACACACCAGAAGGTGACAAGAAGTGCTCTAACTGCGCTCAATTTGTGGCTGGCAAAACGGACAAAGATTTGGGCGGCTGCAAAATTTACCCAGGTGACACCGAAGTGTCTCCTAACGGTCACTGCATTGCTTGGTCCAAAAAAGCCTAAGTGTTTGCAGAAAACTAAAAAAGGCGCTTCGGCGCCTTTTTTAGTTTTATAAATGCTACTGCCATGTTTGTTACAGGCGCACGCCGCACCAATAAAGCTAATTTTTCAGTCGTCGAAAAACCTCGACCTTGTTGAAAAACTGGTCAACCACGTAAATACGTCCAGTCTCATCCGCTGCAATTCCGCTGAGCAAACCGTACCTGCCAGGAT